>JADMIO011460673.1_pt1 | contig 22564 bp, 18 predicted proteins | sample 8958161 | NCBI WGS metagenome assembly JADMIO01 (sample SAMN16585339, study PRJNA669376) | soil metagenome | isolation source: Crop rotation soil | place: USA: Cullars Rotation, Alabama | collected 2011 | reverse complement strand
CCGCCGATCCTTTGGCCACGAGGCGTCGGCTGTGGATGTGGAAACTGTTCAATCGATCCGGGATTGGACGCAGGCGCGCAAGGACGGCTGGACGGAAGAGGAGTTGCTGCAGATCAAGTGATTGGCCAGGCAGCAGGGGCAGGGGGGGTCAGACGAATTTCCCACCGACGTCATACGTCCCATCACCGCGATCGCGGGAGGAAATGATGCGCACGCGCGAGGTGAGATGCAACGGACCTGAGCCGATGCGCATCGTGTAGATTGCGTTGGTCGAGAATTCGACCGGCGAGCGGAAGCCCACGCCGTGCAGCGACACATCCAGCACCAGCACTTCAAGCTGCTTGCCGTGCTCGCTGCCGGCCTCGGTGAGCAATCCGAGCGCGCCCAGCGGCTGACGAGAGGCGCGGCGCCGCTCGCGCGGATTCGATGAGATCGACGGTTTGACCGCTGCCGTGCTGAGTCGAGCCATACCTGATATATCGGTTAATCGTTTCCGCGAATTGCAGTCGATGCAACGCGTCGCTTTTCGCTTGCGCCCTCGCGACATATACTTTGCCGTTTCGACGTTTTTATCGGAGCTTCCCGCGTGGCCGAGCGAGTTTGCCAGTCGTACAAGGTGCTGATCGGGCTGGAGATCCATGTCCAGCTCGCGACGAAGTCCAAAATGTTCACCGGCGCTGCCAACGGCTTCGGCGGCGAGCCCAATTCCCAGGTCGACGAGCAGGTCCTCGGCCTGCCCGGCGTGCTACCTGTGATGAATCGCATCGCCGTCGAATACTCGATCAAGGCGGGGCTGGCGCTGGGATGCAAGATCGCCAGGCACACGAAGTGGGATCGCAAGAGCTACTACTATCCCGACCTGCCGAAGAACTATCAGATCAGCCAGTACGATTTGCCGCTGTGCTACGAGGGTGAGTTCGAGATCACAGGCGAAGACGGCTCGCAGAAGAAAGTGCGCATCCGCCGGGCGCATCTCGAGGAGGATGCGGGAAAGCTGCTGCACGAAGCGCCCGGCGGGTACAAGATCGATCACAGCATCGTCGACCTCAACCGCGCCGGTACGCCGCTGCTGGAGATCGTCACCGAGCCGGATCTGACGTCGCCGAAAGACGTCGCGACCTTCGGCCAGGAATTGCAGAAGCTCGTGCAGTTCCTCGGCGTTTCGCACGGGCAGATGCAGATGGGCCACATGCGCTTCGAGCCGAACATCAACGTGCACATCACTGATCAGAACGGCCAGGTGCATAAGACGGCGATCACGGAGATCAAGAATCTCAACAGCTTCAGCGTGCTCGAGCGTGCCACCGCTTATGAGATTCAGCGGCAGATTCATGAATGGGTTGATACCGGCGCGCTGGGCAAGAAGAGCACGTATGGCTGGGATGAATCGACTGAATCGACGTTCCATCAGCGCGACAAGGAAGAGGCCAACGATTACCGTTATTTCCCCGATCCGGATCTGGTGCCCGTAGAAGTGGACGAGGCGTGGCTGAGCGAGTTGAAATCGCAGGTGGGCGAACTTCCCGCGGCACGCCGGCAGCGCTACATCGACGCGCTGGGATTGGCTCCCGCCGACGCCGCGACAATCGCCGGCGACCGCGCTACGAGCGAATTCTTCGAGAGATCGATGACAGCCGGCGGGGGCAGCCGTCGGGTGGCGAATCTCATTCTCTCCCACGCGCGCCGACTCTGTAATGAGCGCACCTGCTCGCTAAATGAGCTGGGAATTCTTCCCGAGCGCGTGGCGGAAATCGCCCGTCTGCTCGACGCGAACAAGGTCGCCCCCAGCAGCGCCGGCGCGATTTTCGACAAGCTAATAGAAGAGGACGCGCCCGCCGAGCAGATCGCCAAATCACTGGGCCTGATCCAAGTCAGCGATACCGGCGCTATCGACGCCGCGATCGATGATCTGATCGCGAAGAATCCCCAGCCGCTTCAGGATCTTCGCGCCGGCAAGCAAGCCGCGATGGGTGCCTTGGTCGGCATGATCATGAAATCCGCCAAGGGCCTGAATCCCAAAATGGTTCAGGAGCGGCTGAAGCAGAAGCTGGGCGTGTGACCATGACTCCCGCGATCACGCCCACACGCCTCGATCTCAAGCGCGACGAAAAGCTGGAAGTCGATTGGCCGGATGGCCGGCGCTGCGTTTACACGATCTCCTATTTGCGTTCGATGTGTCCCTGCGCGCAGTGCAAGGTTGTGCGCGAAGGCAGCGATCCGCACGACATCTCGCCCGCGCCGAAGAAAAAGCCGCTGCTGACAATCCTGCCGGGGAATTACTCTGGGGAGATCACGGTTCTCGGTGCGCAGATGGTCGGGAATTACGCGCTGAAGATTGAATTCTCAGATGGGCACGACACGGGGATCTATTCGTTCGAATATCTGCGAGAGATATGCCCGCACAAATGACGAATGACGAAACCAGAAATCCGAATCAATGACGAAGCCCGAATGACGAAGCGCACATGTTCGGATTTCGTCATTCGAACTTGATTCGGATTTCTGGTTTCGTCATTCGGATTTCCCGTCACAGGTCCGCCAGCGCCTGTGACAGTCGTCTCACTTCATGTAATGCCATCCCACCGAGCTTAGGGATGTGCCCACCCATGTGCGGGACGATGGCGTGACCTAGGCCGAGCCGCGAGGCTTCGCGCAGGCGGGCCTCTAGCTGCGGAACGGAGCGGATTTCGCCGCCGAGGCCGAGCTCGCCGATCGCGAATGTGCCGGGCGAGGGAGCGCGGTTTGAGTGAGCGGATGCGATTGCCAGGGCGATGGCCAGGTCGATCGCCGGTTCGGCGACTTTGACCCCGCCGGCGACGTTGACGAAGACATCCTCGGCTGCCAAGCGCAGTTCCGCCCGTTTTTCCAGCACGGCGATGATCATGCCGACGCGGTCAGAGCTGGCGCCGCTCACTTTTCGCTTGGCCGCGCCGATGACGCTTGATGCAGTCAATGCCTGCACTTCCACGAGCAAAACGCGGCTGCCCTGCATGGCTGCGGTAATGATCGAGCCGCTGGGCGCGCCGCCGGGACCGTATTGTTCGAGGAACAGGTTTCCAGGGTCGGTTACCTCTTTCAGCCCTTCACCGGTCATTTCGAACAGCCCGACCTCATGTGTGCTGCCGAAGCGATTTTTCACGCAGCGCACGATGCGATGCGCGTGAAATCGGTCGCCTTCGAAGTAGACAACCGTGTCGACAATGTGCTCGATGATTTTCGGCCCCGCGAGCGTTCCGGCCTTAGTAACATGGCCGACGAAGATGACTGCGATGCCACTGGTTTTCGCCAGATAGACCAGGTCCATGCAGCAGTCGCGCAGTTGCGTGACCGATCCCGGGGCGGCCGGCAGATCGGGCTTGTAGATCATCTGGATCGAGTCGATCACAACGACGGCCGGTCCCACCTTATGGATCTGATTGATGATGCGCTCGACGTTGGTCTCGGCGAGGATAAGTAAGTTGTTCGACGTGACACCAAGCCGCGATGCGCGCAGTTTGGTCTGCCGCGCGGATTCTTCACTCGTGACATACAACACCTTCGAGCCCGCGCCGCGCGCCAGATCGTTAGCGACCTGCAGCAGCAGCGTCGATTTTCCAATCCCCGGTTCGCCGCCGACGAGCACGGCCGAGCCCGGGACAACACCGCCGCCGAGGATGCGGTCGAACTCCCCAATTCCCGTTGGCGTGCGCGGGGAATCGTTGTGATCGATTTCAGCCAGCGTCAGCGCCTCGGCGCCGGCGGCGAGGTCGCCGGTCTGGTTGTTTTCGCCGCGCGCCGCGGCCCGCGCATCGGGCGTCGGGGTTTTGTATTCCTGGAGGCTGTCCCACGTGCCGCAGTCGGGGCACTTGCCGTACCACTTCAGATGGACGCTGCCGCAGTTGTTGCAGAGGAACTGCGTCTTGACCTTCGCCATAGCCGCGAAATTTTAGGGCCGCGCGACGGGAAAGATACGCGCCGCGATGCTCGAACAATCCGCTTGCCAGAGGGTATGATGTAAGTGTCGCGATGCATTGAAGCCATGCGCATGGCGACACAAGTATTTATGAACAAATGGTTTATCGCAATCATTCTCGCCGCTTGCGGCTTAGCCGGCGCTGAGCCGCTTCCTCCTGCCGCCAATCGCGCCGTCGATTTCGAGAAGGAAGTCGTCCCGATCTTCCAGTCGACCTGCGTGAACTGCCACAGCAGTGGCAAGACCGAAGCGGATCTTTCCATCGAGACGCGCGAGAAACTGCTTGAGGGCGGCGCGAGCGACCCAGCCATCGTTCCCGGCAAGAGCGCCGACAGCCTGCTCATCCAGCTCGTCAGCGGTCAGGACGCCGATCGCATCATGCCCAAAAAGGGCAAGCGCCTCACGCCCGAGCAGATCGGTATTTTGCGAGCCTGGATCGACCAGGGCGCGAAGTGGCCGGACAAGTTTGTCATCGCCGATCCCAGCAAGCCGAAGCCGGCGCCGCTCGAGCCGCGCGAGGTGAAGATTCCGGCGGCGCATGATGGATTGACCAATCCGATCGATCTGCTGCTCGAGCCGTATTTCGCCGAGCACAAGATCACGCCGGGAAAGATCGTCGAAGATCGCGTTTTCGCGCGGCGCGTCTATCTCGATGTGACAGGCCTGCTCCCGCCGCCGGAGGAGCTGGAGAAATTCGTCGCCGACAGCAGTCCGGATAAGCGCACAAATCTCGTCCGTCAGCTTTTGGATGACAACCAGCGTTACGCCACGCACTGGCTCTCGTTCTGGAATGATCTTCTCCGCAACGACTACAAAGGCACCGGCTACATCGACGGCGGGCGCGAGCAGATCACGCGCTGGCTCTATTTCGCCTTGGCCGACAACAAGCCATACGACAAGTTTGTCGCCGATCTCATTACCGGAGTGAAGGGGGCGAGCGGGTTCACGAAAGGCATCGTCTGGCGCGGCGTCGTCAACAGCGCGCAGACTCCGCCGATGCAGGCCGCCCAGAACATCGGGCAGGTCTTCATGGGCGTGAACCTCAAGTGCGCCTCCTGCCACGACAGCTTCATCAACCAGTGGAAATTGACCGACAGCTATGGCCTGGCCGGCGTATTCGCGGAAAAAGCGCCGGAGATGGAACGCTGCACCAAACCGCTGGGCAAGACGGCGGCCATGAAATTCCTCTATCCCGAGCTGGGCGAGATCGACCAGAACGCGTCGCGCGACCAGCGGATCGCGCAGCTCGCCGGCATCGTCACCAGCCAGAAGAACGGCCGACTCACGCGCACGATCGTCAACCGTCTCTGGCAGCGGCTCATGGGCCGCGGACTGATTGAGCCGGTCGATGAAATGGATCAAAAGCCCTGGAATTCCGATGTTCTGGACGCGCTGGCCTGGCAACTGGCTGAGCAGCATTACGACCTGAAAAAGCTGATCGAGACGATCGTTCTCTCCCGAGCGTATCAGCTTTCGGCGATGTCGCGCGAGGATGAGAACGCGAAGGAGTTCGTTTTCTCGGGCCCCACGTTGAAGCGCATGTCGGCCGAGCAGTTTGTCGATGCGGTGGCGACGGTAACGGGCGTGTGGACGGGCCAGCAGCAGGCGGCGCTGACGGACAATGCCGAGCGTTATGGGCAGGCGCGGTGGATCTGGAACGATCGCGACGCCAATAAAGCGGTGCCGCCAGGAAAGGTTTATTTCCGCCGCGCGCTGGAGATCAAATCCGCGCCGAAGATTCTGAGCGCGGTGATCGCGGTAGACAATCAATTCACGTTGTTCATCAACGGCAAGCAAGTCGCCGAGGGCGCAGGCTGGCCGGCGCCTGTAACCGTCGATCTGCTGCCGCATGTGCAGGTGGGGCGGAACATGATTGCCGTCATTGCAGAGAATACGAGCACTGCGCCGAACCCCGCGGGGTTCTGGTTCCATCTTCAGGGCGCGTATGACGGCCCGGCGAAGGGTAAGCAGCAGACCATTGTTCTGAACAGCAATCCGAGCTGGAAATGGTCGAAGGATGCTCCGGAAGAGTGGACGACTCTGGAATTCGATGACAAGTCCTGGCAAGGCGCGACCCGCGTCGGCGACGTCGGCAGCGCTCCGTGGAATCTGTTGGCGTACCTGCCGACGGAGAACCCGCTGGATCATCCCGCCGAAGTGCGGGCCTCGTTGTGCGCCGCCAATCCGCTGATGACGGCGCTGGGCCGGCCCAATCGCGACCAGGTGAACACGGTTCGCCCGTCGGCGGCGACGACGCTGATGGCGCTGGAACTGACCAACGGCGGGACGCTCGCCGATGCGCTGGGCAAGGCGGCCAAGGCGATGTCGACGGAGAAGGACGTCCGGGCGGAGGAACTGATTCAACGTGTCTTCCTGCGTGCTATGGGGCGTGCTCCGTCGGACTCTGAGCTGGCCGCGGTCAAGGATGTTGTGGGCGCGAATGTGAAAGACGACGGCGTGGAAGATTTCCTCTGGGCGGTCGTGATGCTGCCGGAATTTCAGTTGATTCGGTGACGACAATGGCAATGCGATCAAGCTGGTCCCGACGCGATTTTCTCAAGACGGCTTCCGCCGCCACGTTGGGCGCGCTGACGGCGGGATTCCCGCGTCAGTTGCTCGCTGGGGAGGAGCCGACGACGAAAATCGCGCCCACCGCCGACACCGTCATCGTGCTATGGATGGCCGGCGGGATGGCGCACACGGAGACGTTTGATCCGAAGCGTTACACGCCGTTCGAGAAGGGGCTTAACGCGAATAAGGTTCTGAGCACCTTCCCCTCGATCGACACAGTCGTAGACGACATCAAGCTCAGCGAAGGCCTGGAAAATGTCGCGAAGGTAATGGATCGCGCGACGCTGATCCGCTCCTACCAGGCGGGTGATCTCGGGTTCATTCTCCACTCGCGGCATCAGTATCAGTGGCACACCGGATACGCGCCGCCGCAGACGGTGGCGGCGCCACACCTCGGGGCGATCATCGCGCGCACGCTGGGCCCGCGCGAGCCGGCGATGCCGGCGTTCATCGACATCGGGCAGCGCTTCGACGTCGGCGAAGGCGAGGAGCTGAAATCGTTCCACCAGGCCGGCTTTCTCGGCAGCGAGTACGGGCCGTTCCTGATTCCCGAACCGGCCGACGCGGTCACCAGCATCAGCCCGCCCAAGGGAATGAGCATGGAGCGCTTCCGCGATCGCAACGCGCTCTACAAGAAACTCCTGGCCGACAGTCCGGTTGGGGAGTTCGGCAGTGATTATCAAAAGGAGTCGATGCTGCGCTCGATGGACAACGCGCATCGCCTGCTTACCTCGCCCGCGGCCAAGGCGTTTGACCTGCGGCTGGAGCCCAAGAAGGTGTACGATGCGTACAACACGGGGCGGTTTGGGCTTGGGTGCCTGCTGGCGCGACGATTGACAGAGGCCGGCGCGCGATTCATCGAAGTGACGACGGAATACATTCCGTTTAAATACTGGGACACCCACGACAGCGGCCACGAACGGGTGATCGATCTGAAGAAGACGATCGATCGGCCGATCGCGCAGCTTGTGCTGGATCTGGAAGAGCGCGGGCTGCTGGATCGCACGCTGATCGTGCTCGCCAGCGAGTTTTCGCGCGACATGGTGATGGAAGGTCGGCCGGAGGCGGTGGTGAAAGACCAGGTGCTGGTGCCCGATCTGATCACAGAGCCGAAGCACTACGGCATGCACCGGCATTTCACCGATGGATGCAGCGTCCTGATGTTCGGCGGCGGAATGAAGAAGGGTTTCCTCTACGGCAAGACCGCCGACGAGCGGCCGTGCAAGACGATTGAGAACAAGATCACGATCGAGGACCTGCACGCGACGATCCTGAGCGCCGTGGGCATCTCGCCGAAGCTGAGCTACGAGATCGAGAAGCGCCCGTTTTACGTGACTCGCGATGGGGTGGGTCAGGCGCGGCGGGAACTATTCGCACGCGCATGAATACCTGGTTCCCACCAATCACACGAATCTTCACGAATAGTTGAATTTGATTCGTGCAGATTCGTGTGATTCGTGGGCAATTCAAATCATTTTGATTTCGAGTTTTCCCGGCGGGGTTGCGCCGACGCGCGTCATCGCCAGGTCATGTGCGCTGTGATAGTGCTTCACCAGCGACGCCCAGTCGAAGTGCTCGCTGAGGCGCTCGACTTTGTTCCTCAGTTCTATGCGCTGACGGCGATTGAGCCTGACGAAATCGAACAGGTGATTCGTCAGTTCTTCGGCGCTCTGCTCAAAGTTCTGCGAGCGATTGAGCACGAGTACACCCTGATCGGATGCGTTCTCGATATTTCGCCGCACGTACGCGCCGAATCCGCTGAGATCCGTCGTGACCGCCGGCACGCCCATCGCGATCGATTCCATCGGCGTGTAGCCCCAGGGCTCGTAATAGCTGGGGAAAATCCCCATGTGGCAGCCGCGCACGAACTGCTCGTAGTCGAGGTTGATCAGCGGGCTGGTCGCGGTGACGAATTCCGGGTGGAAGATCATCTTCACCGGGTCGTCGGCGGCGTTGAACATGCCGCGGTGGCGGATGTGCTTGAGGACCGGATCGTTGGCATCGTCCACGAGATCATGCGTGACGATCAACGGCGGCCGGCTGGTGCGCCAGGCGTGGATGGCGCGTTTCAGGCGCACCTGTGAATCATCCGGCATCAGCTCCTGGTACTGGGGAATGCGCCCCGACGCCGCTGATGTGAACAGCCGACGGCCCATTTCCTTCTGGATCGATGCGCAGGTTTCGTGCAGCTCGTCGAACATCGACTGGTTCTGCAGCACGCTCACGTTGATGTTGCGAACGGCGGCGCGCGTGACGATGAACGCGACCACCGTTGGGCGGGGCAGCATCGACGGGAGCGTCTTCATCCGCTGATTCAGGCGGTACATCGCCTCAATGAACAGGTCCATCCCCTTGTTACGGTACTCGTAGCGCCCGGACGTGAAGAAGTAGAGCGTGTTGTTGAGGTCGAACGTGTAGCTGGGGAAGAAATGCCCCATCACGAATTCGTGAATGCGCTCCTTGTACTCGCGATGCATGTTCTGGAACTCGTGCAGCGCGGTGAATTTTCGGATGTTGATCCCATTGGGCAGGATCGCGTCCGGCCGGCGCCCGAGAAGTCGTTCGGCTTCGACGGCCGTCACTTCGCTCACGGTCGTGAAAACGGTCGATGCGTGCGCTGCGGCACGCTCGATCGCGAATCTCGGCCAGATCTGATACTTGGCCGCCTCGACGTCGGGCTGGATGAAGGGGAGATGGTTGTAAAAATCCGGGCTGTCGCTCGCCAGGTATCGGCCCAGCAGCGTTGCGTGCGTCGTGAAAAGCGTCGTGACCGGAAGCTTGTTGTGCGCGATGCGCGGGACCGCGACGCCGCCCATCCACTCGTGGAAATGCGCCAGGATCGGGCGTCCGGCGGCGACATTGCTCAGCTCGCGGAAGAATTCGGCGACGGTGAACCCGAACGCGACGACCTCGTTGACCTCGCCATCGTTGGTCTGCGTGGAGATCCCATGATCCTTCCACATCAGGTATTTGTCGTGATCGAGATGCGAAAATCGCCCGCGGTAGTCCAGCAAGATCACGCGGGGCCGGCCGGGGACGAGCCAGCGCCCGAAGTGGCACGCGATTCCCTGCGCGCGCAGGCGGTCGAGCGTTTCGCGGATGATGCCTTCGGTGGGGCGCTCCTCAAATTCCAGCGCCGCCGTCGCCGGGTTGTAGGGACCGATGAGGCAATAGCGATCGTCCCAGCGATCGATCATGCAGTCGGCCTTGGAGCGCAGGACGGTGTAGATCCCGCCGAGCTGCCAGCAGACTTCCCACGCGATCTCAAACAGCAGCGGCGGGAGCGGCCCAGGTGCGGGAGCCGGGGTGGAAGGGTCTTGCGGTTGCGCCGGTTGTGGAGTCGGCGGAAGCGACCGAATCTCAACCTGAACCGGCGCCGCAGGCTGCTGCGCGACCTGAACTTTCGCGATGGCCGGGATCGGCGGCACTTTCGGAACGGGAATCGGTGGCTCGGGCGGGAGCGTCTCGCGCGGCTTGGGTGATGGCTGCGATTTGCGCGCTGAAGGAGCGACCGTCACCACGCTTGCGGGCGAAGTTTTCTTCGTCCCCTGGGGCTTGGCCTTGGGCTCGTCGCGTCGCGCCATGCGGCGCATTATGACGAAGGCGACGCGTCGATGGCAATTCGCGAATTCGCCCGCGCCGCATCCGAGCGTTATCGGGCCAATCGATTCCGATTCGATCGTGGTATGCTGGGCAATTGTGCCGATCGACGTGACGTGTGAATGCGGCAAAAAGCTTCGCGCCCGCGACGAGCTGGGCGGGAGATGGGTCCGCTGCCCGGCGTGCAAGAATGAGCTGCTCATTCCCCTTCCCGAGCCGACAGAAATCGATCTCGTCGACCACGCGCCAACTGTCACGATGCCCGCGATCCCACCAGCGCCCGCATGGCGCAAACCAGCCGCGGCGGCGGCACCCGCGACGCGTCCCGATCCTGTTCCGCAAGCTGAGAAATCACCCGCAGAATCTTCCTGGCGCGCCTACGTTTTCTGGATCCTGCTCTTCGCCATGACGCCGCTCGTGCTGCTGACCACGCGCGATCGCGAAAGCGCCGCGTCGCGATTCGACCGGACGATCCAGAATCATCCCGAGGTGGCCGAGAAGCTGACGCGCATGGAAAGAGGCGGACTGGCCAGCGAGGAGTCGGTCTTCGAAATTCTCCCCGGCCAGCGCATCGAAGGGGCGCTGCATTCGCGCCGCACGTGGATTCACTGGCTATACGCGCTGGGCGCGGGAGTCGCCTACTTCGGTATCGTCTGCGTCGCCTTGCCGAACTTCCCCGCCAAGCCGCTGAATTTGCTGATGGCCGGCGTCTTCACCGGGACGCTCGGCGTGATCCTCCTGCTGGCGATTCAGGTGATCGGCGTGCCGCTGTTCTGCTGCATCGGCGCCTGGTACCTGGCGGCCATGTCGCCCAGCGCGCCATTTGGCGCCAGCCTGCTGGGATTTTTCTTTGGCGTGGGATTGTGGGAGGAACTGATCAAATCGCTCCCGGTGGTCTGGCGGCTCTACAAGCCGCAGCCGTTTCCCTGGCGCGAGGCGTGCCTCTGGGGGATGGCATCCGGCGCGGGCTTCGGCGTCTCGGAAGGGATCTTCTACTCGGCTCGCATGTACAACGGAATCGAGACCGGCGAGATCTACATCGTGCGTTTCATCTCCTGCGTCGCGTTTCACACGCTGCTCAGCGGCGCCTGCGCGATCCTCCTCCAGCGCAAGCAGCACCTCCTGCACGAGGGAAACGGCTTCATCGACTGGATCATCAATTTCATGGCCATCGTGACGGTGCCGATTTTCCTGCATGGGTTGTTCAACACGCTGGCAAAGAAGCAGATGGAGCTAGGCTCGCTGGCGGTGGCGTTCGCCAGCTTCGCCTGGCTGGCGTGGCTGATCGCGCAGAATCGCAAGCGGGAAAACGTCAAACCCCAAGCCGCGCCGCCGGGGGCGGTATTCGAGCGAACGGCGCAGGGCACGCGCATGATCCGGCCGGGCGGGGGGTAAGAATCCTTGTCCGGTGGCAGCATCATGCGGACGCCGCTATAAACGCTCTCCGCTCAAAGTGGAGTGCGCGTGTCCAGACAATTGCCCCTTCGATTCCGGCAGATCCATCTCGATTTTCATACGAGTCCGTTTATCGGCGACGTCGGACGCGATTGGGATGCGCGTGAATTTGCCCGCACGATGAAGCGGGCGCACGTCGACAGCGTCACTGTTTTCGCAAAGTGCCATCACGGGCATCTTTACTATGACACGAAGCGCCCCGAGCGCCATCCGAGTCTGCCGAGACGATTGAATCTCCTCGGCGAGCAGGTCGAGGCACTGCATCGCGAAGGCATCCGCGCGCCAATTTATATCAGCATCCTGTGCGATGAATTCGCCGCCAATCAGCATCCCGACTGGATCGCGCTGGATTTCGACGGAAAGCGCGTGGGGCGCGGCCCGCTGAGCAACCAGGGCAGCTCCTGGCAGATCCTGGACATGGCCAGCCCATACCAGGAGTACGTGGCCGAGCAAACGGCCGAGGTGCTGCGAATTTTCAATCCCGTCGACGGGATTTTCTTCGACATGTGCTGGGACCAGCCCAGCGCCGGGAGCTATTCGATCGCGGCGATGCAGCGCGCGGGACTCAATCCGGAAATCGAGGAGCATCGCAAGCGATTCGCGCACAAGCTCACGCTCGATTACATGAAACGCTTCTTCGGCATGGTGAAGAAGAGCAGCCGCGACGCGAGCGTGTTCTTCAACGGCCGGCCGGTGAGCAATCTCGCGGAGGAGCAGCCGTTCCAGACGCAATCGGAGATCGAATCGCTTCCTACCGGCGGCTGGGGGTACATGTATTTCCCCAAGAACGTTCGCTTCGCGCGCAAGTTCCCGCTGCCGTACATGGGCATGACGGCGCGCTTCCACAAGAGCTGGGCGGACTTCGGCGGGCTCAAACCTTACGCGGCACTGGAATATGAGACGAGCCAGATGATGGCGCATGGCGCGCGGTGCAGCATCGGCGATCAGATTCATCCGCGCGGCACGCTCGATCGCGCGACTTATGAGCTGATCGGATCCATTTATGAACGTGTGGAGAAGCGCGAGCCCTGGCTGATCGATGCAAAGCCGCAGACCGAGATCGGACTGCTTCAATCAAACGAGCGGCCGATGGGGCAGGGCGCCCGGATCAATATCAGCGGAAGCGAAGTCGGCGCGATACGCATCCTCACGCAGCTCAAACACCAGTTCGATTTGATCAGCGCGGAGATGGATTTCGGGCGCTACGAGCTGCTGATCCTGCCGGATTCCGTGCAGATGACCGAAGCGCTCGCGAAGGATTTGACGCGCTACATCAAACGCGGCGGATCGGTTTTGGCCAGCGGGACAGCGGGATTGAGCGACGACAGGGCGCGGGTGCTCCTGCCGCAGCTTGGCATCAAGCCGCACGGCATGTCGCCGTTCAAGGACACATTCATTCGCTTCGGCCGGGAGATTTCGGACGACGTTCCGCCAACGGATCACGTGATTTACGAGACGGGGGTTCGGGTGACGCCGGCGGCGCAGGCCAAGACGCTGGCGCGCGTGGTCGAACCGTATTTCCAGCGGTCCTGGAAGCAATTTTCCTCGCATTTTCAGACCCCGCCCGACAAATTGAGCCGCTTCGCCGCCGCCGTGCAGAATGGGCGAGTCGCTTACATTGCCTATCCAATATTCGCGGCCTTCGCAGCCCACGGGAATTTTCCGTACCGTCTGCTCGTGCGAAATCTAATCAATCGCCTGCTCCCCGAGCCTCTCCTGCGCGTCGCCGCGCCGACGAGCACTGAAGCCACCGTCACGCAACAGCGCGGGCGAACGATCGTGCATCTTCTTCAGTACGCTCCGGAGCGGCGGACGGAGAAGCTGGATCTGGTTGAGGATGTCGTGCCATTGTTCGACGTCCCGCTGTCGCTGCGATCGGCAAAGAAGCCGAAACGGGTGTATCTCGCACCTGAGAATGAGACGATTGCATTCGAGCATCTCGCGGGACGAGTCAATCTTCGCGTGCCGGAAGTCCGCGGGCATGCGATGATCGTGTTCGAGTAACACAGCATTGAATTGAGGCCAAGGATGGTCATTAGAATTGTCGCAGCGGCCGGTATCACGATCCTCGCGTTCGGCTGCGCATCAGAGCCCGTCCAACTGCCGCCGTTGCCGCCGATTGAATCGACGAATCGCGCCGTCGCTCCGGTCGCGGCAGCGCCGGTGAAGAAGCCGCCCACGCGCCTGGGCACATCCGTCCAGGGCCGGCCGATTGAGATGCATCTGATCGGCTCTAGCGTTCGACCTGTGCTCGTTCTTGGCGGAATTCACGGTAGCGAGCCGACCAGCGTCACGGTCGCTCAGCGCCTGCTCGAGACGCTCCGTGCCGCGCCGCCGCGCACCCGCTCCGGCGTGGCCATCATTCCGGTCGCCAATCCCGATGGCTACGCCATTCGCTCGCGAACCAACGCGAACAAGATCGACATCAACCGCAATTTCCCCGCGAAGAACTACGGCACAGGCAAGTCGCGCGGAAAGATGTATTACGGCGGAAAGAAGCCGAGCAGCGAGCCGGAAACCGGAGCCATCATCGCCGCCATCGACGCTCTTAAGCCCCGGCTGATCATTTCCATTCACTCCATCGGCGACAGCAAGCAATGCAACAATTACGACGGCCCGGCGTCGTCCATCGCGGCGCTGATGAGCAAGCACAATTCCTACCCCGCCGTTCCCACGATCGGCTATCCCACGCCCGGCAGCCTCGGCAGCTACGCCGGCATCGACCGCCAAATCCCGATGATCACGCTGGAACTCCCGCGGGCACTGCCCGGCGAGCAGGCTTGGATGGACAACAAACAAGCCTTGCTCGCGGCCATCGAGGCCGTCCAGTAGGGGCCGCGCCTGCGTGGGCCTACAATTAACCACATGACCGTAGCTGATCAGCCCATCGCCGCCCCCAAACCACCCGACCACAATCGCACCGGCGTCGATTTCCGCCGGCCGATGCCGCGGCCGAAGGTGAAGGGGATTGTCATCGATTTTCATTCGCACTTGCTGGCGGCGCGGCATGGGGACGTTTGGTTCGAGGCGGCGCGGCATTACGGGATCGACGCGTTTGTCACGATGGCGCCGCTGGAAGAAGCGGCCCGGCTGGCGCGGGATTACCCCGGGAAATTGCAGTTCATCGTCGTGCCGCGCTGGCAGGATATTTCCACGGCGCCGATCGCGCAGTGGCTGGAGGACTGGTCGCGCCGGCTGGATGGGTTCTACAACCTCGGCAGCCGCATCGTGAAGTTTCACATGGCGCCGTCCACGATCGAACGGCGCGGATTGAAACTCGATTCGCCGCTGCTCGAGCCGTTTTTCAATACCATCATCGAGCGGAAGATGGCGGTCATGACGCACGTCGGCGACCCGGACACGTGGTACACGACGAAATACACCGACGCCGCCAAGTTCGGCGTGCGCGACGAGCATTACGCGATGTGGCAGCGCGTGATGGATCGATATCCCGACATCCCATGGGTCGGCGCGCACCTGGGCGGGAATCCGGAAAACCTTGGGCGGCTGCAGTTTCTACTCGATCGCTATCCGCAGTTGTCACTCGATTGCAGCGCCACGCGCTGGATGGTTCGCGAGATCAGCCTGCGCCGGGACGAGGCGCGTGAATTCTTCATCCGCAACGCAGACCGCATACTCTTCGGCAGCGATCAGGTTAGCGGCGACGACCGCGGCTTCGATTTCCTGGCCAGCCGGTTCTGGGTCCATCGCAAACTGTGGGAGACGGCCTACATTGGTCCTACGCCGATCTTCGACCCGGATCTGCCCGAAGACCGTCAGCCGCAGATGCGCGGGCTGGCGCTGCCGGATGAAGTGCTGCAGAAAATGTATCACGACAACGCGGCCAGATTTCTCGCGCGGATTGGCGCGTCGTTTGGCGACTAATCCGCCTGCTGCACCTTCACGTTGTAAACCTTTCCATCCCGCACCATCTCCACCTGGTTCACGAGCACCTTCTTATTGTCGGTGGGGAACGTGTGCCCTTTGTCGTTGAAGAGCATCTCGAAATTAATGATCTTCAGCTTATTGGGCTCCATCACGGGCAGATGCACGACGTAGCTGCGGTTGGCCCAGATCTCGACGTCGGACCACGAATCCTTCGAGAGATTGACGACCTCGAGACGGTTCAGCGAATATCCAACCTGCGCGCGCGCCTCGGCGTCGCCGCCGCTGGGGAGGTCGGCCTTGAACGGATGCCGCTTGGCGGCGTCGGCGGCGAATTCGGCGCTGGTCTTGCGCAGGTTCTTGTCGGGGTTGGGGATCAGCGCCGGCCGGCCGGCGCAGCCGACGGCGGTGAGGGTGAGCGTGATGAACAGTGCGAGAGCGCGCGTCCGATGCGTTTTCATTTTCATGTGAATCCTGATGAACGAAAGTCCTCCGTGCCGGCGCCGCCCACGCGGGCCGATCCAACGCGCGTATTGTAGGGAAAATCGCGGACATTTCACACGCCCGCGCGTATAGACTGTGGCCATGCAAGATCCGACCGATCCGCTCTCCGCCGTCGGGCGCCAACTTTTGCGTCTCGATGCGAATGCGTATGGCGAGCTGACGCCGGGAGGCCCCGGAAATCCTGAAGCGCGCACAATTCTCGAATCGATCAAGCCAGAGGACCTGGTCGTCGGATCCTTCCGCAATAAATCCGAAGCCCGTGCAATGCTGGCGGGGCTGTGGCTTTATTTCGACTACCTGGATGAGTCGCATAAGGTGTCGCAATCGCTGGAGACGCCATCCGGCAGCTTCTGGCACGCGATCATGCACCGCCGGGAGGAAGATTTCTCAAACAGCAAGTACTGGTACGCGCGCTGCACGGAGCATCCCGCGCTGCAGACCCTTGCGGCGCAGGCACCGGGCGTCGTGCATGCGCTGCCGGCGGACAAATCGCTGCTGCGCATGGTCATCAACGGCTGGAGCGCGCCGGCGTTTGTCGATCTGGTGCAGGCTGTGCATGACAAGCCCGAAGACCTGCGACACAAAGCCGCCGTCGAGCTCCAGCGCCTGGAATGGCGCGTCCTGTTTGATCACTGCACCCGCGCCGCCGCGAATTCTTAGTTAGAACAAATTCATGTTGGATTTTGCGCAACGCCCGCGTTGTTGCAGTGGTAGCATTCTTCGTATGCACGGCTCACACCGACAATTCGCAGTTGGACTTGTTCTTCTACCTGCATGTGTCGCGAGCGGCGCAACCGTCGTCACAAGCCCATATCAGGGCATCACGTACTACGAGCGGACCGAGTCTTCGCCGCGGCCGCTGGTGATGCACGTTGTCGAGATCGATCTCACGAGTCCCGGCATCAGTTTTTTCACCACGCCCAGCAACGGCCCGCTTCCGGGCGAGGTCACCGGACAGAAGACGCGCGATTTCCTGGACGCCAACGATTTGCAGGTTGCGATCAATGGCGGCTTTTACACGCTCGACAGCCAGGCGACCAATCCGGATGGAACGACGGTGATCTATCGCAACGTCGTTCACCTGGCGGTGTCGGCCGGGGAGCATGTCTCTCCGTTTTCCGGCAACGGCAGCACGCACGAGGGCGCGATCAACATCTCGCCGACGAACGTCCCGCAGCTGATCTCGCCGGCGAATGTCAACAATTCCAACTTCACGCCGGCCCAGCCGAACGTCACGCTTTTCAATACGGTCGGCGGGAATGAGCAGCTGATCCGAAACGGCGTGGTCGTGGCCACCGACGCGGTGCTCCATCCGCGCAGCGCCATGGGGTACAAGCCGGGCAAGCTGTTTCTCTTCGCCGTCGATGGCCGCCAAAGCGGGTATTCCGAGGGGATGACGACGATCGAGATGGCCAACTTGCTGAAGAATGATTACGGCATCACCAACGCGCTGAATCTCGACGGTGGGGGATCGACGACGCTGGCATTCGGCTACGACGCGCCGCGCGTGATGAATCGGCCATCCGACGGCTTTGAGCGAACCGTCGGCAACAACTTCGGCGTGCACGCCACGCCTTGGCCGCAGTGGTGGGTCGATGCCGACGGCACGTGGAGCGGCGCGGCCAACTGGAGCGGCGGCGTGCCCGATGCGCCCGGCGCGGTCGCGAGCTTCAAGGGAGCCATCAGCGCGCCCAGGACAGTTACGGTCGATTCCGACATGACCGTGGGGACGCTCAATTTCGAGAATGCGAGCGCCTATACGCTGGCTGGAACGAGAACCATTAGGCTCGATTCCACAAGCGGCCCGGCCGCGATCAACGTGCTTCGCGCGTCGAATCAGACCATCAACGCTCCGATCGCGCTGAGCGACCCCGCGATGATCAATGTCGCAACTGGCGCAAACCTTACTATCGGCGAAACAGTCCGCAACGCCGCGGATCATGCATTGACCAAGACCGGCGGGGGAATCCTGATTGTGAACGCTCCGGGGACGCTTCGGACAGGTGCGCTGACGATAAGCGAAGGCAGAATCAGGCTCTCGCCCGGCGGAAACAAGGCGATCCGGACCACATCCCTCGACATCGCGCCCGCCGCGAGGATGAATCTCTACGACAACGATCTGGTCGTCGACTACGCCGGCGCCAGTCCCATCGGTCAGTGGAACGGCACCGCCTACACCGGCGTGACCGGCCTGATCGCCACTGGGCGCAACGGCGGAGCGTGGGATGGAAACGGCATCATCACAAGCATGACCGATGCCGCCGCCGCGACGCAGCGCACGACGCTCGCCATCGTCGAAGCGTCGGCCGCGCTGGATTTGAGTGGGTCCGAAACTCGGGGCTGGAACGGGCTGACGGTCGACGCAACCAGCGTGCTGGTCATGTACACCTACACCGGCGACGCCGACGTCAACGGTGTGATCGACGGCGACGATTATTTCCGAATCGACTCCAACATCACAAAGCCTGGGGCGACTCCGGGTTACTTCAATGGCGACTTCAACCTGGACGGCGTGCTCAGCGGCGACGACTACCTGCTCATTGACGCGAATTTCGACGCCCAAGGTGCGCCGCCGGCGGAATTGACTCACGTTTCGGCCGTTCCGGAGCCCGTCGCTGCGTTGTGGGGCGTTCTGCCGGCCCTGCTTAGCGTCCGGACGCGCCGCCGCCGCTGATTTTCCGCCGTTGTCGAAATTGCACGCGATGCGCGAGATTGAACGCATGGTTCAATCTTTCACGCCAACCAGCGACCAGGCCCTGCCTGACATCGATCCCTGCAAAAGCTGCCGCGTCCTCGTTACCGGCGCGGCCGGGAACATCGGCTCCTATTTCGCCAAGCACGCCCGCGATCGCTACAAGCTTCGGCTGATGGTTCGCGAGAAGGACAAGAAGGAGAAAGTCGAGGCCATCCGCGAATTCGGCGAAGTCGTGACGGCGGAGTTGAGCGATCTGGATCGCCTTAAGGAAATCTGCCGCGGCGTCGACACCGTGCTGCACCTGGCCGCCGACCCCAGTCCCAGCGCGACCTGGGAAAGTCTCCTGCCGAATAACATCGTCGGCGCATATCACACATTCGTCGCCGCCAAATCCGCGGGGTGCAAGCGCGTGATCTACGCATCCAGCATCCATGCCGTCAGCGGATATCCATCCGATGTGCAGGTGAAAACCAACGAGCCGGTGAATCCCGGCGATCTCTACGGCGTCAGTAAATGCTTCGGAGAAGCCCTCGCGCGCTACATGGCCGAGCAGGAGGGGCTCAGCGCGATTTGCCTGCGGATTGGGGCATTCCAGCCGATCGAAGCGGCGCGAGATGCTTCAGGGATAGGCATGATGGATGCATGGGTCTCGCAGCGCGATCTGTTCCAGCTCATCGTGCGCTGCATCGATGTGACGAACCTGAAGTTCGCGATATTCCACGGGCTGAGCGACAACCGATTCAAGCGCCTGGACATCTCCGACGCCCGCGAGCTGGTCGGGTATCGCCCGCAAGATGACCTGCTCGAGGTGAACGTGAAGCTGAAAAGCCTGGATCTGGATCATTCCGTCAACGCGCACAACGTGACCGATGAGCAGCAGAAATCGGGCATTAGGAAAGAGTTGTGAAATACGGAGCAGCGCAGGACACCGGGAAAGCGTCAGAATGACATTCTCTTCTCGGTGCTCTCCGTGCCTCCGTGTTGAATCTTCTGTGTGCGCCGCACGTGACTCTTCGGCAGAAAGAACTCATCCGAATCGATCATCCGATACGCCAACAGGTGCCGCTGCGGGATAAACCAGATCTGCCGCTGGGGGTTGGCCAGGACGAAGTAGCACTCGCTGGTCTCCGATGGGTTGTACATCCCCAGCACTTTGTAAACGTAATCCTGATCGAAATGCGCATCATCGATCGGATGCGGGTGCGGCGAGCGCGGGCCGTCGAAAGGATGAATCTCCACGTACAGGCGCGGATCAATGTCCATGCAAAATAGGCATGCGAACGGCGCGCCAAAGCGGGCTCAAGAGGTGGCGGACGGCGCCATCATGTCGATAATCCGCCTCGCGCATGTGGAATCCGCAGACGATGGAGCTGATGCCCGGTTTCTGGCCTCCCCGGCCGAGCCGGTTCTGGAACGCCGTCCTGTCGCCGCTGCGTCGCTATTACCTGCACAATTTTTATGCGATCACGAATGTCGAAATCGTCGGCGCGGAGAACCTGGAGAAGCTCCCGCCGGGCGATGGCGCGCTGATCGCGCCGAATCACAGCCACGATTCCGACCCGCACGTGATGATGGAGGTCGGCCACCGCCTCGGCCGGCAGCTCTATTTCATGGCGGCGTGGCAGGTGTTTCTGGCGCACCACGGAATCGATGGCTGGGTCATGCAGCGTTTCGGCGCGTTCAGTGTCGATCGCGAGGGATGCGACCGCCGGGCGATGCGACAGGCGAGTGAATTGCTCACGAACGGGCAGGCGCTGGTCGTATTTCCCGAGGGCGAGATCTATCACACCAACGAAAGACTGACGCCGCTGCGCGAGGGCGTGGCGTTCATGGCCGTCACGTCGCAGCGCGATCTGGACAAGCAGGCCAATGGCCGGCAGGTCTGGGTTGTGCCGGCGGCCATCCGGTATCGCTTCGAGGAAGACATCACGCCGAAGCTCGAAGCGTCGATCGCGGCGCTGGAGTCGCGCTTCATGCTCAAGCCCAAGCCGGCTGCGCCGCTGCACGAGCGGATGATCGGTGTCGGCGAGGTGCTGCTCACCATCAAGGAAAAGGAGCAACTCGGCCATTCCATGGACGGCCAGGGCGATCTTCCGATGCGCGTGAGCCGGCTGATCGGCCACATCCTGTCAAAACACGAGACCAGGGAATTGGGCAAAGTTCACGAGGACGAGAGCGTCCCCGTGCGCGTGAAATCGCTGCGGCGGCACCTGCTGGAGCAGATGTGCGACGAGAAGCAGCCCGACGAACCCCGCCGCGCGGCGCACGCATCTCTGGAAGACCTGCACCTGGTGCTTCAGCTTTACAGCTACCCGGGCGATTACATCGCGACCAAACCGACTGTGGAGCGCATGGCCGAGACGATCGAGAAATTCGAGGAAGACGTGCTGGGTCACGCGATGCCCAAGGGTAAACGCAGCGCGACGGTGACCCTCGGCGAGCCGCTCGATGTAAAACGTCACACCGCAGCCAGGGCCCGAGCCGCGGCTGGGGACCTGACCGCGCGGCTGGAGACATCAATCCGCGGGCTAATGACCGCTGGCTGATGCGGCCGAATGCAATTACGACTGCTTCTTCGATCCCGTCACCGTCTCTTCGTACATCTTGGGGTTGTCGATATTCTCCGTGATCTTCTGGCGGAGTTGCTCGTCCGTGGTGACGCCTTCAAAGAAATTTTCGTCCAATCCCCGAAGTACGAGCTGATCGCCCTTGAGCTCGAAGCGCATGAGCGTGTGCTCCTCCGGCCATTCGCCGTCATCCGTCATCTTGCGCAGGTGCGCGAAATGCGCATCCTTGACGTCAGCCGCGAAGGCCGAGAAGCGATCGACGCGATCGTCCTCCCGCCACTCGACGTAGTACTGCTTGTCATCGATGTTGCGGACAATCAGGTCCGCCGTGCTGGTGTTGCCGCCGCTGGAAATGGTGATCTTCCAGTCGCCGACGAACTTCTTGTCGACTTTCGATTGATCCGGCGATCCGAGCTTCAGCGCGGTTTCGTAGCATCCGACGAGAAATGCCGCAGCGAGCACGATCGAAGTCAGCACAGCGAACTGTTTATTTCGAGTCATAGGCATCCCTTTGCTAGTGTTAGCTAACATGATAAGCAGGACGCGGCGCATGTGCAAGTATGGGCCCGGGTGGCACGCCTAAGCCACTTGAATCAGGGCTTATTCCTCTTCCGCCTTGGGCTTGTACTGGCTGGAGATCTGTTGCTGCACCTGCGGCGGAACGGCGTCGTAGTGGCTTAATTCCATCGCGAATGAGCCTTGGCCGCCGGTGACGGATTTGAGCTGGGATTGGTATTGCATCACCTCAGCCAGCGGCGCCTGGGCTTTCACCATGGCCATGCCGCCGGGGAGGATATCGGTGCCCTGGATTCGGCCGCGCTTGCCGGAGAGATCGCCGGTGATGGCGCCCATCTTGTCCTCAGGGACGGTCACGGTCATGTTGACGATCGGCTCGAGCAGGACCGGCTTGGCTTTGAGCATCGCATCCCTGAACGCGAACTTCCCGGCGGTGCGGAAGGCGACTTCCTTGCTGTCGACCGGGTGATGCTTGCCATCGGTGATGGCGACGCGGACGTCCTGGATCGGGTAGCCGGCGATCACACCTTGCTCGAGCAGGTCGTGAATGCCCTTTTCAACGGCGGGGATGAATTGGCCCGGTATCGTCCCGCCGAAGATTTCGTTGACTATTTCGATGCCCGGTCCGCCCTTGCTCTTGGAGGCCGGTGACTCATCCTCCAGCGGCTCGACGCGCAGGAAGACCTCGCCGAACTGTCCGGCGCCGCCGGTTTGTTTCTTGTGGCGATATTTCGAATCGCCTTTGGATTTAATTGTCTCGCGATATTTCACGCGCGGTTGCGCGAGTTCGACGTGAACGTTGTGACGGCGGCGCAATCT
>JADMIO010001255.1_pt1 | contig 22567 bp, 29 predicted proteins | sample 8958161 | NCBI WGS metagenome assembly JADMIO01 (sample SAMN16585339, study PRJNA669376) | soil metagenome | isolation source: Crop rotation soil | place: USA: Cullars Rotation, Alabama | collected 2011 | reverse complement strand
AGGTGAGCCAGTGTGATTACATTTGCGGCCTAACTGTGGCCAGTCCAGTTACGCTGGAGTCACTAGTATTTAGGTGACACTATAGAAGCGGCCGCGACAACTTGTCCACGTGGAATTCTAAGCTTAGGATCCCAATGTGCTGGAAAGTACTGTACCCTTTAACTGATCCATAACTGGACTAGGCATTGAAGCACTAGACTGTGTGTTAACCATCCTAGCTGGATTACTCACTGGTCCAGCTTTAGGCTTACGTTCGCCGCTGTCATCAAACGCATTGGGGTCGATCTTAGTTGATTGGCTGTTAAGCTGTGACATACTAGATGGAAATACACCACCGGGATTCATAGTTGTTTGCTTAATAACGTCAGACATCATGAAGGGTTTATCTGGTGTGCCTCGATTAATCTGAACAACAGAGTCTTGATTGCTAGCAAACGGAGGAATAACCCTTTCACCTGTACGATTGATAGCTGGTGCAGTAAAGAATCCAGCTTTATCAGCTTCACCTTTCTGAATAGCAAGACTGTTAGCCTCACGAGCAGCAACATTAGGCATAGCTGCACTGTTCTGTGCACGTAAAAGGGCTTGACTACTTAACGCTGTAGGTATGCCCATCTGTCCACCTTGCTGTCCAGTTTGTGCAATCATAGCCCTTCCAACACGTGCTAGCAACTCAGGATCAATTCCATCCTCACCAACATTCATAGCGAACTCTGGCACATAACCAACATCAAGTCCAGCTTGTCCAGTTTCAGCAGACTGACGAGTCTCTTCTTTACGCTTATAACCTCTCTCATCTTCAGTCTTTTCCCTCTCCATACGCTGTTTACGAATATCACTGTCCATAGCTTCATTAGCTCTGAACATTTCATTGCGCTGTTGTTCACCTGAACGAAAGTTGCGCTCCTTTTCACTCTCTTCTGAGCGTGCCTTATTGCCTGTGACCTCTCTAGCCATAGCTTGCTGTCCAGCAATATCCTGAATCACCTTAGCAAATCCGTGCTGTCTTATAGCATCCATAAGCGCCTGCTCTTGTGCCTGCTTCTTGATAAGCAGTTCATTCTGCATCTGACTATAGGCATTACCAGCTTGACCCTTAGTGATAAAGTTCTGCCACATGCCAGGTCTATCACTTGCCAACATAAGCTCAGGAGGCAAGGACTGCATACCAAACTTAGCTTGGTCCTCAGTAACTGGACCATCCACAGGTTTAAGCTTAAGTTCAGGAGTTGCAGAACTAGCTGGCTTACTAGTCTTCTTTGCTCCACTTGAGCTAACGCCTTCAAGATCATACTTACTAGGCTTTTTAGGCTTTAAATTCATATTAACTAACCATCCTTCCTGTTAATGTCCAGACATTAAACCAAAAATTGAAGATTGCTTTGTCGGCTGCGCTGTACTTACTACACTTGCCAACTAGGTACTCGCCGTAGCTAGTTAGTGGTCTAACCATGAGTTGATTTACCGCGGCCGAGATAAGAGCATACTTGCGCATGAGAGGAACTAACATGCTAGATAGCTTAACATAGCCCTTTCGGCTCTCGACAGTCTCAAGAGCATCGCGACAGATGCGTACATGTGCTGGCAAACTACCATTATAAGCTTCAAGAAACACAAAACAACAACCACCTCCCATACCGCCCATAACATTACCAACAGCACTAGATTGAGCAACTGCTGTCTGATTGAAGCGATCAAGTGTGTCACGCCTGTTAGCATTAATGTTCATCCTGTTACGCTCATTTTCACCTACTTGACCAAGTAAGTTATTACTAAGCTGACCTGATTGCTGTCCAAGCTGACCTTGACCAAATTGAGGTACACGACTATCGCCGGTGTTAGTACTAGTTGGACGACCAAGTACTTGTGCCCCAGTATCAACACCAGACTTAAACGTTGGCAATGCACCAGTAGCTAACTGAAGCGCATCGGTCATTCTATCCCTGACTGCTCCACCATACAGTGTTGCGTTACGCGCAGCTTGCAGTGTTGACTGACGACCAGCAGTACCCATATCAGTATTGTCCCGTGCAATACCACGACTCATAGCTTCTTCTTCACCAGCTGTAAGCTTACCTGTCAGTAGTTCAGGCAACTTCTCAGATATGGCCTGTCTTGTAGCATAGTACTCAGGATCATTGAGCTTAGCAACTTCAAGCGCACTAGCTGCTATATCCTTGCCGGGACCAGCATAGATAGCTGCGTCGCTTTTAGCCTGTGACATAGCGTTCTGTGCAGCTATGTCTGAACCAAGTTGGTTCATCTGTGGCCCATACTGAGCATAGATGTTGCGTGCCAGTTCAGCCCAACCGGGAGCTACTGACTGAGCAGCTTCAAGTTGAGCAAGCTCATTGGGCAGTATTTGAGCATTAGCTACACGGCTAAATCCTGGCAATCCTACCTCATAACCACCAAGCATCTGACTAGTTGATTCACCTCCGCTAGGAGCAGGAGCGTCACCTCCGTTTCTAGCATCATCTACTATACCATTTGGAGAATGAAACTCCTTGCTGAAGAATACAGCACTATGAGCTAAAACAACTGACAAATTTAATTCAAATAGCATAGTTACTCCTTGGGAAATTAGTATTTGCAAACTCACCTCTGTACTTAATGGCAGCTTTGTCATAAGCTTTAGCAGCTTCTTCAGCAGTTTTAAATCTTCCAATATGAATTGTTTTATTATTTACTGATATACAAGCAGCAAAATAATCTTGAGTTTTAGATTTAGAAACTCCAATATATTTACTGGTGTCAGAAGGCCTTTTATAGCATTGTCTATTCATCTTGTTCTGAGCCATAGTACAAATTCTAAGATTAATCCTTCTGTTATCTGAACGATTTCCATTAATATGATCAACTACAAGTCCTTTAGGACAGTTCATAATAACTCTAGGAAGAATAGTGCACCTAATTCCTTTAGCTACCCAACCGTACTTATCTACAAATATCCATTTATGAGACTTATAAATAGGATAATCAGAGATATTAATAGACAAAGGTTTTCTATGATTAGGATAAAATATCTCAATTGAGTTGGCGTCTTGCATTATTCGTCCTCCTTAGTTATGATCCTTGGACTACCGCTAGTCTGTTTCTTGATGGTCTTATACAACAGATTAAGGTCCTCAAGATCATAGTGGATAAGCTTGCCGTTTCTATTTCCTGTCAGTGTATGGAGCGGATAGTTCAAGTTGAAATGGATAAGCATGTTAGCCATCGAGGCTTTGTTGCTGACGATGATGCCGATAACATGAACAATCTTATTTGGACAAAGTCTGGCTATGCACACACCAGTAATCTTGCCTTCCTCGCTAGTGAACGCGAGTGTACGTTGCTGACTAGCCTGACTAATTGCTCGCATCAGGTCCATCCTATCCCATGTGGGAAATACAGCATCATAGCAATTGTTAGCCTCAAGATACTCGATCAGGTCTTTGGGTGTTACTTGGACTTGCTGCTCTGGTACTGGTTGAGCAGGCAACAAATGATCAGTAGAAGTTCGTGAAATCATAATTAATTAGGTTACAGTAAAAACTTGACTTGTGAAAGTGTTGCTATTAGGTTTGACTAGCTTAATCCTGCCTGTCACACTACCCGCCATGATTGTGAACTGACAAGCTCTTGGCGTAGAAGACACATTACCGGCCACGACACCGTTGATGCTGGCTGATGTTATCCCTTGTAGTCCTGTACCACCTAAAGTAACTACAGTTCCAACTGGGCCGCTTGAAGGAGTCATACTGGTGACAACTGGCTGGCCTTCCATAATGCTGGCAGCTACTTGACTACCTTGTTCAAGATTTACGTTCATGACTAGCTTACTGGCCTCCATGCTAATGTGACTAAGCTTAGCCTTGAAATCCCATTCAAGCCAGACACCAAGTTTCCAAGCACTGTCTGACACGTCCTGAAACAGGAATTGAAGGTTCTTGACACTATCAATTGATGGACTATCACCGAATGGTGGTGTAATAGGAGGAACAACAGTAACGATAGGATTGATGACATTTGCGCTAATCTCAGTTTCAGCAACCCTATCATTGTAGAGCGTAGCAAATACTGTGCCAGTCTCAAGTACATCATTAAATACCGCACGAAACATATAGGCTTTCTGCTCGATCTTTAGATTGTTGCTTATCCACTCGCCTAAATAGACCTGACAGTTCTCGACTAGTGTTGTGCTAGCGTAGAGCTGATATAGCTTGTTGGCCGTCGTTATACAGAATATCTTGTGCGTGCTGACTAGCTCGACTACAGCGAATTGTTTAATCCTCTCGCCTGCTACACTGAACGTAGGTACATCAAGACTGACGAACTTCTCATAGAGTTGGTCATAAACGATTATCGCAGGTCCATACACAGTGTTAACCATGAATAGACAGTAATCGTCAAAACTAGCGGCACAGTTAGTTTCATACTGACTTACACCCTTGATTATGTTAGCAATTGCCATGCTAAATGGTGCATTCTTGCCTGTTGTTCTGAGTTGCAGGACAGCATTAAACGACCTTATCCCGCTATTGTCGATGAACAGTAAGTCACCATTGTTCTCGACGAAGCAGAACTGATTAGAAACACCAGTTGGGAATAGTGGTACATTGCGAAACAAATCTTGACCAAACAGGACCTGTCCGTTAGGTGTGCACATTGTAGTCCCGTTAGTGCTGGCCACTATAAAACTACCGTCGCCACTGTTAGAGGGGAATAAGCCAGTGACATTAGCGAAACCTACAGTGTGTGCACCTGTGCTAGCGTCAGCAGCCTTATCACCGTTCTCGTCAACAGCTATAACGAAGTCTAACGGTCTACCATAAACTGACCTATACAATGTCGTACCATCATTAGCTAGTACCCAGAGAGCACCATTGTACATCATGAGTGTGCCAATGGGTACATACTCACGATTATCTGTCGTCCAATCATTGTAGTTCTGACTAACCCTAGACGTTCCGTCAGCAAATATCAGATTGGGCTGATTTACACCATCCTGACAAACGGCACATTTAGGGCTAGAGTTAATTATGTCAGCAAGTAGCACGTTAGTATTGACCTGATCTGGGTCAGCGATTGAACGCTTGAAGTTAACGCTGCTTGCTGGTATGCTCTGGACATAAATCCTATCGACATTAGCATCCATAGGAGTCCATCCAACAACAGCAATAAAATTACCATCATCAACTATGGCGTTCCTGTAGTACGCTATTCCAGCGACGAATGCTAGAATGAAGCCACCTTCAGCGTATATGCCTTGAATCTTACCATCAGGCAGACCAAAGTTATTCTCGACTGGCTGAGCATTAGGCTCAATGACGTCATTACGTACACGTCCATTGATCAGAAGCGCATACTCAGTATTGGTCAACTTAGTAGGATCAACGAACTGATTAAGTCCTCCTCTAAAGCTTGACTGAGTGTAGAGTAACTGAAGGTCTTGTGGTACATCGGCTGGCATAGTCTTTAAGCTCCCATTCCATTGACACCATTAACGCCATTCAGGTACGGAGGATAACCACAACGTTCGGCTACCCTGAGCCAACGATTAGTGCCGAAGTCCATAATCATCTTAATGCCCTCTTGCTTATTCTCTGTTAGGCCAGTCATGAACTGGTTGTATTTAAACAGAAATGCAGCAGCCTTTTTAGTAGCACTATCACCCTCTTGACTGCCATAGAATATCTCCATAGCCTTGTAGAAGATGCCCTTGTCATAGAAGTCGCCACAAGGAAATCTGTCTGTATCGAACCTCATCTTGGGCCTTGAACGCTTGAACAATAGCTCAACCAACTTGCTCATGCCCTGTTGCTCATACTTCTGAAGTACAACGACCAGTGTATAGTTAGTCCTAAGCTCGCTGTTAGGTAGCATGCCCAATGCTTCACCGCTCTGGTTCTGTACCTCGCAGTCATACGTTGTGTAATCGCTCTTAGTTATGGCGTACACCTGCTCAATTAAGTTAACGCTTGTCTTACTCGTATCGCCAGCAGCAAACAGAATAGTCTCGTTAGTCCTCGCCGCTTTAGGTGTGCGAATCTCGATGTTAATACTGAACGCTTCAGGACTGGCTGCTGGAAGGACAAAGGTCAGCGGTTCAACATTAAGTAGGTCTTTAGCCAACGGCGCCTCTTGTTGTTTGAGCCTCCACTGATAGCCAATGTAGTGTACCCAGCCAAGTGTGCCATACCTCGGCCGCATATCAACCTGCTGCATCTTCATCTCACTATCGTAGTCTCTTATTGCTCTTGGCTCAAGGATGTAATGCGGCAAAGTTATCTGTTGGTTCTCAGTGCCAAGATTGAATATCTGCTCGCCTAGACAGTTGGGCAAGTCATTAGTCTTCCAAATCTCGTCAGCTGCATCATTGATTAGCGTGATACAGCGAGCTAGCTGAGTATCATTGGATACATTGTATCCTGTCCCAGCTGCTACATCAGCCAATATGTTAGAGAGAGGCATTCTATAGTCCTCCAGTATTAGGGTTGAAACCAAGCACGAACTTTCATAACGTATTTATTTGTCTGTGCAGTAAAATCTGTGTTCGCTCCGTCGCTACGCTTAATAGCTTGAAGAGTTCCAGTAGTTGAGCTACGAACAATCACAATACTATTTGACGTATAATACATCGTGAAAGCAGGTCCACCAGTTGAATCATTAACGCCTGTAGCCAAAATTTCATCTCCTCCTACTGCGCCGATAGTAGTATCAGCAAGCACGCATAGAAGACTTAATTGAACCCTAGTAGGCATACCACTAAGACCATGCGTGTATGTTTGACTACCACCAGCAAGAGGAATAGAATTAGTTGTTCCATTATAGAACTCAGGAATATAGAAGGCCAGCTTGTTAGTACTGATGCTAGCTGTTCCATAGTTAGTGTTCCCGATAGCTAATACGCCAATGTTTGTTCCTAAAACGCCGCCTGTGACGATATTAATATTGCTAACACTGTTAACAGCTAGGTTAGTTGCAACGATAGTGCCAGCAGCAAGCTTAGCTCCTGTAACGCTACCATCCTGTAGATTGGCTGTAGCAACAGCCCCATTAGTCAAGATCGTACTATCCACAGCACCGTAAGCCATCTTAACACGCGTCACATTACTGTTACCGATGTTAAGCTCAACGACATTAAGCGGCGCAATCTTAGCTGATGTTACACTCTGATCAAGTAGGTTTGTCGTCCATACACCATCAGTTGCGATCTTGGTATGTATAACTGCACCGTCAGCTATCTTGCTAGTTGTTACGGCGCCGTCAGGGAGAGTAGCAGATACCCAGCTACCAATGCCGCTATAGTAGACTTTGAGTACAGGAGGGTCTACGGACTTGTCGAGCCAGACCCAATTAGTGTATGCTGGACGACCAGCGATATTTGGTGTGCCATTTGTTGGCAGAATTAAGCCCTTATTTGTCGCTATTGTCCCGTTATCAACAAGCTGATTATGCTGAGCAGCAGTTGCTGATGTTAGGCCCGTGAAATCTATACCCTTACGCAAGTCACTATCGGCCGCGTTAAGGTTGATGGTAGTTATGATGGCGCCGATTAGGCAGATTAATTGTTTGATTTTCATAAATTTATGCGTTCTAGTTTGTCAGCCACGCTGATGCGTCGTTGTAAGTTGTGGGAAGGTCTTCGATAGGTCCGCCAGAAAGTCCGTATTGATACTCAAGATAACGCTTAACATTGCTGTCTTGGGCATAGGTCAGTTGCTCAACTTCCTGATAAATGATAATACGAGCAAGATCAAAGTTAACGTTAGCTATATTACTGCCAAGTACAATGTTAGTTAACAGAGCAGCAAACGCATCAGTTGCAGTAACCTCGTCACCATCGTTAACTTGAAGTGTAAACACACCATTCTGGTCAAGTGTAACACGAACAATGGCCCAAGTATTGAGGGCTAGGTCATCATCAACTGCTGTCAGCGTGCCATTACCATTAACAATCAATTGAGGAGTACTGCCTGATTGCTTGAGTGTCAGGTCATCACTACCTGCTCCAAATCCAATGATTGACCTGTTATTGTTCCAAGCCTTTTGACGCATGACAAGATACATCTGAAACACATTACTTCCATTACCGGCGCCTGTGCTAAGGTTATCTTGAACACCATCAAATGTAACATAGTTATGTCCATTAATACCAGCAACTGTAGCTAACGGTTGTTGAGCAGCATTACCTTGTGTCAAGTCAAGACTAGCTCTGTTGTCAACCCAGCTACTAACGGCGCCAGCAAGAAGATCATCAGCGTTCCAGTCATAGACTGAAGAAATATCATCAGGCAATTGAGGATTAGTCGTAGCATCACCCTGAAGCTCAGCATAACTAACGACAGTCCCTTCAGCAAGCTCAACATCACTCAAGTCCCTAAGATCAGACGGTACAGTCCTGATACTGCTCTCCAACACAAGATCATCAACCAGTATCATGTCAGTCTCATCTTCAAGATTCCAGCACTCAATAACAAAGTTGCCAAGTATTACTTGACCAGCGTACATTGGCGCTGCTTCATCATTGAGCACAAATCCTGCTGGATTGTTAAGCTTGTACCTCGTTACAGTCTCTCCGACTCGGTACCTTATACACAGACCTACATTACTTCCTGTCTCAAGATCAGGTATGTCAGTAAGATAGAACGGCGTACCTGCTGAATAATTAACCTGACGATAAATCTCACTAGCACCCTTCCATACTACATCGTCAACTTCAAACGCAGCGAGCGTTAAGATACCTTTCCTTTTGTGTACTGCGACAGCAGGTACCCACTGGAAATAGTCAGTAATCGTTAGTTGGCTCATAGTAGTATGGAAGGGCCTAGCAATTCATGGCTTAGCGACAGCAGCTTTAACTGCGGCGCCGACAACTGCTTCTACAATGTTAATCACATTTGTTCCAGTCGATTCTTGATTGATTCCATCAATGCCGATACTTTGCGTCTTCTCAGCATTGGAAGTCTTGAGCTTGCTTAGTTCGCTCTTGCTATCAAAGAACGTCGTAGTGCGACTCTTGCTAGTCTTAAAACTCCCATCTGGCTTGTGCTCTTCAAGCGTTGTAACTTGAGTAGCACAGCCAGACAGGATAAGAACTAAGGCTAGGATTAGGTTAGCCTTCATGTCTGGTTAAGCATTAACCTTGTTGCCCGCTGGCTTGACGGCTTCTGCATGCTTAAGTTGGGCCGCTTTGGCTTCGCTGTGTTGCTGAGCAATGAACTCAGGAGTAGGAACAAAGGCTTCAGGATCAACCCAACCGTTACTGTAACCTTTCATGCCCTTCTTAATCTCAGGATGTTCGCGTTGTTTAACTTGATCTGCCATAATATTAACCTTTCTTTTCTGCTTGTTGTTCTGTTATGTTCTTGAATGTGCTGTCCATCATACTGTTAATCACATTAACAGCTTGAAGTAGCCCATTCAAAATTAATACAATCCACGTCATCTGTTCAATATCTGACGTGTGGTGATAGTTAGCAAATTCCACAAGAAACACAGGCAGGACAGCAATCATCACTTTGATGAACAGCTTAGCGTAGAACAGCTTCCATATATCAACATGGCTGTAGAATTCGTGCTTCCTCTTAGTGAATGTTGTTCCAAGTTCTTCGATGCTCATTTGATCAAGAGTTGAATTATTACCTGAGCTACAATTAGTCCACCAATACCCATATTAAGCTTTGACTCAATCTTATCAAGCTTAGCAAAGATAGTTTGGAACGTCTCTTTGTCATCAGATATGTGTGTATTAAGTGTAGACTGAACGTTATCCACTTTGTTCTCAAGTACAGCAACATTAACAGTTTGATTTTCCATAGACTGATATTTTTTAGTGTCTCCCACAAATGGCTCCTTTCATTTGTTCATATGAATACTTACAAAGAAATAGATCAAGAATGATGTACCAAGCAGCCACAACACACCAAGAGCTTTTAGTTCATTTTTTGTCATGCCCAACCTTTCTTTTGACAGTAGACAAGAAACTCACAAAAAGCATTCAATGGTGTGAACGTGCAATGCCAGATGGTGAGTATAACGTATTTCATGGAGATTTCTTCCAGTCTTGGTTGTTGTAGTTTTCTTGCGCTGGCCCAGTATTGATGATCTTGTACCAAACTCCTCCCTTGTCATCTATATGACGAAATATCGTGATATATCCTTTACCTGCCTTACCAACGTACTCATGCACTTCACTAAATAACTGACCAGCTACAGGACACACAATCTCCCGCTCAGCAGCTTGAACGTATTTACCTTTTACTGAAAACTGAGATACTTGATTAGTATCATTAGTAGCCTTTGAAGATGCTACAGCAGTATTCAGTGTATTCGTGTCAATCGCTAGTACATTCAAAGACGAAAATAAAGCTAATATAAATGCAAGTTTCATAGTCTAGTATGGATAACTTATGCCATTAGTGTATGACTGATAAAGATTTAACACTTCTGCTGCTGAAAGCGTTCTTGAAAAGAACGCAAACTCGTCAATACCTCCATCAAATAGCGAAAGTGCACTACTGTTTTGTCGTAACGCTCCAATGAAGAACGGCTCGTCAGTATCGGGTCTGCTAGCTGGTATTGTTCCTGAACCAGTAGTAGTCGAGTCCGCTCCATTGATATATATCTTCATTCTGTTAGTATTGCCAGTAGCATTTCCATCATAAACCATGGTTAGAAACAAAGGCACATTATTTGTAACTCCTCCAATACTTTTGATGAACGTCGAACTGGGCTCTGTGCCGAACACAATCTTGCCCGTCGTGCTTTCTAGATATGCCAGATAATTAACCGATGTGGCGTACTGGCTCTTGCTGAACAAATACTTGTTCCCTGACACATTGTTATTCGTCGTCCACAGCGTCACACTGAAATTTGTCCGCCCGTCAAACTTCGTGTCATACGCCCGGCTTAGATACTTCGTCCCCGTGGACGCAATCAACACCGCATTCGTAATCTGCACCGCTGTTTGTGTCGGCGTATTCACCGCGGTAAAATCCAGCGCATTTGGCGTCGCATCCACCCGCGTTCCGCTCGACTCATCCAGCCGCAGATAAAACACCACTCCAGTCCAAATAGCATTTGTCGAAGGGCCGCTTGAAGCAACTGTTGGAACAGGACGGAAGAATCCAAGCTGCGCTTGAGCAGTTACGCTAAATGCAAATAACAACCCTAATACCCCAGTTAAAAGCCTTTTCATAATTAAGGAATTGAGTTAGTAACTGCACTAAGCTGCATCATACTATTAGTGAACATCAATGTACGTCCACTAACCCAACTAATAGTCGTCACATTAGTCCTAACACCAAGATTCGTACCGCCGACACCAAATGCCACAATAGCATTAGTCAGTTGAGTTCCAACTGCCCAGGTACCAACCGCGTCTTGACGTAGACCAATATCTACACGGCGACTAGAGTTAGTAAGGGCGCCATTGAAGAAATTAGTAAAACGAAGTGTAGTAGCTTTAGTCAAGTTGCCACGAAACACACTACCAAGTGCACCATTAACCAGCATAACAGTAGTCTCAACGCCATCATAGGCTAAATCAACAACGTTGTCGTACGTAATACTGAAACTATTTGTGTCGATAAGATTGTTAGTTACTGACGCATTGATACTAAACGAGACTTGGCTTGTTCCTGTATTAGTCACACTAACTGTCGAGCTATTAGTCAAATATACAGGCCAGATAACATTTGTGTTGTTGACCTTAATCACCGCCGAGTTGGTGTAAGCCCTAAATACATTAGTATCGATCAAGTTGTTTGTACTAACGCTACCTCCACTGCCGCGACGAATCTCTACAGTCTGGCCGTAGCTAGTTAACGGCGTCGAAATTAGGACTAGTGCTAGGATTGCGATTAGTTTAGTCATAGTCATAGTCATAGTCATCCAGTCAATTATTAACCAGCCGGAGGAATACTGACAGGCAAAGCAGTATTACGACCCAACATCATTCCCGGCTCATAGGCTTGAGTGATAGCTACGCGTAGAGTTCCAGTGTCACACATAATGCTAATGTCACTGTCCAGTTTGTCACTATTGAGCTGACTACCAAGGCCGTCGTCCTGAGCTACTCCACCAGCAAGGACGCCATTGAAGTCAGCCGTCTTAACTGTGTCATCACTACGTGGACTAACGTAGCGATACTTGACAGGGTTAGTTGACATGTTGTGTAGCGTCCTAACGGCCAACTGCCTGTTGTAGTCACGAGGAATCAAGTAAGGCCCAGCGCCAATATAAGCGAATGCAGCGCCGTCAATAAGACCTTGTTGGTCCATGTCAAGTTTAGCAGGACAAGCAATGTCACGCAAGAAGTCACCAGGGCATTTGAAGCTTGGTATATTTACCGCTTGTGGTGAGTTTTGGGCCATAAAATTAGAAAGGAGAAAGTTTTAAAAATTTGTCTTTCTATTTAACGTTGGAAAGACTAAGCAACGTTTCGCACAACTAACAGCCGCCTATCGAGAAGGCCACCATGTAGTTGTAATCGTGCAGTTAGTGTTATTGGTCACACTAAGACCATAGGCTACTAACAAGCCATTCGTCGGATAATACACTAACGAGCTACTCGCGGCGACGTTAATCGTAGCAACGACGCGATAGAAGTTAGTGCTTGCACTCACAGTCTGTGCCACAGTGTACACACCACTATTAGTATTCGTCTGCGTAACACCTGCCGGCGTAGTAAACGTACTAACAATGTTGGTCATGTAACTGATGTAGTTCGTGTAGGCGCCGTTAACGAATTGGAACACGTTAGTCGGGCTATCGTAGAACTTAACAGTTAGCGCAGCAGCCGTATCATTAGCAACAATGATTGACTGTACGCGAGCACTGACGTTAAAGATACTATTGGATCCATTACCAGTAATGGTCGTAGTAGTATCCACAGCAGATGCGGTAGTAGCAATAGCAGCGAGCAAAGCTACAAAACCGATCTTGAACTTATTGAGGATGTTTTTCATATTAGTTGTTCCTTTCGTATTGAGTGTTAACTAGTCTCTAGTATTAGCTCAGGTTAGCACCAACACGTTGACGAAGGTGGATGATAGGAATAACATTCGCGCGGCGAATTGCAATGATACCCATCGCAAGCTGCGTGCAGAGTTGGCCATACTCACCATACTTGTTCGTGTCCAACACAACGTTATTGTTCTCATCCAGTTCTTTAACGAGGAAGTCCCGGGTAAACTGAACTTCACCATTCCATTGCAGTGCACGGAACTTACCCATGTCCATCTCACCACTACTGAACGGAGACGGCGGAGGTCCAACTTCAAGGGCTTCGTAAGCATCACTGCCCATGGCAAAGCTCACAGCGAACGGAGCATTAACATAGTCAGGATTAGGCTTAGTACGGCCGTAATCGTATGCTGAACTATTCTCTTCAACAGTCTCAGGGCTGGCCGGAAGAGTACCATCAGCATTGATACGGATAGGATAACGTTCGATCAGAGTCGTCCACTTACCCCAGAGGTTACCCTTGAAGCGGTCAGTGACGATGTTCATATCCAACGGGCGATTAGCCAGCAGATAAGTATCGAATGGGAAGTTATTCCAGACCTCATTGTGAGTAACCAAGCAGTACTTACCCTTGAGTCCCTCACTCACAGTCTGTCCAGCGCTCCCCTCGTAGTAGTCAGCACCAACATCCTCTTCCATCACAGTACCAAGTTTGTTGACGTTCTTGAGGTTCAGAGGAGCAGTGCACTGAGACACAGCATTCTGAAGAAATGCGGTCGTCTTAGCAGCTACATCGAGAGCACCAGTAATATATGGCGCAGACGTAAGCTCAGTACTCTTACCGCAAATCCATACGTAGGGCGCAGCATGGAAGATGTACGTCCTGAGGAAGATGTCATATGACGCCTTAACAATGGCGTTCATACAAGTCATATTCCAGTCGATGTGCTTGAGGAAGTCCTGAAAGCTAGGAATGAAGTTAATCAGCGCACTCTCGAAGCGATGCTTACGAAGCCTTGCCTGTTCACTAACTTCACGAGTTTCAAGGATGTCTTTCTTGCTCAGTGACTCAATGTCAACTGGGAAGAAAGTCTGACGAAGAATGGGAACGGGTTCACGATTAACACCCTTCATGATCGGACCCATGTTAGCTTGCCACTTCTTTTTACGAAGTAGCTTGGGCCACGTTTCCCACTTGTTGAAGAACGATACTTGACTTTCGGCCAAGTAAAACGGAAGCTGGTTGTAGAGCGTAATCTGCTCTTCAGTCCAGAGCTTATTTCCTGCTGGTACGTCGATATAATTTGGCATAGACTAAAGCAATCAAAAGTTTTAGAACATTGAGACGTTTAAGTCGTCTCAGAACTTGTGATTGCCTAGTCACCAATAAGGCATACCAGTTAGCTAGACTGGCAGATAAAGCTAGGTGGATGTAAGCAAGAAGCGTGCCAAAGATTAACTCCCAGTCAGTTGTTAGCTAACTGGGAGTTAATCTTGAACAGCCTAGTAGTCTTAAAGCTTAATACCATCCGCAGTAGGCTCAATCTTAAGATTACTTGGGTCTTTACTATTTGGGTAAGGATTAGCCTGAATACCAGGAAATTCCTCATTGATACGCTTGAGGTCCATACCAAGCCACATAACACCCTCTTGAAGCTTAGTAATGACAAGCGCCCGTTCACGTGAAGCTTTCATTGACTTAACACGCTGGATATGAGCGTCAATATCACGACGAAGTTCCTTTACTGCTACAATATCGGCCTCGACAAGTTTTTGTTGTTTAGCTTTATATTCTTCTAATGTTTGTTCCTGACAATCTGCATTCATTCTGTTATCTTTCTGTTAGTTATTTACTGCTGTGCGAACCAAATTAATAGGCCTTACTTAACCACTTGGTTGTTCAGGCCGTTAAATTCTCGCTATTTCGTTATCGTGCGAGTTAATGTTTGCTCACCTCCTCACATGCTAGGTGTGGATAACACTCACGTAAAACCTCAATAAGTCCACACTTAGTACACTTATGAGGAAACTGAGGCGGATTTGAGGTTAACACTTGATTGGTTGGTCGCATTGAACCACCACAAGCACACTTCTTATCGACCTCAACTACTTGCATTGGTCGACGAATTATATATGTTGGTTGATTAGTTGTTGTCACAAAGTAGTTGGTTACTATTGGGCAGTTAGTCGATACATACGTAAGTGTGCCATTTACTTGAGCAGCACAGCCACAAGTTAATGACAACAACGCACAAGCTATTGCTAGTTTAGTTTTCATCATTAATCAGTTTCTTGAACGTTCCCATCTTGTAAGTCTCTGCTGTCTTACCACCTGTTGTATTGGACCCACGATTAATCTCACTGCTCGTTGGCCCGCCTTTAGCACGCTCAGTTACAGCTACCTTCTTAGCCTCGACTTCTTGCCTGAGCGTACGATAGTCTTTGAGCAGTTCCATATGGTAATGATGGTACTTAACCAATGTGCTTGCCAAAGGATTACCGTCCAATGCAGCCTCTTTAAGAGCAGCCTTCATAGACACACAATGTGGGCTAGTCTCGATTAGCTTAGCATCCTTAGTAAATGCAGGGAATACTACATCCTCTCTACTCTTGATTAAGTTCCTTGTACCCTCAACTTGAGCCTTGAAACCACTCTGAATGCTAGCTAACTTAACATCTTCATTAGCTGCTGTCTGGGCTGCTTGATTAACCCTATGCATAAGTGTTGCCTCAGCTTGCGCCGAGGGTTCCATAACTACCTCGCTCCACTTACCATCTGGTCCTTGACGTAGGTCTGTCCATTGCTCACCTGCACGTACACGTACGAACTGTTGCTGCCAGTAATTGTGCATTTGAAGTGCGTCATTCTTGGCTTGGAAGGACTTACCATACTCAGGGCTAAGTACATATGCCTGCTCATGCTCATACCAGTTAGCTGGAATATGCTTCTCCTTGCTAATATCAGCGACAGACTTCTCTAGTGCGCTGATGCGTTCTTTGCTCTCCTTCAGCGCAGTGTCTCTCTTAACCATTTGACTCTTGACGTACTCAAAGCTAGGCAAGCTCATGTTCTTGAGCAAATGCTTTTCACCATCAGTCAGTCCTTCAAGTCCTGTGAAGTCTCGTTCTCCTTTCTTGCTCTTGTCTGCTCCATCCTCTTTAACACCTTCTTGAACCTTAACTTCTTCTTTCTGCTCTACCTTGTCATCTTCTTTCTTATCAGGTTCAACATAGTCAATTCCCTCTTTGATTGCCTTGAGTTTCTTAACGTCAAGCTTAACAGCGTCACTAGGTACAGGAAGTTTGACCTTCTTGATATCCTTCTGGTTAGTGTCGTTGTTAGCTTCAACGGCGGCCTTGTCAATTTTACTGTCCGGAACGTCAGATTTAGGTGCTTCTTTGACCTCCGCTGATTTATCAGCTTGAGTTGTAACTGGAGTGTCAGTTGTTTTGGGCGCTGATTCACTACCGAGTGAGTCCCAAGCTGACTTATCTAATGTGAGTTCTTCGGCCATATTAGTTTACTCCTTTCCCGTTACTAACGAAAACACGTCCAGCGCCATTCTTCATGAGACCAATCAGTTGCTCAACAACTAACGCTCTATTTGCATGGTTCTGGGCATATACCCTAGATTCGGGCGTATGTGATATGGTAAGTTCCATACATGACTTACTACTGTCAAGATATATCAGGCCAAGTCTTGACATGAAGTCCTTTGTACATGGATCATTAAGCCATACCATACGAATCTCTTCGTCATCTAATGGACGTTTAGGCTGTCTTTCTTGTGCGTCACGCTCAGCTTGCAGTTCATCTTCCGACTTAATAACTAGTCGGCCTTTAACTATGTCGTTATATACACTCATATGTCTATTGTTCTACTCTCGTTTGTTAGTTGTTTGTGCGATCTTTCCGAAATTCTATTGCCTGTTTTCTTGTAGCTTATCTCATCGACGAACTCATCTAGGTTCTCTATTGCTGCTCCACGCCTATTAGGCAAGAACTGCTCAGGAGTCAGTTCCATTATGACAGCATAGTAGACTATCTCAGGAACACAATAGACTGCATGACGTTTGTCAGACAATACTATTGTGAACGTTTGATTTACTCTGTCATACTCATGATGTGATACCCAAACTCTCATGTTGCCTGTGCTGGACCAGCTTGTTGACCTTGTATGTTCTGTTGTTCCTGACCATCACCAGCCAACACTTGCTCAATCTGCTGTTGAAGCACAGCAAACTCCTTAGCATGTGTAGCAAACTCAGGCTTAATACTGCCGTCATCGTTTGTTACAGCAGTCTTCAAAACATTAGCCACTTGACCAAGAAGATTCTTAGCAACATCACCTTGTTCAAGTATGGCGTTGTATCTCATTGCATCTTCTGGGTGTGCCAGCCTCATAATGTCCATGAGGTACGTCATAGCTAATGGCGTCGTCGCAATAACAGGCCAGAAGGCTAACATCTGTTTAAGCCTCTCGTCCCTCTCGATAACATCTACGTCGCCAGCCGCTTTGATAATGTAGACCCGGCCGATCTTATCCACATCATTAACTTTCTCCATTCCCATCATGCCCTGTACTTCATTCTGCAGAAAGCTAATCTTGCCTTGCAGGGCCTGACTCTGGACAATGCTCCAAGCTAGACTATAGACCTCTTGGATATGATTACTGAACAGACTAACCTGAACGCTACTAAGCAGCATGCTCTGTTGCTGGGCCGCATCAATCTCAGTAGCTGTTTTACGACTATCCTGACGGTTATTTACTGCGAAATTTATCTGTCCAGTTTCGGTCTGAGTTTGAGTGTCCAATGCTTGCGACGCTTTGAGCAACATTGCGTCAGGCCATGGAGTATTGAACCAATTGATCTTCTTGTTGAATATGCGTCCATGAACCATCTCAGTGTCTAACTGCCTAGGTGCTCCTCCTTCAGCATCTCCTTGGTCAAGACAGCCATATAGATTACTCGCACGAATACAGCCATTGATAAGACTGCTCATCATTGCTGTCTGACTCTCCTGTTTGGTCTGATCAAGGAACACACGACCACGATTGTTCGTAAGACAAGGTTGCTCACTAACGTTATAGATGAGCAATCTGACAGGATATTGTGTCTCGTACTCAGGTTCCCAACTAACAGTAGGCTGAGCCGCCTCTGCTGGTACTAGGCCAAGCTGTGCAAGGCTAACCATTGAAGGATCAGCTGGAATCTCTACACGTCTGTTACGACCAAGATACAGAGGCTCAGGATCTTTAAGCCAACCAGTCCCACTACGTGCGAACCAAGCGACGTATACAATGCCTGCCACTTTAAGGTACACCTTGTAAATCTCGATATTCTTGATTTGCTTGCCGTCCTTAGCATCTAGCAGTTCATCAACTCGGGCCTTGATAAAGCCATACTTATTTACGAACCTACGTAGCACTAGCCTAGTGAACTCGTAACGTATAGCGATTATCTCGCTACCTTGAATATCCTTACTGTCGATAGGGAATAGTAAGTTCTCGTTGCCTAGATGATTGATCCCGCAATGCAGAGGCTTGTCAAGGTCATACTCGACTTCTATAGCGTCCCAACCAAATGTTTGTGCGCCGTCGATTTCCTTGAAGAAGGGCATTTCCCAACACTCGTAGCGCATACCGCTAGTGAACTCATCTTCTAGCCGTTGAGTATTGGCTGTGTAGTCTTGGCTATCCTTGAAGGTTATCAGACGACGACTATTGATCAGGAAGTTGATGTAGGCTGGCTGTTCCTTACGAATGTTGCTGTCAATCACTCGGCACGGTATTAGCGTCTCGTCAGACTTGAGCACACCTTGTTGCTGTAACTGCTCAACATTAACATCTATGAATCTTGTCCTTCGCGCTACAGCAGCATATTGTTTCTGGACTTCCCACCTGCTGAGCAGGTTGTCAAGCTCAGTCTTAGCCTGCTGAAACTCTAGCATCTTAAGCTCTTCTTCAAGATACTGATCTTGGCTGTCCATTGCTGGATCGTTGGGTACTTGAAGATCTTCTAATGTTGCATTTTCCATAATTAATTATTCGAGATTAACCGTCTATAAGCTGATAAAACGTTGTTTGCTCCTAATTTGGGCCTTTTAGGGCAGCCCTTCTGCTCTAAAGTCATCTCTTGATGCTGCTTAACTAGGTCCTCATAGCCAGCATAACGTCTCTGTTCCGTGTACTTAACAAGCTCATTTGTGCCAGTTGTCAGACCATTATGGGATGGTTTAGCTATAACACTAGGCTTAAAGCCATCAAAGTCTAGGTAACTAACTCCTGCCCAACATAATACAAGCGCATCAGCCCTATCTGGGCTTGGCCGTCCCTCAGCTTTGGCTTCTTTCTTGGACTGAAGCTGGATCTTATCCTTGACACCTTTGGCGTCTACATATCTGTTAGCTAACTGGTGAAGCAGCTTAGCCTGACTTACCGGCAGTTCAACTAAGTTACGCTGAACCAGCTTACTAAAAGTGAACCAATTCTCTGTTCCCTTGTTAGCATAGAGTATCTTGTTAGCTGGACTAGTCCCATTAGTTACCCAAGTCAAGTTCCAGCCTAAGTCTCGAAAATGCCCCGCGAAACCTTGACCTATTCCGCCATGGTCAGCTGAGATGTTCCCTGCTGTCTCTTTTGTAAAACCGTGTTTCTCGAACATACCGATTAACTTGTGTACACTAATGTTAGTCAGGTCCATTCTAAAAGCCTCTAAAGCCTTGAATTTATTGTCCTGATAAACTACTAGACAGTTTTCGTCGCCGCCGCCTGCTAGGTCAAGACCTGCTCTTAAGCCTCTTCCGATCTTACACTCACCGATGAACTTAGTCTGGCATGTACGTATGTTCTCATTAGATATGACAACTGACTCATCCAATGACGTGAACTCAGCCTTACGTGCTGACCTGAACCAAAGGTTATCTTCACCTCCCGGCAAGTCATCTAGTTCAGCTTGGATACGCTCAAGAGGTATGTGAGGACAATCAAGATAGCCAATCTTACGACTGAACCAGCGCCCGTTTACGTAAGTGTTGGGATACTCAACACTTGACACATACTTGTCATACATGAAGCCGTTAGTCTTGCCGGGGCTGGATACAATGATGAAACGATTGTACGTACAACGGCTTAACGCCTCATATATGCCAAGTTCGACGCTCTTACCCTCGTTAACTATGATACAAAGCTCACCCTCTGGATGGTCAGGGAAGGGATGAAAGCCCTCAGCACGTCCCGGTTCATCAGTGGCTATCATCTTAATCTCACTGCCTGTCCACTTACAGACAATGTGTCTCTGCTTAATAATGAACACTTTCTCGCCTATTACCTCGTTAAGCTGACTACAGAGTGTCCTTATGTATGCCTCAGTCTGAGTCTTTAACTGTTCACCTGAACTTGACGTTATGATACAGCGACTGCGTACCTTAGTGATGCAATGCCAGACTGCGAATGTACTGATCACATATGCATCCTTACCACTACCATTACACGCAGCTAGAATGTACTTTAATGGCTGGGCCCTAGTATACTTCCCTTCAGCACAAAGGAACCTACTCTCTTCGACCTGCCATTTATGATGGGTTATGTCACCTCTCTGTAGTCTGTCATCTGCGTAAGCTTGAAGTTCTAGGCTTGTGTCAAATCCAACTAGAGGCGTGTACTTTCTATCACCAGTATGCACTAACGCCTCAGAAGCCTCAGCCTCATCAGCTATGGCTTGCTTAGCCTCGTCGGTTAGTGTTGTTTCGGTGGTCATCCTAGTGTTGCTTAATTCGGGCCGGGTTAAGAGCGTTACTTAGCTCATCGGTCCGCTGTAGCTGTGATCGACCAATTTGTACTCATGTTCGTCAATCATGAACTCAAACATGAACCTGTTCACTTGCTTGTAGCTATTGAACACAAGGGCCTTATCTTTCTCAGGATGAAGCATACAAAGTACTGAGCCATAACCAGCTAAGTACATCTTCTTGTCCATGTTATAAAGTAAGTATTTCATCTACTAGCCAATCTCTAATTATTCAACGATGGTAATGGCCTCACCCGCTGCGCGGCTTCGGGTTAGGGTTGCTCTGATACACGCATTAGTTGTATCTTGAGTGTCCCGTTCCTTCGTGCTTCGTCCTCAACTGCTGTCAACGCTATGGTTATAACTGTCCCGTCAGACGTTATTCTGTCGATGCTTCGGGCCTTTAGGTCATCTTTGACTGTTTTAGCCAGTTTAGCTTGATAGTTGAAATGAGCAGACAATAGAGCTACACAAACAGCTACAAAGCTGACTATCACAAGGATAACAGGCAAAGGAAGGCCTGGTTTCGCCGAAGGTTGTTCAGTAATCTCGATTTTCATTTCCATTAATCTCCACGGTTTTTGTTCCATTAGCCTCGGCTCTAGCTATGGCTTGCTTAGCTTTTAATATACGCTCATTCATCAGTATTGCCGACATACCAATTCCCGCAAGAGCATTAATCCTGTTATCCTTAAGACAATCAACCTTCTTCTGATTACGTTGTGTCAGTTCTTCATGTAGGTATATACCAGCTCTAACAGCGGCACCAACATTGCCATGATCGGCGTAATTGATAGCTATGTCCTTAAGTGATTGTAGAACTAGCCTATGGTCTTGCTCATTAAATACGTCGCTAACTACGCGTGCACATTTCTCAGTCTGTTCCTTATAAATGTCACTACTCCCAGCTAATAGGGTCTTGATTGCCGTTTCTTCAATTCCAGTCTCTAGGCATATCTCGTCAACTGATAGTCCCTCATTCTCGAATAGACTGACTATCTCTTTGGTCTGATAGTCGGCTCTGATTGTTGGACCTTGGGTGTTCATTAACTACAGCTTAACTTACACTTCATTTTGGACCTTGGCGGTGGCGGCAGCCTATTTAGGCTTGACTGGATTACACAGCATCCAGAACTTACTCTGCTCAACACGTCTTTTGGCCTCATCGCCTAGGGTTGGCTTAGAAACGCCGACTTTAATCGTTGGGTCATTGAAAATGTTAGTGTGAAGTACACCAAGTCCATTTTCAATATTGATTAGTTTCTTGTCATTATCCATGTCAATCCTCAAGCATAATCTATGCCATCCTCATCTTACTATTCCCAGTTAGCATAACTACCTATTAATTCGGCTTAGACTTTTCCCAAATTACAATTTTGTATATGCAGCCCAGTAGTATTTCTGGATTGTTTTCTGGGCCCTCCCACTGGGCTAGATATTAGTCATGACTAACATTGTTAGTTATAGCTAGCAATGCTAGGAGAGGCTAACACTGCTAGGCTAGTCAATGATTGCTAGCTATATCAATGAAATGTTAGTCATGTCATACAATGTTAGACATGTCTATACTCTGCGGCTGGTCATAGGTTAGTAAGTGCTCACTTACTTGTCCGCCTAGCCTTGCTATTTCAGTCTAGACAGAAAGTCCTGACATAAGTATAATTTCTGATTTATCTGTAATTTATGGATAAACTGGATGATCAGTCATATCTATATATACATATATATATATATCTATATATAGTACGCTATATATAGCACACTATACTTTCCAGCACAGTGGGATCCGAAGCTTGGAATTCACGTGACTTGAAGTCGCGGC
>JADMIO011478699.1_pt1 | contig 22568 bp, 20 predicted proteins | sample 8958161 | NCBI WGS metagenome assembly JADMIO01 (sample SAMN16585339, study PRJNA669376) | soil metagenome | isolation source: Crop rotation soil | place: USA: Cullars Rotation, Alabama | collected 2011 | reverse complement strand
CGCGACAACTTGTCCACGTGGAATTCTAAGCTTAGGATCCCAATGTGCTGGAAAGTGCGGACCGCGACGATTTGCGCGCGATGCTCGATCGCGCGGACGTCGTGACGATCGCGCGCGAGACGGAGGCGGCTTGCCGCGAGCTGCTGCGCGTGGACGTCGACTTCGACGTCGTGCTGATGGTCGGCGTCGGCGCGGCCAACGCAGGTGAATTGGTGGTCGACGGCCGTGGCGTCGCGTTTATCTGTCTCGAGCACTTCACTGGCGTCGCGAATCCCGACACGCAGGGACTCGGACTCGATCCCGAGCTCATGCCGCTGTGGATCGCGCACGAGCTTGCGCACGTCGTCCGCTGCACGTCGCCGGCGAGTCGCAGCGAGCTGCGGATGCTGATCGCCGAGCAGCAGGGAGAATACTCGTACTGGGAAACCGGCCGACGCGCGTCGCTCCGGGAGTTGCTGGTCAACGAGGGGCTCGCCGTGCACGCGTCGCAGTCCGTGAGCCCCGGGCACGCGGCGTGGGAGTACTTCGGGTACGCCCGCCGGCAGTACGCGCGTGTCCGCGAGCTCGAGGGTGTCCTTACGCGTGTCGTCCAGAGCGATCTCGATCGCGCGGGACTTGGCCTTCGGCTCCGCTACCTGTCAGGAGGCATGAGCGACGAGGCGCGAACCGTCGATCGGTACGTGCTGCCGGAGCGCAGCGGGTACTACCTCGGTGCCCGCATGGTCGACGCGGCCGTTCAGGCGCGCGGGCTTGCCTGGGCAGTGCGTGCGAGTGCCGCCGAGCTCGCCACGGTGGCGCGGGACGCCGCCGCGAGCGCCTAGCCCCTACTTCCCGACGCAGAACGAGCTGAACACGCGGTCGAGCACGTCCTCGACGTCCACCGCGCCGATCAGCTCCTCCAGCTTCCGCGTCGCCTCGCGCAGGTGGACGGCGGCGACGACCGGCGGGACCGCGTCGGCCATGAACGCGTCGCGGAACGCCCGCACCTCATCCCGCGCGGCGCTCAGCGCCACGCGATGGCGTTCGCGCGTGATGACCGGCGCGTCGAATGACAGGCGACCCTTCGAGGACTCGAGGCGTGCGGCCACGTCGTGGAGTAGCTCGCCAATGCCTTCGCCGGTTTCGGCGCTCACGTGGCGGACGGTGCCAACCGCAGTTCGCCGCGCCGCGTCGACAAGATCGCATTTCGTGCGCAGGAGCAGGCGTGGCGCGAGCGAAAGCTCGGCCGCTGCGCGATCCGCCGCCGCCAGACTCGCATCGTCGTCGCCGCACACCAGGAGCACGTCCGCGGCACCGACGTAGTCGCGGCTGATCTCGATGCCGAGGCGCTCCACGGTATCGCTGCTGTCGCGCAGCCCTGCGGTGTCCACGAGACGAATCGGCCAGCCATCGGCGTCGATCACCGCCTCGAGCGCGTCACGCGTCGTCCCGGGGATGTCAGTGACGATCGCGCGACGTCGTCCCAGCAGCGCGTTGAAGAGCGAGGACTTGCCGACATTGGGTGCGCCGCAGATGACCACGACCGCGCCGGCGCGCACCGCTTCGCCGATGGCCGACGTCGCAATGAGCGCCTCGATTGCCGACGTCAGGCGGTCGGTGGCCGCGGCGATCCGGTCCCGCGGAACCGGACCGTCGTCCTCTTCGGGAAAGTCGATGTCGTACGCCGCCAGCGCTTCCAGCTCCAGCACGTGATCCCTGAGCGTTCCGATCCGGCGAGACAGACCGCCATCGAGCTGCGCGAGCGCCACACGCTGCGCGGCGTGCGTGCCGGCATCGATTACGTCGCCGACAGCCTCGGCCTGGATGATGTCGATCCTGCCATTGAGAACGGCGCGGCGTGTGAACTCGCCAGGGAGCGCGGGCCGCGCGCCTTCCGCGACGAGGGCCGCCATGACGAGCGACGGCGAAACCGCGCCGCCGTGACACGTGACCTCCAGCGCGTTCTCCCCGGTGAAGGAGTGCGGCGCGCGATACCAGACGACGACGACATCGTCCAGCTCCGTGCCGTCCCGCGCGCGCATGCGGCTATGTGTCGCGTGTCGCGGCTCCGCCGGGCACGGGTGCAACAGGGGCGCAGCGATCTCCATCGCCCGTTCCCCCGACAAGCGAACCATGGCGAGCGCACCGCGCCCCGGCGGGGTCGCGATCGCGACGATGGTGTCGCGGCCGAGCGCGACGCTCACGCCGCTGGGGCCAGCTCGAGCGCTTCGCCGGGTTCCAGGATACGGACGTCCGCGCCGCGCGGATGCTCGGGCACCAGCGCGCGGAATCGACGGATGGCGTCGTGCGCGCCGGCGGTCACGTGGCGGAACGTGCCCCAGTGATAGGGAATGAGATGACGCGCGCGCAGTCGTCCAAAGAGCTCGAGCGCGTCTTCGCTCGTGAGATGTCCGCTTCGAAACGTCCACTTCCACCACGGCGCGTACCCGATCGGCAGCAACGCGACATCCAGCTCGCGATTCTGCATCCAGAGCGCGTGCTCCACGAGACCGTGCGTCGTGTCCTCCAGCGCAGTATCGCCCGCGAAGAAGCAGCTTTCGGCATCGGTCTCGAGCAGGTACATGTTCGCCGCGCTGCGCCACCGATCGAATCCGTAGCGATGTCCCTTGTGCCGCGCTGCCGCGGTGTGCACCCGCACCGGTCCGACTGCCACCACATCATCCGGCGTGATGGCGTGGGCCTGCGAGTAGCCGCGTTTGCGCAGCCAATGCGCGATGGCCGGCGGCGCATAGACCGGTGTCGCGCGCGGCAGCTGGTCCAGCGTCAGGAAGGACAGGTGATCGGCGTGCGCGTGCGTGAGCAGAATGGCATCGAGCTCAGGCAGGGCGTCGATGGCAATGCCCGGGTCCGATACGCGCGGAAGAAAGCGACCGAGCGTTTCTTCGAAGTTCGGGTCGGTCAGGATGCGCGTGTCGCCGAGCTCGATGAGGAGCGTTGCGTGGCCGATATACGTGATGCGCACGAACCGTGATTCCGTCGCGGGTGATCGCCGAAACGCTCAGGAAGTATCACGAGCCGTGCCTCGCGCGCGCGGGGTGTCGGTCCTGTCGGGCAGTCGCTGCGCCACCCGTTCGCGAGCCAGCAGCCACTGCTGTGGAATGGCAGCGATGTTCTGGACCGCGTAATACAGATTCAACCCCGAGGCAAAGTTCCAGAACAGGACCGTGAACATCACCGGCATCACGTAGCTCATCATTTTGCTCTGCGGCGACGGGGGCATGCCGCGCATGCCCATCCACGACAGCACGAACATCGACGCGCCCATGAAGAGGGGCGTGATGAAGTAGGGATCCCGCAACGAGAGGTCCGGCAACCACAGGAACGAGACGCCGCGCAGCTCAATGGTGTTCTGGAACACGAAATACAGCGCGAACAGGATCGGCATCGGCAGCAGCATCGGCAGGCAGCCGAGGATCGGCGAGAACGGGCTCATGCCGTGCTCGCTGTACAACTTCATCATTGCGTCGCGCTGCTTTTCCGGGTCGTTGCGGTACTTCTTCTGCAGCTCGGCGAGCTCCGGCTGAATCCGCTGCATCTTCATGCTCGACCGCATGGCGTTCTGGTTGAGCGGCCAGAGCAGCAGCCGCACCAGCACACCGAAGATGATGAGCACCCAGCCGTAGCCCACGTTGAACGTGCGGCGCATCCACAGCAGCAGCCGCATGACGATCGTCGCGAACGGCTGTACGACGCCGTGCAGCCAGCCGCCGTACGGGTTGACATTCTCCAGCCCCGGCGCCGCGCGTCGCAGATCCTCCCAGGACTGCGGACCCGCGTAGACGCGGAAGGCGAACTCGTTGCCCATCGGCATCGCCGCGGCGGCACGACCGGTCGTCGCGTCCTTTCCGCTGCGCTCGCCGCCGCGGAGGTATAGCCCACGGAACATCGAGTCGGGCGCGCTCGGAATCGCGGCAATGGCGAAATACTTGTTGCGCTCCGCCACCCAGCGGAATGTGCCGCTGTCGGCGCGCGTGACCGCGGGATCGAGATCGCGGAAGGCGATGCTCTCGGCGTCGCGTCCGCCCCGCTTGAACCCGAAGGCGAGGTGGCGCGCATCGTCGATCGTGTCCGCTTCCTGCGACCGGATACGCGATGGCAGCAGCAACAGCAATGTGCCGCGTGCGCCGGTGCTGTCCCGTGACGTCACGGTGCCGTGCACAGAAAAGACGAAGCTGTCAGCGGGGAAGCGATACGTCAGCGTGACCGGAGCAGCGAGCGTCATGCTGTGCAGCGTCACGACGACGTCGGCTCCCTCGCGCCGAGCACCCGAGCTGTTGAAGGCCACCGAATCGAGGCCGATCGTGTCGCGGCCGCTCACCACGCGCAGCGAGAACAGTCGATCGCCTGCGGGAAGCAGATCGACCCGCGCATCGGGCGCGCCGCCACGCGTGAGGGCGCGGTATTCGGGTAGCCGAACGCGCGTCGGCACGCCGCCGGGGCTCACAATGTCGTACGTCGCGCGGGTGGTCGCGACGACCGTCGTCTCGGCCCGTGCAATCACCGGTGCCGGAATGGCCGGCGTCGCGCGCGTCGGAGGTGCCGGCGCTGCGGTGGGCCGGCTGGTGTCCGGTGCGGGCGAGTTGGCTGGCGCGCTCGCGGAGTCCGCCGCCGGCTGCGGACGGCGCGCCGGCGGAAAGAGGATCGGCGTTGCGACGATCACGAGCGCCGTCAGAATCAGTGCGATGATGGTGCGTCTATCCATTCGTATTCTTCACGGAACCGGATCGTAGCCGCCCGGCCGAAAAGGATGACAGCGCAGGATGCGGCGAATGCTCAACCACGAGCCGCGCAGCGCCCCGTGTCGCTCGAGCGCCTCGATGGCGTACGCCGAGCAGCTTGGATAGTAACGACACGAGGCGGGCAGCATTGGGCCAAGGGACACCTGGTAGCCGCGTACGCACCACACCAGCACGCGTGACATCACGGGACGCGCACCGCTGCCGGCGCGGGACGCGACTGCGCATTGCGCAGCTGCACCGCCACCTCCACGAGTTCCGCCTGGAGCGCGGTGATGGGTGCGTCGTACGCCTGGCGCCGAGCGCGGATGAGAACGTCGTTCGCCGTGACGGTGGGCAGCAATTCCCGCCGGACGATTTCGCGGACTCGGCGCTTGAGTCGATTTCGGCGGACGGCGGTCAGGCCGTACTTCGGAACAACGATGGCCACGCGCAGCGGTGCACCCGGCGCTTCGATGCGCTTGACGTCGAACAGGCGGGCGCGCAGGCGGACGCCCGTCTGAAACAGCCGCTCGATGTCAGTTGTGCTGGTGATCCGGCGGGAGCGGCCGAAACCGAACGTGGGCTCAGGCGCCGGCGTACTTGCTGGGCAGTTTGACCGTGAGGCGCTTTCTACCCTTCTTGCGCCGGCGACTCAAAACCGCGCGCCCCCACTTCGTTTCCATGCGCGTGCGAAAACCGTGTGTGCGGATTCGGCGCTTGTTGCGGGGACGGTACGTTGGCTTGCCCATACGTGCTCCAACAGAGATAAAAGGAATGGGGAGGTCGATGCGAGCCCTCCGCCACTCAGCCGCGCGATGCTTCCCGTTCCCGGAAAGTCGTTGAGGGCGGTAAACCTATTCCGCGCCACAACATAGGTCAAGCCGCGCGCACGCTGTTGCGCAACATGAAGAGCGCGGATAGCTTCGCGGGCCCGCCAGTTTTCCACATCGGCAATTTGCTGTGACCCTTACCGCCCAAGAAGCCTGGACGCGCCTGCTCGATCGTGCGCGTCAGGAATTGCCGGAGCAGACATTCAAAACCTGGCTGGAGCCGACTGAACCTCTAAAGATCGAAGGGGATCGGCTCATTGTTGGTGCTCCCGACCGGTTCGCCGCCGAGTGGAACGAGTCGAAACACGCTGAGCTGCTGAAGTCCTTGGCGCCCGTGGCATTAGGACATCCGCTCGTGGTCGTTTTTCAGGTGAACGAGGAGCGGAAGCGTCGACCGCAGATGGACCTATTTGTCGCGGAAGCACCTCGGCCAGGATCCGACCAGAATCAGCAACAGCAACGCGCCGGTACAGCGCCGCCACTAAGCGAGCGATACACTTTCGATCACTTCGTGATCGGAAAGTCGAACGAACTGGCTGCCGCCGCTGCCCACGCCGTCGCGCAGGCTCCGGGTAAAGTCTACAACCCGCTTTTCCTATACGGCGATACCGGGCTCGGAAAAACGCACCTGATGCAGGCAATCGCGCACGAAATCGTCCGCGCCGAGCCTCGAAGCCGCGTCACCTACCTCGGCACTGAGCAATTCACCAATGAGCTCATTGGCGCCATTCAGAATCGCACGACCGGCGACTTCCGCAAACGCTTTCGTGAGACGGACCTCCTGCTCATCGACGACGTGCACTTCCTGAAGGGAAAGGAAACAACGCAGGAAGAGTTCTTTCACACGTTCAACGCGCTGTACGAAGCGGGGCGACAGATCGTTCTCACCAGCGATCGGCCTCCGTCAGAAATCCCGGGGCTCGAGGCGCGACTCGTCAGCCGGTTTCAGTGGGGAATGGTCGCGGACATCGAGCCGCCGGATCTCGAGCATCGCATCGCCATTCTCCGGCAAAAAGCCGCAATCGACCATCTCGAGATGACCCTCCCCGAGGAGGTCATCCGCTTCATCGCCGAGAACGTTCGCTCGAGCGTGCGCGAGCTGGAGGGCTCGATCATCAAGCTGCTGGCCTTTGCCTCGCTCAAGCACCAGGAGATCACCATCGAGGTCGCCCGCGACGCACTGCGCGACAAGCTCCGGCCCCTCGCGGCGGGAGGCGCCGTTGGCCTGACGGGCTACGCGATCCAGGACGCCGTCGCGAAGGAGTGGGGTGTGACGTCTGAAGGACTTCGGTCCAAGACGCGTACGAAGAACCTCACCGTGCCTCGGCAGATCGCGATGTTTCTCATGCGTGAGATGCTCGGCATGCAGCTCGTTGAGATCGGCGCGACGTTCGGCGGCCGCGATCACTCGACCGTGATCCACAGCCTGGATCGCGCAGTCGCAATGATGGCGGAAGAACCAACCATGGCTCAGCGCATCGCGCGTCTGCGGACCACACTGGAGGCGCTGAGATGAGGATGGCATTCCACGCTGTTCAACATCCTGCGCGAGCAGCGCGCCTCATCGGGATCGAATCTGTTGAAGAACAGCTGCTTCCACATTCCGTTCACATTTTTTCGCGCTAGCAAAGCGATTGCGCCGCATTAACTTGTCCGGGTCATCCACATCCCTACGCTCACTACTACTACTACTGAATAAATCTCTTAATAAGAGATAGAAGGCAGTTCCGCTCGCCCTCCACATTTTGGGGATCGCTGATCGATGCGCTTCACGATAACGCGTGAAAAGCTGCAAGAAGGACTCTCCGCCGTCGCCGCAACGGTGCCGACGAAGACGACGCTGCCGGTATTGGCGAACATCCTCATCGAGACGACGGACAAGGGCATTCGGCTGAGCGGTACGGATCTGGACATCGCGGTCAGCACCGAGGTCAGTGCGGATGTCGAGGCCCAAGGCGCGATCACCATTCCGGCAAAGAAGCTCTCCGAGATCGCGCGTGAGCTCCCGCCGTCTCCGGTAAAGGTCGCCGCCGCCGGCGAGCAGCGGGTCACGCTCGACTGCGGCCGGTCGCACTTCAAGATCCTTGGTTTGCCGAAAGACGAGTTTCCAAGCTTCCCCGCCGTGAAGTTCAAGGACAGCTGGCGCGTGCGAGCCGGTGAGCTGCGCAAACTGATCGATCACACCGCGTTCGCCGTCTCAACCGAAGAGAGTCGACCGATCCTCAATGGGGTGCTGTGGGAGCTGCGCGCGGAGCTCATGCGCATGGTCGCCACGAACGGACATCGCCTGGCGAAGATGGAGGTCCCGATTGCCGCCGCGGGCGCACCGAGCAGCGACCTGATCGTTCCTCCGAAAGCGCTCGAACAGATCCGGCGGCTTTTCCCGGAAGACGAGGAGCTGGAGATCGCGCGTGGCGACAATCATCTCGGCTTCCGCTCGCCGTTCACCGCGGTCTTCACACGGCTGATCGAAGGACCGTATCCGAACTATCAGCAGGTCATTCCCAAGGACAACGACAAGTACGCGATCGCTGACAAGGTCGCGCTCACGAGCGCGCTCAAGCGCATGTCGGTGATCGCGTCCGACCAGACGCACCGGATCCGGCTTTCGTTCAACCAGGCACTGCTGCGGTTCAGCGTCCAGACGCCGGATCTTGGCGAGGCCACCGACGAGCTCGCGATTCGCTACAACGGCGACCCGATCGACATCGGCTTCAACGCCAACTACCTGCTCGAGATCCTGCGCTACCTGCCGACGGACGAGGTCAAGCTGACGTTCAAGGCGCCCGAACGCGCGGCGACCATCGAACCGGAAGGCTGGAGCGACCCGGCGTCGTACCTCACGCTCGTGATGCCGCTGCGCCTGGTCGACTGAGCCGGACCGCAGGGAATTGAAAAACGCCGCACGGGAGCTGAGCTCTCATGCGGCGTTTTGCGTGTGATCCCGGCCGATAAGCCGGGTTCTGTCGGCGGCGAACCGCCGGACGATCATTCCTCTTGGAGCGCGGTCACCCGCGCCCTCCAGCAGCCTACCCGCAGTGTCTTGATCGAGCCGGGCCGGCTCTCACTGCCTATTTGGCCTTTCTCCTACCGGGGTTTACCAGTCCGCGCTCTGTTACCAGGCGCGCTGTGGGCTCTTACCCCACTCTTTTCACCCTTGCCTGATCCCGCGGTTACCCGCAGGCCATCGGCGGTACTGTTTCTGTGGCACTATCCGTCACGCGAAACCCTGCGTGCCCAGGCGTTACCTGGCGGTCTGCCCTGCGGAGCCCGGACTTTCCTCGGAATTGCTTCCGCGATCGTCTGGCCGGAATCACGCGCAACCGGAATATAGCGCGATCAGGACATGACGACCGTCGCGACGCCGGCGATCAGCGCGACGAGCGCGGCCGCGCGCGCGAGGCAGCCGCTCTTTGCTGTTGCACTGGGGGGCACCGCGCTTCCCGCGCCGGCATCGAGAGCGCGCGCGAACTCCGAGGCGTCGGCCCAGCGATCCGTCGGCTTGGCTTCGATGGCACGCAGGATGGCATCCACGATCGGCCCGCTCGTCAACTGCTCGCCGGTCGTGCTGTCTTCGTCCGACAAGACCGTGGCCATCACGAATGATGTCGTGCGTCCGCCGAACGGCGCCTTGCCGGTGAGAAGCTCGTAGAGCGCCGCGCCAAGGCCATACACGTCACTGCGCGCATCGGGCGTCGCGCCGCCCTGGACCTCGGGTGCGACATACGCGGCGTCGGCGAGTGCCAGTGACGCTTCGCTCCGGTCCATGCCCGCTGCGTGCAGCGCGTCGGCGAGGCCGAGGCCATCGACCTGGATGCCGGCGGCGGTGCGTGCGATTCGCTCAGTGGTGATTGCGCCGTGCACGATTCCCGCCCGATGCGCGGTGTGGATCGTTCGTGCCAGCTCCGCACCGGCGCGTGCGAGCTCGCCGCCCTGCACGGACGCCGGCTCGAACGGCATGGCCTCATCGGCCTCGGCGGCAAAGTGCAGGACGCCCCCCGGCGACCGATCCACGACCGGCAGGCGGGGCACGCCCGCGATCCGAAGCGTGCCGACGCTGCGCAGTCGCGTGACGAATTCACTGTGGTCCAGCAAGCGTGCCGCGATCTCCGTCGACAGCGCGGTGACGACGACAGGCGTGCCGTCACTCAGCCGAGCGCGATAGCGCGCGCCTTCCCGGCGACGATCGAGCGGCTCGACATCGCGGTACTGACTCTGGAGCTCACGAACTTCGGCGTCGGAGGTGCTCATGGGGCGAAACGATTCGATGAAGAGTGCGATAACTAGCACCGCCGCACCGACTCCCCGCAAGATCGTGCGGGTTCGCTGACGAGCCAGCGTCCGCGCGTGACGCGCGGGTGACCGACGGCAATACGATGGTCCGCGGCACCGACGCAGGAGCCAGATCACCTTCGTCCATCTGGGCCGGACCATGTCCGCATTCGCACGCGCGTTCGCACCCACGTCGAACGCCCATCTCTCAACGATCACCAACGTTGCCACCGTGCTCACCCCCGCCGAGCGCAGTCGCGTCGATGCGGCCGGCGAAGGACTGTATCGCAGCATTCACCGCGACTCCGTCGACGAAGTGATGCGCGACGTCCGCGAAGCGCGCGCAGCGGCGGTCGTGCTCAGCGTCACCTACTGTGAGCGGTTGCCCGCGAACAACGTCGCCATGATGGTGCACGAGTTTCCGCGCGTGCCGACGCTGGCGCTTCTCACGGAGCTGGGTCCGAGAACGCCGCAGACCCTGCTCGCGCTGGGGACCAGTGGCGTCCGGCGTCTCATCGACGTGCGAGACGCGTCCGGCTGGCGTCACCTGCGCACGGCACTGTGCGACGAGTGCGGCAATTCCATCCAGCAAGTCGCGCTCGCGCGATTGAGCCGCGATCTCGAGGGCGCGGGCGACGACTGCTGGCGATTCATTCGCGCGCTGTTCCTGAGCACGCCGGACGTCTGCACGGTGCGGCGGCTGGCCGCGACACTGGACGTCCTGCCCAGCACCCTGATGAGTCGATTCTTCCGCGCGGGCCTGCCGTCTCCGAAACGCTACCTCGCGATGGCGCGGCTGGTGCGTGCCGCACACCTGTTCGAGAACCGTGGACTCAGCATCGCCAACGTCGCGAACCACCTGGAGTACTCGTCGCCGCAGAGCTTCGGCCGGCACCTGCGCGCGGTTCTCGGCCTCACTGCCATCGAGTTCCGGGATCGTCTCGACGGGGCGTCGATGTTCGAGCGCTTCAGGCAAGAGCTGGTGCTCCCATACGCTGGAGCGCTGAAGCGGCTGATGCCCCTCACGCGACCACCAGTGCACGTGAGCTGACCGCGGTTCACCCGATGTGCGGCAGGATCTCCGTCGCCGTGGTCAACGCGTGCACGGCAAGGCCGAGCGATTCGAGATGTTCGCGACCACCCTCCTCCCGATCGACCAGCGCCAGGATTCCGAGGACGGCTACCCCCGCGCCCCGCACGGCCTCGCACGCACGAGCAGCGGATCCACCGGTGGTGATCACGTCCTCGATGATGACCGCGCGGTCGCCGGCCTGCACCGGACCTTCCACGAGCTTGCCCGTCCCGTGTGCCTTCGCCTCCTTGCGCACCGTGAAGGAGCGCAATGGTCGCCTGGACGTCGCGCTGGAGTGACAGATCGCGTACGCGATGGGGTCCGCGCCGAGCGTGAGGCCGCCAACCGCGTCCGCTTCCCATCCGGCAGTCACGATCGCGGCCAGTCCAAGCTGGCCGATCAGCTGCTGCCCCTCCGGCGACATTGTGGTGAGCCGAGCGTCGATGTATAACGAGGACTGTCGTCCCGACGCCAACGTGAAGGTGCCGCGCTTCGCCGAGCGCGTCGCGAGCAACCGTACCAGCTGGTCGTGGTCGGTCATTTGGGAACGGGACGTTAGGGACGTGCCGTCACACCGTCAATCACGACCGCACACTCGAGAATGCCGTTCTCCAGGACCACGCGCTACGCCGGGCTGTTCGCGCTACTGCTCGCGATCGTGGTGTTGTCGCTGATTGGCAGTCTGGTGGCGGCTGACCGCGCGCTCGCGCGCGCCGAGCGGCGCGCCGTCGCGCTCGACGCGCGTTCGACGGCGGCACTCGCCGAACGAGAGCTGCATGTGCAGTCCACGCGGCTTGCCGATCTGTTCGGGCCCCTGCTCACGCCGGCGAACCGGGAGACGCTCCGCGTTCCGAGCGGCTTTCGTGACGTCTGGGTGCTGGACACGCGCGGTCGGGTCAGTGCCAGTGCGGCGCCGGCGTCGTCTCCCCCCCTGTCGGTCGCTCGCACTGCACTCACGGTAGGCGACTCGGATTTCCGCGTCGCAGCGAGCGACAGCGCCGATTCGCTGGACGGCGCGCTGCTCATGGCCGTGCCCCTGAACCATCGCGGCCGGCGCCTGGGCACGGCGGTGGGTCGCATATCGGGCCGCGACCTGTTGCACCTGCTTGGTGCCGGTACGCGCGACCGGCAGTCGGCAGCGTTGCGCCTGGGAGCAACTCCGATTGCCAGTGTTTCCGACAGCGAGCCGGGCCCGCTTCTGGCGGCAAGCGCCCCGGTACGACTGCCGCACGACACCATCACCGTTGTGCTCGCGCACGCTCGACAGGGCCAGGCGCAACGATCCGCGCTCTGGGTGGTGGGCGTCATCGCGCTCATCGCGCTCATCGTCGGCCTGGCTCGAGAGCGCGGAACGGCCCTGCGACTGGCGGCTCGCACGGGCGAGCTCGAGCGGTTGTACCAGGAGGTCGCTCGCTCCAATCGCATGAAGAGCGAGTTTCTCGCGAACATCTCGCATGAGCTGCGCACGCCACTCAATGCGATCGTGGGATTCGTCGAAATGCTGCGCGAGGGCGTCTATGGCGAGCTCACGCCGCGACAAGCACTCCCGGTCGACCGCATCGCCGCCTCAGCGACGCATCTCAGGCTCCTCGTGGATCGGCTGCTCGACATCGCGAAGATCGCCGCCGGTCGCGTGGACGTGCATGTCGAACCGCTCGTCCTTCGTCCGTTCGTGCTGAATGTGGCGTCCGAGATGGAATCGCTCGTCACCGAGCGGGGACTGTCGCTCACGATCGGCATCGGCTCGGCCGTGCCGCGCGTGCGGACCGATCAGACGCACCTGCGGCAGATTCTCATCAACCTCATCGGCAATGCGGTGAAGTACACCAGTACGGGGGGAATCCAGATTCGCGCGCGCGTCGCGGGAATCGACGCGGCGGCCACCGGTGACGATGCGCTCGCGATTCCCTTGCAGCAGTCGCCCGATCCGCTCAAGCGCTGGGTGGCGCTGCAGGTGTCTGACACCGGCACGGGAATTCCCGCCGCGGATCTCGAGCGCATCTTCGACGAGTTCGAGCAGGTCAACGCGGGTCCGCGCACGGATTCCGTGCGTCGCGGGACGGGGCTGGGGCTGGCGATTTCCCGGAGACTCGCGCGCTTGCTCGATGGCGACATCACCGTGACGAGCGAGCTCGGGGTCGGCTCGACCTTTACGGTGTGGCTGCCCGCCGAGGTGTCTGAGTCGTCCTGAGCTCAGCGCCGCCCGATCATTCCCTTGATCTTGCCCAGCAGGCCACCGGTGTCGGCCTGCGCCGAGCTCGCGATGACCTCGCGGAGCGCCGTCGCAAACTCGACCACGCCCTCGTAGCGCTTGGCGGGCTCCTTGGCCAGGCCGCGCATGATCACGGATTCCACCGCGCCCGGGAATCGCAGTCCCGGCTTCGCGCTGTTCAGCATGATGGGCGGCTGCGAGAGCAGCTGCGAGAACATCTCGCGAGGAGTTTTGGCGGTGTAGGGCAGGCAGCCGCTCAAGAGGAAGTACGCGATCGTGGCCAGGCTGTACTGGTCCGCCGCTGGTGTCACCAGCTCGCCGGAGAGGGCCTCGGGTGCGACGTACATCAGCGTGCCGACGAAGAATCCGGCGCGTGTCAGCCGCTGCTCGGGCTCGATGTCCGTGTCTGTCGCGATCCCGAAATCGAGCAGCTTCACCACGCCCGTGGCGGGATCGATCATGATGTTCTCGGGCTTCAGATCCCGATGGACGATCTTCACTTCATGCGCGGCCTGGACCGCGTTCGCGATCTGGGTGACGATGTCCGCGACCTGGGCAGCGGGCAGCGGACCGTTCCGGCGCGCGTATTTCTCGAGCAGCTCACCCGCCGCCCACTCGATAGCGAGGAAATGCATGCCAGGTCCGGCTTCGCCGATCTCGATCGTGCGGACGACGTTGGGATGCACGACGCGCTCGCCATACCGGGCTTCGCGCAGGAACCGGGTAACGGCCGTGCGATCGTTGCGCAGCTTCTCGCGCAATACCTTGACGGCAACCGTGCCGTGGCTCGGATGCGTCGCGCGAAACACAGCGGCAGTCCCGCCCTCGCCGACCTCCGACTCGAGCGTATAACCCGCCAGCATGCGCCCGACCAGACTCTCGCGTGGCACGGCGCGAACCTAAGGCCGAGTCAGGAGACAGGCAAGCAAGGATGTGGGTGTCGTGCGCGTGCGCCAACTCCCGATGCGTCTTGCCGTTACACGCGTGCCGAATGCGCGCGGATTGGCGTCGAAAAGCGCGTCGCCAATTGCTTGACAAAGAAACTGTCCCCGTCTATATAGGGCCCCGCAAGTCACCGAGACTTGCCCAGCACCGCATCGGGGCAGGATCAGTCTCACCTCGCAGGAGGCAGTGAATGGCCAGAGGGAAGGTGAAGTGGTTCAATGATGCCAAGGGGTACGGCTTCATTGAGCAGGAAGGCGGCGAAGATGTGTTCGTGCACTTCTCGGCGATTCAAATGGACGGATTCAAGACCCTCACCGAAGGACAGGAAGTCGAGTTCGAAATCAAGACCGGTGAAAAAGGCCTGCACGCGGCGAACGTCACCCGCGTCTGAGTCCCGTCCCGCCTCCGCGGTCCTGCCACCGCCCGCCAGCTACCGCTCGGCGGGCGGTGCTGTTTTCGTAAGGCGTGAGTCCTTCTGCTGCTCCGCCGCCATCCCCTGCGCTGTTCCTCGTCGACGGCTACGCGCTCATCTATCGCGCGTTCTACGCCCTGATCGCGAGGCCGCTGACCACCAGTCGCGGTGAGAACACGTCCGCTGCGTACGGCGTCGTCAACTTCCTGCGACTGCTCTTCCAGAATCACAAGCCGCACTATCTCGGATGGGTGCACGATTCGGGGACCTCGTTCCGGCACGAGACATTTCCCGAGTACAAAGCGACCCGTGAGAAACTGTCCGCAGACCTGCAGGACGACTTCGATCGCGGCATGGAACGGATCCGCACGCTGCTCGAGGCGTACCGCATCCCGGAAATCACCGTCCCGGGGTACGAAGCGGACGACGTGCTGGGAACCCTGGCGCGGCAGGCGGTCGAGCAGGACGTGCGCGTCGTCATCGTGTCGGGCGACAAGGATTTTCAGCAGCTCGTGCGACCGGGCGTCTGGCTCCTGAATCCGGGTCGCGGCGGCTCCGCGAACATCGACGAGCACTGGGTCAGCACGGAGAACGCGCATGAGCGGCTTGGCGTCCCGCCGGCGCTCGTCATTGACTATCTCGCGCTCGTGGGCGACACGTCAGACAACATCCCGGGCGTGCGCGGCATCGGCGACAAGACCGCCGCGGAGCTGGTGAACGCCTTCGGGCCACTCGAGGAAATCCTCGCCCACGCCCCCGAAATCACGAAGAAGCGTCCGCGCGAGGCGCTGCTGACGCAGGCGGAGAATGCGCGGCTCTCGAAGCAACTGGTCACGATCCGCGACGACGTGCCGGTGTCGCTCGATCTCGAGGCGTTGCGCGTGCACGAGCCCGACCGCGCGAGACTGCGGGACATTCTCGTGGAGCTGGAGTTCCACCAGCTCGCTCGGCAGCTCGACGTCCCGGGCACGCTGGCCCCGACCCCACACGTCCCGGCGCAACGGGCGGTGGTACAGTCGGCGCACGAACGGAAATACGCGGTCGTGACCACCGTGGCGGAGGCCGCGGCAGCGGTTGCACGCGCGCGGGCGGCGCGTCACGTCGCGATCAACGTCGTGACCGCCGCAGAAATCAACGCGCCAAACGCGAACGATCCGCTGCGCTCCACGCTCACCGGAATCGCGATCGCCGTCGCGCCCGGAGAGGCATTCTACTTTCCGCTTGCGCATCGCCGCTACGAGGCGGCCGCACCGGCGCTCGAGCTCACGCCGCCGCCGGACGAACCGCGCCCGAAGAAGTCGAAGGCGAAAGCGGCGGAACCCGCGAGCATCGCCGCGCGAGCGCTCGCGAGCTCCCCACGTCTCCTCGACAATCTCCCCGGCCTCGGCACTCCCGAGATGCGCGCGCTGCGCGAGCTCATCGAGGATCCATCGGTCCGGAAGACCGCGCAGAATGGAAAGTTCGCGCTCCTGGCGCTCCGGGCGGCAGGAATCCAGCTCGCCGGCCTCGACTTCGACACGATGATCGCGAGCTATGTCCTGGACCCCGGCCGGCGCGCGCATGACCTGGAGGTGTTGGCGCTCGAGTTTCTGGAGCACACCGTCACCACCTTCGAGGAGTTGTGCGGTAAAGGGAAGTCGTTGATCCCGTATGATCAGGTGCCGGTGGACTGCGCGGCCGACTACGCCAACGAGCACGTCGACCTGACGCTTCGCCTGCGCGAAGAGTTCGAGCCGCAGCTTGCGGCCATGAATGCGCGCGAGCTTCTCGACCGAATCGAGATGCCTCTGCTGCCGGTGCTTGCCGACATGGAATGGGCCGGCGTGCGCATCGACGTCGACGGGTTCGCGGAGCTGAAGAAACGCTTCGAGGGCGAGCGCCTTCGGCTGGAGGGTGCCATTCACGTCGCCGCGGGCCAGGCGTTCAACATCAACTCGCCGATTCAGCTGCGTGAGATCCTGTTCGACAAGTTGCAGTTGCCCGTCCTCAAGAAGACACCGAGCGGGCCGTCGACGGACGCCAGCGTTTTGCAGCAGCTGGCCGAGCAGGGCCACGAGCTCCCCGCGCTGCTCATGGAGTATCGCGAGGTGACGAAGCTGGAGGGCACCTATGTCGACGCGCTTCCGGCACTGCTCAATCCGCGCACGCATCGCCTGCACACCACGTTCAATCAGGCGGCGGCGGCCACAGGACGCCTGTCGTCGAACGATCCCAACCTCCAGAACATTCCCATTCGCCGCGAGCTCGGACGCGAGATCCGGCGGCTGTTCGTCGCGCGGCCGGACTGGCAGATGTTGTCCGCCGATTACTCGCAGATCGAGCTGCGTCTGCTGGCGCATCTGTCGGGTGACGACGCCTTCGTCCAGGCATTCAAGGTCGGGGGAGACATCCATCGCCAGACCGCGGCGCTGATCTTCGAAGTTGCGGTGGACGCGGTCACGCCCGAGATGCGCGCGCGAGCGAAGACGATCAACTTCGCGACGATCTACGGCCAGGGACCGCACGCGCTGTCGCAACAGCTCAAGATCACGCACGCCGAGGCGAAGGCCTTCATCGAGCGCTACTTCGAGCGCTTCACCGGCGTGCGACGCTTCCTGGACTCGTCCGTCGCGTTCGCGCGGCAGCACGGGTACGCGCAAACCCTGTTTGGACGTCGTCGCTACGTCCCGGAGCTGCGCGAACGGAACTTCAACATCCGTTCGTTCGGTGAGCGCGTCGCGGCCAACTCCCCGATTCAGGGATCGGCTGCGGACCTGATCAAGATGGCGATGATCAACGTCGCGGCGGCGTTGCGCCGCGACAAAATGCAGTCGACGATGCTCCTGCAGGTACACGACGAGCTCGTCTTCGAGACGCCGGCGAACGAAGCGGGCGCCCTCGCGCGGCTCGTGCGCGCCGAAATGGAAGGCGCGGCCCAGCTGGCGGTGCCGTTGGTCGTCGACGTGGGCATCGCGGGCAACTGGCTCGAGACCAAACTGGACTGATGCGCGCGGCTGCGACGGCGTATCGCGAATTCGCGTCGCGCCGAGAGGGGATGATTCACGCAATGGATGGTGGCCTGTGGCTGCATCGCCACGTGTGGATGGGAAAGCCCATGGCGCACCTGGTATCGACCGACCGCGAGAAGCTGCTGGCGTATGGACGGCGTGTGGGGATTCCAGCCGAACGTCTCCAATACAAGCCCCTCAAGGATCCCCGTACCGGCGAGCGTCGCGACGCCTGGCACTGGGATCTCGGCGGGCCGTTCCTGCCGCCGCGCTAGACGGTGGCCGGTGACCCCGGTCGGCGATCGGGCACGCCGCGCAGCATCCACCAGGCAATCGCGAACATCACCGCGATCGTGCTCACGGCCACGCGATAGGCAATCGCGGTCCCCAGTGATCCCTCCAGCGTATCGACCGTCGCCGACCAGACGAGTGGCCCCGCAATGGCCGCCGCACGCGCCGACAACACCAGGAGGCTGAAGTAGCGACCGGCCTCGACGTCGGGGATCAGCGACAGCAGCACCGGGCGCTCGACCGCGTTCACGCCGCCGAAGTTCAGGCCGATCGCGAAGCCGACGAACCAGAAAGCGCTCTTGCCCGGCGCCGCGATCATGGCGAGCAGCAGCAGCACCCAGACGCCGAGCGTCGCGCTCAGCGCGCGTTTCGGCCCGATGCGATCGGCGAGCCATCCATAGAAGAAGCTGCCGGCAATGGCCGGAACCGTGAGCACCATGAACAGGGTCGTCTCGCTGCCTTCGGAGAATCCGACCGCCTTTACCGCGTACAGTGTCATGAATCCCACGATCGTTCCGACGGCGTCCTGATAGATGAACGTCGTGAGGATGAAGCGGAGCGCGCCCGGATGCCGGCGCGCGTCGGCCAACGTGTTCCGGACATCCGCGAACGCTTGTCGCCACGCGACCGGTTCCTTGATTCGAGCGGGATCGTGATCGCGGCAGAAGATCGCGAGCGGAAGGGAAAACAGGAGGAACAGCACCGCGGTCGGAACGAAGGTGGAGACACGACCGCCGTGCGCGGTGAACGGGACACGGTGCAGCAGCGACATCGCACTGTCACTCAGCGCCCCAAGCCCTGGCAGCCCGCCCGTGAAGTACGGCAGGACGAGGAGCACGCCGAGTATTGAACCCACGTAGCCGATCGCGACGCCGAATCCGGACATCCTTCCCTGCTCGCTCGCGGGAACGAGCTCCGGCAACATCGCGTTATAGAACGGCTGGCCGGCCTGATACGCGAAGTTTGCGACGACGAACGCCGCCAGCACCCAAAACAGCTGACCCGTGGTCGCCTGCCATGCCGCCCCGAGCGACACGGCGCCAATCACCCGCTCCCCCGTCAGGGGCAGGGTCGTCTGCCCGAAAACGCCGATGGCCATGCATGCGATGCAGGACAAGACCGTGAATGCCACCACCCACCATTTCCGACGGCGCCGCGCGTCGGAAATCGCGCCCAGCACGGGCAGCGACAGGACGATCAGGGCGCTCGCGATCGCGTTGGCAACGGCATATAGCGTATTCGATGCATGCAGGTCACTCACGATCCAGACCGTGAAGTAGAGCGACAGCACGTTCATCGAAAAGATCGTGTTGGCGAAATCGTAGAGCGCCCAGCTCCAACGCTCGCGCGCGGGCGCGGCCACCCGCACGACGGTTTCGCCGGAGGGTGTGAAGTGCGCCGACGGCTGCTGGGTATGCGTGGTCATGGGTGGCGTTTGACGCGAAATCCGGGAAACCCAGATTACGACTGCATGGGACCTCGACCGCCTCATTCATACGTCATGACGTCACGATCGTCCATCGCACGCGCGAATCGCGCCTGGTCCGGCGCGGCGTCGATCGGCATGATCATGATGATGGCGTGCGGGCGAAGCGACGCCCCTCCGGCACGCGACAGCGCGCCCCAGCGAGTCGGCGCCACATCCGCGGCGCGCGCCGCGGCCAACTGGGTGCCGGAGCTCGGCGCGGCGCTGCTCGTGCCGTCCGACAGCGACAGCACCGCCATCCTGCTCTATCCGGGTGACATCGGAGATCTGCGTCGGGACAGCATCACGCTCGTGACCGCGGCCGGCGACACAGGCCGCGCGCGCATCGATACGGCCGGCAGCGATCAACAATGCGGCGATGCGCCGATCGTGCGCCTCGGCGGAGGGCCGGCGGCGTGGTCGGCCGGGTTCGTCGGCCTCTCTGCGCATCCGCTGCGCATGGATTCCATCGAATCCATGTCCACCAGGGACTCGGCACGCCTGGCGACGGACATCGCCCGCCTGGCCTCCGCGGTCACGACAGCGCCGTCGAGCGACTTCCGTGGGCTGCCGTTCGTGGTGGTTGCCGCACATCAGCTGCGATGGACGGATCGCGACGTGCTCGTCGCGCACCTTGTGCGCCGACTGAATCAGGAAGCGTCGCCGCGTGAGGAGCACACCTTGCTGATCGCCGAGCGCGTCGGGGCCGAAACTCCCTTTTCCGGCGTGTTCAGTCAGCGATCGGAGGGAACGGAGGAGACTGCCGAGCACTTCGACGTCCTATCCGCGCTGCGCGCCGGCAGCGGCCTCCTGCTGCTCATCGCGAGAGATCAGGACGCGCGGACGCGATACGACCTGCTCGAGCGATCCGCGGGAGGCGCGTGGCGCACGCGCTGGAGCCGCGACGTCGGCTGCTGACTACTCGACGGTCCGGCCAAGCATAGGCGGAGCCGACCCGCGCGCGAAGAAGACCAGCGCCACAAGCGTCAGCACGTACGGAATCATGAGCGCCAGCTCGTAACGCACATTCCAACCGAGCGCCTGGACCACGTACTGCAGCGCCATTGATGCGCCAAAAAGCCCGCAGGCGGCCGCGACTCCGAGGGGCCTCCAGCGGCCCAACGCGACGATTGCGATGGCGAGGAAGCCGCGCCCAGCCGACATCCCTTCCGCAAACGCTCCAGCCTGCGCCAGCACCAGCGCTCCACCCGCGAGGCCCCCCATCATGGAGCCGAAAAGGACCGCAAGCACGCGCACGCGCCGGACGTTGATGCCGGCTGATCGCGCCGCTTCGGCGTCGTCACCAACGCTGCGCAGCGCGAGACCGCCGTGCGTTCGTTGCAGGAACCACCAGAGGACGAGGGCGAGGGCGCAGGACGCGTACGTGATTACTGGCTGATTGAAGACGGTGCCGATAGACGGCAAGCGGTTCAGACCCGGCAGCGCGAGCGCGAGATCCGTGCTGGTCAGGACCGGTGCGCCCGCGGCTCGCGCATGGAACAACGCGCCCGTCACGCCAAGCGAGAGCATCGTGAGCGCGGTTCCCACGATGATCTGATCCTGCCGGAGCCAGACGACGAAGGCGACGAGCAACGCGCCAACAGCCAACCCGGCCACGGCGGCCGCTGCGTAGCCCCCGCCCGCGCTCCCCACGACGAACGCGGCGTATGCGCCGGCGATGATGCATCCCTCCAATCCGATGTTGAGGATGCCCGACAGTTCGGACACCAGTTCGCCGCTCGCCGCGAGCAGGAGTGGTGTCGCGGTGCGAATCGTGGCGTCGAGCGCGGTCGTGGTGCCGTTCATGATTTCGCGCCGTGGGGATCCGGCCGGCGAAAACGCAGCAGGCCTCTGCGTCGCGCGCCCCACGCAACGATCGCCAGGATGACCACGGCCTCGATGGCATTTGCCACGACAGCAGGCACGCCCGCGTCCCGCTGCATGCCAAGGGCGCCGGTCTCGAGCACGGCGAAGCCGAACGCACTCGCGAGCACGGCGAGCGGATTGAGGCGCGCGAGTATGGCCACCGCGATCGCCGAGAATCCGTAGCCGGGAGACAGGTTCTCGTAAAGCGCCCAGGTGACACCCGCGATCTCGATCCCACCAGCCAGTCCAGCGAGGGCGCCACTCGTCATGAGCGCGATCGACGCGCTGCGTGACACGTCGATGCGGCCGCTGATTCGCGCCGCTGCTGGCGACTCTCCGACGACGCGAAAACGAAAACCTGTGGCGGTTCGCGTCATGAGGAACCAGCCCCCGAGGCTTACGAACAGCGCCACGACGATCCCCAGATGCAGCCGTGCTCCAGGGACGATGATCGGGAGATGCGCGGTCTCCGCGATCGGGGACGTCTGAGGATAGACGTGCGTCGGCTCCTGGAGTGGTCCGCGCACCAGCCAAGACACCAGATCGACGGCAACGAAGTTCAACATGATGGTGCTGATGACCTCGAGGACGCCGAATCGGGCGCGCAGCACCGCGGCGATCGCAGCCCACAGGGCGCCCGCCAGCGCGCTTGCCACGAGCACGGCGACGATAGCCAGCAGCGACGGCGCGTGTCTGGCGGCGAGACCGACAATCGTGGCGGCAATCGCGCCGACGAGGAACTGTCCCTCACCGCCGATGTTGAACACACCGGCGCGAAAGGAGATGGCCAGCCCGGTTCCGATCAACGCGAGCGGAACCATGCGGACGAGCGTCCCGGAGAGGACCGCGCTGCGCGCGCCGAGGGATCCGTTCCAGAACGCCAGCGCGATCTCGGAGATGTCGTGTGGCGCGGTCATGCGGCGCCCACCATCGCGCGCCCAACGACGTCCCGGTCGAGTGTCGTCTCCTTGATGTTCCCATGAAAGACGACGAGGACGCGCGTCGCGATCGACAGGATCTCGTCGAGGTCGCTCGAGTGGACGACGACCGCGGCTCCATCCACCGCTGCGCGAACGATCCGGCCCAGCACGAATTGCGCTGCCTGGATGTCGAGCCCGCGCGTGGGGTTGTCGGCGACCAGCAGATCGGGCCGGCCGTCCAGCTCACGCGCAACAACCACTCGCTGCTGATTGCCGCCGGAGAGCACGCGTACTTTGGCCTCGGGAGCTCGAGGCGTGATGTCGTATTCGTTGAGGAGCGACGCCGTGCGCGCGCGCAGCGCGCGCCATGGCATGACACCGCGGCGCGCTCCCGCGTCCCGGAGTGCGACGTTGTCCGTCAACGTGAACTCCGGAACCAGCCCGTCATGCGTGCGGTCCGCGGGAATGAAGCCGATCCGTGTGGGCAGCTGCAGTTGCCCTTGAGACCAGGCTGTCAGGCCGCCGATGGCGAACAGGAGCTCGCGCACACCCGACCCTTCGACGCCGGCGAGGGCGAC
>JADMIO011047628.1_pt1 | contig 22569 bp, 15 predicted proteins | sample 8958161 | NCBI WGS metagenome assembly JADMIO01 (sample SAMN16585339, study PRJNA669376) | soil metagenome | isolation source: Crop rotation soil | place: USA: Cullars Rotation, Alabama | collected 2011 | reverse complement strand
AGGCCTCGCAGGTTTGTGAGTTCATCGCTGAGAAGTATGGCTTCGACGCGATACTCCGGATGCTCGCGCTCTATCGTGAGAAAGTGCGCACACCCGAGGTTCTGCAGCAGGTTTTGAAACTCACCGAGAGTGATTTCGATCGCGAGTTTGCCGCGTACATCGAAGGTAAAGTCAGACCGCTGCAGCAGGCTTTAGCCACGCAGAACAACATCACCGCGTCACTATCGAAAGAAGAAGTGCTCAAGATGCTCGCCACTCAGGATACGTTTGCGCTTCGTATTCGTGCGGCTGAGTTGCTTGCGGCGGATGGCGACACAGAGGCGGCTGTTACTCATTACATTCGCGCACTCGAACTCTTTCCTTACGTCACCGGAGCAGGAAATCCATACGAGTCGCTGGCGAAGCTGCTCGAACAAAAGGGCGACAAAGCTCAGGCTGCTAAAGTCTTGGAGAATTTAGTAAAGACTGACGAGAACAATCTCGAGGCGTTGAAAACGATCGCGCGCATTCGTCTCGCCCTCGGCGAACAACGGCCGGCGCTCGATGCTTTGCAGGCCAGCTTTTATATCAATCCGTTTGATTACAAGCTGCACAACCAGGCGGGTGAGTTGAGTGTCGAGCTGAAGGATTATGCCAATGCGTTGACGGAGTTTCAGGTCGCGCTCGCACTGGCGCCGCCGAACGTCGCGGAAGCAAACTACAATGTGGCTGCGGCCTATCACGCCCTCGGCCGCCAGCCCGAAGCGAAGCGCGCCGTGCTGCGCGCACTCGAAGCCGCGCCGCGTTACGAGAAAGCTCAGGAGTTGTTGTTGAGAATAGTTGGGCAGTGAACTTTGTTCTTTGTACTTTGTGCTTTGCAAAGAACAAAGTACCAAGCACAAAGTACCAAGCACGACACGAGGACAAAACATGGCGGTTGAGCAACTAACCATTTCCGACGAGCAACTGCTCGACAAACTCGGCACCGCGCGCGAACGCCTGCTGCGCGAAATCAGAAAGGCCATCATCGGACAGGACGAAGTGGTCGAACAGGTACTGCTCGCGCTCTTTGTCGGTGGCCATTCGATCATCACCGGCGTTCCCGGGCTTGCAAAAACTCTGCTCGTACGGACCATCGCCAACGTGCTCGACCTCACGTTCAAGCGGATTCAGTTCACGCCCGACTTGATGCCTGCCGATATAACAGGCACGGAGATCATTGAAGAGGATCGCGCGACTGGTCGTCGTGCTTTGCAGTTTATTCCTGGTCCAATCTTTGCGAACATCGTGCTGGCTGACGAAATCAATCGTACGCCGCCAAAAACGCAGGCAGCGCTGCTCGAAGCGATGCAGGAAGGTCGTGTGACTGTCCAGGGTGTCAGTTACGATCTGCCGCGACCGTTTCATGTGCTCGCGACGCAGAATCCGATCGAGATGGAAGGAACGTATCCGCTACCCGAAGCGCAGCTCGATCGGTTTATGTTCAATGTGAAGATTGGATACCTGCCGGAAGAGGAGGAAGTCGCTGTCGTGAAGCAGACGACGTCGCCGCAGGATTACGATTTTGAGCGGTTGATGTCTGCGGATGAGATCATTGCGTTTCAACGACTCGTCCGACAGGTGCCGGCATCCGACACTGTCGCGCGTTATGCAGTGAGATTAGTGAATGCGAGTCGTCCGGGAACACCACCCGCGCCTGATTTTGTAAACAAGTGGGTGACATGGGGTGCATCGTTACGTGCTTCGCAGTTTTTGATCTTCGGAGGGAAGGCACGCGCGATTCTGCGTGGGCGGTACAACGTTTCGTGTGAAGACGTTCGTGCCGTCGCGCCTGCGGTGCTGCGACATCGCGTGCTTTTGAATTTCCAGGCGGAAGCGGAGAAGGTTGATTCCGATCAGGTGATCAAGAGGTTGATTGAAACGGTGCCGGAACCCAAGAGCGGTTTGTAATATTAGTGCTTTGTTCTTTGTCCTTGGTACTTGGTACTTGGTATTTGGTACTTGCTTAATACAAAGAACAAAGCACAAAGTACAAAGAGCAAAGTGCAACCAACAACCACACCAGCAAGATTTCTCGATCCGGAGCTGCTCGGACGCATCGGCTCGCTCGAGCTGCTTGCGCGTGCGGTGGTCGAAGGCTTCATGTCAGGTCTGCATCGCTCGCCGTTCACCGGTTTCTCGACGGAGTTCACTGAGTATCGCCAGTACAACCCCGGCGACGATCTGCGCTATCTCGATTGGCGACTGCTCGGACGCACCGATCGCTACTTCATCAAAAAATACCGCGCCGACACGAACACGCAGTGTCACTTGCTCATCGACACCAGCGCGTCGATGAACTATGCGCACGCGAGCTCAGTAACAAAGCTGCAGTACGCGCAGTTTCTTGCCGCGTCGCTGGCTTATCTTCTGAATCGGCAACAGGACGCCGTCGGTCTCGTCGCGTTTGCAGACAAGGTCCACACGCACGTTCCCGCGCGCAATCGCACTGGCCACATGCGCACGATCTTCGGCAATCTCTCTTTGCTCGAGGCAGGCGGTGAAACGCATCTCGCCGAGTCGCTTCATCAGCTCGCGGAGATACTGACGCGCCGTGGCATCGTCGTGATCATTTCAGACTTTTACGATCAACCCGATAGTCTGCAGGAGTCGTTTCAACATCTGCGCTTCAAAGGTCACGACCTCGTCGCGTTCCAGGTGCTCGATCAAAACGAGCTCGACTTTGATTTCACCGATCCGGTGTTGCTGCTCGAAGATGCTGAGACGCAGGAACAGATGCCCGTGCTTCCCGACGTGGTGATGAGTGGTTATCGCGAACGCATGCGCAGGCATGTCGAAGAGATGCGACGTTGTGCAGCAGCGAACAACGTCGACTATGAATTGTTGACGACGAAGCAGCCGCTGGATTTTGCGCTGTTCTCGTTCTTGTCTCGTCGCTCTGGCAAATGAATGCAGTGCTTTGTGCTTTGTACTTAGTGCTTTGTTAAATCAAAGGACAAAGAACAAAGACCCAAGTTCAGATAGTTTGTATGTCGTTCCTGACGCCATTATTTTTCCTCGGCGTCGCGGCGCTCGCGGCGCCCATTCTCGTGCATCTCGTGCGTCGTACACGTGCGCGCAAAGTCCAGTTTCCCGCGCTCGTTTTTGTTCGACAGGTGCCGCAGCGCACGATTCGTCGCCGCACTCTGCACAACATTCTGCTGATGCTGTTGCGCTGTCTCGCAATCCTTTTGATCGTGATTGCGTTCACGCGTCCGTTTTTCCACCGTGGCAGCGCCGCGAAAGACAATACCGCCGCTGGCGCGACAGTCATTCTGATCGACAACTCTTTGAGCATGCGTCGCGAAGGGTTGTTTGCCGAAGCACAAAAGCGCGCCGAGTCCGCGCTCGACGACGCACGCAACGACGAACAGGTCGCGCTGGTGAGTTTCGACAAGCGCTACACAGTAATCAATCGGTTCCTCACTGACAAAAACAGAGTGCGATCCGGCATCACGAGTCTGGCCGCCGGTTGGGACGGAACCGATTACGAGCAGGCGCTACGCGGCGCGGAGTCGCTGTTAAGTGAAGTCGAAACAACAGGTCCAAAACGGATCGTCCTGATCTCGGACTTTCAGGTGCCCGGTTGGACACCCGCCAGTGCGACTTTCAAGCTCTCCAACAGTACCCAGCTCACAACACTCGACGTTGGCGGCAACAACCCGCCACCTAACATCGCGATCACAAATGTCGAGGCACGTGGCGTCGTCTTCGGACAAAAGTACGAAGATAACCTCGTGGTCCACATCAGCAATTTCAGCGACACGCCGCGGGACCACATCGAAGTCGACTTCCAGATCAACGATCAAACTGTCGAGAAGCGTGACATCAGTCTCAACAGTCGCGACGCGCGCGTCGTCGAGTTTACGGGGTTCAATCTGAACGACGGCGCGAACCGCTGCACAATTGATATTCGCACCGGAGACTTTGCTCCGGACAATCGCTTCTACTTCACTTTGCGACGCGAAATGCCGGCGAAGGCATTGATCATCGAAGGTGCTTCGCGTGGACGAAGCGACAGTCTGCATCTGCAAAGCGCACTGAGTGCGGACGATAATCTGCCTTTCGCATTCATACTCAAGAGCGGCGGATCGGTCGATCCGTCGAGTGTTTCGGATTACGCGCTCATAGTTTTGAACGATGCCGGACCAATCTCTTCCGCACTCGCTGATGCGCTTGTCCGGTTTGTGAACTCAGGCGGACAGATGATCGTGTCGACCGGTCCAAAGACACAGGCCGACAGTTTCAACACGTCGCTGCAAACAGTTCTCCCTGCCGTCTTAAAGGAAGCCGTGCAAACAAAAGGCGGCGAGAGTGTTGCGATCACCGAAGTGAAGTTCGATCATCCAATCTTCGAAGTGTTTCAGGAAAGCGGACGGCTTGCGTCGGCCAACGTGATCGGTTACTTCCGTTCCGAGCCGCGCGCAAACGCTTCGGTCCTGGCTCGATTCGAAGACGGAAGCCCTGCACTCGTCGAAGCGTCGACCGGCAAAGGTCGCGTGCTGTTGTTCACGTCGTCGTTAGGTCCAAGCTGGAATGATCTGCCGCTCACGCCGCTCTACCTGCCGTTCATCCATCAGATGGTGCGTTACGCGGCCTCGCGCGAGGAAAAAGCCTGGAGCAGTCTGGGTGAAACGTTTACAGTCAGCAAGCAAAAGGAGGCCGCGCCGCCCGCGGTCGATACGCCCGGTGGTGCGAGATTGTCGGAGACACGACTCACACCTGACGGAGACCTGTTAGTCACGGCGCGCGAGCCGGGGTTCTATCGATTGCGCTATAACTCGACGCCGGGTTTCGCTGCGGTAAATATTGACGGCGCTGAAGGCGATTTCACGAAGCTGAACTTTAAAGAGTTTGCTGTGGGTGTGACCGGTGGAGCGGGCGGTGCTGAAGGCGGCAACGCAAATCGAAACGCGAGTGGTGAGGAAGTCGAAGGACGGCAGCGAGTGTGGTGGGCGTTGTTGTTCCTCGCGTTGTTGTTATTGTTGGCCGAGTCGTTCCTCGCGCGACGAACGAAGATGGTGAAGATGATCGGGTAACGCGGATGAACGCGGATGGAAAGGGCGATTTACATGAACCCTGAAACCAATTTGTTAGACGATCTATTAAGGCGAGCACGTTCGAGAAGGCAACTTCTGATTTCGCTGCGTGGTGTCGCGATCTGCGTCGGTGCTGTTGCCGCTCTTCTGTTACTCACCGGCGGGGCTGCTCATCGATATCGCTACAACGGCGCCGCCCTCATCACTCTGCGCATCGGCGCATTGCTGATTCTTCTCGCAACGTTCTACTTCGCCCTCATTCGTCCGCTCCTGAAACGCATCAGCGATGCACGTCTCGCACGTTTAATCGAAGAACACTCGCCCGGCACTGAAGATCGTCTCGTCACTGCAGTCGAATATTCAAATGGCAACGGCGAATCCCACATCACGCCCGCAATTCTCAGCCGTCTTTATCAGGACGCAAACAGTATTTCTTCTATGCTCGACGTCGGAAATGTGATTCGACGTTCGCGACTGCTCATGTACGGCGGCGCCGCACTCGCAAGCCTGCTCGTGTTTGCGGGCGTGTTGAAGTTTGGACCAAAAGAGATCTCGCAGGGCGTCGCTCAACTGGTTACGCCGACAACGCTCGCGGCGTCGACAAACGCGATGAGCATCAAGGTGAAACCCGGAACAGCGCGCGTTCCTAAAGGTTCCGATCAGGACATCGTCGCGACACTCGTCAACTTCGACTCACAACAAGTAACAGTCTTCGCGCGGCCACTCGGTTCAAAAAACGACTTTCAGGGCCAGGTGATGGAGCCCGCGAAAGCAAAGACTGACTTTCGATTTTCCATTTTCAACATCCAGGATTCGATGGAGTACTTCGTCGAGTCGAATAACATTCGCTCCGAAGTCTACAAGCTCAACGTTGTCGATCTGCCATTCGTCAAACAACTCGATCTGACACTCAACTTACCGACATTCACAAATCTGCCGGCAAAGACCGTCGAGGACGGCGGCGACATCGCTGCACTCAAAGGAACTGTTGCTACGATCACAGCAAAACTCACGGGCAAAGTTCGCGCAGCGCGCATCGTTTTTGCTGACGGCAAGAAGATCGAGATGAGCCTGCAAGGTTCAGATTTCGTCGGACAGTTAACCGTGACGGGCGACACGAGCTACTACATTGAACTCGTCAGCGTTGACGGCGAAGCGTATCGCGGTTCGAACGAGTACGACATCACGGTCCTCGGCGATCAACCACCCGTAATCTCTTTCGACAAACCCGGTCGCGATAGGAAGGCGACCAATCTCGAAGAAGTGTTTACACAAGCGCGAGCCGAAGACGACTACGGCGTCGTCTCGATGGATCTGCATTTCTCTGTCAATGGCGGCGAAGAAAAGACTGTCAACCTGCAACAACTGACGCGCGAATCGGCGCGTTCGCTTACGGGCGCGTACACGTTCTTTCTCGAGGAATACAATCTCAAGCCCGGCGATTTCATCTCGTATTTCGCGAAGGCGCGCGATGCAAGTAATGAGTCGACCAGCGACATCTACTTCATCGAAGTTAAGCCGTTCGAAATGGAGTACAAGCAATCGCAGCAGGGTGGCGGCCAGGGCCCGGGCGGCGATCAGGATCAGAATGCTCTATCTCGTCGTCAAAAAGATCTGATTGCGGCGACGCACAAGCTCATTCGCGAAGGCGACAAGTACACCGATCAGGAACGCAAAGACGGTTACGAAGCTGTCGCGACCGGTCAGGAAAAACTAAGAACAGACACGCTCGAATTTCTCGATCGAATGGGCCGTCGACTCGGCGATACCGAAGGACAGAAACAAGTCCAGGAAATGGCCGAGCACTTGAAGCAGGCCGCGAAAGAGATGGAAGGCGCGCCGCCGCCGCTGCGAAAAGAGACGGGCAAAGATGCGCTTCCGCCCGAACAACGCGCGTTGCAGAGACTGCTCGCCGCCGATGCGATCTTCCGCGAAGTGCAGGTCGCGTTTGGTAATCAGAGCAATGGCGGTGGTAGTGGCGGTGAACGCGAACAACAGGAGCTCGCAGGCTTGTTCGAGCTCGAACTCGACAAGATGAAGAACCAGTACGAGACGGTTCAGCGTGCTCAACAACAACAGGCCGAGCAACAGAAGAGTGAAGCCGAACGACGTCTCGAGGAGCTCGCGCGTCGCCAACAACAGGCGCTCGAGGAACAACGTCGACGCCAGCAACAGGGCGGCGGGAGCGGCAGCAATAATAATCAAAGACAACAACAGGAGATGATCGATGAAACACGCAAAGCTGCGCGCGAACTCGAGCGTCTCTCTCGCGAGCGTCGCGACGCGCAAATGCAGGAGCTGAGTCGTCAGTTAAATCAAACAGCCGACGAAATGCAGAAGGCGCAGGCAGCGGCGCGTGGAAATTCAAGTGAGTCGATCTCACAAAACGAGCGCGCGCTTGATCGACTGCAACAGGCGCAACAACGTCTACAGCAAATGAGTGGCGCGTCGGGCCAACGTGGCGGGCAATCAGGAGCGGCGGGACGGCAGCAACAGATTTCCGATTTGCGTCAACGTGCGGCACAGGCAGCTGCGCGACAGCGTGAGATTGCGAAAGACATGGAAAATCTCGCGCGTCGTGGTGGACAAAACGCGCAGGATGAAAATTCAAAGCTCACAAGACAGCAGCTGGCGGAGAGGAAAGATACGCTCGCCGACAGCGTTAACAGTTTGCAGCAGGATCTCGAACAGTCTGCGCGCGGGATGGCCGGTGGTAGTCAGGGTCAACAGCGCGCGGCGCGTCAGTTGAAAGACGCTGCCGACTCGCTCGCGCGCGATAGAGTTGCCGATCGCATTCGTGAAGGTAAACAGTCGCTGAATGGTGGTCAGCAAGGACAGCCCCAACAGGGACAGCAGCAGGGCGCAGGTGATCGCAGCGATGAGCGCGCGATTGAGCGCAGTCTGAATAACGTGTCCGAGCGACTTCAGGCAGCTGAGCAGAGTGCGCGCGGCGCGAATGGCTCGACTGCCGAAGAGAATCTCGATCGCACGCGGCAACTGGCCGACAGTCTTGATTCGTTGCGACGTCGTCTCGATGAACGAGCAGCGGGTCGCAACGGACAACAGCAGGGGAATCAACAAAGCAATAATCAACAGGGACAACAGCAGGGCCAGCAAGGTAAGGAAGGGCAGCAGGGCCAACAAGGAAAGGAAGGACAGCAAGGTCAGGGACAAGAAGGTAAGCAGGGACAGAACGGTCAGCAGCAGGGTGGCGAACAAGCTGGCGGTTCACAAAGCGGTGGCGGCTCGCAGAGCGAAAGAAACCGAGGCGGTATCGATCGAAACGGAGTGATGGGTGGCGACTGGGGCGACAACCGTCAGCTTCCCGCTGAGATCCGCGAGCGTCTTCGTGAAGCTCAGGATCTGCGACGTGAGTGGGGTGTCAGCGGCCTGGGTGCCGGAAGACTCGATGAAGTGATCGAGGAACTCAAACGACTTGCTGACGGCAAGATGGACGGTGATGCCGCGACGGCTGCACTGCTCAAGGCCGATGTCGTCGAGCCGTTGCGCCAACTCGAACTCGAGCTGAGTCGACAGGTACAACAACAGAGTGGGCGCACGAATCTCCGCTTGCGTGATGAAGGTGCCGCGCCTGAGAAGTATCGACGAGCTGTTGAAGAGTATTACCGCAGACTGTCGGGAGGACGCCAGAAATAGTAGTTTTGTACTTGGTGCTTTGTTCTTTGTACAAAACTGCGAGCACAGGACACCTACTAATTACAAAGCACAAAGTACAAAGTACCAAGCACAAAGAAGGATATGAGAGTATTTAACCGTCTAATCCTCCCCCTGCTATTGCTCGCAGCTCTACTAATCCCCACCGTGGCCCAAAATTCGTCCGACTTCAGTAACTTCCGCCAACGTCGCCGCCCAACCTCCACAAATTCACCAGCAGGCACATCATTCGGCGAGTACACTTTCGTCCGCACAATCTACGACTCACCATCGCGTGGTCGTCGAGGTTACGGCTACGGCGGCGGCACATGGACCACCGACTACCCCGAAGCCGACAACAACTTCATTGTGGGCTTGCGTGAATGGGCCGGCACTAACCTGAAGATCGCTCCGCGCCCCGAAGCAATCGAGATTCTCGACGATCGCATTTTCGACTATCCAATCCTTTACGCCGTCGAGCCGGGCTTCATGGATCTATCGACCGAACAAGCCGCGCGCCTGCGCGAGTATCTTGCACGCGGCGGCTTTCTCTTTTTTGACGACTTCTGGGGTGAGTACGAATGGCAGAATGTTCAGGAACAGTTTCAAAAGATAGTTCCCGAGTATGAGATCAAAGATTTGCCGCTGAGCCACCCGATCTTTCATTCATATCTCGACGTCGAGGAAGTGGTCCAGGTGCCGAACGTGTACAACGCGCAACGCGGCGTCACTTCAGAAAAAGGCGGCATCGTTCCGCATTACATGGGTATTGAAAACAAGAACGGCCGCCTGGTCGCGTTTATCTCACGTAACTGCGACATGGGCGATGCATGGGAGTGGATCAACGATCCTGTCTATCCGGTGAAGTACGGATTGCCTGCTTACAAAGTCGGCATCAACGTAGTAATTTACGCAATGAGTCACTGAGTCTGTTGCTTTTCTTTTCTTTATCTTCCTTCTTTGTATTCATCTGGCTACGAAGCAACTCCGCCTGCTCCAGTACCACACCGCTCATCGATACTACACCGGCCGTGCATGAGATCCATTGGATCATCGACGACACGAGCAATTCCTTTAGATACGCAAACGAGAAACCTTCCGTAGCAACAACCACCGCAGCGGTTCCGGCTTCAGTCATTCGCATTTCCGGTTGCAGTCCTTCATTCCACTTCTCGAGATACGCCAGCCTCTCCGTTTCCGCGGGTAGATTGAAATAATACTTGCGATCGAAACGGCTCGGACGCTCGAGGATCGCCGTGTCGAGCTTCTCGGGATGGTTTGTGGTCGCGAGAACGACGATACCGGAGTTGGAGTGGAAACCGTCGAGCTCATTGAGAAAAAAGGCTCGATTCGTGTCCGTCACCATTGAATCAAGATCTTCGAGAACGATCACGCAAGGCGTTACCATGCGTGCTCGGATGAAGAGGTCTGCTATTTCGTCCTCATCGTCAAAACCACGCACGTAGATGCAGGGCTTGTCGAGTTGATTTATCAAAGCCTTGAGCGTGTGAGTCTTGCCATTCCCCGGTGGACCAACGAAAATCGCCCCCCGCTTCCACGGAATTCCGTGCTGTTCGTAAACTTCGCGCGAGTTGAAGAATCGTCGAAAATCATCCTGCATCTGTTGTTTTAACAATGCCGGGAGCACGAGATTATCGAAAGTAGCTTGCTTGATCGATTCGAGAAGTTGTGTGTCCTTCTGAAAGTAACCATCCTGAAAAACCAGGATCTCTCCACGCACTTCACACTCCCATTCACAAACTGCATCGAAGAAGCCTTCGGCGGTTTCTCTGTCATCGGCAACGATCCAGTGGTGTCGCCTCGTGTAGTGACCTTCCAGCCAGGTGATAAGAATGACGTCGAGCAGGTGGCCTTTCCAGAGCACGTTCAGCCAGGAATTCTGAACTTGCTGTTTCAGTTTCTTTCCCGAGCCTTCCCAATTCATCATGACGTGATGGAAGACAGAATTCTGCTCAACGACAGAACATCTTTCGTCTTGTACAAAGGCATCGAGATCGAAATACGCCGTGCGTCCTTCGATGATTACTTTGTCCGGATGCAGCTCCGCCAGTTCCCGCCCGACGTGATATCCGATGTAGTCGTTCGGTTTGTAGTGTGCTTCACGAATGAAATTTTCCATGCTCATAACTCTCGATTCCAAAATCGAATACCCTTTGCGTTTTGGCCACGGATTACACGGATTGGATCAGAATTAATCCGTAAACAATCTGTGTTTATCCGTGGCTGGTCTTCCTTTCGCGCTCAACTTTGTCGCGAATATCTCTGTCATCGTAAACATCCATGAAGAGATACTTGCGCCATTCCGCACGAGCTTCAGCGTAGTGACAGAGCACCACACGTTCGAGCTTCACGCGCAATGCAGTCTGCGAAGTAAGCAGCGGCATACGCGCTTCAGCCGGAGTGCGATCGCTCTTGCGGTTGTTGCAGGGAACACACGCCGTAACGATGTTCACCGGCGAGTTATCTCCACCACGCGAACGCGGCAGGATGTGGTCCAGAGTCAGTTCACTGACCGGCTTCTTCTCGCCGCAGTACTGACAGCGGAACTTATCTCGCATGTAAATCCGCAGCCGCTTCATTCCCGAAGCTTCGCGGCGTCGGCGGACGTTGATGTAAGTGCGCCGGCGAATCACCGACGGCACCGGAAACGATTCACGCGCCGAGTGCAGCACGCGATCACCGTCAAATTCCTCAACGTAAACCGTGTTCTTGAATGTCATGATCACAGCACGCGCAACACTGACAGTGCCGAGCGGCTCGTAAGTTTGGTTCAGCAGTAATACTCGTCCATCGAGTGCCATACCCGGCACCTCCTTTCATTGATATGGAGTTCAAGAGCGGTTGTGAGGAATTGACTCCGCGGGGTGCGAGTCACCGCTCTTGAAGTTTGGAGCGCGCGGTGAGAGTCGAACTCACGAATACTGGATTTGCAGTCCAGCGCCTTAGCCACTTGGCGACGCGCGCTTACGCTGTTACTTGGATACAGTCAGAACCACCTCGCGGTAGCGGGTGGGTACGAAGTTGAAGTGCATGAATCTAAAGGCTGCGCACCCACCCGCTACCGCGAGGTGGTTCTGACTGTATCCAAGCGACGAACTCTATTCTTTGGAGCGGGAAGAGAGATTCGAACTCTCGAGACGAGTTTGGAAGACTCGCATGTTTCCAGCTACATCACTCCCGCAAATAACTGATCTCAGAATTTCGCAATCAAGGTTGGATGAAGTCAGTACCGTAACGCGGTAGCGTCGGGTCGAGGTATTGGAGTTCGGAGACTGACCCGGCGCTACCGCGTTACGGTACTGACTCCGTCCAAGCTCGTCTCGCTCTACGAAGGAGTTTTGGTCGGGGAGGACAGAGTCGAACTGTCGCCACGAGTTCCCAGGACTCGGATGCTGACGTTACACCACACCCCGACATTGATCTTGGATCTTTGTTCTTTGTACTTGGTACTTGGTGCTTGTGGTTGGTGCGTGGTGGTGAGAGTTAGAGGAACAAAGAACAAAGTTCAAAGCACCAAGTACATCGCTCAACCCTTCACACAAACCACTTGCTTGATCTCTGCAACAACTTCAACCAGGTCTTCCTGGTTCTTCATTACTGCTTCGATCGACTTGTAAGCGCCGGGAATTTCATCCAGCACGCCTACGTCCTTGCGGCATTCAACACCCGCTGTCTGGCGTTCCAGATCGTCTTTCGTGAAGGCTCGCTTTGCCGCGCCGCGCGATAGCTTGCGTCCTGCTCCATGCGAACAGGAATTGAAGCTCTCCGGCAAACCGCGTCCCTTAACGATGAACGACTTGGCTCCCATCGACCCTGGGATAATTCCGTAAGTTCCTGCCGCCGCGTTGATCGCGCCCTTGCGTGTGACGAAAACTTCTTCGCCGTAATGCTGCTCGAGCGCAACGTAGTTGTGGTGACAGTTAACTTCCAGCTCAGGCTTGAATGGCTGGCGATGATTGAACATCTTGTTGAATACCTTCAACAGACGCGCCATCATGATTTCGCGATTCTTCATCGCGTATCCCTGTGCCCACTTCAAGTCTTTCCAGTACGCCGCAAATTCCGGTGTACCCGAAATGAAGTAAGCGAGGTCTGGAGCCGGTAGTTCATTCAAACGCCACAAGCTCTTCGCGGTCGAAATGTGACGTTCCGCCAGTTCCTTTCCGATGTTGCGCGAACCCGAGTGGAGCATCAGCCAAACGAAGTTTTCTGTGTCCAGACAAACTTCGATGAAGTGGTTACCACCACCGAGTGTACCCAACTGCTTCATCGCTTTTGCTTTGCGATCCTGAACACCTTCGTGAAGCTCTTTGAAGTCGCTCCATCCGTTCCAGTACGACGATTCGTCAACCGACTCTCCGTACGCACTGAATCCAGTTGGAATTGCTTCTTCAATCTTCGAACGCAGTTCCTTCAACTTACCGTCGAGGATCCCGCTCTTGAACGGTGTCTTGACCGCCATCATTCCGCAACCGATATCCACGCCGACTGTTGCCGGGATTACTGCTTCCTTTGTGGCAACAACCGAACCCACCATGCTTCCCTTTCCCAGGTGCGCGTCAGGCATCAGCGCGACGTGCTTGAACAGGCATGGCAAACGCGAAACATTGCGCAGCATCGATTGCTCTTCAATGCTGAACTCGTGGTTTGCCCAACTCAGGATCTCCTTCTGAGCACCTCCGAGTTGCAGCTTTTCATACGACATGAAATGGATCACCTCCTTCTTTCTTAAAATACTACTTGGAATTTGGTGCGTCAGGTGAGACTCGAACTCACAATCCCCTGCTTAAGAGGCAGGTGCCTTGAGCCAGTTTAGCTACTGACGCGTTGGCGGAACTGAACGGACTCGAACCGTCATCGGCCTGGTTGACAACCAGGTGCCTCACCTCTCGGCCACAGTTCCGAAATTTGTGTTTTGAACTTTGAACCCCGAGCTTTGTTTTGGGTGGGCTGACGAGACTTGAACTCGCAACGACTGCAGTCACAGTGCAGTGCTCTGCCAGTTGAGCTACAGCCCACATAAATCTGGAGGACCTGACGCGATTTGAACGCGTGACCTCGACCTTCGCACGGTCGCGCTCTGATTCCAACTGAGCTACAGGTCCATTACAAAGAACAAAGCGCAAGTACAAAGTTCAGTGCATATGTGATAAAAAACAGATGAAGGCAGAGAGAAACAATGCTCCGAACACACTTCGAGGCACACTTCTCCTGAGGACGGTAAACTCGCGGACTCTCGCAAAGCACCGAGTTTGTCATCCGGTCGAAGGCTCCCTGCCTTCATCCCGCAAAAGGGTATTTCGATTGTCAAAAAACTAAAGGAGCGGGTCTAAAGCCTCCCAGGGAAGCTGCCCGCTCCTTACAAGTCTCGCGAATTTTTCGTTGAGATTTGGGAGCGGGAGTCCGCTCCCGCTGACTAATTCTGCGTAAACCGATCGCCTAAAGCGTTGGTGGGTGACAGGCTCACGACGAGACCACACCCGGCCGTACGCATACGCATACTTGGTTGCCGTTTAATTGTGTGTTCTATGTTGGTCCAGCCCGTCATATTTGGTTTACCTCTTCGTAAAAACGAACGCACTTGTATAAAGTAGTAATCGATATCTGTCAAGCAAAATTTTTTCAGTGTAAACCCAAAGTTGAAATGTCACCCAAATGCGCAAAGTAGAAATGTCACCTACTTGCGCAGGATGCAAAGTTCACCACGGCGCTCTCGGGCTTGCATGGAGTTCTCGGTAAAGTCGAAGAGCCTCCAGGGGTGCGATCTCGGCACAGGACCACGTTTTTGCTTCGGCCGGGCTGGCGCGCGCGCGCCAGCCGGCTGAAGCAACTTGGCCTCGATCACCTTTCCTTGTTGCTGTTCTTGTTCTTGATAGATTGTGTACGCCAGTGGCTGCTGCTTATATTCAATCGTGATCTCTCCGGTGTGCTTCTCACGCACTTCCACATGCGCCTGGCGCATCGTGTAAGCGGAGCGCTTGGTTTGGATCTGATAGATTACGTTGTTGTAGGAGAGCGTCAGGTTTTTGCTTAACGTGCGCCGCTCGCAAAGCGTCAATATCCGATCGAGATTCTCACCCTGAGCCAACCGACGATGAGCTGATTCAGTCGAGCGCGGGGCTACGGCAAAGCGCTGATTGTAGTCAGCGATGAACTCCGGCAAGTAAGCGTTGGCGGCTGCTACTGTGCAAAGACCACGCAAACGCACTTCTTTGGTGAGCCGGTCCTGCAGGGTTTGATTGGCGCGTTCCACTCTCCCTTTGGCCTGCGGCGAATGCGCGCAAATTAGTTCGATGTCCAACTCCTTCAGCGCTCGGCCAAACTGCGTCAGTCCCGTGCCCGAGAGCGCATTCGGGATATTTACGCGGAAAACACCAAACTTATCGCTGTAGAAAGCCAGCGGTTTACCAAACTCGTTGATGTATGAACGCACTGCGCTGAAGTAGTTGAAGGTCGTCTCGGCTTCCACAAACTGTAGATACATCAACCGCGAAGTAGCATCGTCGACGAACACCAACAGCGTGCATTTGGGTGCCCGTCCTTCAAACCAGTCATGTGGTGAGCCGTCGATCTGGACCAGCTCTCCCAAACGCGCGCGCCGCTCACGCAACTGATGAATTACTGGGCGACGGACCGCTTTGGCTTTCCAGAGTCCTTCGCCGATCAGCAACTGTCGGACGGTCTCAACACTCAGCGATACGCCTTCTATCGCCAGTTTTTCCGTCGCCAGTGTCGGCCCGAAGTCAGGATAGCGCTTACGCAACAACTGCCGGGCTTTGTTGATTGTTTTCTCAGGGAGGCGATTGTTTGAGGACCGACCGCGTCGTTTGGAAATCAGCCCCGCGGCGCCGTGGCCCTGGTAAGCTTTGCATAGTCGCTTTACCTGACGCACCGAGATCGACAACAGCTCGGCCGCCTGGCGTTGTTTTAATGTCTTTCGTTTGACTCGTTGAATAACTTCCAGCCTGCTTAGCTCTTTCTGGCTCATTCGTAGTAGGGGCTCCACCTGCTCCATACCTTTCGTGCTGAAGTTTCAGCTTCAGTACCACAAAAGGGGACATTTCAACTTTGGAGAAAGGTGACATTACTACTTTGCGCTAACAGCAAAATTTTTTCAGCTACTCGGAACGTACTGTAGGGGCGGCCCTCCGTGGCCGCCCTCGGTTTGATCGGGACTGGGTTCAGAGGCGCCATTCAAACCGAGGGCGGCCACGGAGGGCCGCCCCTACAGTACGTTCCGCAATTCCTGATGTCGTTCAGAGCGTCAACTCTTTGCGTAATAGCCCGGCCGATGCCTGATTTCTAATTTCTCTTTTTTCAGTTCCGGGTTTGTGATCTCGATCGAGATCTTGCGGTAGGCGCCGTCGCGTTTTTTATTCGTCGATGAATATGCGAGCAGATACTGCGTGCGTAGCTCCTTTTCGATCTCTGCAAACGCGGCGTTGAGGTCGAATTTCTTATCGGGAAAAAACGCGCGGCCTCCGGTGCGTTGTGCAATGTCGCGAAGCGCACCACGATCGAGCCCGTCTCTCGCACTCCCAATCCCAATCGCATAGACCACAGTCTCAGCCGCAAGCGCCCGTTCAACCGCTTCCTTCAGACTCAAGCGCGCGGTCGTATTCAAACCATCAGTCAACAGGATAATGGCCCGTCGTCTGAGCCCCGGAGCATTCGCCAGAACATTCGAAGACGTCAGCGCCACAGCATCCCAAATCGCAGTCGTACCTTCGTCCGGTGTCGCAGCTAAACCTGGCCCAGTCGGAATCCCCATCAGCGGACGTCCCGCACCGAGATACGACGGCACCGCCACTTCGACCCGTTCCAATACCTGATACACACTCAAGATATCGCGCGTCATCGGTTGCTCGAGATAGGCCAACCCGGTAAACGGAATGATCGCGACCTGGTCCTTGTGCGAGTCGATCACCTTCTCGATAAACGTTCGCGCCGCGGCCTTCTCAGCAGGCAGTGTCGACTCCTGCGAGATACTAACGTCGATCAGAAACGCAATGGCAAGCGGTCGGTCCGTTTCGCGTTGAAACGTGAAGAGCTGTTGCGGCACGCCATCTTCGAGTACGCGAAGGTCCTCCGCTTTCAGAGTCGTAACGAAACGCCGCTCTTTATCCATCGCGGTGAACGGCAGATTAGTAACATCCGTTTCGGTGCGAATGACGTCGTCCTGATCGGTTTGCGCGAACACGGGCGCGCACAGCAACAACAATAGGATTAGTACCCCGAAGGATATCGCTCGGCTCATAGGAATGAATGAATTTTAGGCCGACTGCCACTCGCGGATCAAATCTTGACTTTCTACGAGCAATGACATAGAAGCTGACGATTATGGACAGAGACATGAACCGAGATAAGCTGGAAAACGAACTCAAACGTGCAGGCGTTAGTCTGAATGGCTGGCTTCCGGTGCTGCAGTGCGACACCTGCAAGACGCGGTGGGAGCCGTTTGCGGTCGCAGTCGATGGTCCATCCGCGCCAACCGCACGGTTCGACTATTGGGTGTGTCCAAAGAAATGCAATGCAAACGCCGATGTCGGCATCGAGGTCAAGACCGCGATTCCGAGGTTAGTCATGATTAGTGATGTGCCTGGGATGATCTTTGGCGACGAAGACCTGCAGGAATTTGAACGTTACGTGCGTTCGATGGACGCGACTGAAGTTTTCAACCGGTGAGATTTAATCGGGCAGTCCCATTCGTCGCACTAACTCATGAAACCTCGGATCCGATCGCACGCCATCAAACTCCTGAGAGACGCTGATTAGCGTCATACGAAAGTCGCGGTCCTCATAACCTTTTTCCAGCCACTTCATCGTCTCGTCGTTGTTCCCCAATCGTGCATAGAAGGATGCGATCACGAAAGGCGGAAACAGCGTTCGCTGGGAGTCGGGTATCAGCAAGTCAATCGACATCTGCAGGTAAGCTTTCCAACCCGATTTCGCGTAAACATCCTTCAGCTTCTGAATTGTTTCCGGCGGGATGATGCTGACGCCTTGTGACTTGGTGTATTCCGCAACTGCCTCGTCGTACATGCCCTTGAACTCGTATGCGCGTCCAAGGAAATAATGCGCAGTGGGAAAATTGGGATCGAGATCGAGTGTCTTCTGATACTGCGCGATCGCTTCGTCATACCTTCGGGCGTCCACCAGAACGTCGCCGTAGATTCGATTCATGATCACCGAAAGTGGATCCAGATCGAGTGCGTGTCGAATCTCGGCGAGTGCTTCATCGGTTCGCTTTAACGGCGAAAGGTGCTCTGCAAGCCACTGGTGAGCGGTCGCGTAATTCGGATTGAGTTCGATAGCGCGACGAAGCTCTCGCTCTCCGGTTACGAAGTCATAGTCGTAGTAGTCGGTGATCTGGCCCAACGAGGCGTGCGCCTCGGCAAGTTTATCGTCGAGAGCGAGTGCTTTCAGGGCCGCTTCTTTTGCTTTCGGCATGTATTCACGGGCAGGTTCTCTGGTGTAAACCGGAATCAATGCATACGCGTCTGCGAGACCAGAGTAGGCAAGCGCGTACTTTGGATCTTTTTCGATCGCCTGTTGGAAAAACGGGACCGATTTTTGAATATCGGCGGGAGTTCGCTTGTTCCAGTAGAAACGGCCCTTCAGGTAGAGCTGATACGCTTCGGGGTTGGCAGTATACTGCTTGTCCATGCGCGACTGTTCGACACCAGAGAGCGTTGGACGCAGGTTGTTTGTGATCTCGCGCGCGATTTCTCTTTGTACTGAAAGCATATCGGCGAGCTTTGTCTCGTATTGTTCGCCCCAGAGTTGTTTGTTGTCACGAATATCGATCAACTCTGCGCTGATCAGCATCGTCTCACCGCGCTGCATCAATCTGCCGGTCAGCACCGCGCGTACACCTAGTTCCTTCCCGACTGCAAGCGGATCAGTTTGCTTGCCTTTGTAACGAAACACGGAACTGCGCGCGATCACTTTCAAGTTCGGGAGCTGAGTGAGATTGTTGATGATGCTTTCGGTCAGTCCATCCGAGATCCATTCGGCGCCCGGATCTTTGTTCTGATTTTCAAACGGGATCACTGCGATCGATTCAACCGCGACTTCTGTGTTGCTCGCATGCCAGTAGGATCGAATGCCAAACACGGCGGCGGCAGTTGCAATCAGAACCAGAATTGCGCCGGCGATCGTTGCCGTCTTGTGACGCTTCAACTCGTTGACGATGAACTCGGCGCTGGAAGCTCGTGTTGATTCCGCGGTCGCAGGTTGCGACTGAACGCGTGTCGTTTCGGGATGCCAGATCGTTCGGGCTTCGCTGCCGGCAGAAGAAACAGGGGGCACAGTAGTGTCGAAGCCACTGTCCTCCATTCCACGCCGAACTTCCTTCAGTTCGATAGCGACGTCTTTGATGTTTTGATAACGCTCGTTCGGATCTTTCGCGAGACAGCGTCGCACAATTCGTTGGAGGTCCGGCGGGATGTTTGGAATGAACGCGGATAACGGTGGCGCCGGCTCGCGTATGATCTTGTTGAGTACTTCAATCTGATCCTTGCCTGCGAAAGCTCTCTGTTTAGTGATCGCTTCAAACAGAATGCAACCGAAAGAGAAAATGTCCGAACGGTGATCGATCTCTTTCGTCTTGCCCTGTGCCTGCTCCGGCGACATGTAACCAAGCGCTCCGAGTATCAGACCGGGAGTTGAATGCGACTGCAAGATGGTGGGGTCTTCGGCGCTCGTTGTACCAGTCATTGTAGGTTCGATAAGCTTCGCGAGGCCGAAGTCGAGGATCTTGGCGTGACCATCGGACGTGATCATGATGTTGTCGGGCTTCAGATCTCGATGGACGATTCCGGCGTCGTGGGCCTTCGCGAGTCCTTCCGCGACGTGCTGCAACGTGCGCAAAAGTTTAGGTAGCTCCTCGTTGTCTTTGTGAATCTTCTCGCGCAAGGTCGTGCCGTCGACGTACTCCATGGCGATGAAGTTCAGATCGGACGCGACTCCGACTTCGTAGATGTGCGCGATGTTTGGATGATTGAGAGATGCAGCCGCCGTCGCTTCTTGTTTGAAGCGTCGCATACGATCCTGGTTCGCAGCGACGTCGACCGGCAGGACCTTCAAAGCGACTTTGCGATTCAGACTGCTGTCTTGAGCGAGATAGACCTCACCCATACCACCCGCGCCGAGCAGGGAGCGAATCGCGTAACGCCCGAGTTGTGTTTCGGGGGCTAAACTCATGAGGAATATTGAGCCACAGATTTTACGGATCTGTGGCTCAAATATACGGGACGCAGTTGATAACTACGACGCGCTTTTTGCGGCGGTGTCGGACGCTTCCGACTTGTTGGGCTGTGGCGTAATTCGCAGGTACGGCTTTGGTGCTCTCCAGCCGGCCGGGAATTTTTCCTTCGCAGCTTCGTCAGACACTGAGTTGACAATGATTACATCGTCGCCATCTTTCCAGTTGACTGGCGTCGCCACGCTGTACTTCGCGGTCAGTTGCAGCGAATCGATCACGCGCAGGATCTCGTCGAAATTGCGTCCGGTGCTCGCCGGATAGGTGATCATCAACTTAACTTTCTTGTCTGGGCCAATCACGTAAACCGAACGAACCGTAAATACGTCGCTGATCTCCGGATGGATCATGTCGTAGAGTTCGGAAATTTTGTGATCCGGATCCGCGATCACCGGGAAGTTGAGCGCGGTGCCCTGAGTTTCTCTGATGTCCTCAGCCCAGCGCTTGTGTGAATCAGTTGGATCGACACTGAGTCCGATCACTTTCACGCCGCGCTTTTCGAAGTCGGGCTTTGAACGCGCCACGTAACCGAGTTCGGTTGTGCAGACCGGGGTGAAATCTTTTGGATGGGAGAACAGGACTGCCCAGCTATCTCCAATCCACTCGTGGAAATTGATGGGGCCTTCAGTTGTTTCTGCTGTGAAATCGGGTGCTATATCGCCAAGTCGTAGGGCCATTTGTATCTCCTTCTATTCGGGAAAACCGATTCCCGGCAATAAGACCGGGAGTAGGGATGCGGATTAAATTGTCTTAGGGGGCCACTTTTAAACTAATGCCCGCGCCAAGTCAAACCAACCTGAGCTTCATGATATTCTGCTCTAAATAAGTTTTATAGGACCTATCCGACCTATCATGAGACTTGCACTTAACGGCGCTACCACCATGAGAGCCGACCTGACGGACGACCTGCAGGCGGCGCAAGCAGCGGGCTTTGATTACCTCGAAATCTGGGCCGCAAAGCTCAGAAACTTCCTCAAAGAAAGATCGACTACAGAATTGAAGGATCTCTTCGCGGAATCGGGCCTTGAACCCCTGAGCATCAATTCCATCGAGCACGTCACCTTTCGTGACGCACACGCATACGAGTTAATCAAAAAAGAATGCGAGGAACTGAGCAGCATCGCCGCTGCATTTGGCTGCCCGTGCATTGTTGTCGTTCCCGGACCTTTGCCGAAAGGTGGCGCATCTCGCGAGAGCGTGATCTCCGAGTCAATCAGAGTTTTGACCGAACTCTGCGACATCTCAGCAGCGCACGACGTTACGCTCGCTTTTGAATTCCTGGGACAAACTGACTGCAGCGTTCCGACACTCGATCTTGCCGCCGAGATCGTCCACGAAGTTAATCGAAAAGACCTTGGACTCGTTATCGACAGTTTTCATTTTTACGCGGGCAATTCAACGGTGGAGATGATCGAGGATCTCGATCCTGACCTGATTCAGATCTTTCATATCAACGACGCCGAGGATCGTCCACGCGATCAACTCGAGGATCGACACAGACTGTTGCCGGGTCTCGGAATTCTTCCGCTGCGACAAATGATTTCGGCGTTCCGGAAGATCGGTTACGACAAAGTTGCGAGCGTTGAGATATTCCGACCTGAGTACTGGGAGCGAGACCCGTTTGCGCTTGCGCGTGACGCTCACGCCGCGACCAAACGAGTCCTCGCGGGGGCAGAATGAACAAGATCAAGATCGGAATCATCGGCACAGGTTATATCGCGGGCGTGCACGCCGGCGTTCTTGCAGGCGACGAAAGAGTCACGATTACGGCCGTACACGATGTGGTTCCAAACGCTGCTGAAAAACTCGCCGGGGCTCACAATGCAACCGCCGTCGCGTCACCGCTCGAAGTGCTCGAGAGATCAGACGCAGTTTATGTTACGACTCCGAATACTCAACACGTTTCGCTTGCAATCGCCGCGATCGAGGCCGGCAAACACGTCTTTTGTGAAAAGCCACTCGCGACCAGCCTCGATGGCGTGCAAAGAGTCTTCAAGAAAGCGTCCGATGCCAGCACCGTTTTTCAAGTTGGACACAATCGCCGTTTCGCACCAGTTTATGCAACTTTGAAGCGCATGCTTTCCGAAACGCATGCGCCGCACTCAGCACACGTGAAGATGAATCGCGGCGAATTACTCAAACCAGAGTGGACCGGCGATCCGGAAATCACTGGTGGTTTTCTGTACGAGACGCCGATCCACATGTTCGACATGATGCGTTTTCTCTTTGGCGAGGTTGAAAGCCTGCATGCGATGGGATCGAAGCACGAGTACAAAGAGATCGACGACTTCTCGGTGTTGTTGAAGTTTGCGAGTGGAATGCACGCGACACTTGCGACGGCGGCGGATGCGAGTTGGTTGTTTCCCTTCGAGCGTGTGGAAGTCTTTTGCCATCACGCCACGCTCGTCACGCGCGAGATGGAGAGTCTCACCTGCAGCAGCAACCTCGAGGGTCATTTAACTGAACAGACGATGCAGCAGTTACCTCGCGAAGAGAAGTGGGGTTACGTGCAGGAGGATCGCGCCTTTCCAGCACATTGGGATCCTAAGCTTAGAATTCCACGTGGACAAGTTG
>JADMIO011419552.1_pt1 | contig 22570 bp, 13 predicted proteins | sample 8958161 | NCBI WGS metagenome assembly JADMIO01 (sample SAMN16585339, study PRJNA669376) | soil metagenome | isolation source: Crop rotation soil | place: USA: Cullars Rotation, Alabama | collected 2011 | reverse complement strand
CCCCGCCTATACTCAGCATCCCCCGGTCGTTCAGGCCGCTCCCGATGTTGCCGTGGTCCGCGCCAGCAAAGCCACTTTCCGCATCGCTCCAACTCTAAAACTTTCCAAGGCTCGGCTCCGCTTCGCCACCCTCCCGCCCGTCGATCTTAAACCTTCCCCTGAAGGCTTCTGGACCGGCGATTTGACCGTCACGACCAACAACGATTTCTGGGTCGAGCTTGCCGATCAAAAAGGCCGTCCCGGCGGCAACGAAACCCACTGCCACCTCAAAGCCTTGCCCGATGAACCCCCGCGCGTCGAGATCCTTGAGCCTGGGCACGACATTCGCTCCGAAGCCACCAACAACCTCGCCGTCAAGATTTCCGTCACCGACGATTTCGGCCTGGGGGAGATCAAGCTCGTCTATCATCGTCTCGGCGCACCCGATCAATTCATCGCCTTTCCTCGAAAAAACGAAACCAACGCCGAGATCACCGCCGAACTCCCTCTCGCAACCATGGGTCTGAAACGCCTCGACGTCATCGCTTACCACGCCGAAGCCCGCGACAACAACACTCTCGATGGCCCCGGCATCGGCCAATCCCAAACCTACTTCGTCGAAATCAGCAACGAAGAATCCTCGCCCTCCAAAAAACCGGCCGCCGGGCAAAGCGCGAACCTCATCGTAATCCAAAAACAAATCATCACCGATACCTCCGCGCTTCTCGCCACCGCTCCCGCCGATAAATTCAAAGATCTCGCCGTCCGCCAAAAAGCCGCGGCCGATCTTGGCAATCTTTACCTCACGGGGATGAGCACTGTCGGCGCTCCTCCTGCGGCCATCGATCAAATGAAGGCCGCCCTCAAAGATATGGCCGAGGCCCAGGTTGCCCTCGAAAAAAACGGTCGCGCCCAAGCTCTTCCTCCCGAGGAAAGCGCGCTGGCTCATCTCTACGAAGTCTTGAAATTCGTGCCTGAACTCAAAAATCTTCCGCCCAAACCGGAACTGGCCAAAAAAGATCCGCCCAAGCCACCCAGCCCGCTCCTCCAGGTCGTGCTCAATGGCATGAAGAAACCAGCCAAACCGCAGGCTCCCGATGTCCAGGCCCTTGAGGACGCGCTTGCGGAAGCCCGCCAACTCGAGCAACAAACCAGTGCCATGCTAGCCGCTCAAGGGATCGGCACTGGCGAAGGGGAAGGGGAGGGTCAGGGCAAAGGCGAAGGCAAGGGTAAAGGACAGGGAGAAGGAAAAGGGGAAGGAGAGGGGCAGGGGGAGGGCAAGGGACAAGGTGAAGGGAAGCCGGGCGACACCCCCAAGTCAGCCTCCAAAGAAAAACCCGCCCTCGCCTCCAAGGAAAAGGGCAAGGAGAAGCAAAAAGCCACGGATAAAAAAGCCGCCGCTGCCACCAAGGCCATGGCCGCCAAAGGCCAGGGGCAAGGTAAAGGAAAGGGAGATCAACCAGGCAAAGGCGATCAACCTGGCAATACTCCTCAGGAAACCAAAGCCGAAGATCCCGCCAAGCCTGAACAACCCGATCCTCAGCAAGACGAATCTCTCGCTGAAAAAGAAGATCAGTTGAGCAAGGAAGCCGAGGCCCTCGCCGAAAAACTCGAAACCATGACCACCAAAGGCTCCGGCTCCAAGCCAGGCCAGGGCGCGGCCAAAAAAATGGCGGAAGCCGCCAAACAAATGAAGGCTGCCTCCAAAGCCGCCCGCCAGGGAGATCACCAGACCTCCGGCAACCAGGGCATGCAAAGCGACGCCTCCATGAACGATTCCATCGCTCTTCTCGAACGCATCGTTCACCCCCGTCCCGACCTTCGCGATGTCGCCAACGAAGATTCCCCCAAGGAATACGAAACCGCCATTGCCGATTACCTCAAAAAACTGTCCTACGCCGAATAACCGCGCAGGCACCCTCACCTCACAAGGATGATCCAATTCACCTATTTGCCACCCTGGCCCTGGATCGCGAGTGGCGTGGCCCTCGTGCTTCTCCTCCTCTGGTGGAGCCACCGTCGCGCCAAAGGAAAACCCGGCGCCGCTCTCCGCCTCTCTCTCATCGCGCTCCGTTTTCTTGCCATCGCCGCTGTTGTCGCTTGTTTGCTCGATCCCGAATGGGTCGAGACCGTCAAACATTATCCGAAATCCCGCATCGCCCTCCTCCTCGATACCTCCCGCAGCATGAGCATACGCGATGTGCCCAATGGCCGTCTCGGCGCGGCCAAAGATTGGGTTCACGACAAATTCATGCCCATTGTTCCCAAAGGCGTCACCGTCAGCACCTTCAATTTCGACCAAAAAATTTCCCCTCTCCCAGCCATTAACTCCGCCAGCCCAACCGGCGCGGTCACGGCTCTCTCCGAGTCTCTTGAAAACCTTCTCAATGCCCCCAGCGAAGACCCCTTGACCGGTGTCGTCCTGCTCTCTGACGGCATTGAGAACACTAGCGCTACTCCTAAGCGGATCGCCCGCGCCTACCGCCGCAAAGGCATCCCTATTCACACGGTCGTTGTCGGGACAACCAACGAAATGCAGGACATCATTTTGGAAAATATTCAGGTCAAACGCGCCGTCCCCAACGAAGCCCCCACCCGCGTTGCTCTAAGTTTTCGCTCGCCGGGTTACAAGGACAAAACGGTCTCCATCCAAATCCGGCACCAGAAAGAAGTCCTTGCCACCCAAGAAGTGAGGCTCAATGGCACCTCCCAAAAAGTCGAAATCGAGATTACCCCGCGTCAAAAGGGATTTCAGATCTACGAAGCGGTCATTGCTCCGCAGAGTGGCGAGTGGCTTGCCACCAACAACCGCCGGCTCTTTGGCCTCGAAGTCGTCGATCCTACTATTCGCGTGATCTACATGGAAGGCACTCCTCAGCAAGGCACCAGTCCCCTTCCCGAATGGAAATACCTCAAGGACGCGCTGGAATCCGACCCCAACATCAAAGTCACCGTTCTCTACCGCCAATTTGGGGCGAATGGACAGCGCCTCAACACCGTCGATAACGACCCCGATACCGGCGAACGCATTTACCCCGTCGAGCATCCCACCAAAGGCTTTCCCAAAACCCTCACGCAACTCCTCGATTACGACGTCGTCATCCACAGCGATATCAAAAAAGAATCCTTTACCTCCGCCCAACTCCAGAACATCGCGACCCTTGTAGAAGACAATGGCGGCGGCTTCGTCATGATTGGCGGCAACTCCGCCTTCGGCAAAGGTGGCTACCACCGCACCGTGCTCGATCGCATCATCCCCGTCGCCATGGAACAGGAAAAGGACTCCCAGGCCCGCACCATCAAAATGCGCGTTCCCTCTCTGGCTTATTCCCATCCCCTCATGAATATCGGAGCCACGCGCGAGGAAACCGAAATGATCTGGACCAAAAAATTTCCGCTGCTTCACGGTTGCAATCAGGTTGATCGCGCCAAACCAGGAGCCATTATTCTTGGCGAAGACCCCGCCTACCAAAACGCCTACGGCCCTGGCCTTATTCTGGCCGTCCAGGAAATTGGCAAAGGCCGCAGCATGGCCTTTACCTCGGATACCACCCGCACCTGGGGCCGCGATTTCGAAACCCTCTGGGGCGAACCCATTCGCGGCACCGGTCGCCCTACCACCGAAGAAAACTGCGACTCCCGCTACTACCGTCACTTCTGGGTCAATGCCGTTCGCTGGCTCGCCAGCGGCAAAGCCGGCCGCACCAACAACCTGGTCAGTCTCGAGCTTGCCCATAGCTACTGCACTCCCGCCGAGACCATCGCCGCCCAAGTCAAAGTCCGCGACGCCGATTCCAAGGAAATCTCCAATGCCGATGTCTCCCTCTCCCTTTCCATGGGCGGCAAAACCAACGGCCCTGTCCACGCCCACTACGAGGAAACCGTTCGCGCCTACGTTGCCGACCTCCGCCCCACCGTCCCTGGAACTTACATCGTCACCGCCACGGCCCGCCTCAATAGCCTTTCGGTCGGCACCGACCACCAACTCCTCGTCTCCGAAACCACGGATGCTGAGATGAATGAACTCCGAGTCGATAACGCCCTCATGTCCACCCTCGCCCGAAACTCCGAAGGCAAAGCCTACGCCATCAACAGCGCCACGACTCCTTCACCCGCCCCCATCTTCGCGGATATCCCTCCACCAATCGTGGAACACCTCCGCAAGCCGTTGTGGGACAAGCCGGTTTGGCTCACGCTGATCCTGGGCTTGCTCGTGCTAGAGTGGACCGTTCGGAGAATGCGGGGTTTGGCGTGATTCATTCGACTCTTTTTAAGCAAGGCCTTTAACCTACCGTGCGGTCGAAAATCTGTTTATCAGTTCCTTCGTTTGTATGGGATCGTGCTTCATCCGAATCCGCCAGGCTAGCTCTTCAGGGCTCACGACTCGAATTGCAGCAGGCAATCGCTCGGCGCACCAGACTACTGGTGCGTAGCCTCGGACACCGCCTTTTTCCGCCGCTGTCTCCTGGGGCATGTTCTCGGCCTCTTCGTCGTTGCCCGGTGCCCGTTTGAAATACGACCACGCGTGCGCGATGGCCCAATCGTAGCGCGGCAGCTCGGAGCGAGGCGATTCCGCGATGGTCCGGCGGATATCGTGAGCGATACGGGCCGGTGTTCCGGCATGAGGACGGTCGTTCGAATGTTCCCAGATTGAATAGCGCGCGCTGATCACGGGCACTTCGACGCCGTGACGATCCTTTACCCAGAAAGTTTGGCCAGCGCCCGCTTCGTACGGTGCGTACTGAAAAACGAGGATCGCCAGCAAGCCATCCATCTCACGCGCGAATACCTGGCAAGCCTTGAGCGCTTCGGCTGAATCGAATTGAGCCACGTTGAATCCGATGATTCGGGTATTGGTTTTCTTCATTAATTCCCAGGTGCACCGGGCCTGACTGGACAGGAGTTCCCAGCCATTTTTGCGTAATCGCCCGAAGTGATCCGGGTAATAATATCCTCCACCCCACTCGATGAAGGAGTCGTTCGGCAAACGTGTTGTCAGGGCATATTCAAGCGCCTGAGGGCACACCTGCGCCAAATGATCGAAGCAGCTCGACCAGCCGAAGGGAATTTTGCCTCGCTCTGGATTTGCCCAATAACTCGGGTGCGCGAAGAAGTTTCCTTGCATCCATTGCACGTTGTCGCCGTCGCTGCCGATAAAACTGACGGCGCTCCGTGAGTCATTCCAATCGATGGTTTTGGGGTCCAAGTCCGGCAGCCGGGGGAGCTCAAGTTTGTCACTTCCTGCCATTAAAACCGGAAGGTTAAAGCACCAGTCGGTTGCCGTTTGAATATGCCCATACCCAGTCGAGAGATCGGTGGTCTGAAACTCGTCCCCGCCGTTCCATCCCAGCACCGGCGAGAGCGGCTCGAGCCATTCCAGCGCGCTCTTGAGCGGTTCATCGGAGCCGTACATGGTGAACGCCTTTTGCGCGATGGCCAGGTCGCGAACATGAGGCTTGCGCGGATCCTGGGTGCAAATGATCCTACGATTAAATTGTGCTTGGTACGTTTCGAAACACCATTTCTGGGACTTTCCCCGCGCATCCATCAACAAGGTCAGCCCGTGATCCTTCGCTGCTTTTTCCAACCCTTCCTCGATCACAATCCCATTCAACAATCCCGCCAAACTCGTCGCCACGTTGATGGAACAATCCATCTCTGGCCGATGGGTATTATGCTCGCCTTTCGACGTATCGCTCCGGTAAAGGATATAGCCTTTGATAACGCCGCTTTTGATTAGGTGATCCACCAATTCCCAAGGTTTGAGGGGCTCCGACTCAATCACTGAGGGATGCACTGCCATGAACCGGGCGAGCCACCTTTCAAGATCGCCGCCCGCCTCGATCCACACCATCTCCTTTCCGCGGCGTTCGTTGACCGCTTTCGCGGCCAATCCCGCCGCCGATTGCAAAAGCATATCGACTCCGGCCCGCTGTTCCGGCGCGTCTGGTTGAGTCGAAGCGCGAATCACCGTTTTCGGAACCGCTTGGACTGGCCACCATCGTTCCTCATCCTGGCCGGCGAAAACCTCCAAAGAGCCCGCCACGACTGCAACGATAAAGCACAACAGTCTCGCGCCAAGCGCGTTAATTCCCTTAGGGCGATTCATGCCTTGGAGATTCGCTGGACCATCGTGCCAGGTCAATCTTAGCTTAGAGGCATTACTCTCTTCTGCTGCAACCTCGATCTCGTTGGTTTCCGCAACCTATCTGTCGCTTGACCTCGGATAGTTGAACGAGAATCTTGGCTGATGTTGAATTTGGCCAGTCTGCACCTCCCTTCGACTTCCCTCATCCTCGGGGGAATGTATGGCATGATTTCATCCCCAGCCGTCTAACGATCACGAACGGACTCGATGGGGCTCCTGCCCAAACGGTCTCCAACTAGATTCTCAAGGCCCGTCCTCAACATCTCAGCGGCCAACTCGTCACTTCAAATATGTCGCACCCAACGCACAACCGGGGTCTGATCATCCTTATCCTCGGCGCGCTTTCCACGATCAGCCCCTTCGCCATCGACATGTATCTGCCCGCCTTTCCGGGCATCGCCGCGGCGCTGCATACCTCCACCGCCAAGATTTCGCTCTCCATTTCCAGCTACTTCGTCGGCATCGCCGCTGGACAGCTTTTTTACGGACCGCTTTTGGATCGCTTCGGCCGCAAGCTTCCGCTCTATGCCGGTCTTGCTTTGTTCATCGTTGCTTCTCTTCTTTGCACGATCTCATCGAGCGTGGGCTGGCTCATTTCCATGCGTTTTCTCCAGGCTCTGGGTGGATGCGCCGCCCAGGTGGCCGCCATGGCCATGGTCCGCGATTTCTTTCCCGTGCAGGAAACCGCCAAAATCATCTCACTCCTCATTTTGATCCTTGGCGTCTCGCCGCTGCTCGCGCCGTCCGTGGGCGGCTACGTCGCACTGCATCTGGGCTGGCCCTGGGTTTTCATCCTCCTGGGATTGTTCGCGCTGATGATGATCATTGTCTGCGCCGTCTGGTTGCCGGAAGGCCATCTGCCCGACCCCACTGTTTCCCTCCGGATTGCGCCCATCCTCCACAACTTCGCTACCGTCTTGCGTGAACCCCAATTCATTACGTATGCCCTGGCCGGTGCTTTCGCCTTCTCGGGGCTGCTCGTCTATGTCGCCGGATCGCCCATCGTCTTCATGGAGGTATTCCACGTCAGCGCGAAAACGTTCGGAGCCATTTTTGCGGGATTATCGGTCGGCTTCATCGGCAGCAACCAAATCAACATTCTGTTGCTCCGCAAATTCTCCAGCCAGCAGATTTTTCGTGGCGCTCTCTTTGTCGAATGCCCCACCGCCTTGCTCTTCTTAATCGGCACGATCTGTGGCTGGTTTGGGTTGTCCACAACGGTGGTGCTCCTCTTCATCATCCTCTCCAGTCTTGGTCTCGCTTATCCCAACGCCGCCGCCCTGGCCATGGCTCCCTTCGATCGCAACATCGGCAGCGCCTCCGCCATGCTCGGCTTCCTGCAAGTCGGCGTCTCCAGCCTTGCCTCCGCCAGCATCGGGATCTTCGACTCCCACACCATGGCTCCTGTGACTCTCATCCTCGCCGGCACCTCCTGGATTGGCCTGGCCATTCTTTGGATTGGAAAACGCCGCATCCCGCAGCTCCGCTTCGTCGAAGAAGCCGGAGCCACCCCTCTCCCGCATTGATTTGCCAGCGCGAGGCTCAGCATCTGCCTTAAGCCAGATCGTGCCACCAGCCAACGCCAGTGAAGCTTTTGAGATTGCTTGAGATGTTGGGCCGCAAACATTTGGCAAAAATGGAATCCAGAATCCAAAAAACTCGCTCCCTTTTTTTCTCAAGGCGATCGCGTTGGATTCAAAACCACTCTGATTCTCTTTGCGTCTTCTAACCCGAACAGGCAACATCCGCGCCTCCATGCAACCGCTGCTTCCATTCGCTCTGCGTCTGGCTACGCTAAACTTGGGGCTCGGGTTACTGGTTTTGCGGGTGTGGGCCGAAGCCGCACCGATGGCCCCGCCAGAGGCGCGAACTCTCCCTGCGGACCACATGGTCCAACGATGGCAAACCGACGAAGGATTGCCCCAAAGCTCCATCACCACCATCGCGCAAACCGAGGATGGCTATCTCTGGCTGGGCACCTTCCAGGGTTTGGCTCGGTTTGATGGGAAGCGATTCGTGGTTTTCGATGCGGGTAACACCCCGGAATTAAGAAGCAGCCGGATTGTGGATCTCTATGTGGATCGCCAGAACACCCTCTGGATTCGGTCGGAATTTGGCGACCTGACCCGTTTGGACCATGGTCGTTTTGTCAACGTGGCTTCGGCCTTTGCCACTGGGAGACAAGCGGAAACCATGCCCCCGCAATCCCTCCGTGACGGGGCGAGAATCCTTGGCGAGGATGCCGCCGGCACCTTTTGGGTGCGCTCCGGGGCCGATTGCCTGGCTTGGCGTGAGGGGAAGTTCGTAAAGGATGACAGCGTCCACGAGCTTGAATCTTCCACCGTCGAGGCCCTGGCTGGGGGATCGCCCATTTTTTGGGATGGCGATGGCCGCCGCACCGTCTGGCTTTCTCGAGCCTCGCGGAGTGCGGATGAGTTGCCGCATGTCTTCAGAGTTGGCCACGCTCCACTCGATCGGCTCTGGGCTAGAAGCCTGGAAGGCATGGCGAAAATTCAGAATGGTCGCTGCCTGCGGCACGTTCCTTTTCCGGCGGTCGTTCTCTTTGGAGGAGTTCTCTGCGAAGATCGGAAAGGATATCTTTGGGCCGCGGTGTTGGGAGAAGGACTCTACGAGTTTGGACCGGGAGAATCAGTTCGGCGGATCAAATCACCAGATGGCTCCGACTTTGCCGGCGTGCGATGCGCCTTCGAGGATCGGGAGGGAAACCTCTGGGTGGGCACGGAAGGAGTGGGCTTGATGCGCCTGCGGCCGCGCACTTTCGCCAATTTCGGTCCGCCAGAAGGCGTCGCCACACCCCTCGTCAAATCAGTGATGGAAGATGCCACTGGAACCACTTGGATCCTGAGTGGTTCCCAGGTCAGTTTGCTGACCAACGGCCAAACGTCCGTCGCCAACCCACCCGGGCTTGCGGTTCCAAATGTCTGGTGCGGTTTCGTTGATCGGGCGGGAACGGTTTGGCTCGGCGGCTATGCCAGCGGATTGTATCGCTACGATCATTCCCGTCTCGAGCGGGTGACGCTTCCTGGAGGGGAAAAGGACTGGGTGGTAACGGCTCTTTTTGAGGACCATCTGGGCGCGCTTTGGGCTGGCGGAAACAATCTTATTCGCGTGGAAAATTCCCGGATGGAACATTTCGGCCTGCCCGATCCATTCCACGGGCTCACCGTCCGGGCCATCGCCGAGGATCAATTGGGCCGCATGTACTTCGGCCTCCAACGGAACGGATTGCTTCGTTTGGATCGCGGTCCCGCCGGGCCAAAATGGACCCACTTCGGTCCTGCCGAGGGTTTCGCTTTGGATAGTTTGACCGCGCTTTTCGTGGACGCGAGCGGCACGCTGTGGATCGGGAACATGGAAGGGGGCCTGAGCCGGTTCAAGGATGGGAGGCTATTTGTCTTCCCCGAGCGGGTTGGCCTGCCCCGGAATGTTTTCAGCATCGTCGAGGACGCAACCGGAGCTTTTTGGTTTGGCTCCAGCCACGGGGTTTATCGCGTGCTTCGCCGCAACCTTGAGGAATTCGCCTCGGGGCAGCGCGACGGAATCGAACCTATCCAATACACCAGAGCGGAAGGCCTCGGCTCCACGGAATGTGCCGGTGGATTCCAGCCTGCCGTCTGGAAAACTCGCGAAGGGAACCTTTGGTTTCCCACCATCAACGGCGCTTCGGTGGTCGATCCAAAAACTCTCCCCTTTAATCCCCAACCTCCCCCGATCGTGATTGAGGAAGTCGTGGCCGATTCCATTAAAGTCGGAGCGCTCGATCATGCCGGGAATTTGGCTGCGGCGAACGTCGAGACCCCTGCGGGCGTGCGGCGGGTGGAGATTCACTATACCGCGCTGAGTTTCACCGCTCCCGAAAAGGTCCGCTTCAGGTATCGGCTCGAAGGGCTGGACCCGCACTGGACAGACGCAGGTCATCGGCGCGAGGCCTATTTCCAGGGGCTGGCGCCAGGCACCTATCAGTTTCAGGTCACCGCTTGCAATAATGACGGCGTTTGGAATGAAACCGGGGCGCGCTTGCGGCTGGTGGTGCTGCCGCTCTACTGGCAAACGTGGTGGTTCCAGGCTCTGGTGGCTGCCGGGTTGGCGGCCACCCTCGCTGCGGTGGCCCGCCACTTGGCGTTGCGCAAAGTGCGGCGTCGGATGGAAATGCTCGAGCGTCAACACGCCCTTGATGGCGAGCGAGCCCGTATCGCCAAGGATATGCATGATGACCTCGGCTCCAGCCTTACCCGCATCTCAATGCTCGGCGAAATCGCGGAAGCGCAACTCGACCAACCCGACCAGGCCCGCGCTTCCGTCCGCCAAATTAGCGATACCTCCCGCTCCGTCGTGCGGACCATGGATGAAATCCTTTGGGCTCTGAATCCAAAAAACGACACCCTCGAAAACCTCGCCACTTTCATCTGTCAATTTGCCCGGGAGCATCTCGCCTTGGGGAACATCCAATGCCGGCTCGACCTGCCGGTCGCCTTGCCCGATTTCCCGCTCAACTCCGAGGTGCGCCACAATTTGTTGCTTGCGGTCAAGGAAACCCTGAACAACGTGCTGAAACATTCCGCAGCCTCCGAGGTAAAACTGAGCGTCACCTGCCTGGGTCGATTGCTCGAAATCACCATCTCCGATAACGGCAAAGGCTTCCTTCCCGGGAACGTCACCGCAGGCGACGGGCTGGCTAATCTCCCCGCCCGCCTTCGGGCTATCGGCGGCGAATGCGCGCTCAACAGCGCACCGGGTCACGGGACAACCGTCCGAATCCGCCTTCCACTTCACCACTCTGGGGCTTAAGGCCGGTTGCTCGTTCATTGAACTTCGCTCTCTTCCGTACACCTTTATGTCATTGCCTCCTCGCACTCAATGCCTTACCAGATTCTCTGTGAGTGGAACTGACAAAGCTGGAGGCGAGATCGCCGTCTCCCTGGTCGAGGACAACGCGGAAATCCGCCAGCACCTCGCCTTCCTCTTGCCGAAGGCGGAAGGAATTCGCCTTCTCAGTCAGCACGGTTCGGCAGAGGACGCGCTCTCCCGGCTTCCGGCCTTGCGTCCCGCCGTCGTTCTCATGGACATCAACCTGCCCAAGCTTTCTGGAATCGAATGCGTCCGCCAATTGAAGGCGCTGCTCCCACAGACGCAGGTGATCATGTTGACTGTGCATGAGGACACCGAATCGATCTTCGAATCGCTTCTCGCCGGGGCCACCGGCTACCTCCTCAAGCGCGCGCCCAGCGCCGAGTTGATCGAGGCCATTCGCGACGTTGTGCGCGGCGGTTCTCCCATGACCAGCAGCATCGCGCGAAAAGTGGTTCAATTCATCGCCAGCGACAAAACAGCCAAATCATCCGAACTGGCCGCGCTGACCGACCGCGAGAACGACGTCCTGATGCTGTTGGCTAAAGGGTACATGTACAAAGAAATTGCCGATCAATTGGCGATTCACCTGGATACGGTGCGCAACCACATCCGCGCCATTTACGATAAACTCCACGTGCATTCGCGGACCGAGGCGGTGGTGAAGTATTTGGGCCGTTGACCTGCATCGCAGGCGGCCAACGCGTACGGCCAACTGCCAGCCTTCGATGAAGGAACGTGGTCCGCTGGCATTCCAATTTCCCATGCCCCTTTTTCTACGGTAATTCAGAGTCTTCCTCCCCAAAAAATCCGAAAATGGAACCTCCGAAATCGAGGTTGTACATGTTCATGTCATTACCGTCGTTCTCCCTCTCTGCCAATCTTTCCGCGCACCATGACTCAAAATATTCAAAACAACACAAACACAATATGAAAATAAACATGCAAAGGCTGCGCGGCTGGCTCCTCGCTGGGGCATTAGCCGGTGTCACCTCTACCGCCCTCCGAGCCCAGGTGAACTATCAGGTGATCAAGTCATTTTCCAATCCCGAAGGGACCGGCCCCAAAGCCGACATCGTTTTCGGCCCCGATGGGCTCATTTATGGCACCGCTCGCGTCGCTGGGCCTGGTGCAGGGCGCGGTGTTGTCTACAAGTTTGCTCCTTCCACAAGCTCCTACCAGATTTTGCACGCATTCGCAGCCTCGTCGACAGATGGGGGTGATCCCGAATGCGCCATCACTTTCCCTGGAGATGGATTTGCTTACGGCACGACATTAGCGGTTGGCGCGGGCGCCGGCGGGGTGATTTACCGACTCCATGCGGATGGCAGTGGTTACACTGTCATGCACAGTTTTGGACTTATCGGCAGCGAAGGCACCGAGCCCCGAACATTGAAGGTGGCTTCAGATGGGCTTCTTTATGGAGTTAACCTTGCCGGAGGCAATCTATTAGGAGGCACGCTCTTCAGGATTGACCCTGTGAATGGGGCTTTTAGCGTCGCCCATGCTTTCGGCGGGGCCGGAGACGGCAACTCGCCGCGTGGCCCAGTCCTCTCAGCGGCGGACGGCGCACTTTATGGCACAACCGAGGGCGGCGGGGCACAAGGGAACGGAACCATTTTCCGGTTCGATCCAGCCACCGCAAATTATTCCATTCTGCGCAGCCTTGCAGCGAGCAGCGATGGGGCTGGACCGAGAGGTGGCCTGGCGCAGGGTGTCAACGGTCTTCTTTACGGCGCGAATCGGCTCGGTGGCAGCGCCAACTCAGGCACGCTTTTTCAGTTCGATCCAACGACTGGAGCTTACACGGTCCTGCATCACTTCGGCGTCGCCAGTGGAGATGGCTCACAGCCCGTGGCCACACCCACCCTGTCTCCAGACGGAATCCTTTACGGCACCACCTCTCTGGGTGGCACCGCCGGAGCCGGGTCCGTTTTTCGATTTGATCCTGCAACGAGTGCCTATGAAGTCCTGCACAGCTTCGGAAGCTTTGCCGGCGATGGATCGGTCACCCACAGCGGAGTCGTGCTGGGGCCGGACGGCGCCTGGTACGGAGCCACCGAAAACGGTGGCGCTTCGGGCAAAGGCACGCTGTATCGCCTGACTTTGAATCAAGCTCCAATTGCTCGCGCCCACGACGTTACCGTCAATGCCATCGCCGGTTCTTGTTCAGCCGACGTTTCCCCCGCCGAGGTCAACAACGGCTCGAGCGATCCTGACGCTGGCGACACCATTACATTTTCGCTCAGTCCCGCCGGGCCTTATCCCGTGGGCACCACCGCTGTCACCCTGACCGTCACCGACTCGCATGGAGCCACCGGCTCGGCGACCGCAAACATCACCGTCCGCGATGTGGAAAAGCCCACGCTCACCGTCCCCGCGAACATCACCACGGATATGGAACCCGGCCAATCATTTCGGCATGTCACCTTCGCCGCTGTTGCGACGGACAATTGCTCCACCGCCACTGTGACCTATGACATAGCCCCCGGCTCCGCATTCTCCAAAGGCACCACCACCGTCACGGCTTATGCCACCGACGCTTCCCAAAACCAAACTTCCGCCTCGTTTACCGTAACCGTCATCGACACCGAAAAGCCCACCATCACCGCCCCGGCGAACCTCACCGTCCCGGCCGATCCAGGCCAGTGCGACGCCGCGGTCACCTTCGCCTCCACCGCGACAGATAATTCCCCCGGCGTGACCGTGGCCTACAGCCTGCCGCCCGGAACCCATTTTCCCAAAGGCGCCACCACCGTCACGGCGACCGCCACCGACACTTCCGGCAATCAAAACGCTGCCTCCTTCACCGTAACGGTCATCGATACCCAGGCGCCCGCCCTCGTGCCTCCCGCCAGCATGACCGTCAGCACCGACCCGGGTGCCTGCGATGCGGCCGTTAATTTCGCCGCCACCGCCTCGGATAACTGCCCGGGAGTAATCGTGGCTTACAGTCTGCCCTCCGGAACTCATTTCCCCAAAGGCACAACAATAGTCACCGTCACCGCCACCGACACTTCCGGGAATCAAAATGCTTCCTCGTTTACCGTGACTGTGATCGATACCCAGGCGCCCACCCTCCTGCTCCCTGCCAACATCATCGTGAGCACCGAGCCCGGTCTCTGCGATGCGGCCGTCAATTTCGCGGCCACCGCCTCGGATAACTGCCCGGGTGTAACCGTGGCTTACAGTCTGCCCCCCGGCACTCGTTTCTCAAAAGGCACGACGACCGTGATCGTCACCGCCACCGACGCCTCCGGAAATCAAACTTCAGGTTCGTTCAATATCACTGTGGTGGATACAGAAAATCCATCGCTCACCGTCCCTGCCAACATCGTGGCCACTGCTGATCGTGCGACCTTGACCAGGCTCGTAACCTATTCCGCCACCGCCTCCGATAATTGCCCCGGCGTTTCCCTGGCTTTCAATCCCCCTTCCGGGTCCGCCTTTCCCTTGGGCACGACCGTGGTGACCTCCACCGCAACAGATGCAGCCGGGAACCAAACCAGCGGGACCTTCACCGTCACCATTAAATCACCCACCGATCTCTATCCCATCGCGATTGCCTCAACGGCGATCACCGTGCCGGTGGGCGGGGTGCAGGAAGTGTCGTTCGACTGGCTGACCTGGGCAGGCAGCCCGAGCGAGCCGACCCTCGCTGCCAGCCTCACCGCGCCGGGAAACAGCTCCACCTACGTGAACCCCGCCAACAGCGCTGACCATCTCGTTTCCATCGGCGACTGGGTCCAGAACAAACCGGGCGCTTCCAATGGTTCAGCCGTCCGCAACGCCCTGGAAAGCCTGAAAACCATCGACATCGCGGTCGTCCTTTACGATCAATCCAGCGGCAACGGAAACAATGCGAACTCCCGCGTCTCCGCCATCGCCACCGTCCGCATCATCGATGCGCAAAACGCTCATAAAGGCCGGTTAACTATCAAATACCTCGGCCAGTAAGAGAACGGAATCACCAGTTATCCAAGTGCCTCGGGGAATCGCCCTCGAGGCACTTTGCTTTTTCGGCGGCGAGGCTTTTTCTACCCGCGTCGGCATCGAGCATAATTTGCTGTCGGTGAGGATCATGTTCCACCGCGTCCCAAACATCGTCTCCCTCATCCGTGGCCTTCTTCCTGAATTCTCCGATAGCGGCTTGAAAAACCAGAGGCTGGGAGTTTTCTCCTCGTTAGCTTCTGTGGAAAATGATTTGCCCGCCGTCTGAAGCTCAATCCCCGAACGGATGCGATACACCGCAGGTAACCGCCAACGCGCGCGGCCCCCGGCGCCTTTCCATGCGCGCTCCAGCATGGAAAGGCGCTACATTCTTTTGGCTAAATAAGATGTCAAAGAACAACTGCTACCCACGGGAACGAGATGGTATGGTTTACTCCACGTCCGGTTCGAAATCTTGCGTAATTTGTTCGATCCTCTGGCCAACACAATTCGTGCTCATTTCATCGGTTTCCATCGTGCCAGAGCGGGTGAACGCCGGGCCGAGACCCGGCGTTCGACCCGTTCCTGAAGCAAGGTTAGGCAGGTTGCTGCATGCTGCTGAATAGAGCCGGATGCTCCTCTTTTAGTTCCTCCCAGGCCTGATCGTAGCTGAGGCCCTTGGCCGTTTTGGAGGCCATGAGCCGCTGGATTTGTTTCCGGCGCGCGGCTGATTCATCCTGGCGTTGGGATTCCAGCATGAACTCTTCGACCCGGCGGTCGGTCTTCAACACTTTTCCGGCGTTGGCCAGTTCGGCCGATTTGGTCTCGAAATCTTCGGCCAACTGCGCTGCCCAATAGGTACGCTGGGCGGGGACGACACGGCCTGCCTGGATGGCGTTGTCGAGCACGGTGGTGATCAAGCGCTGTTCGAGGCGCTCCATCCGCGATTGCATCTCCAGCCATTCCGAGCGCGGAACCCCGCTGTTTGGCACGCTGACTTCTGACTTTTGCCGTGTGCCCGCTGATTGCAGCCTGGCCTTTACATCCTCAAGGGTGGCCGTCCCCGGCAGATCGAGGAGGGAGAGGACGTTCTCAATGGTGATTCCATTATCGTTCGTGTTTTGTGTTTTGTTTGTTGGCGTTTGTACGCTGCTGCTTTTCTCTGTTTTCATATGGTCTTGTTGTGATGCTTGTTTTCTATTTTTCACTACGGTGAAATCGTTCTCGTCCGCGCCTTCGTCCTGGTTCCCCAATCGGCAATCGGAAATCGGCATTCGAGAATCTCTTTGCAATCGATCATCGGAAATTGGCATGCGGCTGCCGATGCACGCGATTTCGGTGGGGGCCGTTCCTTTGGTTGAGTTCTCGAACGGAAGCACGGGGAGGTTGGGATTGTTGGTGAGGCCGACGGAGAGCAGCTTGTTAGGCCGATAGATTGGACGGTTCCCTTCGGTCCCGATCTGGACCGCGTTCCAGAATGGGGAGAGGAAACGATAGTAGCCTTCGGCGATCATCTCGGCTCCGGCCTTGCTCCATTTAACTTTGGCGTAGAGGCCATCGGCAGCTTCGGAGAGTTCGGTGACCCAGCCGTAGGCTTTCTTGTCCGTGTATTCGTTCTCGAGCCCCGGAACATCAGGATGGCCGATGTAAAAGGGAATGCCGACGAAGAGCCGTCCGAGACGGGCGGGCAACGAGTTGAATTCGGTGACGAGCGCGCTCAGCGCCTGATCGTCGATTCGTTGCAGGCCCTTGGCGTGCGGGAAATCGCCCAACGGTGATAACATGACCAAGATTTGCGATTGCCGATTGCCGATTGGCGATTGGGGGGACGGCGAACGCCGAGAAGTTGGGAGATTGAAGTTTGGAGATTGGGGAGCAGGCACGGGGGTTGCCGCTGGTCGATGGCCGATGGCCGATTGGACAAAGGGAGGGATTTCAGATTGCCGATGGCCGATTGCCGATTCAAGAGGGGCGCCGGATGGATGTGAGGTCGTTGTGTTCATAATTCGTTTTTTAGTTGATGGGTTTGTTTAGAATTTGAGAATTGGAAAATGACAGCCAAAGATTTGCAGGATAGGACGAAGCGTTTTGCGCTTGAGGTGATGGGGATCAGTGGGACTATTCCGCCCGGCATTCAGGGCCAGACGATTAATCGTCAGCTTCTGCGAGCCGCCACGTCGGTGGCAGCAAACTATCGGGCGGCATGCCGTGCGAGGAGTCGCGCGGAGTTCGCTTCCAAGCTTGGCATCGAAGAAGAAGAGGCCGATGAAACCGAATTTTGGATGGAGCTGCTGGTGGAAGGTGGGTTGGTCCGGCGAGAGAACCTCGTCCGACTCATGGAGGAAGCAGTCGAACTGCGACGAATAATGGCTGCGTCGCGAAAGAGCGCCAGGGAGGAAACTGGCAAGGGAGAGTAGTATTGCCGATGGTCGATTGCCGATTGCCGATTCGAGAGGGGCGTCGGATGGATGTGAGGTCGTTGTATTCATGATTTGGGTTTTGATTAATTGTTTTGGTTAGGGGTTAGGAAAAAAGGGATAACCACGGATGGCACTGATTGGCACGGATAAAAATAAGAACCGGAGGTGGGCCCACGAAACACTCGAAAGGAAAGCACGAAAAACGGGGCCGGAGGTTTTCCCACAGAAGGCAACGAAGCAAACGAAGCGGGACAAAGGAGACCGATATTCGACCGTTGACCACGGATGGCACGGATGAACACGGATAAGAAAGGAACCGGAGGTGGGCCCACGAAACAGCCGAAACACGCGAAATGGAAACGCGAAAAGCGACGGGAGAATTTTTCGCACTGAAGGCTGCCGGAAGGAGTTTTGACCGCAGAGAACGCATGGAACACGGAGAGGAAGAGAGGGGAATATTGACCGCCAAACACACCAAACACGCGAAAGAAGAAAAACGGAAAGACGGCTCCAAGCGGAGAGGGAGATGCTTGAACAGAAGCGAACAAAGGTAGAGAAGGGAAGGTCTGCTTTTTGAAACCTGAAATCTGAGGCGGGAGATGGGGATACCCCCCTCCCCCCCCCCTTTTTTTATTGTGCCCGAGTGTGCCCGAGTGTGCTGATTGACATTTTTGATTGCCGATGGCCGATTGTGGAAGAGCGTTCCGGAAGAAATTTTAACCACATAGAACGCGTAGAACAGAGAGAAGCGGACAGGGAAATATTGACCACGAAACACGCGAAACACCCGAAAGGGATTGTGGAGAAAAACGACTGGAGACCAATAACCACGAATGGCGAGGATAAACTCGGATGGAAAACGTAAAGGCGTTGGACCGCGAAACACACGAAACAAACGAAGTGGAAGAACGAGGGAGAACTTTAACCACTGATTACACGGATAAGCACGGATGGAACTGGATTGCCGAGTGCCGAGTGCCGAGTTCAGAGGGGCCTCGGATGGATGTAAGGTCATTGGATTCATGGTTAGGTTTTTGGATGTGCGTTTGGATTAAGGATTGGGAAATTGAGGGGGTTCAGCCGCCCCGCCGAGGCTTATGGGGTAACGTGTCGATTTTCCCGACGCTGAAGCGCCCTGGCTAAATTCGGGTCTCCCTCTGGGAGTTTGGGATGTCGGCGATCCGGTCCCTAATCCCCTCTTTCCTTTTTCGGCGGCGGTTCTGCCGTAGCGTTCCAGCGTTTTCACCGCATCCAGCTCGATCCCTTGCGAGATCAGGAATTGATCAATGGCCAAATCCTGGGCGTTACTTTCGCGGGCGGGAATGCTGAGGTGGAAATAGGCTTTGGGGATCGCTTGTTCGCCGAAGAGATATTTGATCACCCAGGCATCAAGGGTGGTGTTGAGCGTCTCGGAGATCATGCGAGCGTCTTGCATTTCGAGCAGGCGCGATTCCTCTTCCTGCAAGCTGGCACCATAGCCTTTGTCGCGGCTGATGGTGCTGAGATCCGCGCCCCGCCAGATCGAAGCCATGATTCGATCCATCCGCTCGACCAGTTTGGCAAAGGGCGGTTCGCCGCTGCCTTTGAGGTCGATCACTTCGATGTTTTCGGTGTTATTCGTCACGATGGAGAGATCGTTGAGAAAACCGTTGAGTGAATTGGAGAACGCGGTCCAGTCGGCGGTATCGCGCGCGGCCTGGGTCACACCGCGAATACCGGGCGTGCCATATTTCTGGCAATAATCGAGCCACGATTGCAATGGGAGATGTTTGAAGAGAAAAGCCCGGGCACAAGGGAGCATTAGGGCGTCACCGGCGGTGACCAACCATTCGCGTTCCCGCATGGTTTCGCCGGTGGAGGCTCCGGAACGGCCGGTGAAACGGAGCCGGGCGGTGGTGTTTTCGAAAAACCAGAGCGGGATGAAGCGGAGGCGAGCAGTGAGGGAATAACGACTGATTGGACGAGCATTTTCGATTGCCGATTGCCGATTTGGGGAAGGGGCAAAGGCAGAAGAAGTCAGAGGTCGGAGGTCAGAGGTCAGTTCGCATGCGAGGGCGGGAATAGAAAAGCCATCTTGCACAGAAGGTAAGAAAGGTAACGAAGAGCCTTTGTCGATTGGTGGAGCAAAGTGGGAAGAGCGTTGGTTATTGGGCATCGAAGATTGGTTATTGGTGATTGGAGCGGGGACCCGCACCGGCACCCAGGTAATTTCGTGGACGGCCCAGCCTTTGGCGGCGGCATCCATCATTTGGTGGATGAGCATCGTCACTCCACCGATGGCATCTTCCTTGAGCGCGTGACAGCACCCGAGGTTGTCGTAGAAAAAACGGAGGGCATCGTGATGGAGCCGGGCCTCCGGAGTGTCGTCTACCATCAATATTTCCCACGGATGCCGGGCCACGGCCTTTTTTCTTTTGAGGATAACATTAAGGAGAATGTCATCGCGCGTTTCCATGGCTTCTGCGGTGACCGCGAAATCGGCGATATAACCATTGGCATAGTTTTCGATTTGCTGGTTGAGACGTTCAAGGCTCAGGTGTCGGATTGGGTCGGGGATGTTGCGGTTGAGATGCATGGGGAGTTATTGGGTTAGATTGTCGATTGCCGATTGCCGATTGAGGGCTTGCCAATCTGGCGATTGGCGAAAAAGAGGATTGGCAATCTGGCGATTGCTGATTGAGGACCCAGGAACAGCGCCAGTTGCTGATTTTCGATTGCCGATTGCCGATTGGGGAATGGTCTCGGCAGGGTGCGCAGTTTCCGAGTTCACCGTCCTTTTTTTGATTGAAGGTTTTGGTTGGAATTTGAGAATTGGAACATGACTCCCAAAGAATTGCAGGACCGGACGAAGCGCTTTGCTCTCGATGTGATGCGCATCAGCGGCTCGATAGCGGGCAGCATTCAGGGGCAGACAATTAATCGTCAGCTCGTCCGTGCGGCGACTTCCGTGGCGGCTAATTACCGAGCGGCGTGCCGCGCCCGAACGCGTGCCGAGTTCGCGTTCAAAGTGGGAGTCGTGGAAGAGGAGGCGGATGAAAGCGAATTTTGGATGGATCTGTTGGTCGAGGGCGGTTTGGTTCCGCGAGAGAAATTGGCCCGGCTCATGGACGAGGCCGTGGAGATCCGGCGAATCATGGCCGCTTCGCGCAAAAGCGTGAGGGCAGGAACGGGAGCCTAAGAGTACCGAATGATTTCTGAGGATTTTCGATTGCCGATTGCCGATTGAACAAACATTTTCGAATGCCGAATGCCGATTTTCGATCGAAGAGATGTCGATGCAGGGTTTGAGTTTCTTGGATTCATGGTTTGATTCAAGTTGCGGTCCGGTTGGAAACCGAGAGACGGAGCGGTGAAAGGGCACGAATCTTCGAAAACATTCCGATGACCTGTGGCCCGTTCCCCAATCGGCAATTGGCAATCGGCAATCATACTCAATAAAAGCATGGTTTCGTTGTGCCTTTCGCACCCAATTGTTCGACATCTCCCCACAACCCACGACCGGTTCCCCAATCGGCAATCGGAAATCGAAAATCGGCAATCCCCTGGCGATCATATAAAATAGGTCCTGGGTATAAACATCCGCTTCGGTGACCGGATCACTTCGATGTCCCCCATCGGTGGTGTGCTTGCGGCATGGACCGCCAGGGCCAAACTCCAGAAATGATCCGCATGCCCATTGGCATCGCGGCTGGCCGCGATGGAGACTCGTCCGCCGGGGCTCACGATCCGTTCCGGCTTGCGCAGATCCTCTCGCAAGACCGCATCGATCGGATGCTGAATGCGGCGGTCTTCGAAGATTTGGAGAAGCTGCGTGGCCAGCGCCTCGGGCACACGGGTCCGTTCCCCGCTTTGGTTGTTTTTTGTGTTGAGCGGAATGGAGGAACTGAAATTAAGCCCTTTGATCTTCGGGCCGAACTGTTCCCACGCGTATTCATACAAACCCAATCCCAGCCCGGTCATATCGATCATGACCGCGTTCAAGCCCGAGATCCGGCAGATCACGGCCAGCCGTTCCTGTTGCTGCGGCAAACGCATCCCGCGCATGCGCAGAATGGCCCGGACCAAAAAACTCGAGCCTGACTTCTCCACCACCGTGATCACCGTTTGATCGTGATACCGCCCCACATCCACCCCCGCGAACAACCCCGTCTTTGCATTACCCATCGGCAGATGCCGGTTGTATTCCGAGTCTGAATCCGGATGGCTCTCCGACCGGCTGTAGCGAGTGCCATCCTCCGCATAGATGAAATCGGCATCCGCAAGCGGTCGCCCCCGTTCCCGGGCCAGCTCCGCCCTCCGGCTCCGCTCATCCGCGGGCAATCGGCGATCGGCAATCGACATGGCGTCAATCGCTTGTTGGGTCCAGTTCTCCTCGCAGACAAACCCGACCGTCGCATTCTCCGCCGCCGAGATCAGGTCGTGATGCAACAAAGCCATGTTCTCGACCTCGAACGCGCATTCATAGTTTTGGTCGTAGGCCCGCTTGTCGCTGGCGAGATCCCGCGCCTGCTCCGGCGTGATCTTTTCCCGCGTGATCGGATGGAAGATTTCCAGCCCTTGAATCCAGGCTTCGCTGCGCGGGACTTTGCGCACCGGAATCGTGCGGCCCGTGACCAGGCGGTAGAACATGTTGTGCCGTCCATTGGGGGTGCTGGCGATCCGGCAGAGATAATCGGGATGGGCCGAAAGGATCGGCTCGGCTGCTTCCCAAATCCCAGCGCTGTTCTCGTGGAAAGCGAATTCGTCCAGCAACAGATCCCCGGAGAACCCGCGCGCGGTTTTGGGATTGGCGGCCAGGATCTTGATCCGCCCGACTTTGTTATGGACCGTGACCCGCGTTTCGTAATGCATCGTTTCGAAGCGGTCATCGATGCTCAGATCCTGCTGTTCAAAGGCTTTTTCAAACTTCTGGCAAATCTCCGCGCACTTCACATTCACCTCCGCCCCATTGCTTTTGGAGTTGGAAAGAATCGTGACCAAACGACCGGGACGCGTGACAAGCCGATCCACGGCCCAGGCGGCGAGAGCGGTCGATTTGCCGGTCTGGCGTCCCCAGAGCCAGCATTCGATGCCGGTGGTGCGGTCGGTGAAGGCGGCTTGCTGATAAGGGCGGAAGGAGAGAGAGGGGATGGGGACGGGAGTAGAGGTCAGAGGTCGGAGGTCAGAGATCTTTCCAGCACAGTGGGATCCGAAGCTTGGAATTCACGTGACTTGAAGTCGCGGC
>JADMIO010991047.1_pt1 | contig 22570 bp, 39 predicted proteins | sample 8958161 | NCBI WGS metagenome assembly JADMIO01 (sample SAMN16585339, study PRJNA669376) | soil metagenome | isolation source: Crop rotation soil | place: USA: Cullars Rotation, Alabama | collected 2011 | reverse complement strand
TTTGTTGCCCTGGATAAGGCTTCACAATGATTGGTCGCCCGCGTAGCCAACCGCCTAAACTGGCGTATGATTACCGCCGATACATAGCGTTGGTTCAAGTGCTTGCTATTGCCGAACCATTTGAACGTAAACAATCGCTAATTTTGCTGGCTACCCAATGGGGCGTAACATTAACAGCCGATCCATTTTCGCTGCCGAGTTCTGATATTGCGCACAGGATAGCAGAACACGCGGTTGAATATCACAGAAGCGAGGGATAACCATGCATCCAGATTGTCACAATTGGGAAAAATTATGGGATGACGGGATAGGGGTGCGATGCTGCGTTTGCACCATTTGCGGTACTGAAAGGATTTTTAAGTATGACGCGGAAGAAGAAATCTTGACCGAACATCTTTTAAGCGAGATGCAAAAGGAATTCGACAAATGGGAATTGATGGGGTATTGGAACGTCTAATCATGGCACGGACGTTCGCAGGCTTGTCCCAAGCGCAGGCCGCTAAACTCATGGGTTTCGATAGTTCGTCTACAATTTCGCACTATGAAAGCGGATTGCGTTCACTGACTGTTGAGAACTTACTCAAGATGGTTGAAATTTACGGCGCTAACCTGACATGGGTAATGACTGGCGTAAACCCGAATTTCGATCCGGCGCGATTCTATGAGGCGGCGAAGGCTGCAAAGATGGCTGCTGGTGATTTTGATAAGTTGATGGATTTGTTAGAGTCAGTAGAATAAAAACGCCCGCTTATTAGGCGGGCAGTTCTGAAAGAAAAAGCCTGTAGTTCGTTCTTCGCGGGGCGGAACTAAGGCATCAGCAGACGGGCGCAAGGAACGCCGTATCTATGCGTTATAGTACACGAAATCACAATGCTCGTCAACCTGGAAGCGTTAACAGTCGATTAGATTTCGACGCCGCGACCAGTGCCGCCGCATTCGTCGCCTCGCAGCGGGCGACTGCCGCGCGGGGAACTTCTAACACTTACGCCCCTTCAACTAACACTTGTACTACGGACGCTGTACATTCGTCCGCATTAATCCCCTGGGACTGCGAATTAGGCCGCCTGTGCGACAACCGCGACGAAACCCTGCTATACCGACTGCTCGGCTATGGACACATATTCGCGCATGGCAGCGGCAAGATTACGCCGGATGAGTTGTCCACACGCTGTAGACAACTGGGTATCCAATTTTCAAAGCGCACCTTTAACGATTGGATTCAGCGCGGCAATCGGCTGTACTGGTACAAGCGAGGTGGGTATCTGTACCTCACCGGCTGGCGCAAGCTGTCGCGGAAACTGACGAAGTGGGCAGCGAAATTCCATCCTGAGTGGATCGCGACCAACCTGCCCGGACAGCAGCGCGTCATGCTCGATCTGACGGGCGACGCCGCCGACGTGCGCGGCAAATTGTACGTTGGATGGCTGGCCTCGAAAGCCGCCAAGAATGGCTATCTCGACATTTCCCGCTGGACGCTGTGCCGACTCTGGGCGCGCTCACGTCAGACATTGCAACGCTACGAACGGCGCTACGGCGTGCGCATAGAAGCCCGCTATGCCGAGCATCACGACATCCACAGCCCGCTCGTTCCTGCCCACGCTACGCTGCATATTGACCTATCCGGGCGCGAGTTCGCATCGTGGCAAATCTCCAACCGTTTTTTCATCCCGCAAACGATTGAAATCCATCCGCACAATGGGCAGCGTCATAAAGTACGCGCCGCCTGCAAGTTGGCAGTTGAGCAGTTCATCCCTGTTGATTACAAGCCCGACGGGGAATTTCGTGTGCAACGAACCGGACGCCTCACCTTCACCAATCGCAACGGCAAGCGCGGCTTTATCACGGCCTACAAGCAGATCGCGCGGCACTTGCGCAAGCACCAGGACAGCGGCTTACGCCGCCACTATGCCTACATGACAAAGCGGTGGGGAAAGCTGGTGTACGAGATGACTACCGGCGATTGTATGCGCAGCGCCGACATGGACATTGACAGGACTGCCGAGCAGTCGCCAGCGTTCACATTACGCAGGATGCAGTATCGCATCGGATGGGCGGATAGGGTAGGGGTATAAGGCTTATAGTGTAGTACATTAGCTGCTTTGATATGCTAAAATAAAGGGAAGATAGACGAGGGCAAAGTATGGATACTTACAGCCGTTGGGAAGATGTGCCGAGCAACCTAAAAACCAAAACCGGTCTCAAACAAATGGGGTTAAAACTCAGTCGCGGACAGCAGCCCGTCGCGATTAAAACCCATTGGGATTACAAGATACCCGACTACAACCTGTACGACGTTGCGGCGGCTGTACCCAATATCGTTTCCGATGCTCAGCGTGAGGCGGCAAAGAAAGCGCAAGCGGCAAGCCTCGAAAAGCGCACCTGCACTCGCTGCGGTTGGGTGGAAGACCTGAGCAAACATTATCGCGGTAAGTGGTACATCGCGGGCGGCTTGTGTCCGCACTGTCGTGATCTTGCAGACCGTGAATCTGATAAAGTCGAGGCTAGCGAATGGGCGCGCTGCATCCTGGAGCGCAACGATGTCCTGATACTCGACACTGAAACCACTGACTTAGACGGCGAAATTATCGAACTGGCGATTATCAACTTAAAGGGCGATGTGATTTACAACGGGCGATTTAACCCGCTCACGCCGATCAGTGAAGGCGCGCAGGCTATACACGGTATTACGATGGGAGCCGTCGCAAATGAACCGCGATTCGCTGAACAAAAGTTTGAAGTATTCGGGCCGATCATTTTGTCAGGCCTAGTGCTGATTTACAATAAATCTTTCGACGTGGCGCGGTTGCACCATACCTGCGAACTGCACGGGCTGGATATGCCCAACTTCAAAGCCGATTGCATCATGGAATGGTACGCGCAATATTGTAACGAGTGGTCAGAGTACCACCAGTCATACCGCTGGCAACCATTAAGCGGCGGGCACGATGCATTAGGCGATTGTAGGGCTGCGCTGGCTACCCTGAACGAAATGGCACGAACGGAAACGGTAGCGACAGCCTAGCCACCGACTGAACGCGGTGGCGTATTCGAGAACGAGGGCAGGGCGATGGACGAACGCGCAATTGTAGAAGCGATCCGGCGGGCGGGTTACGTACCGTTTGTGTATCGGCGCTGGCCCGCTGCCAGGTATCTCGAAATATTCCTGTTAAACGGCACTGCGCCCAAAGTGAAGTGGTTCGGTGTCCTGCAACGCAAACTTGCACGCCAGGGGATTGACCGCATTATCGGGTACGGTGGGAATAGCCCCTACGTGGAAAGGCTGCATGTCGCGTACGAGCCGCCCGCTGCCGACGCACATTGACGGGCGCGGGGGGCTGTTACCGTTCTGTATAATATTATTACCCTACGGATTCCCCTCGAATAACCTCCGAGTTTATTTCCTTTGTGAAGATGTTATGAAATCCCGGTAATTTCACGCGGAATGTAATACCCTTTGCACAGATTTTATGTTAATCTGTGAAAATCGTATAGCTACCGTAAGGTTACAAGCGTAAGCTATATGCATCGGATTTGCATTGGAGCTTTAGGGCTATGGGAGGTGGCACCGATAAAAGTTAATAAATCAAAACCGTTACGGGTGTTTCCATTACATTTTTCAAACAAAACTCATAACCCCGTGTTTCGCACGCATGTTCTAATTAGGAGTAGAATAGAAAACAATTAGATAAAAGGAATCTAACATGCCCACACACGATATAGCTTGCTTGCTATCACTTCTTAACGATGCCGATTTCACCTTCATCGCCATTTGTCTTACTACCCCTGGTGTCGGAATTTTCGATCAATTCGATGAACCAACTCCTGCGCGGTTCTGGCATGGCATCTATCTTCTCAGCCAGCGCCATAGCCTTAGCACTCGGTTGCGGCAATTCATCCGGGAACGCCATGCGCAGGAGACTGAGCAACCCCGTGCCCGTGTAGCTTGAGACCGATCTCAAGAATTTAATGGTTGGTTGTTCGCCTTCGTCAATCATCCTAACCAGCGTATCGGGGCTGGTGTGTATGTTGTGGGCGAACTCCCTCCTAGATTGATTCAGGTCAATGCGTTTCTTCTCAAGGAACGCGCCAAGTTCATTCATAGCAATTCCCCCATAATTTGAATACTCTAACCATCATCGCTTGACTAGTGTATAAATAGCATATATGATAGATTTATCGTTCACTTTTAACGGAAAATCTTCAATGACGAAACCCCCGGATAATATGACTTCAATATGGGTACGCGATGAGACGGGCGACCTACGCCAGCGTGTCAAGCACGGCGCACGGCGCAATGGACAAACAGTTGCGGACTTCTTACGGCGTGTCATTGATGCAGCTTTAACCGACACTGAGGCATCTTCCGTTGCTGAGAGTGACCGAAAAATCGGTCAACATGAAAGCCGCAATTGCTGCAAGGAACATTCCAATTAATCCTACATCGGATTAGCTGTGAAGGCTATCACAAGGTAACAACTATGAATGCACGAACAACCATCATCACAGTATTCATCCTCGGCTTAATTTGCGGAATTCTGCTTACGTTGATGTGGACGGAACGCAACACGCCGCCGGATAACGAGCGCAAGTATCGCGACTGGCGGGGTGAGGCACGTTCGCCGATGGCGACGCGCAAGGTGTCGTGATGGAGCTACAGACCGATCCCGGCGTCACCGATAGAGACCGCGAATGCACGGAACCAAAGTTACTCCAGCAGCTTATCGAACTCATCGACAGTGAGGCAGAAACGGAAGGGCAGGGGACATGAATAACCAGATTATTTCAGAACCGAACTTAGACCCCGAAGACACGCAAGAGATCGTAACGCTCACCAAGCTCGACAACGTGTGCATTACCGTGACGATGATCGGCCCGGACATGGCGGTACACAACGTCATGCGCGGCTCGTACGTCCACCGGGTCATGCTCGCCAACGGATACAAGGAAGTGAAATCATGAACGACTTTACGCAAATCCGTGTCATGGCGTGGTGGTATCAGCGCGTCATTTCGTTCACCCGCGTACTCGACAGCCTGAACCGCACCGAGCAACCGGTATTCGCGGCGGTCAACGAAGGCGTGCGCCGGATGTGCAAGGAAGCTATCGCATACATCAGCGAGATTACGCCAACGGAAGAAATGCCCGCAGTCGATAGCGTTGTGATTTATGACGCAGAGGGGAAGGTGGCATCGTGAGCATCCTAAACCTGGCCCCGGCTCCTGAATTTGCTGTCGGCGCACTGCTGACACTCCCGCGCCGTTCGCTCACGGTGTCCTCGGAAACAGTCGAGGCGACGGTGGAGCGCGTGCGCAAAGGCAGCAGCGAGTACATCTACACACTGCAAATCGCGGGCAAGTATCCACACTGGCGTGTACTGACTGAAAGCATGTTACGCCAGAACCTACGCATGGCAGGTAAGACGCGGCTGCAATTGATCGCCGCTTAAGTATCGACAGAATTAGTCATGGCTAAGGGAGATAACTGACATGACGTACTTTGAAACTTCGCAGGGGTTTGTAAACGTAGAGGGCTACCGATTGAATGTGACAGCGCGGCTCGATCCTGAGAACCGTATGCACATGAAAGACTTGGTAGAAAAGACGATTAAGCTGTGGCTGTTCGTTGCCAAGAATATCGGCGGCAATACACGCACAGTCACCTACAACACAACGCCAGAGGACGCGATTAAAGCCAATCATTTCGCGCCGATGGCAGAACCGCGCGTCACTGTGTGGGGTGATCTGCCAACCGGTTCGGGTGTCACCGTGCATTCACACAGCCATGCTCAGGATGCTCTCGACGTGTACTTTGCACGCCAGGACGCTTTAGGCGCTTTTACGCCCCAAAACAGCCCGCAGGCTACTCCAACCCCTGCAACGCCGCAAAACGCAAATTTACCGCAGTCTGGCAACGTGGCGGGGCAAAATACAACGCCCGTAGCGGGGGTGATTAACGCAACCCGCGCGCCGAATCCCAAAGCGGTTGAGTACGCCGACGGTCAAATGGTCGCGTACACGGTCAATAAGGTTGCGATGGGCGCGAACAAAGGCAGCGCCACATACGCCTTGTGGGGGCCGTTGGGTCAAAAGTATCCGCTGATGACCATCTACAAAAACAAGCCCAACAGTGACGAGACCGCGCCCAACTACATTGCCATTAAGGACTTCATTGTGGGGTTAGGGCTGTCAGTGGACGCGGGCAAGGTCGAAGCGATGGGTAACTGGACACTCATTTGCAAGGCTGTACATGTCCCGCAGGCGGACGGTAGCAAAAAGGAATATCTGAACGTCGTTTCGATGGCTCCGGTAGCGGGGCAGGTGGCGGCGTAGCATGGCTGAGAAACTCGCAACCACACCCGACGGGATGATTTGCAAAGAGTGTGGCCGGGATTTACCGGCCTACCATTTCTTTAACCCGCGTGGCAAATACAACAAGCATTTCTTTGTTCGCGGGGTTGTGCCGAATGTCTGTTTCGACTGCGCTGGCCCGTACCGCTGCGCAGGATGCAACGAAATCAAGCCCGCTGGCGAATTCCGTGTACAAGGTCGGTTGTGTTCAGATTGTCGCGCCGATGGGGTTCTGCACTCCGAAACAGCACCTTCTAGCGTTTTTGACGCGAATAAGGTCACAGAGGTCATAGATAGCGATTTTGGCGCGGATTTGGCGGTTACAGAATGATAGACAAAACACGGACGCGCATTGTCCTACCTTATCCGCCGTCGATCAATCATTACTATCTGCACGTCCCCGGCCACAAAGTGATCCTGTCACCGGAAGGGCGGGCGTATCGCGACGAAGCCAAGTGGCGTGCGAATCTGGCAATTGACTACATCTTCCACACGAACGTAGGCGTCGAGGTCACTTTGTACCGTCCCGCGATGCGCGGTGACATTGACAACTGCCTCAAGGCGCTGCTGGACAGCCTGATCGGAATAGCCTACGACGACGATAAACAGGTGGCGGAGTTGCACGTCTACCGTCACGACGACAAGAAGAATCCGCGTGCAGAAGTGGTGATCTGGCAACTATGAGACGTGACCTATACGGGCAGCAAGCCTACAACCTGCCGCCGGTTTCAGCAACCGTCACCTTCGGAACCCGCCTGTGCAGCCTGCGGCGTCAACGGCGCTGGTCGCAGTTGCAGCTTGGCATCCGCGCGGATATGTCGGCAAACCATATTCACTACTTAGAACACAGCGTCGGCGAACCGAATCTGGCGACATTGCGGCGGGTGGCGACAGCGTTCGGAATAACGCTGAGCCAATTACTGGAAGGGGTAGCGTGATGCCGAAGACAACACCTACGCGCATCAACGAAGACGGCGACCTCGAAAAAGAGTGCGGCGTCTGCAAAGAATGGTGGCCGATGACGGACGAATTCTTTTCGACCAACAGCACGGGCAAACTCGCCAGTCCGTGCCGCGCCTGCAAGAACGAAATTACCATCCGGTGGCGAATGAAGCGGGAAGGGCTGTTGGCATCATGAACTTACACACACCGCCGCCGCTGGACATCTACCACCTGCTCGATCCCGTCGGCGAAACCGGTACGCATGTGACCGCGCCGCGCGAATCCTGCCTCGCCCGCAACGGCAACCGGATACGGTTGGCTCGGCTGCTGGTTGGCGACGTGACCCTGTTTGGGATTCTGATGGTCGCGCGGGTATCCACTGACGGCTACCAGATTTACAAACACACGTACCCGTTCGAGGTTGCGCTGGGGATTATCGAGCACCGCCTCGATCCGTCGAAACCGAAACCGCGCGGACGGAAACCGAAGACGCCGAAAAAGAAAGCGGTGGAGGTATTGCCGCTGGAAGATCTGCCATTATTCAATTTTAAGGGAGCAGCATCATGAACAAAGTTACGTATCAGAATCCAGCCAACCCACGCGAAACGATTGCCACCGCGAATCCGCAGACGGCGCGTCGGCTCAAGTCGCAGGGTTGGCGCGAAGTTGAGGCCGTAATCGTGACGGCGAAGGCGGGGAAGAAATGATGCTCCGATTAAAGAATGCAGCAGGGACACACATCTACCCGCAATACAAGACGGGGGAATCGGACGCCGCCCAGGATGACAAATCAGCATTATGCGTGTTTGTGCCCGATGGCTACTTAGACGGCGGTGATTGGGTCTGCACCATCGAGGGCGAAAACGGCGCGGTGATTATCGACACTCGCGAAGATTTTTACCGCCTGATGACTGCGCTTGAAATCGCCTGGGAGAAAATCAAGACGGCAGAGTTACCCCACGAGGTTAAATCATGACGACCCTAATCAATCCCGCCAACGGCCAACGCTGCGCCTTCGTCCGCGCCGAAAGAGGCTACATCGCCCTCGACACCACGCAGGTGACGCGCGCTATTCGCTGGTTCTCGGAGGCCGCTATCGACGCCGTGAACCCGGTTGCGACGTGTGCCGAGCCGCCGAAAGTCACCTGTACCACGCTGGCAATCTGGCGTCCGACTATCGAGATACCGATCACCGAACTCGGCAACTACAGCAAGGGTGTGCCGGGTATCAGTGTCGCGTGGTCGAGTGTCAATCTAGTGCTGAGATTGCCGGTGGCCGCATGAGATATTTACTGGTTCTATTGTTACTGCTCACCGGCTGCACGCTGGCACAAGTCCCGCCTTCGCGCACGCCGTCACCGACCTCGACGCACACGGCAACCGCCACCGCGTCGGCTACGCTGCGACCAACGAGCACGGCGACGGCCACGAACACCCGGCCTGCGTCAACGGTAGCGGTCACGTGGACGAAAGCGCCAACAAGCACGCCGTTGCCAACCGATACCGCGCTACCGACCATCACGCCGTCGGACACACCTGCGCCGACGTTCACCTTTACGCCGTCGCCAACACCGAGCGCGTCGCCGACTGCCGACAGGATCAACATGGACTACCCGGAGGCGCACTATAAGCCGCTAGTCGTGGACACCTATCAGATGTACTGCCTGACGACGTTTTACGACGTTGACGTGTGGATACCTGGGCGCATCTCAGTGTGGCGGCGGGATAAGGGCGGCTACTATGCCTGTGTCGCCAACGAGAGCAAGACCGCGCGGACGAGTATACGGGCGGTGGTGAAATGAGGTACGGCGCGATACTCATAGACCCGCCCTGGCAGTTCAAGACATGGAACTCTCACCTATGGCGCAGCGCCGCCGATGCAGGCCGCGCACCTGAGAGCCACTATCCGACCCTGAACCGCGATGCGTTGGAATCCCTCGATATGCAATCGCTTATGACTCCAGATTGCGCGATGTTCATGTGGGCGACGTGGCCTACACTTCCCGATGCTTTGGAACTCGGTAGGGCGTGGGGACTTGAGTATAAGACATGCGCCTTTAATTGGGTCAAGACGACTGAGAAGACGCAAGGTAAATTCGTCCATTTAGCCGATGAAGCCAACTGGCATATGGGCATGGGTTACTGGACACGGGCAAACACTGAACCGTGTCTATTGTTCACACAGGGCAACCCGAAACGGAAAAGTAAAGGTGTGCGTCAGTTGATCGTCGCAGCAATCCAGCGCCATTCGCAGAAGCCCGATGCGATCTATGGACAAATCGAGGCGCTTGTAGATGGGCCGTACCTGGAAGTGTTCGCACGCCAACGCTATCCAAGTTGGGACTCCATCGGAAACGAGATCGACGGGCGTGATATTCGAGAAGTGCTGACACCTGCCACCGCAAAAACCGCGCGGACGAGTATACGGGCGGTGGTGAAATGACGCTGCTGCTACCCGCTGTAGCCGGTACGAACGGCGTATACCACATGGACATATTCGACCTGTGCGCAGCCGTGCCGCGTGGGAGTGTCGATATGATCCTGTGCGACTTGCCGTATGGTACTACCGCGTGTTCGTGGGATACCGTGATCCCGTTCGCGCCGATGTGGGCGGCATTCAAGCGCGTCATTAAGCCGCGAGGGGCGATTGTGTTGACGGCAAGTCAGCCGTTTACGAGTGCGCTAGTGATGAGTAATCCGAAGTGGTTTCGCTATGCGTGGGTATGGGAAAAGACAAACGCCGTCGATTTTATGATGGTCAACTTTAGACCGCGCAAGATGCATGAGGATGTACTGGTGTTCTCAGAACAAACACACGAATACTACCCGCAGATGATAGCGGGCAAGCCTTACGTCGATAAACCACGTAAGCGCACCAACAACGTGCATAACAGCACGATGCCCAACTTGGGCATCGTGAATGAAGGTACTCGTTACCCGTCATCTATTCAGCTTTTCAGCAACGGGAATAACGACAATGAACACCCAACACAGAAGCCCGTTGACCTATTCCGCTATCTGATCCGCACCTACACGCGCCCCGGCGAACTCGTGTTCGATCCCTGCTGCGGTAGCGGTACGACAGCGGTAGCAGCACGCGAAGAAGGGCGACGGTTCATCGTGGGCGATAGCAGTTTGGAATACGTGGGCGTTACCCGGAAGCGACTCGATGCGCCCTACACGCCAAGTTTCATGCCGGGGCTAGAGGCCGCCACCGCCTAGCGCGTCCGGTTGCGGGCGCGGGTGGCGCGGCGCGCGGGGGTGTCTGATAGGAAATGACAGTTATTTGAGGGTTTTACGATGGCGGTTTTCGCTCAAGTGAGCTATAATAGTAAGTGGATTTCCCCTATAAAAAGCGTGAACCCGCGTGCAACTAACACCGGGTTCGTGACTAGCGACTTAGGAGGTCGCCAGTGATGACTAATCTTAGCATAGATTCCGTTACCCCACAAGACAACGATAGACCATTAGAACCGCATAATGCGGAACTCGTCACGCCTAACGGCAAACGCACTTCGGTGAATATTACGCCGGAAGCCGCAATCGTCTGGACGCGCTACGGCTTTAAAGTCGAGTGGTTCGGCATGTTAAAGGCGGTGGCAGCGTGAGCGCAACTATCGACTATGACATCAAACGTGGTTTGCACCTGCTGACAATTGATGATCGCTGGAACGTGCTAACCGTTTTAATTCTGCATTCTAATATCCGCAACCGCTGTCACGTTTCTATGGACACGATAGCGAAAATGGCTACGCATGGAAACAGGACGAAGGCCACAGCCGCTAAAAAGTGGCTTGAGAATCACGGTGCTTTTGAGCTTGTGCCGTTCGGTAAGCGTCTGGAAGATGAGCGCAATCTCTCACCACGCCAGCATGTGTATCAGTTAAAGGGAACGTTTCACGCATGCACTGAGTTGGGCTGCGACTGCGGGAACGATGGACAGGTGTACGGGTATCTGTATCACGGAAAACTTGAAAATCTCGATGGTCAGATGATTACCTTCCCTAAAAGTCTGAATGGTCAGACGATTGAAAATCCGAATGGTCAGACTTTTGAAAGTCTGGACGGTCAGACGGGAAGTATACCATTAGAAGTAAAAGACTCTATTGCGCCTAACGGCTCAACACCATCCAACATCATTAACCCGATGAAGGATGCTATCGCCAAAGCATTCAGCTATAAGTGGGAAACGATGAGCAAGCCTGAAAAGGGGCTTGTGCAGTTGACCGCTAAAGAATTATGCGACGCAGGTATAACACCGGCAGATGTGCCAGCACTGTACACCTACTGCAAAGCGCGGTTCACTAACTTCAAACCACGCGCATTATCGACCAACGTGTCCGACTGGCGTAAGTCTACCAGTGGCAATGTATCGGTATTAGATGGGCTGAGGTTAGTATCATGACGACTACAGCCGATCAGGTTCTATCCATCCTGAAAAGTCATGATCTTAAAGAATTGGGCGGCGGCAAATATCGCAGCCGTTCGCCCCTCCGTCCATCGTCTGACTCCCGCAGCTTTACACTGCAAATCCATCCCGACGGTGAACACGGCGCATTCGATGACAAGGCCGGGGGTGAGTTCGGTTCACTGTATCAGTTAGCTGAAAAGCTGGGGATCACTGTCGAGCGCAAACAGGCCACCGAAACGAAGCGCGCCTACACCGGCATAGATGACTACGCAAAGGCGCATGGTGTAACCGGCGATGTGTTGCGGGCTGCGAAGTGGGAAGAATGCCAGCAGATGGACAGCAACGGCAGAATGCGTCCGGCGTTGCGCATACCCACAAAGAACGGTGATCGCTTTCGTTTCCTGGACGATGGCAAGCCAACCTATCACAGTCCCGGCGGTTATAAAAATTGCTGGTTCGGACTTGCCCGCGCGGTAGACATCGCCCAAAAGACAAGCCAACCACTCGTATTGTGCAACGGCGCGCCCTCGGTGGTAGTCGCCCAGCATCACGGGATTGCGGCGGCTTCGTTGGCGGGCGGTGGTCAGAAGATACCTACCGACCTCCTATCGGAACTGCGTCAGACATGGCACGGTGACATCGTGATTGCGATGGATTGCGACGCCGAAGGGCAGGTCGCTACCAAGAATTATCACGAGCAGTTACCCGGTGCGCATATCATCGACCTGGGATTATCGGCGCGCGGTGACTTAGCAGACTTTTGCACGCTCTACAACGGCACAACCGGCGATGAAATCAAACGGCGCGCAATCAAGTTTGAGGTGTATGAGGAAACACTCGACACCAAAGCGTTATCGGGAGTCCTGGGGGAGTTGACCGCCGTTCGAAAAGCAGAGGGCAAAAAGGACGACCTTAAGTTGTCCGAACTGCTCGACAAAACCCAGCTTGAAATCGACCTGCTGCGTCAGAAGGCGCAACCCGAAAGCCTGCGTTCGTTCGGTGAAATCGCAACCTTTAATTTGAAGCGGTTGGATGAACGGCGCAAGAACCCAGGTCAGTTAACTGGCCTGATGACCTACCTGCCAAAGTTAGACCGGATCATCGGCGGTTGGCAGGGTGGGCGAGTGCATATGCTGTATGGCGATACCAACATGGGTAAATCGACTATGGCGTGCAGCATTGTTTCGCCGTTCATCAAGCAGGGCGCTGGACTAATTGTGCCGACTGAATCGCCCGCCCATGCTTACCTCGACAAGTTGGTCGCAGTCATCTGCAAGATACCGTATGACCAGATCGAGGAGGGGCGTATCACCGATGAACAATACAAGATAGTGCAATCGGCATACAAGCAGCTTGAGGCGATGAACTGCCATATCCTTGACAGCGGTAGCCCGACACCGTATTCCGTCGCCAGCGCAGTCCGCGAGGGCGTGCGCAAGTTCGGTTATAAGTGGGTTCTGATCGACAGCATGAGCAAGATGAAAATCCCCGGCTCGAATGACATCTACGAAACCACGCGGCTTGTGTCTGACGGTATCCAGGACTTAGCGCGCGAAACGAATATCCCATTTCTGGTGACGTGCCAGGTCGGGCGCAACCTGAAAGACCGCGCCAACAAAACACCGCTACCCAACGATGCGCTAGGGGCGGGGACGGTGGAACAGAACGCCGATGTCATCATGTCGCTGTACAACCATAACCACTATGTAAAGTTGGGCACGGCGCAACCTGACGACAAGTTCCCAGAGGACAGCGCACTGGTTCGCATAATCAAACACCGATGGAAGGACGCAATCAATATGGGCGTGATGCTCAAATTCGTGGGCGGCGCTGGCTTTTATGAGATGTCCGACCAAAACGAGGAGGTGATATTTTGAAAGCGATGTACTCGACTGAGATCAGTATCCGTGAAGCCCGCGCGTTCATGACCGTGTACTTCGGTACGCCACGCATCCCGCACGGCTCACGCTGCTTGTGGGTTGCGGGTTGCAAGTGGGTGACGGATCAACCCGGCGCATATCTGATCGCTGGGGTAGGTGGGATGCAGGGTGTTGTCGTGTATCCGCCAGCGCAATCGGAGGCGAAAGCATCATGATCGACGCACTCGTGATCGAGCACATCGGGCGCGGGCTGTTTCACGTCTCGTACAACGGCGCGTATCTCATCGTGCCCTGGTTTCGCGTGGACAGCGCAGCGGTGCGCGTCGTTCGCGAGTGGCACGCGGCGAACGGATTCGGCAGATAGACGGGACTACTAGTAGTAGGGAGCAAAGCACATGGCATCAGATCGTGAGTTGTTTGAAGCACATCAGGAAGGGCGGAAGTACCGGCAAATCGCCAGCGAACGCGGGTTGTCCACCGACAGCGTTCGCAGCAGAGTCAGCCGTTACAACCGCCTCCAGCAGCAGATTATAGACCTGGAAAACGAGAATCGCGAATTGAAAGCGCGGATCGTTGACCTGTACGAACCATCGGCGCGGGACATTAACGACCTGGATCAATGGGCGGCGTGGATACATTCAATCCGTGACCGCAAACGGATGCTCAAAATTCAGTTCTGGCCCGACCTGCACCTGCCCGATACCAATTGGCAGGTGGTCGAAATGGCGTATCAGATCGCCCGTGACTTTGACCCCGACCTGCACCTGTTCGCGGGTGACGAGTACGACTTCGATACGCTGTCAACGCATTGGGCACGCGCTGAGAACCGCCGCCGTATGGATGCGTTCAAGGAGGTGCGCTGGCCCTGGGATCGCATTCAGGATCAATTATCACTGATTACACCGTATGCGAAGCGCGTCATGGTCGGCGGCAATCATACACGCGGTAGGGTAGGGGCATACGTGGACGAAAAAGCGCCCGAACTCGCGGACACGATCATCGAAACGTTTATCGATATGGTGCGCAGCAACAACCGCGTGATGTGGCTTGGCTGGGAAGATAATATGTGGTTAGCTGATTTACATATCGAGCATGGCACGAGAACCGGCGAGAACAGCGCCAAGAATTCGCTCAAAGATTTAGGCTGGGCATCGCCGCGCGTCGGTGCGCACGTCCATTCGCCGTCGTGGTATGTGAATTACACCTACGGCAAGAATGACGATCTTATCAGCGCATCACGCCATATTGTTGAGAGTATGACCTTACCATGCATGTGCATGATCCACCCGCATTATGCACACGATAAAAAGAAAAGCCGATGGATTAACGGGTTGGGTACTGCCCACGCGAACCTGAACGGGCAGGACATCCACTTGCAGAAGATCATTTGCCACCAGCGCGCCGATGGTTCTATGGCGACGGTGTTCGGATCGCGGGAATACATTCAGCCAGCGGTAGCAGTGTCCGGTAGGAGGGCAGCATGAACGAACTCGCGTCGCCCGCGCTGTTGTGCGTGTTCGCGTTCGTGATCGGCGGCGGGCTGCTGTATTTTGGCGGGCGTATCATAGCGGATTGGTGGTTCGGTAGAGTGCCAGGGGGCAGGGGCAAGTAGAAAGCAAACGCCCGCGTTGGCGCGCGGGCTGGTGATACTGTAACCGATCAGTTGCACAACGACATTGTATAACAACTATGTAACGGAGTGCAACTTTGAGCAACGTAATCGCTTTATGGGATGGGGGGGACAGCACCACGCGCAAGTGGTGGCTCAATCCGTTTAAGTTCGTAGACGCTGAGGACATACTTACTCAGAAACGCCGCGCTAAGATTTTCTTCTATGACCTGCTGGTCAATCGCCCGACTGAGTTTCGGGCACTGATTGTTTTATTCATGATCGCTTACAACAACCTAGACGAGGATCAGGTAACGCTCACCGACCGCCAGGAGCAAGCCGTTAGCCTTGCGCGGGTGGCGATGGTCAGCGGTGAACCGCCGGTCAAATATGTATCTGAACGTCTCAATATCACTAAGCAGGCATCCAGCGCCTTGCTTAAGCGGGCGGGATTCAAACTGGAAATGTTGACTTTCGAGGACTTGGTTGCTGTATATGATAGGGATGAACAATTAAATGTTCGTTTCCCAACAAGGCGGGAGATACAGGCGCAAAAAGCACGAATGACCCGACAATGTGCCGCAGACGGTACACCCGGATGTAAAGGCACAACACGAGGTCAATTCGCCCTCTGTCTACCCTGCTCTCAAAAGTTTGGTAAGCTGCGCGAAGAATGGATTAATCCGCGTACCCATGAACCAATAACTTGGTTGCTTGAGGAAGCACGGCGTATTGATAACCAAATACGCGAGGAAGCAATCAATATTATCTATCGCGACAGGGCTAAAATAAGCGAAAAAATCATCGAAATTGCGGCGTAGGCATGGTATAATATGGCTATCAAAGAGTGATCCCCGCGCAGGTGATAACTGCCGGGGGTTGAGTATCCAAAGGTGATTGGTTACTATGCGTAATAATACCACAGATAGCAAGGTGTGTCGCCAATGTAAGGTAGACAAACCGCTATCCGCATTTCACAAAAAGAAACAAGGAAGGCTAGGGCGCGAAGCAAGATGCAAAGAATGTTTAGCCAATCGCACCCATAAGCCACTTACCGATGGTGTTAAACGCTGTTCTTCGTGCAAGTCTTTATTATCTGCCAAAAGCTTTCACAAATCTCGTCATCGTTCAGACGGATTAGCAAATCAATGTAAAGAATGCGCTAAGCATTACAAAGTTGACCATATTGATGTAATGCGTCGTCGTGAAAAAGAATGGCGAAAGACACACCCCGAACGCCAAGCTGAGCATGTCCGAAAATACGAGAGTAAACATCCTGATGTTCGGCGAGGCATTAACAATAGGCGTAGGGCTAAACTATCAAACAGCCCCAGTAATTTCACTAAGACCGATGTGCAGTTGCAACTACTTTCTCAAAACGGGCGTTGCTGGTGGTGTGGTAAACCGACTGCCGATAAGTACCATGTTGACCATCGGATTGCTTTAGCGCGTGGTGGCTCGAACGCCTCGAACAATATTGTAATTTCCTGTCCATCGTGCAACCTTAAAAAGAAAGATAAATCGCCCTGGGAATTCAATGGGCGATTGCTCTGAAGATCGAGTACAAAAGGCCGCTTAGGTGGCCTTTCATTTGCGGGTGCTGGGCATGGCGTCTGTTTCCCACGCCAGCGGGTTCGATCCCCGCATCCCGCACTGGCAAGCGGCTACAGCCCCCGCTTCCCCTCATGCAGGTGTGAGCGCCGCATGAGGACGGTCTAGGGTTGGCGACGGCTCCCCTCACCGCCCGCGTGTTCGCTACGGTGGTGTGTGGGCTGGGGCAGGGGACGTGAGGCGGAAGGATACGCATGGCGAAGCGGACGACAAAAACGAAAGCGGCTCCCAAAACCGTTAAGCCTACATCCATCATTGATCCGAATGAACTCACGCCACAAATGCTTCTGTTCATCAATCACTACATCGTGTGCATGAATGGCACTCAGGCAGCGCGGTTAGCAGAGTACAGCGGTGACGATGCGACCTTAGCGGCGACGGCAAGTCGATTGTTAAGAAATGATAAGGTTTTAAGAGAACTCGATAGCCGTCTTTCGACTTTCACAATGTCTGCTAACGAAGTGTTGGTACGGTTAACCGACATCGCACGCGGCGACATAGGCGATGCGCTCAACAGCACGGGCGGAATTGACCCTCTGGAAGCTAAGTTGCGCGGCAAGTCGCACCTGATTAAGCGATTCAAAATTAAAACGATTACAACCGAAGACAGTGACATCAGCGAAGCCGAAGTCGAGATGTACGATGCGCAGGCTGCGTTGAATACGTTGTTGAAGTTTCACGGGCTGTTGGTTGATCGTGTCAAGGTGGATGATTGGCGATCTGACATTATCGCTTTATTGAAGGACGGCAAGGTAACACCTGAGCAGGTACAGCATGAACTCGGAATCGAACTCGCTCAAGAATTATTTAACGCCGTCGGCATACAACGCACTGATGCAGGAGAAAATAGCGCGTCTTAAGTACAGCGTTCAAACCTCCTTATCAGACACCTACACATTCTACGGCAGCAACGCCGACATCCAATCGGCGAAAGAAACCGAGGTTGTATCCTCCGGTGGGGCAGGAACGGGCAAGTCACTCGCATGGCTAACCAAGCTGCACCGCTATGCCCAACAGTATCCACAGTTTCGCGGCCTCATCATTCGCAAGACGCGCGTGAGCCTGACGAATTCGGGTCTGGTCACGTTTGAGAAGCACGTCTTAGGCGTCAATCACCCGCTGGTACTGAACGGCCCGACACGCCAACACCGCGACAGCTACCGCTACGACAACGGCAGCGAAATCGCTATCGGCGGCATGGATAACCCCACGCGCATCATGTCTACCGAGTGGGACATTATTTTTGTGCAGGAAGCCGTCGAGATCAGCGAGGAAGATGCCGACAACCTGAGTACGCGCTTACGCAACGGACGCGCGCCGATCCAGCAGCTTGGCATGGATACCAACCCAGGTGCGCCGATGCACTGGTTGAAGCAACGCTGTGATCAGGGGCGGGCGCGGCTGATCTTCTGCAAGCACGAGGATAACCCGATCCTGTATGACCACGCTACGCAAGTATGGACGTCGCGCGGCATCGAATACCTCGCCAAACTGGACGCGCTTACGGGCGCGCGCAAACAGCGGTTACGCTTCGGGCTGTGGACACAAGCCGAGGATATTATCTACGACAACTGGTCGGATGCAAACATCAGCACGGATGCCGAGTACAACCCGGAATGGCGTGTGCGATGGGGTGTCGATGACGGTTATGTACACGGGCAGGGGCCGGGAACGGCGAACTACCATCCGCGCGTGATTCTGTTTGCGAACATTACGCCGCAGGGCTTCGTGCATGTATTCGATGAATACTACGCAACGGGCGAACTGTCCGAGGTTAGTATCCAGAACGCGCTCGAAAGACCGTACAAGCGTCCTGAGATCGCCTACGTAGACAGCAGCGCATCGGAACTCAAGACGCGCCTCCACAATATACCGATTAATGCCAGTGGCGCAACGCATTCTGTCGGCGAAGGGATTAAAAACCTTCGTCGTTTTATTTGTGATCCTGATGGCGTGCGGATGCTCAAAGTCCATCCGCGTTGTGTGAACCTCATACGCGAGATGGTCTCCTATCAATACGACGACAAGAGCCGCATGGCGACAGCCGGTGAACGAAAGCCGATGAAGGTAGACGATCACGGGCCAGACGCGCTGCGTTACCTCCTATGGAGTAGCAGGTTTAACCAATAATGTTTGAAGCAACTGTACAGCGCGCGGTCAATAACTCCGTTCAAACGGCGGATATAAATACACAGAAACCCGCGTCTGCTACAGATGGCGCGTGGGATATGTGGGGTGTCATTCCCCACGCCGAAATCATCTCCCCCTGGGGTTGGCGTCGGCGTGATCGCGAACTGCGTACGCTGTCGTATGCCGTCCACAATGGACTGTTTCAGGGTGCAATCGCCGCGCTGATTATGAAGGTACAGGCGACGCCCTGGGAAGTTAAAGGCGGGCGCAACCTCGCCCGTTACTACCAGGACATGTTGCAGGCGTCCGACTTCCATGATTGGGAGACGTGGATCGCCCGTGAACTGTGGGACTTCCTGACGCAAGACTTCGGCGCTGTGACCGAGATCATCGGCACGGGTAACGCCAGCAAGGGCATTAGTGGGCGTGTGCTCGGCATCGCGCATATGGACAGCCTATCGTGCTACTCGACAAAGAGCGCCGATTTCCCCATCATCTACTGGAATGAAGAAGACAACGCCATGCACCAGATGCACCAAACACGGGTGCATCGAATGACAGACATGGTATCCCCGCAGCGCCGCGCCTATGGCACAGGTATCTCGGCATTGTCGCGTTACCTCAGTGATGCCAATGTGGACATTCTGCTCGGACGGCACGACAACGAAATGCTGTCGGACTTGCCGCCTGCGGGTTTGTTGGCGGTATCGGGCATGGTCGATAACCAGTGGACAGACGCGGTTGCGAATTTCGAGAACAACCGCCGCGCCGATGGTCAGAACGTGTTCCGTAGCACAATGGTACTGCACGCGATTGACCCGGCCAATCCGCTCAAGATTGAGAGCATCCCTTTTAGTACACTGCCTCAGAATTTCGACAGCTTCAAGTTTGTCGAGATGCACGTCAATAAGCTGGCGTTGGCACTCGGCATTGACCCGCAGGACATATGGCCGCTGAGTGGGCAAGCACTGGGCACAGGTACGCAATCGACCATCCTGCATAGCAAGGCGCAGGGCAAAATGTTCGGGCGCATCCTGCAAATGATTACGCGCTTCATCAACCGCAAGGTATTGCCCGACGGCCTCGAATTTCAGTTCAAGTTCAAGGATACCGAAGCCGACAGCGAACGCGCGAACACGGCGAAGCTGTGGGTTGATATGGTCAACAGCGCGTCATTCTTGAGCAGCGAAGAAAAGCGCAAACTGATCGCGCAGGAAGTGGAGCCGATACGCGATGTCATCACTGACGAGAATGGGGAAGTCGTGGCGCTCCCCGATGACGATCCTAAAGCAGACGATCAGGAAGTTATCGCCCCAGATGATAGCCCATTGGGTGCGGTGGTTGACCCGTCCGCTATACAGGCAAACGTACAAGGTGAGGATAATCCGGCAAGACCCGGCGATGACAACATCGCAGCTAATGGCGCTATTCCCGCCCAACGAAAGCCTGCATTCGGGGGCAAAGGATTGCTACTGGACGGAGGATATGATCCTCGTGTCGCGACCAAAGATTACAGCGCAACCAAAGATGCATTCGTGGCGGACGTATCGACCAACATTTCGGATGCCGCCAACGGAACCATCAGCAAAGCCGCCTTCGCAATCCGTATGCGATCTGCCATCAGCAAGTACGGCAAAAATGCCTACCTGGATGGACTAGAATCCGGCGGCGTTGATGTGATGGACGAAACCGACAGCGATGCGTTTGCTTCGTTGTTAGCCGAGCAATCAGCTTACGTAAGCAACGCACGATCCACGATTACCGACTTCGCAGGCGACCCGGAATCGCGGGCGATCACATGGCAGAAGACACTCGATCCATTCTATTACGCGGGTGTCGAAAGCGCCGACAAAAATGGCATGTACACGTTTGAAGGCGAAGACGGACACGAGTCCTGCGCTGATTGCAAACGGCTGAAGGGCACGTCGCACCGCATGAAGTGGTGGGTATCAAATGAACTCCGTCCGGTTGTGGATGGTCACAATTTCGAGTGCGGAGGTTGGCGCTGCCAGCACATCCTCACTAAGAAGGTTAAATAATGGCTGAACAAACCGCAAAGCAAATTACCCTGTTTACGCAGGAAGATGTGAATTACGTCCCGGTTTCGACCACGAAGGGCAAGGCGTGCAGCGCGTGCCGTTTCTACTGTGACGAGGGCTGTCATATCGTGATGGGCGAGATTGCACCGAATGGTTACTGTGACCGGTTTGAGACCGTGCCGCCGCTTCCCCCGCCACCCGATGTCGCGCCGATCCCGGTGGTGATTGTCGAATCGCCGGAAATGGAAATGGGCGAGATGAGTTTAAAGGCCGTCAATGAGGACGGTCTTTTTTTACGCATGTGGCAGCGCATCCAGGACGTTATCAACCCCGCGCAACCCGACACCGCCTTCGCCGTTCAAAAAGATTTGAATGGTCAATGGCGCTGGATCGCTTCGTTTACGAATAACTTCTATGACCGCACCAAAGAAATCATCAGCGAAAAAGCCCTCGATGATTACCTGGAGCGGGTCAACGCCGGGTTAGTGCCCATGCCTGACCTGCGCATCGGGCACGTACCGGAATCCGTACACGGTAAAGCCGACATGATCTTCGGCACGGGCAACTTCGTTACAGCGGTAGGGCATTTCGATGACACGCCCGAAGCCGTGAAAGCAATTGAGTATTACCGCAAAAATGCTTCTAAATTGTCCCTCTCGCACGGGTTCACCTATCCGGGCTGGGCATTTAAAGACGGCGTTTATGAATCCATAAACACGTTTGAGATTTCAGTGTTGCCGCCACCTTTAGTCGCGGCAAATCCGTTTACCGAGTTTGAGGTTGAGAACATGAAACAGATTACGCCGGAACAGAAGGTGGCGCTGGCGGCTGCGTTTGGTGCTGAGAAAGCCGATGCAATCGTTAAGAGCCGCGAACAGCAAAGCGAAGAAATCAAAGCCGCAGGTGTGGCGTTTAAGGACTTCGTGGAGCTTAAAGAAGGGGAAGCACCCGCCGAGACGCCTGCGGCTGATGCGCTGAAACCGATGGGCGAACTCATTGCCGACTTGATCGAGAGCCAGGGCGAACTGTTGACTCTGCTGTCGGCACAAGGCAAGGCGCTTAAGGCATTCGAAGACGCGCAAACGGCTAAGGATGTCGAAACCGCAAAGGTGATTACCGCACTTGTCAGCAACGTTAAGGAAGTCGCCGCTGAGTTGAAGCTCACCCCGCGCGCTGCTTCGTCCGCTACTGAAACCAAACTGTCCGCTAAACAGGCTGAGGAAGTCAAGAAAGAACTTGACCAAACCGAAGCCGATCCATTCTTCTCATAAGAGGGTACACAATATGGCTACTGTAGGTTCGATTGAAGAAATCCGCGAGGCTGGTGCTGCCCTCCGAGATGCAGCGAAGGCAATGTCGGATATGGCGGTAGCGTTCAAAGATATGAACACTGCCGAAAAACACGACCCGGCAACCACCGCGTCGAATTGGAATCGGCCGCACGGTGTAAACGGCTTGTTTGCCGACGGCACCGTGCGTCCTCGTATGTATTCGACGGTTCCCGGTCTGGTCGATGAAGTGACGAACAGCATCCCGCTTGTGCCGTCACAGAAGGACAATGAGATTTATGAAATCCTGACGGGTGTAACTCAGACACAGGG
>JADMIO010634549.1_pt1 | contig 22573 bp, 19 predicted proteins | sample 8958161 | NCBI WGS metagenome assembly JADMIO01 (sample SAMN16585339, study PRJNA669376) | soil metagenome | isolation source: Crop rotation soil | place: USA: Cullars Rotation, Alabama | collected 2011 | reverse complement strand
CGCCGCGGCGCCGATCGCGCCCGCGACGGTCGAGGCGCTGTTCGCCGATCGGATCGAGACCGGTACCGAGGTCGCCTTCGATCCCGCGACCGGCGGGGTTCGCGCATCGCACGGGCGCCGCCTCGGCGCCGTCCTGCTTTCGGGCGGCCAGGACAGCCGCGCCGAGCCGGCGGCGATCGCCGCGGCGTTGCTCGAAGGCGTCCGCCGCCATGGCCTCGATTTGCTGCCTTGGAGCGAAGCGGAGCAGGCGCTGCGCCGGCGCGCCGCCTTCGCCCGCGCCGGCGATCCGGCGATCCCCGATATCTCCGACGACGCGCTGATCGCGAGGCTGGACGATTGGCTGCCGCCGCTGCTCGCCGGGAAAAGGCGGCTCGCCGATGTCGAGCCCGCGCTGCCGCTGAGCTGGGACGAGCGCCGGCGCATCGACCGGCTCGCGCCGAGCCACTTCGAGACGCCGGCCGGCAGCCGCCATGCGATCGATTACGGCGCTGAGGCCGGCCCGACGGTAACCGTCCGGGTCCAGGCCCTGTTCGGCCTCACCGGGCATCCCCAGGCCGGGGGCGTGCCGCTCGTCCTCGCTTTGACCTCGCCGGCCGGCCGGCCGATCCAGACCACCCGCGATCTGCCCGGCTTCTGGCGCGGCAGCTGGGCGGCGGTGGCGAAGGAGATGCGCGGCCGCTACCCCAAGCATCCCTGGCCCGACGATCCCGCCGCCGCCGCTCCCACGCTGAGGACGAAACGCGCAATGCAGCGTTCAGGAAAGCCCGGCCAACAGGGCTGAGATGGCGCGGCTGATCCTCCTCATCGCGTTGCTCGCGGCGCCCGCTTCGGCCCAGGACGAAACACCCGCGCGCCAAGCCGAACTCACCGTCTATGGCGACGATCCCTGCCCGCGCTCCACCGACGAGGAGATCGTCGTCTGTCACCGCCGGCCCGAGGAGGAGCGCTACCGCATCCCGGCGCCGCTCAGGCGCAGCACGCGCAATTCCGAGCAGGCCTGGACCTCGCGGGTCGAGGGGCTCGAGGAGGCCTCCCGCGACGGCCGGCCGGGCAGCTGCTCGGTAGTCGGCAGCTTCGGCCAGAGCGGCTGCACCCAGGCGCTGATCCGGCAGTGGTTCGAAGCCCGCCGTGCGCGCCGAAGCGGCGGACGCTAGCCGCCATCCCTTTGGAATTATTGCTGCTACAAATTTAGCAAGCGCGATCAATGCTCCGTGCGTCTTAGTCGGCTAATACAGACCGGTGAAGGCGAGCAGGGGGCGGCCTTCACCGCATTCAACTCGGTGAAAGGACAGTCCCCATGCGTAAGCTCTTCCTGATCAGCGTCGCCGCAATGCTCCTCGTGCCGGCCCTCCCCGCCCAGGCCGAGCCCGCCGCCCAGCCGGCCGCCCGCTCGTCCGAGCCCGAGTCGCGCAACCGCGACCAGGCCGCCGAGCCGAATCGGCAGATCTGCGTTTCCGAGCGCCTCAGCGGCTCGCGCATGCCGCGCCGAGTGTGCCGCACCGCGCGCGAGTGGCGGCTTCTCCAGGCCGACGATTCGGACGATCGCTAGACTCTGGCGCGGGGCCGCACGTGCAGGGTGCGGCCCGCCGCGTCAGCGCCGGCCGGCGGGGCAGCGGAACGTCCGCGCCTGCCGGTCGGCAATCGCCCGGGCGCGGGCATTGGCGTCCGCCAGCGCGCCGTCGACCGTCGCGATTTGGCAGCCGGGCGCGCCCGGGCGGCCGATCGTCTCGACGATCAGCGCCGATCCCGGGGGCTGCTCGGGGCTGGTCAGGCGAAGGCGATAGATGATCGCGAACGGTCGGCCGGCCGCGAGCCGCCATTCGATCCGCGGGCCGGGCGCGTTGAAGGCTGCGAGCGACTCCCATTCGCCATTGTCGACGCCCGCGTCGACGTCGAAGCGACCGTCGCCGGCATTGACGAGCAGCGGAATGGCGCCGAGCCCGGGGCAGCGCTGGCGCACGCTTTCGCCCTCCTCCGCCACTTCGAGGGTGCGGCAGCGGTCAAGGTCCAGCGTGGTATAGACGCTGCGCGCCGGCAGCGCCGCGAGCGGGGCCGGGGCGAGGGCCGCGAGGCCGCACAGCAAGGTCGGGCGCCAAGTCATTGCGACCCCTCATAAGGGAAGCGCCACAATGGGCCAATCGGGCTCTGTTGCGGACCCGGCACTTGACCTATGCAAGGGCGGTGATGGGTTCACGCTCCGCGCTGATCGCCCTGCTGCTGGCCTTGCTGATCAGGGCCGGCATCCCGGCCGGCTACATGCTTGCGCCGGGCGACGGGCTGCCGCGGATCGTGCCCTGCGCCGGGACCGTGCCGGCGCCCGACCACCGCCGGCATCAGGGCCAGGCCGACCAGACGCCCTGCCCGTTCGCCGTCGTCGCCCATGCCGGCCTGCCCGACACGCCGCCGTCGCTGGCGCCCCCGCCGCCGCCCTTCATGCCGTTTTTCGCGCCGGCGACCCGCGCGGATCCGCCGCGGCTGCCCGCTTCGCTTCGTCCTCCCGCAACGGGACCGCCCTTCGCCTGACACGCGATACCGAGTGTCAGGAGAAGCCCTATGTCGTCCCGGAAAGCGCGCCGCGCGGCGCGCCTGCTCTTGCTGGCTTCCGCGGCCGCTCTGCCGGCGCCGCTCGCCGCAGCGCACGAAGCCGACCCGCCCATCGTCGTCACCGGCGAGCGGCCCGGGCCAGCGCCGGCGACAACCGAAGGCGCCGATGCGGCGCGACTCGACGAGACCGTCAACATGTTCAACGTCGAGGACGCGCTGCGCTATCTGCCGAGCCTGCTGGTGCGCAAGCGCCATATCGGCGACACCCAGGCGCCGCTCGCCACCCGCACCTCCGGCGTCGGCGCGAGCGCGCGCAGCCTCGTCTATGCGGACGGCGTGCTGCTCTCCGCGCTGATCGGCAACAACAACACCAGCGCCTCGCCGCGCTGGGGGATGGTCTCGCCCGAAGAGATCGAGCGGATCGACGTGCTCTACGGCCCATTTGCCGCCGCCTATCCCGGCAATTCGATCGGCGCCGTGGTTAACATGACGACCCGGCTCCCGGAGGGTCCCGAAGGCTCGCTGAGCGTCGGCACGAGCCTTCAGAATTTCAGCCAATATGGCAGCTCGGGCGTCTTTCCGGCGGTGCAGGCGGCGGCCGGCTGGGGCGGCCGCGCCGGCCGCTTCGCCTGGTTCGCGGGCGCCAGCCATGTCGGCAGCGAAAGCCAGCCTTTGACCTATGTCACGGTCGCCCGGCCCGCCGCGGCGAGCGCGGCCGGCACCCCGGCGATGGGCGCCTTTCCCGGCCTCAACCGGACCGGCGCGCCGATCTTCGTGATCGGGGCGGGCGGGTTCGAGGAGCAACGCCAGGACAATTTCAAGCTCAAGCTCGCCTTCGACGTGACGCCGTCGCTGCGGCTCGTCTATCGCGGCGGGCTGTTCCTCAACGACACCGACGCCCGCGCCGAAACCTACCTCGAAGCGGCGAACGGCCAGCCGCTCTATTCGGGAACGCTCAACATCGAGGGCCGGGCGGTGACCGTGCCGCCGAGCGCCTTTTCCAACAACGTCTACCGGCTCGACGAGCGCCACTGGATGCACGCGCTCAGCCTCGAAGGCGCTGCCGCCGGCCTCGAATGGCGGGCGATCGCGACGCTTTACGATTTCGACCGCGACGTGCAGCGAATCCCTTCCTCCGCTCTGCCGGCGGCAGCGGCCGGCGGCGCCGGCGCGATCGTCCGGCTCGACGGCACCGGCTGGCGCACCTTCGACCTCACCGGCCGCCGCCGGTTCGCCGCGCACGATCTCGGCTTCGGCGCCCATTATGACGGCTTCCGGCTGGTCAGCGACCGCTTCACCGCCGCGGACTGGCGGAGCGGGCCGCCGGGCGCGCTCGTCCAGTCCGCGCGCGGCCGGACCCGGACCTTGGCGCTGTGGCTTCAGGACCGCTGGGCGCTGTCGCCGGCGCTCGAGCTGATTCTCGGCGGCCGCTACGAATGGTGGCGCGCCTATGACGGATCCAATTTCTCGCTGTCGCCCGCTTTGTCGGTCGACCAGCCGGAACGGGCGCGCAGCGCCTTCTCGCCCAAGGCGTCGCTCGCCTGGCAGCCCGGCGAGGGCTGGCGAATCACCCTGTCGGCAGGCCAGGCCTATCGTTTCCCGACCGTCAGCGAGCTCTACCAGGCGGTGACGACGGGCCCGGCGATCACCGTTCCGGATCCCAATCTCCGGCCGGAGCGGGCGCGGTCGGAAGAGCTGGCGATCGAGCGCAGCTTCGCCGACGGCCGAATCCGCCTGTCGCTGTTCAACGAGCGCATCCGCGATGCGCTGATCGCGCAATCGGCGCCGCTCGTGCCGGGCTCGACCGCCTTGTTCAGCTATGTCCAGAATATCCCCGCGGTGCGCACCAGCGGCCTCGAGCTCGTCTTCGACTGGCGCCGCGCCTTCCTTCCCGGCCTCGAGCTTGCCGGCAGCCTCACCCTGGCCGATCCCGAGATCGTCTCGGACCCTCCCTTCCCGGCCGCGCAAGGCAAGGACATCCCGCAGGTCCCGCGCCGGCGGGCAACGCTGGTCGCGACCTGGCGGGCCGGCGAACGCGCCGCCTTCACCCTCGCCGGCCGCTACAGCAGCCGCTCATTCGGGACGATCGACAATTCGGACAGCGTCGCCCACACCTATCAGGGATTCGAGAGCTACGTCGTGCTCGACGCGCGCGCGACGTTTCGCCTGACCGCGCATCTGGAGGCGGCGGTCGGCGCCGAGAACCTGACCAACGCGCGCTATTTCCTGTTTCACCCGTTCCCGCAGCGGACGATCAATGCCGAGCTGACCTATCGCTGGTGAGGCCGGCGATCGAGCGGACCAGGTCGAGGGCGCGGTCCGCCAGCACCCGCAGCTCGGCGCGCGAATAGCCGGCGCGCGCGCGGGCAGCGAGCTCGTAATGGTTGGCGACCATGATCATCGCCAGCGCGTGCGGGTCCGCCTGCGGTGAGATCTGCTCTTCCTCGATCGCCTTTTCGAAGCGGCGGAGCATCGCCCGCTCGAGCGATTCCATCGCCTCGCGCACGACCCGCGAGATTTCGGGATCCTCGGCAGCCTCCGGCATCGCCGTGCTCATCATGAAGCAGCCGCTGCCTTCATCGCTGCGCACGAACTTGTCGATCGACCATTCCGACATCGCATAGAGCGAGTCGAACAGCTCGGGCACCGCGAACGCCTCGGCGAACTGCGCCCGCACCTCGGCCAGATAATTGTCGAGCGCGGCGAGATAGAGCCGCTTCTTATCGCCGAACGCGCCGTAGAGGCTTGGCTTGTGCAGCCCCGTGGCCGCCGACAGCTGGTCCATCGAGGTGCCGGCATAGCCGTAACGCCAGAACGTATTGCGGACCTGGCCGAGCACCCGATCGGTGTCAAAGCTGCGCGGGCGTCCGCGCACGGGACTGGCCGGACCGGTCGCCAAATTTTTTTGTACCATGCGTTAAAAAACCCTTGCCAAGCGCCTTTATGTACTATACGGTAAGGTACATAAATAGCAGATGGAGGTAGCAATGACCAGACAAATTTTGATGACGGCGCTGCCGCTCGCAGCCGCCCTGTTCGCTTCCAGCGCCGCCTCGGCCCTCTCCGACGCCGACGGCCGCGCCGTCGCCGCCTGCCGCGCCGAGATGCTGAGCCGGTTCGACAACGGCGCCGTCCGCTCGTTCCGGATCGGCGAGATCGCCGGCTCGTCGCGGCGCACCCGGGTCACCATCTACGTCAACGCCGACCGCCGCTACACCTTCGAATGCGGCGCCGGCCCGAACGGCCAGGTGCTGACCGCCTCGCTCACCCCGCCCGCCGCGACCCGCCTCGCCGGCGCCGCCGGCGGCAGCCAGGGCCAGTAAGCTTCCCGCGCGGGCCTCAGGCGTTGAAGTTCAGCCTGAGGCCCGGCCGCGGCCAGCGCGCCTTGTAGAGCCGCCCGGTCGCGCCCGCGGTGATCCAGGCGTCGCGCATGTCGGCGCCGCCGAAGCAGATGTTGGTCGTGACCGGGTCCGGCACCGGCAGATGCTCGGTCGAGCCGTCCGGGTCGAACACCGTGATCCCGCCATTGACGATCGTCGCCACGCAGACCTTGCCGCCGGCCTCGACGGCGAGGCTGTCGAGCAATTGATAGGCCTGGAGGTTGGCGACCACCCGCCCCGGCGCGTAGCCCGGCCCCGGCGCGAGCAGCCCGGGCCCGGCGAGGTCGAACGCCCACAGCCGCTGCAGCCAGGTATCGGCCACGTAGACCGTGCATTCGTCCGGCGACAGGCCGACGCCGTTGGGGCTCATCAGATCGCCGCGCTGGCGGCTCAGCGAGTCGCCGTCCACGCCCGCATGATAAAGCGCGCCGAAGCGCCGCCCGCCCGAGACGTTCACGCCGTGATCGGTGAACCAGAAGCCGCCTTCCGAATCGAAGACGAGGTCGTTCGGCGCGACGAGGCCGTCATAGACCGTCTCGAGCCGGCCGGTGGCGAGATCGTAGCGCTGGATCGCGCCGCCGCGATGCCCGGGCGGCGTCGGGCCGGGAATGGCGAGCCCGTCCTGGTCGCGATAGGAGAAGGCGCCGCCGTTGACCGCGATCCAGACCGCCCCGTCGGGCCCGATCGCCGCGCCGTTCGGGCCGGCCGCGGTTTCCGCGAGCACTTCCGCCGATCCGTCCGGGCGGACGCGAGTCAGCGCGTTGCGCCGAATCTCGGTCAGGATGACCGAACCGTCGGCCATCGCCACCGGCCCTTCCGGGAAGCGCAGCCCTTCGGCGACGAGTTCGAGAGCGAGCCCCATGGCTCCCCCTTATCGTCATGCCGAGCTTGATTCAGCATCCATGAACACGGATTGCGCGGACATTCCACTTCCGTGCTCATGGGTGCTGACTTCCGTCAGGATGACGCAGCGAAACTTCAGGCGCTGAGGCGCTGCTGGATGCCGTGGATCAGCTCGCTCGCTTTTTCGAAGTTCATCGGCCGGCCGAACAGATAGCCCTGGATCTGGTGGCAGCCCAAATCGCGCATCCGGGTGAAATCGTCGGCGGTCTCGACGCCCTCGGCGGTGACCGTCATCCGGAAGCTCTTGGCGAGCTGGACGATCGACTGGATGATCGCGACCGTCTCCTTGTTGTCGGCCGATTCGCGCACGAAGCTGCCGTCGATCTTCAACTTGTGGAAGACCGCCTTGTTGAGATAGCCGAGCGAGGAATAGCCGGTGCCGAAATCGTCGAGCGCGATGCCGACGCCGAGCGCCCTGAGGCGCTTCAGCACGTCGACCGCATTGGCCGAATCGCCGAGGAAGATCGATTCGGTCACTTCAAGCTCGAGCCGGTCGGGCTGGAGCCGGTATTTGCGGATCGCTTCGTTGATCGTGTTCGGCAGCGCCGGGTAGATGAGCTGCTTGGCGGAGACGTTGATCGCCACGCCGATATGCTCGGGCCAGGCGGCGGCGGCGCGGCACGCCTCCTGGATCACCCACTCGCCCAATTCCATGATCAGCCCCGATTCCTCGGCGAGCGGGATGAAATGGTTGGGCGGGACGATGCCGCGGGTCGGATGGTGCCAGCGGATCAGCGCCTCGAAGCCCATCAGGCTCTGGTCGGCGGCGTCGATCTGCGGCTGATAGAGCAGCCGGAACTGGTTGGACTTGATGCCGGCGCGCATGTCCTGCTCGAGCCGGAGCCGGTCCTCGGCCTCGTTCTGCATGTCGGCGTTGAAGAAGCGGCAGGTTCCGCGGCCCATCGCCTTGGCCTGGTAGAGCGCGAGGTCGGCCTTCTGGATGAGATCGTCGACGCTCTGGCCGTCCACGGGCCCGAACGCGCAGCCGATCGAGACGCCGATCCGGACCTCGGCCTTGTCGATGTGAAACGGCTCGGCGATCGCGGCGATCAGCCGGTCGGCGAGAGTCTCGACCATGCGCCGGCTGTTGGCGTCCTTGATGACGATGGCGAATTCGTCGCCGCCCATCCGGCCGACCTGGCCGAACGGCCCCGCTTCCTTCAACAGGCGCTGGGCGACGCTCTTGAGGACGACGTCGCCCTTCGGGTGGCCGAACGTGTCGTTGACCGGCTTGAAGCCGTCGAGGTCGAGGAACATGATCGCGCAGGGCGCGCCGCCCCCCGCCGAGCCCGACAGCGCCTCGCCGAGCAGCTGGCGCACCCGGCCGCGATTGGGCAGCCCCGAGAGCACGTCCATATTGGCGAGGTTGGTGAGCCGCTCCTGAGTCCGGCGGACGTCGGTGACGTCCTGGCCGACTCCGCGGAAGCCCTGGAAGGCGCCGGTCATGTCGATGATCGGATCGCCCGACAGGCTGATCCAGCGGGCGCCGCGCCGCGTCTTCAGCTCCATCTCGAGATTGGCGAAGGGCTGGCGCGAGAGCAGGATCCGGCCGAGCGCGCTGGTCCCGCCCAGCGAGGCCGGCAGCGAATGGCCGATCATCTGGTTGGTCGAGCGGCCGAGCAGGGCGGTCATCCGCGAGGAGATGTAGACGACCCGGTTCTCGGCATCGACCTGCCACAGCCAGCCGACCCCGCGATGCTCATATTCGTTCAAGAGCAGACGGATCGATTCCGCCTGCGCCCGGGTGCGGGCGAGCACCTTCAGCTGGCCGAAGATCCAGCGGGTCAGCCGCGCCAGCCCGAACGCGCCGGCGCCGGCGACCATCACGAAGGTGAGCGCGATCTTGGGATCGAGCGCGGCGCCGCCGAAATAATAAGCGAGGCAGAAGGCGGCGGTCAGGGTTGCGATCCAGGCGACCGCCGCCGCGGGAATCGCCGCCAGCGCGACCGCGGTGCCGATCATCGCGGCCATCGCGCCGCCGATCACCACCTGCACGTCGGGCGGCTGGGTGGCGAAGGCGTAGGTGGGCAGCGCCGACCACAGGCCGGCCAGTCCGACCGCTTCGGCGATCGCGAACCAGCGCGCTCGGGGCTTGGCGGTCCGGCTGCTTCCCCAGGCGCCGGCCTCGAGCGCGCGGCGGCAGGAGACCCAGTTGGCGAAGGTGACCAGAGCCGCCCAGCCGACGACGAGTTTCAGCTCGACCGAGCCGTACATCGCCCAGGCGGTGATCAGCGAAGCGGCGACCGCGGTGACTGCGAAATAGGGCGCGAACAAAGCGCGCGCTTCGACCTGGCCGTTATGGAGATGGGCGTCGCGCAGCCGCTCGCTGCCGAGATCGAGAGCGACCGACTCGGCCGCCTCCTCGCGCAGGTCGCTTTCCGGCGCGTCGGACTCCATCGGAACAGGCGAATGATACATCGATTTCCATCGGCTCGAGCGGGGTAGGCTTCTCCTATCCGCAAGACTTTGATGGATCGTTAAATTCGGCCCGGAATTCGCTCTTGGCCGAACGCCGCGAAACGTGCCGAAAACGGCGCTTTTTGGTTCAGTTCGCGGGGCGGAGCAGGCGATCGACCCGTTCCCGGGTGACGCTGTGATAGCCCGGCCGGGTGCGCGCATAGATACGCTCGGCGATCGGCCGGCCCCAATCGCCCTCGTGGAGCAGAGTGTCGAACAGGGGTTGGACGAAGCGCGCGCGGCCCATCTGGGCGAGGAAATGCTCGGCCACCGGCACCGCCGGCTCGTAGCGGTTGGCGAGCGCGAGCCGGAGCCAGACGAACAGCACTTCGGCATTGCCGCCGGCCGAGAGGCGGAAGGCGCGGTCGAGCTCGGCAAGGCGCGCCTGCGGCAGCCGGCGCGGCAAGCCTTTGAGGAAGCGCACCCGCTCGGCCCAGTTCCAGCCGGCGAACGGCACCGCCTCGGCGGGGCCGCCGGCGTTAAAGCGGGCAAGCGCCGAATCGACCGCGGCGAAGGCGGCGGGATCGGGCCGCGCGGCGTTGTCCGGCACGCCCGGCCGATAGACCCAGCGGTCGAGCTCCAGGCGCGACTCGAGCGCGGCGTCGCCTCGGACGAGGTTGGCGCGCAGATCGGCGAGGAAGCGGGCCGAGGTCATCGGCTGGAAGGCGTGGCGGTCGAAATAGGAGCGGAGGTAGGAGTCCCAGCGGGGGCGGCCGACGATCCGCTCCATGGTGCGCAGGAAGATCGCGCCCTTGTCGTAGACGATGCCGCTGCTGCCGCCGTCGGGATCGTCGTCGCCGTGGAGCCGCGTCCCGGGCGCATTCGGCCCGAGCTCGCGCACCGCCGCTTCCATGTCGGCCCACGACAAGGCCGCCTCCTGGCCCGCCCGCGCCGGGCCGTACAATTCCTCCATGATCCGATTCTCGAAATAGGAGGTGACGCCCTCGTTGAGCCAGGAATCGCTCCACACCGCGTTGGTGACGAGGTTGCCCGACCAGCTGTGCGCCAGCTCGTGGGCGACGAGCCCGACCAGCGAGCGGTCGCCGGCGAGGAAGGTCGGGGTGAGGAAGGTGAGGGTGGGATTCTCCATCCCGCCATAAGGGAAGCTCGGCGGCAGCACGATGACGTCGTAGCGGCCCCAGCGATAGGGCCCGTAGAGCCGCTCCGCCGCCTCGACCATGCGCTCGGTGTCGGCGAGCTCGGCGGCCGCGCGGTCGAGCATCGCCGGCTCGGTCCAGACGCCGGTGCGCCGGCCGAGCGGTCGGAAGGCGAGGTCGCCGGCGGCGAGAGCGATCAGATAGGGCGCGACCGGATGAGTCATCCGGAAGCGGAAGGCGCGCCGGCCGCGGCCGGCGGGCTCGCCGCGCGGGGTCAGCCGCTCGCCGGACATGACCACGGTCAGCGGCCGCGGCGCCGTGATCCGCGCTTCCCAGGTCTGGCGGATGCCGGGGCTGTCCTGGGTCGGGATCCAGGTCCGGTTGAGGATCGCCTGGCCCTGGCTGAACAGATAGGGATGGCGGCCGCCGGCGGTCTGCGCCGGGGTCAACCATTGCAAGGCTGCTGCGTCGGGCGCGCTGCGATAGCGAATACGGATCTGCCGCGCCGCGCCCATCCGAACGCTCAGCGGCTGCCCCCTCGCCTCGTCGCCCGCGCCGAGCGTGAAGGGAAGCGGCCGCCCGCGAAGGTCGGTCACCGCCTGGATCTCCAGCCCCTTGCTGTCGAGGACGATCTCCGGCGCGTACGGTGCCGCCTGGATGTCGAGCGTCGCCGTCCCGGCCATCCGCCGGTTCTGGAAATCGGCGTCGAGATCGAGCGCGACATGGGTGACTCGCGCGACCTCCGGCCGGGCGAAGCTTCGCGTGTCGCGCGCCTCTGCCGTGGTCAGGACGGGCGCCACCTCGCGCGGCGCGGCGGCGGCGCAGGCGAGCAGGATCAGGGCGAGACTGAGCAGGCGCATCGGCAACTCCGCCGATCTAACGCGCGGCGCCTGCGAGAAGATGCTGCTGCCAGAACATCAGGCCGACCCAGAATTGATAATCCTGATTCTCCTTCTTGGCGAAGCCGTGGCCCTCGTTCTGGCCGATCAGATGCCAGGCCGGGCGACCGGCGGCGCGGACTGCGGCGACCATCTGGTCGGCCTCCGATTGCGGCACCCGGGGATCATTGGCGCCGGTCACCACCATCAGCGGAATGCGCAGCTCCGAGACCCGGGTCAGCGGACTGATCGCGGTCAGCGCGGCGCGCTGGGCGGGGTCGCGCTCGTCGCCATATTCGGGCCGCCTCAGGTCGCGGCGATAGGCCTGGGTGTTTTCGAGGAAGGTTACCCAGTTCGAGATGGCGACGACGCAATTGGCGGCGCGCAGGCGATCGCCGAAGCGGATCGCCGAGGCGTAGCACATATAGCCGCCATAGGAGCCGCCGGTGACCGCGAAGCGGGCGGGATCGAGCGCCGGATCCTGCTGGAGCCGGTCGAGAAAGGCGCCGATATCGCGCACGCTGTTCTCGCGAAGCGTCGGCCCGTTGTCGAGGCTGACGAAGCGTTTGCCGTAGCCGGTCGAGCCGCGCACGTTAGGATAGAAGATGGCGATTCCGAGCTCATTGATCAGGTAATTGTTGCGGCCCAGGAAGCCTGGACGCGACTGCCCTTCGGGCCCGCCGTGGATGTTGACGATCAGCGGGCGTCGACCTGGAAAGCGGGCCGGATCGGGTCGGTAGAGGAAGCCCGAGACGGTCTCGCCATCGAAGCTGCGCGTCGTGATCAGCTGCGGCTCGACATTGACCGAGGCGTCGAGGCCGCCGGTCTCGCTGCGGGTCCAGCGCGTCACCGCCAGCGTACGCGGATCGACCGAATAGGCGTCCGACGGGCTGCGCGCAGAGGAGAGGCTGAAGCCGATCGTTCCCCACGGCGCGATTTCGAGGCCGCCGATCGTGCCGGCCGGAAGCCCGGGCACGAGGCGGGCGCGGCGCGTGCGCGTGTCGAGCAGCCTCAAACGGCTGATCCCAGCCTCGTTGGTGGTGAAGGCGATCGTCCGCCCATCTTCGGCGATGTCGAAAGTCTCGACGTCCCAGGGAATGTCGGTCACGACCGGCGTGAACCGGCCGCTGGCGATGTCGATCGTGCCGAGGCGCTGAAAATCGGAGCCTTCGTCCGAAGTCACCCAGAGCGTGCCGTCCGGCGCGAACTGGCTGCTGCCATAGGCTATGTCGTGGCTCTGGTCGCCGACCGGAGTCATCTGGCCGCCCGCGAGGTCGAGCAGGAACAGGTTCACCTTGGTGACCGAGATGTAGTTGACCGCCACCGCGCGCCGGCCGTCGGGCGAGAAATCGGCGATTCCCCAGCCGCCGCCCTGGACCTGGGCGACCATCCGGTTGGTCGAGGGATTGCGCGGGTCGATCACATAGAGATCGGCGTCGGCGCCGTTGCGGCGGGTCGAGCTGTAGCCGAGCCAGCGGCCGTCATGGCTCCACGCGCCGAGCTCGTTGCGGCTGCGGCCGTCGGTGAGCAGCCGGAGCTGGCCTGCGGCGAGCGTGTAGAGCTGGAAGAATTCGCTTCCGCCGACATCCTTCTGAGCGACCAGAACGTCGCCGGCGGGCGACCAATTGCCGCTCACCGGCTCGGCCTCGAAGCTCAATTGCTCGCGCATCCCCATCGGCATCGCCACCCGGTGGAGCTGGGCGGTGTTGCCGAAGCGGGTGGTGATCAGCATCGAGCGGTCGCGCGGGCTCCAGCCGGAAAAGCCGGCGCTGCGATACTCCATATAGGGCCGGGTGCGGGCGGCGAGATCGGCCGGCACCGGGGGGATGCCGTCGGCGGTCAGCGCCGCCGGCTTCTCGACCGCGGCGGGCGCGTCGCTCCCCTGGGCGAGGGCGGCGGTCAGCGGCAAGGCGAGCAAGGCGGCGATCAGCGTCAGGCGCATGGAGATTTCCTTCCGGCGGGCGATTCGAATGCGGCCGCGATCTGGCCTTTGCACGGCCGGTGCGTCAACATGCCGGCCGTGATTACGCAATATGGAGTGCTGCCCTACCGGACCGACGGCGAGGGTCGTATCGAGATCCTGCTCATCACCTCGAAGGAGCGGCGGCGCTGGGTCGTGCCCAAGGGCAATCCGATTCCCTTCCTGCTCAACTACGAATCGGCGGCGCGCGAAGCGTTCGAGGAAGCGGGCATCGAAGGGCGGATCGCGCCGCTGCCGATCGGCAGCTTCCGCTACGAGAAAAGGCGGCGGTCGGGCGATGCGGCGGCGATCGTCAACGTCCATCCGCTGCTGGTCACGCGCGAGGCGGCGGACTGGCCGGAGCGCAGCGAACGCGAGCGCCGCTGGTTCTCGCCCGAGGAGGCCGCCGCCGCAGTCGAGGAGCCCGAGCTCGCCGTAATAATTCTGTCTTTTAGCGAGGGCAAAGACGGTCCCTATCCACGCACGTCCCTGGTAGTTATGGGCGTCAACAGATTCTCCTGGGGGTACAGGATGCTCAGATTCGTCCGCGCCATCATGCCGAAGGAGGACCGCTTCTTCGACATGTTCGAGCGCCATGCGCAGATCCTTGTCGCCGGCGCCGACGCGCTCGGCGGCCTGTTCGACGGCGGCGACATCGCCGGCTCATGCAAGCGCATCCACGAGCACGAGAAAGCCGCCGACAACGTCACCCGCGACGTCCTGGTCGCCGTCCGCCGCTCGTTCATCACCCCCTTCGATCGAAGCGCGATCACGGCTCTCACTTCGTCGATGGACGATGCGATCGACGAGATGTGGCAGACCGCCAAGGCGGTGACGCTCTATGAAGTCGACAGCTTCGCGCCGCCGATGCGCGAGATGGTGGGCCTCGCCGGCGAGGCGGCGCGGCGGGTCGCCGAGGCGGTGCCGCTGCTCCGCAACATCGGCCGCAACCACGCCCGGCTGCACGAGCTGACCGAGGCGATCGTCAGCCTCGAAGGCCAGGCGGACGAGCGCTACGACAGCGGCCTCAAGGCGCTGTTCGAATCGCACGGCAAGGATCGGGCGATGGATTTCTTCGTCGGCCGCGAGGTCTACATCCATCTCGAAAAGGTGCTCGACCGCTTCGAGGACGTCGCCGACGAGATCGAAGGCATCGTGATCGACCACGCCTGATGGACGGCGCGCTCCCCTTCTATCTGCTCGTCGGCCTGATCGGCGTCGCCTTGCTGTTCGATTTCCTGAACGGCCTCCACGACGCCGCCAATTCGATCGCCACAGTGGTTTCGACCCGGGTGCTCTCGCCGCCGCTCGCGGTCGCCTGGGCCGCCTTCTTCAACTTCATCGCTTTCCTCTTCTTCGGCCTCCACGTCGCGACCACGATCGGCAAGGGCATCGTCGAGGCCGACATCGTCACCGCCTCGGTGATCTTCGCGGCCCTGATCGGCGCGATCTTCTGGAACGTGCTCACCTGGCTGCTCGGCATCCCCTCCTCGTCGAGCCACGCGCTGATCGGCGGGCTGCTCGGCGCCGGCGTCACCAAGGCGGGCGTCGGCGCGGTGGTCTGGTCGGGCGTCATCAAGACCACCGTCGGCATCTTCATGGCGCCGCTCCTCGGCATGGTGACGGCGATCCTGTTGATGATTCTCGTCGCCTGGCTGTTCCGGCGCATGGCCTCGAACCGCGCCGACCGCGTGTTCCGCCGCACCCAGCTGTTCACCTCCGCGCTCTATTCGCTCGGCCATGGCGGCAACGACGCCCAGAAGACGATGGGGATCATCGCCGTCCTGCTCTACTCGCAAGGCATGCTCGGCGGCGAGTTCAGCGTCCCCTTCTGGGTGGTGCTGAGCTGCCAGGCGGCGATGGGCCTCGGTACGTTGATGGGCGGCTGGCGGATCGTCCATACGATGGGCTCGAAGATCACCCGGATCACCCCGCGCGAAGGCGCCTGCGCCGAGTTCGGCGGCTCGATCATGCTGTTCGGCGCGACCTGGCTCGGTATCCCGGTCTCGACCACCCATACCATCACCGGCTGCATCATGGGCGTCGGCGCCGCCCGCCGCGCCTCGGCGGTGCGCTGGGGCGTCGCCGGCAACATCATCATCGCCTGGTTCATCACCATCCCCGCCGCCGCCGCGATCGCCGCGGCGACCTACTGGATCACGCGGCTCTTCTGAAAATGGGGACAATCCCTCTTTTCTTCAGCATTCCACCACGTTGACGGCGAGGCCGCCGAGGCTGGTTTCCTTGTAGCGCTCGTTCATGTCGAGGCCGGTCTTGCGCATCGTTTCGATCACCTGGTCGAGGCTGACGCGGTGCGAGCCGTCGCCGACGAGGGCGAGCCGCGAGGCCTCGATCGCCTTGATCGCGCCGACCGCGTTGCGCTCGATGCACGGCACCTGGACGAGGCCGCCGACCGGATCGCAGGTCAGGCCCAAATTGTGCTCCATGCCGATCTCGGCGGCGTTCTCGACCTGCGCCGGCGTGCCCCCCAAGGCCGCGGTCAGTCCCGCCGCCGCCATCGAGCAGGCGACTCCGACCTCGCCCTGGCAGCCCACTTCGGCGCCCGAGATCGAAGCGTTCTCCTTGAACAGCGAACCGATTGCGGCGGCGGTCAGGAGAAAGGTGCGCACGCCTTCGTCGGTCGCCCGCGGGGTGAAGCGCTGATAGTAGCGCAGCACTGCCGGCACGATGCCGGCGGCGCCGTTGGTCGGCGCGGTGACGACCTTGCCGCCCGCGGCATTCTCCTCGTTGACCGCGAGCGCCCATAAATTGACCCAGTCGATCACGGTCAGCGGGTCCTGAAGCGCCCGCTCGGCGCGCTCGGTCAGCAGCCGGTAGAGCGCGGGCGCGCGGCGCCTGACATTGAGCCCGCCGGGCAGGATCCCGCCCGCGGCTATGCCGCGATCGATGCAGGCCGACATTGCGGCGGTGATCGCGTCGAGTCGGGCGTCGATCTCCGCGTCGTCGAGCGCGGCCCGCTCGTTCGCGCGCGCGATCTCGGCGATGCTCATCTCCTCGCGCTCCGCCAGCGCGAGCAGCTCGTCGCCCGAGCTGTAGCGCAGCGGCACGTCCCAGGCGCCTTCGGGGGGAGCGTTGCGCGCCACCGCCGCCTCGTCGACGACGGCGCCGCCGCCGACCGAATAAGAGATCCTGCTCGCCAGCAGTCCGCCCTCCGCATCGCGGGCGGTGAAACGCATGCCGTTCGAATGATGCGGCAGCCGCTCGCGCTGGAGGAAGCGCAGGTCGGCGGGTTCGTCGAAGGCGATCGGCCGGCTGCCGCCCAGGTTGAGCCGGCCGGTTTCGCGGATCGCGGCGACCGTTCGGTCGGCTGCGTCCGGGTCGATCCGGTCGGGCCGCTCGCCCGACAGGCCGAGCAGGATGGCGCGGTCGGTAGCGTGGCCCTTGCCGGTCAAAGCGAGCGAACCGTAGAGATCGACCTCGACCCGACCGGTCCGCTCGAGCAGCCCGTCCGCGCGCAGCCCCTCGACAAAGCGGCAAGCGGCCGTCATCGGTCCCATCGTATGCGAGCTGGACGGACCGACCCCGATCTTGAAGAGGTCGAAGGCGCTGCAAACCAAGGCTTCTCTCCTGAGGCGGCGCCATGGGCCCCAAGGCCGCTCAAGGCAAGCTTGAGCCTGCCCTTCGTGCTGCTCGACGATGCCCGCCCGGGGGGACGGGCGCTGCTCTATACCGCGCTCACCGAGACCGTCGAAACGCGCGACCATCGCGAAATAGGCGCATGCCTCGATCGGCTCCGCGGCAGGCAGGCGGCGGGCTTCCTCGCTTATGAGGCGGGGCTGGCGCTGGAGGATAGGCTCGCGCCGCTGCGCGTCGCGCCTGCCGCCGAGGCGCCGCCGCTGCTGTGGTTCGGCCTGTTCGGAGCCTGCGAGGAGGTGGAGGCCGCGGCCCTGCTCCCCGACGGCGCCGGCGCCTCGGCCGGCATGCCGCGGCCGCTGATCAGCGAGGCCGAATATGACAGCGCGCTGGCCGCGGTGAAGACCCATATCGAGGCGGGCGACATCTACCAGGCCAACCTGACCTTCGCCGCCGAGGTGAAGACCTGCGGGCACCCGCTGGCGCTCTATGCGGCGCTGCGGACGCGCGCGAAGGCCGGCCACGGCGCGATCGTCTTCACCGGCGCCCACTGGATCCTCAGCCTGTCGCCCGAGCTGTTCTTCACGATCGAAGGCAGGCGCGTCACCACCCGGCCGATGAAGGGCACGGCGCCGCGCGACGCCGATCCGGAAGCATTCCGCGCCGATCCCAAGCAGCGCGCCGAGAATCTGATGATCGTCGACCTGCTGCGCAACGATCTTTCGCGTGTCGCCCGGCCCGGCAGCGTCGCCGTGCCCGAATTGTTCGCGGTCGAGACCTATCCGACGCTGCTCCAGCTGACCTCGACCGTCGTTGCCGACCTCGACGACGGCCTCGACGCGATCGACCTCATCCGCGCCATCTACCCCTGCGGCTCGATCACCGGCGCCCCGAAGATCCGGGCGATGGAGATCATCGCCGCGCTGGAGGCAAGCCCGCGCTCGGTCTATTGCGGTGCGATCGGAAGGCTTGCGCCGGACGGCGGGGCCGCGTTCAATGTCGCGATCCGGACGCTGGTCATGAAGGCGGGCGAGCGGGTCGCGCGAATGGGGCTCGGCTCCGGTATCGTTGCCGACAGCGAGGCCGGCGACGAATGGCGCGAATGCCTGGCTAAAGGAGCGTTTGTGGCGACCGGCCGGAGCTTCGACCTCATCGAGACGATGCGCTTCGATCCCGTCGAGGGCGTCGCCGACCTCGATCGCCACCTCCAGCGCATGAAGGCCAGCGCGGATGCGCTCGATTTCCGCTTCGACCGGCACGAGGCGCGCAACGACCTTCAGGCCGCCACCTTTCGCGCCGGGCCGAGCCTGATCCGGCTGGTCCTCGCGCGCAGCGGCGCGCTGGCGATCGAACTGAGGCCGCTCGAGCCGGCGCCGGCCGAGCCGGTCGCGGTCACGGTCGTGCCGCTGCCCGTCTCGCCGGACGATTTCCGCCTTCGCCACAAGACCAGCGACCGCGCCTTCTACGACGAAGCGCGCGCCGCTTCCGGGGCGTTCGAAACCATCTTCGCCGGACCTGACGGCTTCCTCACCGAGGGCAGCTTCACCACCCTGTTCGTTGAGCGCGGCGGCACGCTGCTGACCCCGCCGCTGGCCCGCGGCCTGCTTCCCGGCGTGCTGCGCGCCCGGCTGATCGCCGAGGGCCGGGCGAAGGAAGCGGATCTGACCGAGGCCGACCTCGCGGACGGCCTTTTCATCGGCAATGCGGTGCGCGGGCTCGTTCGCGCGCGGTTAAGGTCGGCACAGGCAGGAGCGCAGGCATGACGAACTTCGACCGGCGCGCATTTCTCGGCCTCGGCGGCGCGGCCATGATCGCCGGCCTCGCCTTCACCATGACCGGCCGCGAGGCCGAAGCCCAGCCGGGCCGCTTCCGCTTCCGCCTGACCGACGCCCAGTGGCGGGCGCGATTGAACCCCACCCAATATGCCGTGCTTCGCCAGGGGCAGACCGAGCGGCCCGGATCGAGCCCGCTCGACCGCGAGCATCGCCGCGGCACCTTCCTCTGCGCCGGCTGCGGCCAGCCGCTCTTCTCCTCGGCGACGAAGTTCGAGAGCGGCACCGGCTGGCCGAGCTTCTTCCGGCCGCTGCCCGGCGCGGTCGTCACCCGCGACGACCGCAGCCTGCTGATGGCGCGCACCGAAGTGCTCTGCTCGCGCTGCGGCGGCCATCTCGGCCACGTCTTCAACGACGGCCCCCGCCCGACCGGCCTTCGCTATTGCATGAACGGCGCCGCGATGACCTTCAGGCCGCTATCGGGAACCTGAGCAGCCGATCCTGCACCGGCACCAGCGCCTGGGCGCCCGCGCCGACCGCTCGGACGATCTCGGGATGATGCGCATCGAGGCCGCCGGTGAGCGACCCGAAGGCGGGCAGGATGAGCTTGGTCGTCGTGGCGACGAAGCAGCGGCGCGAGACCTGGCGGCCGCGCTGGGTGATGCGCAGCTTGGGATGGAAATGGCCGCTCAGCTCCGGCCGGGTTTCGGCCGGGTCGGCTTCGTGGCGGAGGATCAGCCCGTCGACCTCCGCTTCCGCGACGACGGCGCCGCCGCAATGGTCCGCGAAGCCGGGATCGTGGTTGCCGGTGATCCACGTCCAGCGCGTCGCCGCAGTCAGCGCGGTCAGCAGGTTGCGCGCATCGGCCGGCAGCCGGTCGCAGCCGTGGCGGTCGTGGAAGCTGTCGCCGAGGCACCAGATTTCCTCGGGCCCGGTCGCCTTGGCGATGGCGGCAAGATCGGCGAGCGTCGCCAGCGAATCGTAGGGGGGCAGCATCTGCCCGCCGGCCGCGAACCAGCTCGCTTTTTCGAGGTGGAGATCGGCAACCAGCAGGGCGCGCCGACTTGGCCAGAACAGCGCGCCCTGGGGCAGCGCCCTGAGCTCGTGGCCGGAGAACGAAAAGCGAACCATGATCCCGCTATAAAGCGGGCCCGCGTCGCCTTTCAAGCACTCAGGAGAGCTGCAGTGCCGCCAACAACGATAGGGCCGCGTCGGCGCGGGTCGTCCAGAACAACAGCCCGCCGACCGCGAAGCCCTGGGCGACCAGAGCGAACGGATTTTGCAGCTTGTTCCAGATCTTCATCGGACGTTCCCGCTTTCCTCAGCCTTTTCGGCCTGCGTTCGAATGTCCGCCCCAAATCCTAAACGAAAGCTTAATCCGCCAGCCCGATCCTACGAAACGGACGAATCGTGCGACGAAAAATCCGGCGCCGAAACGAATCGGCGCCGGATCGTACCGACCTCCCGGGGAGGCCGGTCAGGCGTCGGTGAGCTCCGCGGCCGGCGCGGGCTCGCCTTCGATCGTCGTCGGCGAGGAGCCGGCGATGTCGATCTTGCGCGGCTTCATCGCCTCCGGCACCTCGCGGGCGAGCTCGATTCGGAGCAGGCCGTCGGCGAGGTCGGCGCCGGTGACCCGGACGAAGTCGGCGAGCTCGAACTTGCGCTCGAAGGCGCGGGTGGCGATGCCCATGTGCAGAAAATTGCCATCTTTGCCGCGTTCGTCGCCGCGGCGGCCGCTGATCGTCAGCAGGTTCTGGTGGGCGACGATCTCGATCTCGTCGCGCTTGAAGCCGGCCACCGCGAGAGTGATGCGGTAGCTGTCGTCGCCGAGCTTCTCGATGTCGAACGGCGGGTAATTGTCCTGCTCGGCGCGGCTGGCGCTTTCGAGGAAGTCGAACAGGCGGTCGAAACCGACCGTGGATCGCCGATAGGGCGAAAAGTCATAACCTCTCATTGCATGTCCTCCATTGAGCAACATTTGAATTTCCGGAACCCGATTCAGGCGTCCCGGAAGCTCCGATTTAGGAGGAGATTTCGCGCCTTCAAGACCGCCCGGCGGCGCCGACATGGCCGGCGATCGCGGCGATCAGAGCGTCGACCCCGAACGGCTTCCTGAGCACCGCGAAATCCTCGCCGAGCGCGCTTTCCAGCTGGTCGCTCTCGGCAAAGCCGGTGACGAAGACGATCGGCAGCCCGGGCTGGAGCCGGCGCGCCTCGCGGGCGAGCTGGGCGCCGTTCATCCCCGGCATCGCGAAATCGAGCAGCAGGAGGTCGGGCGCTTCGCCGGCAAGCGCGGCAAGCGCGGCCTCGGCGTCGGCGAAGGTCTCGATCCGGTGGCCGAGGTCGGCGAGGATGTCGGCGACGAAGGCGCGGACGTCGTCGTCGTCGTCGACCACGAGGATCCGCGCCCCCGGCGTAGCCGCCGTCGCCCCGCCAGCCGCCGCCGCAGCGCCGCCGGGCGCGCCTTCCTCGGCCACCTCGCCGGCGACATGCGGCAGCAGCAGCCGGACGATCGTCCCTTCGCCCTCTTTGCTCTCGATCCTCAGCGTTCCGTTCGACTGGCGGGCGATGCCGTAGACCTGGGCGAGGCCGAGGCCGGTGCCCTTGCCGAACGGCTTCGTCGAGAAGAACGGCTCGGTGGCGCGGGCGAGCACGTCGGGCGTCATGCCCTGGCCGGTGTCGGCGATGGCGACGCAGACATAGTCCCCGGCGTCGATGTCGAGATCGTCCTGCTCGTGGGCAAGGCCGGTCGAGATGGTCAGGGTGCCGCCCTCGGGCATGGCGTCGCGGGCGTTGAGGGCAAGGTTGAGGATCGCATTTTCGAGCTGGTTCTCGTCGCACAAGGCGTTGCCCGCCTCGCTCCCGAGCTCGGTGCGGACCTCGATCGCGCTGCCGATCGAATGCTCCAGCATCTGCTTCATCGTCTCGATCACTCGGTTGACCGGGACCGGCGCCATCCGGATCCGCTGGAGGCGCGAGAAAGCGAGCAGCTGGGTGGTCAGCTTGGCGCCGCGCCGGCCCGATTCGAGCGCGGTCTCGGCGATCCGCTTGAGGCGCGGTTCGTCGACCGCCCTGGCGAGCAGCTCCAGCCCGCCGATCACCGGAGTCAAGAGATTGTTGAAATCGTGGGCGATGCCGCCGGTCAGCTGGCCGACCGCCTCCATCTTCTGGGCCTGGCGGAGCGCCTCCTCGGCGCGCTCGCGCTCGGCGACCTCGGCCTGCAGCCGGTCGAGCGCGAGGCGGAGGTCGGAGGTGCGCTCGGCGACCTTCTGCTCGAGCGCCTCGGTGCCCAATTTCCATTCGGTGATGTCGTGGGCGGCGCCGATGAAGCCGATATGCTCGCCCGTCGGCCCCCAGCGCGGCTGCGAGATCGAGCGCAGCCAGCGCCACTCGCCGTCGGCGCGGCGGAAGCGGCCCTCCAGCACGAACAGCTTCAGCGAAGCCTCGCCGGCGAGCGATTCCGCCAGGATCCGCGCCGCATCGTCGGGATGGATGATGTTGCGCCAGTCGTAGTCGACCGCCTCCTCGTAGGTGACGCCCATGAAGTCCACATAGGCGCGGTTGACGAAGTTGCGCCGGCGGTCGAGCTTGGTCACCCACATCGGCACCGGCGCCGCGTCGGCGATCAGCCGGAACCGCTCCTCGCTCTCGCGGGCGCGGTCCTCGGCGGCGGCGTCGTGGCTGACCGCTGTGACCGTTCCGAACACGCCGCCGATCGTGCCGTCCTCGCCGAGGATCGGGTTGTAGCTGAAGGTCAGCCAGACCGGCTGCTCGACGCCGTCGCGGCGCAAGGTGCGCGGCTCGGATTCGAAGAACAAGGTCTCGCCGGCGAGCGCGCGCTCGGCGCCGGGCCGGATCCGCTCCCAATGGTCGGCCCAGATCTCGCGCACCGGCTTGCCGTAAGCGGGGCCGCGGTCGCCGAGAATCTCGCCATAGCCGTCATTGTAGAGGAGCAGGAGGTCGGGGCCCCAGGCGAGGAACATCGGCA
>JADMIO011246919.1_pt1 | contig 22575 bp, 22 predicted proteins | sample 8958161 | NCBI WGS metagenome assembly JADMIO01 (sample SAMN16585339, study PRJNA669376) | soil metagenome | isolation source: Crop rotation soil | place: USA: Cullars Rotation, Alabama | collected 2011 | reverse complement strand
TGGGCGACCGCCACGACGAGACCTACCGCGCGTTCCTCGAGCGTCGCGCGATCTGGCACGCCTCGCTCGTCGAGCGCGGCCTCGCGCGGTTCTGGGGCGCCATCGATCCGGGGGCCGGCCTGGTCGCCTCGCTCGGGCTCGTGCCGCTCGGCCCGCATCACCGCTACCAGGACGTGCAGACCGCGCCGGCGTACCGGAGTCGCGGGCTCGCGGCCGCGCTGCTCGCCACCGCCGCCGCCGAGGCGACGACGCCGGTCGTGATCGTCGCCGAGCCGACCGGCGCTGCGGCGCGGGTCTACGCGCGGGTCGGGCTGCGCACCGTCGAGCACGTCGGCTCGGCGTGCCGCCGGCCGACCTGACTAGCGCGCGAGCCGCGCGATGATGACCGTGATCGCCAGCGCGAGGCCGATCGCGGCGGCGAACACGATCCCGAGCGCCCAGCCCGGCACGACCCGCAGCGGCCGGTTGGCCTCGGCCTCCCAGTCGACCGCCTGTGCGTACTGCGGACCGACCGGCGAGATCAGCTGCGGGTTCGGGCTGAGGAACACGCCGCTGTCGACCTGCTGCGGCTGATCGTACGGACCCGAGCCGTACGGCTGCGGTGGCTGCTGCTGGTACGGCTGCTGCTGCGGCTGCTGCGCGTACTGCTGCTCGTACGAGCCGACCTCCTGGGTCTCGGCGACCGACGCGAACGACTCGAGCACGCCGGGCGGCGGCGGCTGGGTCGGCGACATCGATCGCGGGTTGCTCGGCAGGACCTCGCTCGACTCGTCGAGCTCGGCGACCATCGTCGGCAGGTTCGCGAGCTCGGGGAACTTGTTGGGCGAGGCGGTCGGCGCGCGCGGCACCGGCGGCAGCGGCAAGGGGCCCGATGGCGGCATCTTGGGCGCGACCTTCTGCGGCGCCGGCGTGACGAGCTTGGGCACTGCGATCGCCGACGGCTTGGCCGCGACCGTCGGGGGACGGGCCGCCGGAGCCGGAGCCGGCGCCGGCGCCGGCTTGTTGCCCGAAGACTTGTCCATCTCCGCGAGCAGCTCGAGCGGGTTGGCCTCGATGCGCGTGCGCTCGGCCGGCATGTCGTCGTCACCGTCTTCGTCGGTGTCGTACGCGCTATCGCCGGTCTTCGCGCCGAGCCCGGAGAGCACGTCGGACAGGCCGGAGATCGAGTTATTGCTCGGCCGGACGAGGTCCTGGGTCCCGAGCTCGAACGACTTGTCGCCGGTCTCGGCGCCGAGGTCGAGCGTCTCGATGTGCTTCTTCTCGTCCTCGTCGCCGCTCCACGACATCCCGACCTCGACCGCGGCGGCCTCGCGTCCGGAGATCAGGTCGCGCATCCGCGCGCCGTGCTCCTCGATCTCCGGCATGAACGTCTGCTCGCAGAACCGCGCGACGTCGCCGGGCCCCGAGCCCTTGCCCCGGTGGTGCAGGTAGCCGAGCAGCGCGTCGCCGAACGCCTCGGCGGTCGGGTAGCGCGCCTCCTTCTCCTTCGCCAGCGCGCGCATGATGACCGCGTCGAGCGTCGGATCGAGCTCGTGGTTGAGCGACGACGGCAGCGGCACCGCGCAGTCGATCACCGCCTGGTAGGTCTCGTACGGCGACGGCCGCTTGAACAGCCGCTTGCCGGTCAGGAGCTCGTGCGCGATGACGCCGAGCGCGAACACGTCGGTGCGGCGGTCGACGTTCTGCGCCACGCACTGCTCGGGCGACATGTACGCGAACTTGCCCTTGATCGTGCCGGAGCGCGTCTTGGTCTCGCGCTGGTCGGCCTTCGCGATTCCGAAGTCGACGACCTTCGTCACGCCCTCGAAGCTCACGACGAGGTTCTGCGGCGAGATATCGCGGTGGACGATGTTGAGGTTCTTGCCGTTCACCGCGCGCTCGTGCGCGTAGTGCAGGCCGGCGCACGACTGCGCGAGGATGTTGAGCGTCAGCGGCACCGGGATCTTGCCACCCGGCAGGCGCTCGCCGACGCGGCGGACCATCATCGCGAGCGACAGCCCGGCGAGGAACTCCATGACCATGAAGTAGCGGCCGTCCTGCTCGCCGAGCTCCATCGTCTGCACGATGTTCGAGTGGTCGAGGTGGGCCGCGATGCGGGCCTCGTCGAGGAACATCCGCACGAAGTCCTGGTCGTCGTTCAGGTGGTCGTGCAGGCACTTGACGACCACGTACTTCTCGAACCCCGCCGCCCCGTCGATGCGCGCGAGGTAGATCTCCGCCGTACCGCCCAGCGCGAGGAGCGCCAGGATCTCGTACTTGCCGAGTCGCTTGCCGAGCAGCGACCCCGCCCCAGCGGGAATCCCGGACATTGCGTCCCGAGTGTACTACAGCTCCATGATCTCTTTTTCTTTGGCCTTCGCGACGTCATCGACCATCGCGATGTACTTGTCGGTGAGGTCCTGGGTCTTCTTCTCGCCGTCCTTGCGCTGATCCTCGGTGATCTGCTTCTCCTTCTCGGCGTCCTTGATCATGTCCATCGCGTCGCGGCGGGCCGAGCGCACGGCCACGCGGGCCTCCTCGGTCTGCTTGCCGACGGTCTTCGCGAGCTCCTTGCGGCGCTCGGTGGTGAGCGGCGGGATCGGGAGTCGGACGAGCTCGCTGTCGGACACCGGGTTGATCCCGAGGTCGCTCGCGCGGATCGCCTTGTCGATCACCGCGATCATCGACTTCTCCCACGGCTTCACGGTGATCAGGCGTGCGTCGACGACCTGGATCGTCGAGACCTGGTTCACCGGCGTCGGCGTGCCGTAGTAGTCGACCTTGATGCCGTCGAGCATGGCGGTGTTCGCGCGTCCGGTCCGGATCTTCTGGAGGTCGCGCTTGAACGAGTCGACAGCCTTTTTCATGCTGTCTTCGGCGTCGGTCGTGATGTCGTTGATCATCTCGTTTCTCCCGGCTCCCTAGATTGCAAATCGCGTCTCTTGGTTGTCCTTGACGATCGTCGTGCCGATCGAGTCGCCGGTCACCACGCGCTCGATGTTGCCACGCGCCGCGAGCTCGAACACGACGATCCGCATCTCGTTGTCGCGACACAGCGCGAACGCGGTCGCGTCCATCACCTTCAGGTTCTTCTGCAGCGCGTCGCTGTAGGTGACCTGCGAGTAACGCCGGGCGTCGGCGTGCTTCTTGGGGTCCTTGTCGTAGACGCCGTCGACGTTCTTCGCCATCAGGAGGATCTCGGCGCCGATCTCGATCGCGCGGAGTGACGCCGCGGTGTCGGTCGTGAAGAACGGGTTGCCGGTGCCGGCTCCGAAGATCACCACTCGCTTCTTCTCGAGGTGGCGGATCGCACGGCGGCGGATGTACGGCTCGGCGAGCTGCGAGATCGGGATCGCGGTCTGCACGCGGGTCACGACCCCGCACTTCTCGATCGCCGACTGGAGCGACACCGCGTTCATCACGGTCGCGAGCATGCCGACGTAGTCCGCGCTCGCGCGGTCCATGCCCGAGGCCTGCGCGCCGCGGAAGATGTTGCCGCCGCCGACCACGACCGCGACCTCGACGCCCAGCTTCACGGCATCCGCGATCTCCATCGCGACCATCGACAGGATCTCGGGGTTGACCCCGAACGCCTGCGTTCCCATGAGGGCTTCACCCGAGATCTTGAGGAGAACGCGCTTGAAAGCGGGCTTGCGGTCCGTCATGGCGGCGCGACCTTATCACCGGACCGTCGTCCACGCCGCGTCGCCGTGGGCCCACTGACCGATCCAGTCGACCAGCTTCACGCCGCCCGGAGTCATCAGCGTTCCCGCGCTGCCGAGCATGGTGTGATTGGTCCCTGCGAGCACGAAGGCGTGCGTGTTCGCGCGCCCGTAGTGATCGGAGATCAGGCCGTTCGTGGCATCGACCAGGGAGCCGGCGTACCCGAAGTACTGCCGGATGACCGCGTCGTCATCCCACGTGAGGAGCCCGATCCGGGCGGCCGGGTGCGCGGTCGCGATCGCGTCGATCACGGCCGGGAACGCGGTGTCGCATCCGGTGCAGCCGGGCGGGAACTGCAGCGTCCACGCGGTCTGCCAGGTGTCGTACGCGGCGAGCACGGGCACGAACGGCGAGCTGTCCTGCAGCACGTGGACATCGACGCTCGGCCACGCCGCCGCGAACCGGTGCTGGTTGAACGTCGCGCCGTAGCCGCCGGCCGACGATCCGGATAGCCAGATCCGGGTGAGGCCGGGCAGCGTCGCGTGCAGCGCGTCGACGAACGTCTGGGTGTTGGTCGCGCCGGTGTGATGGACGGTGTGCCCGGCGGCGTAGTCGCGCGTCGCGATCCCCGCGTGCAGGTCGCCGGTGCAGTACGGGATCCACACGAGCGTCGCCGCGCCGAACACGTTGCCGGCCGAGCGATCGGGAGGCCCAGGTTTGTCGGTCTCGAACTGCGCTGCGGTGTACGTGGTCTCGATGTTGACCGATGTCTTCAGCGTGAAGCACGTGTTGTCGTCCCAGCACGCGCCGCCGCCCTCGAAGTACACCAGCAGGTCGCCGCTCGGGGCCGGCGGGAAGTTGATCCCGAACCCGGCGGGCGTGCCGTTCGCGCACGTCGTGCCCGGCATCTCGATCCAGGTCCACTGGTTCGCCGGCGCCGTGATCACGCGCGCGTCGGCGGCGGGTGAAGTCGCGTCGGCAACGACCTGCGAGCCGTCGTCACCGCACGCGGCGAGGAACACGAGCACGGCAAGGGTCCGCATCACGAAATAGTAACCGATTGACAACCACGTCGACGAAAGTCCACAACCTGCGCTCGGGTCGGTCGAAGGGGGAAGGCACATGTACATCCGCGTCGGGAACACACGGTATGGCGAGGTCGAGACCGCCGACGACGGCGAGCACGCGGTCACGATGTTCACCCACATCTGGTACGTGCCGCTCGTCCCGGGCCAGAGCTACTGGATCGGTCCGGACGGCCGCGAGACCAAGATCGAGCAGCATCATCCAAGCCTCCGCGCCGGGTACGCGCGCTCCTGGTCGATCGCCGCCGCGATGGGGCTGATCGCGCTCGCCGCCGGGCTCCGCAATCCCTGGGTCGCGCTCGGCGCGCCGGTGCTGCTGCTGCTCGCGCTGCAATCGTGGCGCGGGCGGCACGCGTCCGCGCACCAGCTTCGCGCCGGCGTGTTTCACCGGGCCGCCTACGGGTTGCGGTGCGATCCGCGCTACATCCCGGCCGATCGCCGCGCGCTCCTCGCGAAGCAGATCGAGGAGCGCTGGGCCGCCCTCGGCAACAACCGGAGCCCCGACGATGTCGCGCGCGACGGGGCGCGCGATGCCGTCGAGGCGATGCTCGCGTACATGATGCTGCGGCTCGCCGGCCTGAAGCTGCGGGGCGATGCCGCGCGCGACCACGAGCGCGAGGCCGCGCGTCTGCTCGAAGGCGATCATGCCTCGAACGAGCTCGAGGCCGGCCCGTTCCGCGGGTTGTCCGACGCGCGTGCCCCGAGCTCCGGGACGCCCGCGCCGCTCCCGTCGTTGCCCGAGGTGCCCGTGGCCCCCCGCATGCCGGCGCCGGTATCCCGCGGCGAAGAGGTGGGGACGGCGCTCCTGGTCTACGGCGGTGCCGCGCTGGCGAGCATCCTCGGTGGCGGGCTCGTGGCGATGCAGCTGGGTGACCCACGCTCCGACGCCGGCGTGCTCGTGTGCGCGGTGCTCATGGTCCTCGCGCTGCCCGGCGTGATCGGGTGGAAGCTCTGGCGCCGCCAGCGGCGCGCTTAGCGGCGCTGCCCGATCGGGATGCGATCGACCGTTGACGTCGACGTGGCGATCCACCTCGAGGTTGACGGCGACGTAGACGTTGCCCCCACGCTCGAGGCCATCGATGCTCCGGTGGATCGCCCACGTCAAGGTCGACGCCGACGCCGACGCCTTCCCGCTCAGCTCTTCGCGAACAGCTTGCGCAGGCTCGCGAGCAGCCCGTGCGTCGCATCGGCGCCACCGCCGTCGTCGACCGGCGGGGCGGTCTTCAGGCGCTTGCTCTGACGCAGGAGCATCGTGAGCTCGTTGGCGTCGAACCACACGCCGTGCTCGGTGCAGCGGTCGAGCTGGACGCTGCCGAGGTCGACCATCTGCATCGGCTTCTTGCACGCCGCGCACGGGCGGGCCTGATCCTCGGCGCGATCGGTCCACATCAACGCGCCGAGCGCGGTGCTCGTGCGCTGCTCGACCATCGCGAGGAGCGTCTCCTCGGTGATCCACGCGCCGTCGCAGGTCTCGCAGCGGTGCGTCTGACCGGCCTCGACGAGACCGCCGCCGTCCTTGGGGCACGTGAGATCCATGCGCGAACTCTAGTACGACTTCGCCCAGACGACCCGCTTCGCGCTCGGCTCGCCGGTGAACGGGCATGTACCCGGCTCACCCGGCTCGAGCGGGATGCAGCGCACGGTGACCTTCAGGTCGTCCTTGATCTTGGCCTCGAGCTTGGGGTCGCCGTTGAAGTGCGCCCACGCAAACCCGGCGTGAATCGGCGTCGGATCGTTCGCGTTCTTCTTCGGCGGCTCGGCGAAGTACGCGTAGAACTCTTCCTTGGTGTCGATCACCTTGGTGTGCTCGGTGCGGTGCGCCTTGGCGCGCGCGAACAGGTTGGCCTGGATGTCGGTCAGCGTCGCGACGATCGAACCGATCAGCTCGGCGCGCGGCGTCGACACCGCCTTGTCACCCTCCTTGTCGCGGCGCGCGACCATCGCGACGTCGCCGTCGATGTCGCGCGGGCCGACCTCGATGCGGACCGGGATGCCCTTGCGGACCCACTCCCACTTCTTGTCGCCGCCGCCGATGTCGCGGGCGTCGAGCTCGACGCGGATCGGCGCGTCGTCGTAGCGCTGCGCCTTCAGGTCGGCCGCGAGCTGCTTGCAGTACGCCATCACGCGGTCGCGGTCCTCGGGCTTGCGCACGACCGGGATGATCACGACGTGCTTCGGCGCGAGGCGCGGCGGGCAGACCATGCCGAGGTCGTCGGCGTGGGTCATGATCATGCCGCCGACCAGGCGCGTCGACACGCCCCACGAGGTCGTCCACGCGAACTGCATCTCGTTCTTGTCGTTCGAGAACTGGATGCCCGAGGCCTTCGCGAAGTTCTGGCCGAGGAAGTGCGACGTGCCGGCCTGCAGCGCCTTGCGGTCCTGCATCATCGCCTCGATGCAGTAGGTCGACACCGCGCCGGGGAACCGCTCGCCCGCGGTCTTCTCGCCCTGGATCACCGGCATCGCCATGTAGTCCTCGGCGAACGTCGCGTAGACGCCGAGCATCTTCATGGTCTCCTCGACGGCCTCCGTATCCGTGGCATGGGCGGTGTGGCCCTCCTGCCAGAGGAACTCGGTCGTGCGCAGGAACAGGCGCGTGCGCATCTCCCAGCGGACGACGTTGGCCCACTGGTTGATGAGCAGCGGCAGGTCGCGATAGCTCTGCACCCACTTCGCGAAGGACGCGCCGATGATCGTCTCCGACGTCGGGCGGACGACGAGCGGCTCCTCGAGCTTGCCGGCCGGCTCGAGCTTGCCGTCGCGCATCTCGAGGCGGTGGTGGGTGACGACCGCCATCTCCTTCGCGAAGCCCTCGACGTGCGTCGCTTCCTTGGCGAAGTACGACAGCGGGATGAACAGCGGGAAGTACGCGTTCGAGTGCCCGGTGTCCTTGAACATCCCGTCGAGCACGCGCTGGACGTTCTCCCACAGCGCGTAGCCCCACGGCTTGATCACCATGCAGCCCTTGACGTCGCTGTTCTCCGCGAGGTCCGCGGCGGCGACGACCTGGAGGTACCAGTCCTGATAATCCGCGGCGCGAGTCTTGGTGATCTTCTGCGTTGCCATCGAGGCTGGGTATGTACCGCAGCTACGGGCAATCGGGAAACGTTCGGACGCCGTCGAGATCGAAGAACCAGGTCCCGTCGTGCAGGAACCCGATCGTGGCGACCACGTTGTCGGTCGGCACGCCCTCGACCTTCGCGAGGGCCCAGATGTGCGCGAACGAGCACCGCGGCGGCGGCCGCAGCTTGGTGTTGCACAGCCCGGTCACCACGGCCGCCGACGCTCCCTTCGGGGTGACCTCGACGACGACGCGGCAGTACAGGTCGACCTCGACGTTGCGCGGGACGTCGGGCGGCCGCACCGAGCGCGACGGCGAGCGGAACTCGAAGTAGGACGTGTGGTCCTTGTTGAGCGTGAGATCGACGCGGCCGTCGGGCCACACGTCCTCGTACATCTCGAGCTCGGTGAACCCGGCGTCGGGCAGGAGCTTCTTCGCGAGCGCCTCGGCCTTCGGCAGGTACGCGATCGGATCGAACCGCTTCGGGTCGTAGTCGGCGGGCACCTCGAGCGACCGCGTGTTGGTCTGCACGAGCTTGACGTCGCCGCTGATCGTCACGCCCTTCGGCGCCGGATCGGGCGTCGGCACCGGGTTCGAACCGCGGGCGCTCGTCACGAGGTTGTCGATCGCCACGCTCCCGTCCAGTGGCGCGACGCTCGGGGTCGCATCGATCGCGATCGCCGCACTTCCGGCGCTCGCGATGACCGTCGTCGTACCACCGCGCGTCGCGATCGCGATCGCCGCGACGCCGATCGCGACGACCGCGAGCACGGCGAGGCCGATCACGAGGCCACCGCGCCGGGTCTTCACCGTCGGCGCGGCCGGCGGCGGCCCGGGCGAGACATGCGACGGCGTCGGCGTCGGGAACGCCGGCTGGAGCGCCGAGCGACCGGAGCGCCTGGTCGACAGCGACCGCCACTGATCCGGCGGCAGCGTCGCCGAGGCCTGCTCGAGCGCGACCGCCATCGCCTCGACCGACGCGAAGCGATGCGCGGGATCCTTCGCGAGCGCGATCGCGATCACGCGCTCGATCGCCTCCGGCAGATCCGGGCGCAGCGAGCGCGCGGGCGGCGGCGCCTGCTCGAGGTGCGCGCGCATGAGCTCGAACAGCTGCGTGCCGGTGAACGGGACGCGCCCGGTGACCGCCTCGAACAGCACGATGCCGGCGGCGTAGACGTCGGTGCGCGCGTCGGCGTTGCCGGCGCCGGTGATCTGCTCGGGCGCCATGTACGCCGGCGTGCCGAGCAGCGCGCCGGTCCGCGTGCGCGGCGACCGCAGATCGCCGAGGCCGGGCGCGAGCTTCGCGATCCCGAAGTCGAGGACCTTCGCGTGGCCCTCGCCGGTGATGAGGATGTTGTCGGGCTTGAGATCGCGGTGGACGATGCCGATCGCGTGCGCCGCCGCGAGCGCCGACAGCACCTCGAGCATCGCGCGGACGACGCCGCCGATCGGCGCCGGGCCGTGGCGGACCAGCTCGCCGAGCGTCTGGCCCTCGACGAACTCCATCACGATGTACGGGCGGCCGTCGGGCAGCCGCGCCAGGTCGATCACGCTCGCGATGTGCTCGTGACGGATCAGGTTGACCGCGCGCGCCTCGGCGAAGAACCGCTCCAGCAGCTCGGGGTTCTCGGCGCACTGATCCGAGAGCACCTTGACCGCGACGCGGCTGCCGATCTCGGGCTGCACGCCGAGGTAGACCTTGCTCATCCCGCCGGCGCCGAGCACGCGCTCGAGCCGGAACCGGCCGACCGTGGTGCCGATCAGCGCGTCGTCGATCACGACTTGCCGCGGAGCCGGAACAGACACTGCCGCGCGCGCGTGACCGACAGGCTCGCGGCCTCGTCGCCCGCGACGTCGGCCATCGGCTTCTTCTCGAGCTCGTCGATCGCGACGCCGACGCCGTCGACGCACGCGATCGTGCGGCACGCGCACGCGCGCCCGTGCAGCTCCGCGGCGACCTTCTGCCAGCTCGCGAGATCGAAGCGCAGCGGCGCGTCCAGCGGCGGCGGATCGGCGGAGTCGTAGTCGTAGCTCCACGCCGGCTCGTCGAGCCGCGGCGGGCAGTTGCGATCGCGGGACTGGCACGCCTCGAGCGCGACGATGAACCGCCGGCGCACCGCGAGATCGGCGACCGCGGTGCGCATCGGATCGCTGCTCCCGACATCGGCGCCGGTGGCCTCGAGATCGGCGACCGCCTTCTCGGCCTTGGCCTCGCGGCCGCGCTCCGCGATCAGCGCGCGCTCGAGCTCGGGCTTGCCGTAGGTCGGCACGAAGTCATCGTCGCTCGCGAGCTCCGCCGAGGTGTGCTCGCCGTGATCGGTCGGCGGTGGGACGTGGAACGTGTCGCCGTGGCCGCAGGCGCCCATCAGCGCGACGAAAATTGCCAGCCGCAGTGTTCCCACGATCCGTAAGGTAACCGGGTAATTGGCGTGCTACCACCAGCTTGAATCCCTCGCTGCTTGCCGCGTCGAATCCACAGGTGCTGACATGATCGATTTCATCGGAATTCTCACCCGCGCCCTCCTCGGCCTCGCTCCCGCTCCCACCCCGACCAAGCCGGCGATCGTGACGACGATCCCGCTCGTCGCGACGCCCGGCGCCGGATCGGGTGCCGGCGAGGTCGGCAAGCAGACCGCCGCCGAGACGCTCGACAAGGTCCAGACGTTCTACGCCGGCATCAAGCAGGTCAGCGCGCAGTTCCGCCAGGTCGTCGACAACGCGACCTACGGCACGAGCAAGACCAGCGACGGCAACGTGTTCATCTCCAAGCCCGGCAAGATGCGCTGGGACTACATGGAGAAGGTGAACACCAAGGGCAAGACCCAGGTTCAGGTCACCAAGAGCTTCGTGTCGAACGGCACGTACCTCTACGTGATCGAGCACGCCAACAAGACGGTCTCGAAGAAGAGCCTCGACCAGAACCTGATGCCGGTGGCGGTCAGCTTCCTCTACGGCAAGGGCGACCTGAAGACCGAGTTCGATCCCGAGCTCGACACCTCCGGCAAGTACGGCAGCAAGGGCGACATCGTCCTCAAGCTGACGCCGAAGAAGGACAAGCAGTCGGCGCAGTACAAGAACCTGTACCTCGTCGTGTCGGGCAGCGACTTCCACGTCTCGCAGTCGGTGATCATCGACAACAACGGCGGCACGAATCACTTCCGGTTCTTCGCGCCCGACTTCAAGAAGCCGATCGCCGACAAGTGGTTCGAGTTCGACCGCTCGAGCGTGCCGGACTACCGGATGGTCGATCTCGATCAGCAGCAGCAGCAGGGATCGGGCTCGGGCAAGTGATCGCGCTCGTGGTGCTGGCGCCGACCGCCGCGCAGATCGTCGCCAACGTCCAGGCGCACTACGCGAAGGTCCAGCAGCAGACGATGACGTTCAGCCAGGTCACGAGCAACGCCACGTTCGGGACCGCGGTGCCGAGCAATGGTGACGTCTATCTCCAGCGACCGAACCTGATCCAGCTGGACTACTTCCCGAACACCAAGGGCAAGACCCACAAGCAGTTCATCGTCGACGGCAAGGTCGCGTGGGTGATCGACTTCGCGAGCAAGACGGTCACGCACAAGCCGTTCGCCGCGAACGCGCAACTCCCGCTCGCGCTCGGCTTCCTGACCGCCGTGAACTACGCCGCACAGTTCGATCTGACGCTCGTCGACCCGACGACCGTCGAGCTCGTGCCCAAGCAGCCGAGCGCCGAGGTCAAGTCGCTACGACTCGTCGTCGATCCCACGGACGCGCACGTGATCTCGTCGACGGTCATCGACCCGCACGACAACTCGATCGCGTACACGTTCGGCACGCCGAGCAGCGCCAAGATCTCGGCGAGCAAGTTCGTGTTCGACCCCAAGCTGTATCCGGGTTTCCAGATCGCGCCGTAGACTGCGCGGATGGACACCAAGTTCGTCGACGCGAACGGCCTGCGGTTCGCGTACCTCGAGCAGGGTCGCGGCCCGCTCGTCGTGCTGGTGCACGGCTTCCCCGACACCGCGCACACCTGGGATGCGACGATGCCGCGCCTCGCCGCCGACGGCTACCGCGTCGTCGCGCCGTTCACGCGCGGCTATCACCCGACCGCGATCCCGGTTGTCCCGGCCTACGACGCCGAGACCCAGTCGCAGGACGTCGTCGCGCTGATCGACGCGCTCGGCGGTGGCGAGCCCGCGATCCTCGTCGGCCACGACTGGGGCGCGACCGCGGCGTACGGGGCCGCCGCCCTCGCGCCCGAACGGATCCGTCTCCTCGTCACGCTCGCGATCCCGCACCCCGCGACGATCCGGCCGACGCCGCGGCTGGCGTGGACGATGCGGCACATGGTCACGCTGCGTCGCAAGCGCGCCGCCGAGCAGGTCGCGCGCGACGACTTCGCGATGGTCGACACGCTGTGGCGCCGGTGGTCGCCGGCATGGCCGGACATCCCGCCCGCCGAGACCGCGCACGTGAAGACCGCGTTCGCGCAGCCCGGCTCGCTCGACGCCGCGCTCGGCTACTACCGCGCGCTCCGGGTCCGCATGCCGCCGATGCTGCGCCAGCAGATCACCGTGCCGGCGATCGCGTTCGCCGGCGAGCACGACCACATCGCGACCCGCGCGTACGAGAAGGCGCGCCGGATGTTCGCGGGGCCGTACCAGGTGATCCTCGTGCCGGGCGGTCACTTCATGCACCGCGAGCATCCCGGGCACTTCGTCGACTCGCTCGCCGGCGCGCTCGCCGAGTTCGAGCGCCGCCCGTCACCGTGACCGTCACGGGTAGCTGATCAAGAAGCTCGACGCTCGAGTTCTCGACTTCGCGGCGGGAGAGTGTTGGTGGGAAAAGTCGGGTTCGGGTTCCGGTTCCGGTTCCGGTCAAGGTCAAGGTTCAGGTCGAGGTTTGGGTTCGCGAAACGTCCCGCGCGCTCCGACGCTCCGTTCTCGATCCAGTTCCTCGAACCCGTGCGACCCCCAACCTCAACCTCGACCTGAACCTGAACCTCGACCTGAACCTTGACCGGAACCGGAACCGGAACCCGACTCTTCTCACCAACACACGACAACTCGCGGTTCAGTGGTGTCAGCAGATGTCGCGACGGCGCGGGCTCGGCCGGCGCGATGCGACGACGTGGTGGTCGTCGTCAGCGCTAAAGGCGAGTCCGACGACATGAAGTCGACGACCTTGTTCTCGACTTCGTGGCGGGAGACTGTTGGTGGGAAGAGTCGCGTTCGCGTTCCGGTTCCGGTTCCGGTCAAGGTTCAGGTCAAGGTTCAGGTCGACGTTTGGGTTCGCGAAACGTCCCGCGCGCTCCGACGCTCCGTTCTCGATCCAGTTCCTCGAACCCGTGCGACCCCCAACCTCAACCTCGACCTGAACCTGAACCTCGACCTGAACCTTGACCGGAACCGGAACCGGAACCCGACTCTTCTCACCAACACACGACAACTCGCGGTTCAGTGGTGTCAGCAGATGTCGCGACGGCGCGGGCTCGGCCGGCGCGATGCGACGACGTGGTGGTCGTCGTCAGCGCTAAAGGCGAGTCCGACGACATGAAGTCGACGACCTTGTTCTCGACTTCGCGGCGGGAGACTGTTGGTGGGAAGAGTCGCGTTCGCGTTCCGGTTCCGGTTCAGGGTCGAGGTTCGGGTTCGAGGATCGTCCCGCGCGCTCCGACGCTCCGTTCTCGATCCAGTTCCTCGAGCTCGCGGTGGCGTCGTCCGCCTGCGGGTCAGCGATACGGCGAGGGCGGCGTGAAGTCGACGACCTCGGTCATGAACTCCGGGCCGATCGGGATCTTCGACGCCGTGTGGCAGTACCACTCGACGTAGTCGCAGCTCGCGCACACCCAGGCCTCGAGCATCCCGGCGCCGCGCCGGATGTTCGACTCGCCGTCGCGGATCCGGTGGGTCACGTACATCGGCGCGACCAGCTCGGCGACGTACTCCCCGGTCCCGGTCGCGGTGTACTCGCGCGGGATGACGCGCACGAACTTCAACCCGCTGCAGCTCCGGCATCCGCGCGGTGGTCGCGTCACCTCCGGCATCGGCACGATGCCGAGCCGGTCGCAGCACCCGACGCAGATGCCGGGCTTGTTGAGATGGGTCTCCTTGCAGATCTTGCAGACGATCTCGGCGGCCATGCCGCGGAGGTTACAGGCTCGCGGACGGCTGCGGATCGATCGCGACGCTCGGGCGCATCGGGGCATCCGGCACCACGACGACCGGGGTCTGGCCACCGTGCGCGCGCTGCTCGTTCTCGACGATCGCCGCGGCGGCGAACCGGCGCAGGTCGGCGAGCACGTCGTCGCCGAGGTCCGGCGCGAACTTCGTGGTCGCGGTCGCCGCGAGGCGCGCGAGCTTCACGTCCTTGTGCCACTGGTTCGTCGTCTGCGACGCGATGATCGAGCGCCGCGTCGTGAACATCAGCGTGCCCGTCTTGACGTCGAACATCGTCGCCTCGATGAAGCCGTAGACCTCCTGGCGATTGCCCGGGAGGAACAGCGCGCCGACGATCGTCGCGTAGCCCCACGCCCACGGGTTCCACATCGCGTCCTTGCCGAGGACCTCGCGGTACAGCATCACGTAGCGCAGCCGGTAGCGCGCGGCGTTCTCGCGCAGCGCCTCCATGCCGAGCGAGCCCGACGGAATGACCATGGTCTGCGTGACCAGCGAGAACGCCGGGTCCTGGCGCAGGCGCTTCACGAACGCGTTCAGCCCCGACGGCACGCCGTGGTCGGGTCCCGGGCCGCGCCAGTCGGTCGCGGTCGAGATCGGGATCACCCCGACGCGCGCCGGCAGCTCGAGCTCGATCGGCGCGGCGAGGATCTTCTGCAGGGCATCTTCGGACAGCGCGCCGCCGGGGTCGCGCGCGAACAGCGAGCGATCGAGCGGCTTGGGCATCGCCGGCTCGGGGGCCGCCGCGGCCATCGGCGCCGAGGCCATGTGCATCTTGGCGCCACAGCCGCCGACCACGAGACAAAGCACGAGCATGGCGGCTGAAAAGCCGCGCGACACGGTCACCATGAATAGGCTCCTTATGCGCGCCGAGCGGGCCGACGCGGTTCGCCCTGGTAACGCAGGGCAACCGGCGCGCTTACGCTAGAGTCGCCGCATGAAATCGCATGCCCGCCAGGCCCCGCCGAAGGGCCCCGTCGTGCTCGTGGTCATGGACGGCATCGGTCGCGGCGCCGGCGACGAGGCCGACGCCGTGGCGATCGCCGCCACTCCGACCCTCGACCGCCTGTGGGTGCCCGGCGTACGCGCCGAGCTCCGCGCCCACGGCAAGTCGGTCGGGCTGCCATCCGACGACGACATGGGCAACAGCGAGGTCGGCCACAACGCGCTCGGCGCCGGCAAGATCTACGCGCAGGGCTCGGTGCTCGTCGGCCGCGCGATCCGATCGGGCGCGCTGTTCGAGGGCGCGACCTGGCAGTCGGTGATCGCGCGGGGTGTCCGCGGCGGTGCGGTCCACTTCCTCGGCCTCCTGTCCGACGGCAACGTGCACTCGCACCTCGATCACCTCGAGGCGATGCTCGGCGCGGCCGCGACCGCCGGCTGCAAGCGGCTCTACATCCACGCGCTGCTCGACGGTCGCGACGTGCCGCCGACCAGCGCGCTCGCGTACGTCGATCGCACCGAGCGGTTCCTCGCGACGCTGCGGGCGGCCGGCGTCGACGCGCGGATCGCGACCGGCGGCGGCCGCATGACGACCACGATGGATCGCTACGAGGCCGACTGGGCGATGGTCGAGCGCGGCTGGCACCTCCACGTGCTCGGCGAGGGCCGGCGGTTTCCGTCGGCGACCACCGCGGTCGAGACGCTGCGCGACGAGCGTCTCGGCGTGATCGACCAGGATCTACCCGGGTTCGTCGTCGGCGATCCGGTGCCGATGCAGGACGGGGACGCCTGCGTGATGTTCAACTTCCGCGGCGATCGCGCGATCGAGATCACCCGCGCGTTCGACGACGCGGCGTTCGCGAAGTTCGATCGCGTGCGCCGGCCCGACGTGTTCTACGCCGGGATGATGGAGTACGACGGCGACCTCCACCTGCCGGGTCACTACCTGGTCACGCCGCCGGCGATCGAGCGGCCGATGGGCGAGATCCTGGCGGCCGCCCACGTCAGCCAGCTCGCGATCTCGGAGACCCAGAAGTACGGGCATGTCACGTACTTCTGGAACGGCAATCGCAGCGGCATGTTCGACGACGGCACCGAGACCTACATCGAGATCCCGAGCGATCGCGTGCCGTTCGAGCAGCGGCCGTGGATGAAGGCCGCCGAGATCACGGATCGGCTGATCGCGGAAATTCGAACCGGCAAGCATCGGTTCGCTCGGGTGAACTATGCGAACGGCGACATGGTCGGACATACGGGAGCGTTCGACGCCACCGTCCTCGCGGTCGAGACGGTCGACCTCCAGCTCGCGCGGCTCGCCGCTGCAGTGGAAGAGTTGCAAGGAATTCTCGTGGTTACGGCCGACCACGGCAACGCCGACGAGATGTTCCAGCGCGACAAGACCGGGCGCGTTCTTCGCGACAAGGGCTCGGGCCAACCCGTGGTAAAGACGAGCCACACGTTGAACGCCGTGCCATTCTCGATCCACGACCCCGCCCGCGGCGATCGCTACGAGATCGACCCGGCCGTGGCCGCGACCGGGGGGATCGCCAACGTGACCGCGACCTGTCTCGAGCTCCTCGGCTTCACCCCGCCCGACGACCTGGAACGCTCTCTCCTCAAGTTTCGATGAATCGACGGAAAGCATGACTACCAGCACGAAAGCCCTGATCGGTGTCCTGCTCTTCGGGACCGTCGGCATCATCGTCTTCCTGTTCGTCCATCTCTCCGGGAGTGATGGACGACCCGGGCTCTCGATCGGGAGCAAGGCGGCCTCGGCCGCGTGCGTGAAGGGCCAGCGCGACTGCCTGCCCGACGTCAACTACGTCGACACCGCCGGCAAGGCCTACACGACCGCGGCGCTCGCCGGCAAGGTCGTCGTCGTCAACTTCTGGGCGACCTGGTGCAAGCCGTGTCAGCACGAGATCCCGGCGCTGTCGAAGACCTACGACAAGTACAAGGCGAAGAACGTCGTCTTCCTCGGCGTGATGACCGACAACGCCGACGACGACTCGCTGCTCAACTTCCAGTCCGACCACGAGATGACCTACCCCGTCGTCCGCGCCAGCTCGGACATCCTGGTCTCGTACAACTATCCCGAGTCGCTGCCGACCACGTTCGTGTTCGACAAGGGCGGCAAGCAGATCTACAGCAAGGTCGGCGGCGTCACCGAGCGCGAGCTCGCCGACCTGCTCGACCCGGTCGTCAACTAGACGCGGTCGCGTCGCGGAGGGCCTCGTCGAACGCCGCGCCGTCGGTGTAGACCAGCATCGCGTCTCCGAGCTCCGCGAATCGCCGCACGAAGTCCGCGGTGAGCTGGACGAACCGCGTGCCGGTCAGCATGTGGATCCGGAACAGGTGATCGCGATGTGCGCGCAGCCACTGGGCCCACACGTTGCTGACGTCGACGGAGGCACCCGTGGTCCGGCGCGCATCGATGAACAGCGTGAACGGTCCCGCGGCGAGGTGCTCGTCGAGGGCACGCAGCGGCGCGTCGCCGTGCTCGCCGGCGTCGCGCCCGGCGATCGTCAGCACGACCACCGCGCGAACCGGCCGCGCGATCGCGAGCGTCGAATGGACACCCTCGAACTTCACGATCAGAAGCTACCGGTCAGGCCGACGGTCGGGACCGCGCGATCGCCGACGCCGCGCGCCATGCCGACCGACGGTGTCATGAACACGCCGTGCTTGCGGTTGTAGCGATCGACCGCGTCGGCGGTGTCGTTGATGTCGTAGGCGACGCCGCCGACGTAGGCGATCGCGCCGAGCCCGATCACGACGACGCCCTGCTGCGTGAGCCCGGAGCACATCGCCTCGTGGCCGTCCTGCAGGCAGCGCTTGCTCGACGTCATCTCGAACGCGCCGTACCCGATCATCAGGCCGGCGAGGACGCGCGTCGCCATGCCGATGGTCAGGTAGTCGTGCGCGTAGTACTGGCCGAGCGACGGCGTCACGATCGACGTCGCGAGCCCGGTGATCAGGAGCGGCTGGTTCGCGACCTCGTTGAACGGCGGGAAGAACAGGCTCGCGAGGATCAGCCCCGACGACACGCCGGTCCCGACGCCGGCGAGCGCCTGCCCGACCGCGCGCGACTTCATCTCGCCGGAGTCGGCGTGGGCCACATTCGTGGCGGCGGCGAGCAGCGCCGCGGCGATCAGGAACTTCATCGACCCCTCGCTTCGCTCGGGCTGCTCGCTTCGCTCGCAATCGTGGTCATCGCACCTCCGCGGCGAGCTCGGTCGACGCGAACGCGCCGAACATGCCGCCGGTGTGGACGAACGCGATCGCCGATCCGAAGCGCGCCGGATCGCGCGCGAGCTCGGTGACGACGCCGTGGAACGCCTTGCCGGTGTAGACCGGATCGAGCACGACGCCGTCGGTGCGACACAGCGCGTGGATCGTCGCGAGCTCCTCGGGGCGGCTGCGGGCGTAGCCGAGCCCGACGTGCCCGTCGACGATGTCGATGTCGGCCTCGGTGACGTTCGCGCCGAGCTGCCAGCGGCGCTCGGCGTCGGCGCAGATCGCGCCGATGCCGTCGACGAAGTAGCGGCGGTCGTCGCACACGTTCACGCCGGCGACCCGGATCCCGCGCGCGGCGAGCCCGAACAGCTTGGCCCCGAGGACGAGCCCGGCGCCGGTGCCGCCCGAGCCGCAGGCGTAGACCACGGTGACCGGCTTGTCGGGCGACGCGATGTCGGCGAGGTCGTCGGCGAGCTCGCGCATCGCGCGGATGTAGCCCCAGCTGCCGAGCGCGTTCGAGCCGCCCTCGGGGACGATGTACGGTCGGCCGCCCTTCGCGCGGATCGCGACGGCCTCGGCCTCCATCAGCTCGGTGCGCTGCTTCCACGCCGGCCGCGTGATCCAGCGGATCTGCGCGCCGACCAGGTGGTCGAGCAGGATGTTGCCGGTCGGGGCCGGTGGCTTCGCCGGATCGTCGCAGCGCAGCACGATCACCGGCTGCATCCCGAGCTGGACCGCGGCGAACGCGGTCGCGCGGGCGTGGTTCGACTGCTCGCCGCCGCAGGTGATGACGTGGGTCGCCTCGACCGCCCGGGCCTCGGCCATCAGGTACTCGAGCTTGCGGACCTTGTTGCCCATCAGCTCGCTGCCGGTGTGATCGTCGCGCTTCAGCCAGACGCGCACGCCGGACGGCGCGGTGCGCAGCCAGTGCCCGCGCGTGGGCTGGTTGGCGAGGAGGACCCGGGCGGGCTCGCGGTCGTGCAGCTTCATGGGTGTCCTATCAGCCTGATCGCGAAGTAGCCGATCAGCACGACGATCGTGATGGCCGCGCCGAGGATTCCGACGACCTTGTGGCTGCGGCCGCCGAGCTGGCGGTAGGCGTCCGCGGCCAGCGCGGCGTCGGCCCGGGCGATCCCCGCCCAGTCGATCGCCGGGGTGGCGGCCTCGATCGCCTGGATGGCGGCACGCGCGGCGTGGGCGCTCTGCAGGTCGAGCTCGGTCGAGCCGGGCCGGAACGCGAGCGGGTAGGCGTCCTGCCCTGCGCGCAGATGCGCGTAGGCCGAACACGGCTCGGCGAGCGCGTCGAGCGCGCGGGCCGCGGCGTCGAGGTTGGTCCACACCTCGGGAAAGATCTGGCTCGCCTCGCCGATCCGGAGCTGCCGCCCGGGGTCGCGATCGAAGTCGTCGGTGCCGATCCGGCCGAGCACGCTGCCGATCTGCTGGGCGGTCGATGGTCCCCGCGCGAGCTCCTCGAATCGGTCGAGCACGGTTCGCGCGATGCCGACGTGCCGGATCACCGCGGCGTATCGCTCGGTCACGGCTGCATGCTTGCAGAAAACGCGGTCGCGCGCGAGGCCCGTGCTAATTGGAAGGTGTGAAGACGATGTTGATGGCGGTCGGCCTCGTGGCGTTCGCCTCGACGGCGATCGGCAAGGGCTGGCCGACCCCGGCCGCGGGCCCGACCAAGAGCGGCGACCCCGAGCTGGTGTTCACGTTCGACGACGGCCCCAACCCGGCGACCACGCCGCGCGTGCTCGACGCGCTGGCCAAGCACCACATCAAGGCGACGTTCTTCATGGTCGGCGAGCGGCTCGACAACAAGAAGAAGGTCGATCCGATCGTCGCGCGGATCATCGCCGAGGGTCACGTCATCGCGAACCACACGATGACGCACAAGGACCTGTGCAAGAAGAAGCTGTCCGACGAGGACGCCGCCAAGGATCTCGACTCGGGGCGAGCCAAGATCGAGGAGGTCACCGGCTTCCACACGTTCTGGTTCCGCGCGCCGTACGGGACGCGGTGCGAGCGGGTCGAGCGGATGCTCGCCGAGCGCCACATCGACCACTTCCACTGGGACCTCGACCCGCAGGAGTGGAAGCACAACAATGCCGACAAGGCGTTCGACTACGTCACCAAGCAGCTCGCCAAGTCGAGCAATCGCAACGTCCTGCTCATGCACGACATCAAGGAGGCGACGGCGATCGCGCTCCCCCGCATCCTCGACTGGATCGACGAGGAGAACGCCCGCCGCGAGGTCGCCCACAAGCGCCGGATCCGGATCATCCAGGCGCCCGAGCTGGCCGCCGAGAAGATCTCACCCGAGCTGAAGGCCTGGGTGGCCGAGCTGCTCCCAGGGCGCGGCGACCTCGGGGCACGGATCGCGACCGCGTTGCCCTGACGTGCTAGGGTTCGGCAGCTGCGATGTTTCGGATTCGCCAATCGTATCGCGATGATGTCGACCAGGTGCTCGCGGTTGCCGAGTACCTCGATACCGTGAACCTGCCCGCCGATCGGCCTCACATCGAGGAGATCCTCGATCGCAGCGAGAAATCGTTCTCGACGGCGCTGCCGGCGACCGAACGCGAGTTCCTGTTCGTGCTCGAGGATCTCGAGAAGAAGCGGATCATCGGCACGTCGATGATCTACGCGCAGCACGGGACCAAGCGCGCGCCGCACATCTTCTTCCGGGTCGAGACCGACGAGCGCTACTCGGTGACGCTCGACAAGTACATGGTCCACCCGACGCTGCGCATCGGCTACAACTACGACGGGCCGACCGAGATCGGCGGGCTCATCCTCTTGCCCGAGTACCGCCGCAACACCGACGCGCTCGGCAAGTCGCTGTCGTACGTGCGGTTCCTGTTCATGCGCATGCACCGCGAGCTGTTCCGCGATCGCGTGCTGTCCGAGCTCCTGCCGCCGCTCGAGGCCGACGGGACGTCGAAGCTGTGGGAGGCGCTCGGGCGCCGGTTCACCGGCCTCAGCTACCAGGAGGCCGACCTCCTGTCGAAGGACAACAAGGAGTTCATCCACGCGCTGTTCCCCGACGACCCGATCCACGTCGAGCTGCTGTCGGACGACGTCCGCGCGGTGATCGGCCAGGTCGGCCCGGAGACCAAGGCGGTCGAGAAGATGCTGCGCCGGATCGGGTTCTCCTACGCCGGGCAGATCGATCCGTTCGACGGCGGCCCCCACTTCGTGGCGAACACCGACGACATCGCGGTGGTCAAGGAGGCCGTGCAGGTCGAGACCCGCGCGGTCGACCACACCGACCCCGAGCGACCGTGGGCGATCGTCGCGTTCGAGCACGCGCAGAAGCCGCGGTTCCGCGCGATCGGCACCCGCGTGATCCCGCTCGCGAACGGCGTCATCGGGCTGACCGACGACGCGCGCGCGCGGCTCGGCGTCACCGACGGGCAGAAGGTATGGCTCAGCTACGGCTGATCGCGATCGCGATGGTCGCGTGCGCGCCGGCCGTCGCGGATCCCGCCGGCTCACCGTCCGGGCTGACCGCGCCGGCCGGGTGGCGCGCGGCGCCCGAGCTCGCGGCCGCGGCCATCGATGGCGCGCGGGCGACCGGCATCGTCGTCGAGGGCAGCGAGGCGTGGGCCGAGCCCGCGCGCGGCTGCTACGCGACGTGGATCGCGCTGCGCGGCGGCGACCACACGCTGCTCGCGATCGACGATCTGCTCGCGAGCCTGGCGACCGCGAAGATCGCGGTGCACGACGTCGTCAAGCCGGCCGGCGACGGCGTGGTCGCGCTCGCCTTCGCGCGCGGCGACTACACCGGCAAGCTGCGTGCGCGGATCGCGGGCGATCGGCTGGTCGCGCACGCGTGCTTCGCGAACGCGAGCCGGCGAGCTGCGCGCCGGCGTGCGCGACGTTGCTCGGAGCGATCGCGTGAAGGCGCTGATCCTGGTGCTGGCGATGGCCGGCTCGGCGTACGCCGAGACCGACCTGATCGTGACGTCGCCGCCGAAGTGGCGGCTCGATCGCGAGAAGTCGGCGGCGATGAACCTCGCCGCGCAGGGCGCCAGGCACTTCGGCACCGCGCCGTCGCTCGACGTCACCGAGGCGTACTTCCCGAACGAGATCGGCGCCGCGCTGATCGTGACGCGGTCGACCTCGACCGCCCTGCCCGACGGTCGCGATCCCGCGATCGCCGCGGCCATCGACGAGCTCGAGACCTGGACCACGCGCGGCGGGCCGATCACCGACGTCAGCAAGTCGCGCAAGGCGCTCGACGACGCGAAGCTGCTCGAGATCGTCGTCGGCGGGCGCGATGCCGCGGCCTCGACGCGCTCGATGTTCCGCATGATCGTCGCCGCCGACGCGACGCGGGTCGTCACGGTCACCGGGCTGTGCCTCGATCGCGACGACTCGAACCCCGATCACATCGCGCTGTGCCGCGCCGCGCTGACCACGCTCGATCCCGGGATCCCGGTGGAGGCGCGGGTCGCGC
>JADMIO011419551.1_pt1 | contig 22576 bp, 14 predicted proteins | sample 8958161 | NCBI WGS metagenome assembly JADMIO01 (sample SAMN16585339, study PRJNA669376) | soil metagenome | isolation source: Crop rotation soil | place: USA: Cullars Rotation, Alabama | collected 2011 | reverse complement strand
CGACAACTTGTCCACGTGGAATTCTAAGCTTAGGATCCCAATGTGCTGGAAAGAACAAGTCGCGCGCCGCCTCCGCCTCACTGCCTGAACGTCTGGTCGAGTGGCTGGAAGCCAGCCCGTTGTCGAATGTCTTTAGAGCGGGAAAACTCTATGTAGTAGCCCTCCTGGCGCCCGAAGACCATCTGGTCCAAGTTATTGAAGAGGTTAACGCTAATGCTGACTCCTCCGGAGTGCGCGACCTTTGTGTTAAAAAAAGCCGTCCGCGTGAAGCGGTTGGTGCCCGACGCCCTGACAGAAAGATCGAGGGCGTAGGTGTTCGGGTCGGCCAGAATCTGCCTCAGGCGTTCGGCGCGGAGCAACCCTGCGAGCACCGTTTCGTTACCCGCCGCGTTGACACCCGTCATGAGCTTCAGCGCGTCGGCAATACTGGTCCTGAAAGCCTCGATGTTACGGGTGGTCTGATTAATCCGCTCGATCTTTCTGTTGAGGTAGATTTTGTCTGCTTCCGCCTGCGCCAGCTTCCGCCTTGCTGCGGCGAGGTCGAACGCGGGCTTGGCTGGCTGTTGCTGGCCCCCCGAGGTCGCCTTGGGCTTCTTCTTACCCTTCGCTGTCGCGTCCGGCTGGGGGGCGGAGTCCTGCTCTTCTGCCTGCGAGTGAGTCTTCGCACCCGCCTTCTTCGTGTTCTCTTCAATCTGCTTCTTCAACTCAGCGATCTCGGCGTCCTTCGCCTCGACAGCCTTGGTCAGCCCGGCCACCTTCAGGTTGTTGTCGTTGACGACGGCGTCGCCGCGGGACATGGCTTGGATGACATCGGTATAAGCCTCCATGATGGGGCCGTCGGCGGCGGCGTCTTGGATGCTGAGCGGGTAAACGGCGGGCTGATAGATAGCCTCAAGCTTGCAGCGCGCCGTGTTCAATTTGAACAGCTCGTCTGCGAGGAAAGTCATAATCATCCGCGTGTCAACAACGACCTGTTGATCCTTGAACTCCGTTTCCGTGCGGAACATGTTGACCAGGTCGGCGAAGGTCTTCACGGCCTGCGTCGCGGCCGGGATGAGCAGCGGGAGCGTGCCGAGGGCGGCTTCCGGCCCTTCAAGTATTCCCGGTGTTGGCGTCGGGGCAGCCTCGGGCAGATGCTGCGCCGCCACGGCGTCGCCGATGAGCCTGTCGTACTCGTCGTTGAAGAAGCGAAGTTGAATAAGGATCGCCTGGTAGGTATCGGTCGCGGTCTTGTCCGAGGTGCTGCTGATGACGAGGGTCTTGAGCGGCTTAGCTTGGAGCGCCGCCGACTGCGAGTTGCAAAGGTTGCTCGCCATTGATTGGCTCGCCTTGCGCGCGCTCATCTCTGCGAGGAGTTGCGTCTCAATAAACTTGCCGGTCCCGTCACCCGTGATATTGCCTGAGGGCGGGGTCGCCGAGGGGGTGACCGCGCCAATCCCTAAGCGGGCCTTGTCAGCCGCCAGCTTGGCCTCGATCATCTCTTTCTCAGCTTCAGCCGCCGCTTTTCTAGCCTCAGCGGCCTCCTTCTCCGCCTGCGATTTAGCCTTCTCGGCGTCGGCAATCGCTTGTTCGCGCTTAAGTCTTTCCAACTCCGGGTCGGGGGTGGGGGTCGGGGAGGCGTCAGGCGTCGGAGTCGGGGTGGGCTCTTGCGTCAGAGATGCAGTCGCCGGGGCTAGATTGCATGTAAGACCTGTCCGCGTGGCCTCAACCCGCGCCGGGTAGGCGGGCATAGCACTGGACAAAAACAAGGTGATTGAGAGTAGGAGTCGCATTTGTAAACGTTCCTTTCGTTCCTAAGCTTGAATGCGAATGATCCGCAGGCGCCGCTGCACGACATCCATTAAGACGGTTGAGGTAACGCTTACTTAGCCTTCCGCAGAACCGTTGGCCTTAGCTAAAGATAAATCCAAGGCACGGCTCGGCTGATGTCATGCACTATAGGGGGTTCAGCCGGAGCGATACATTTAACAGCCTCCCTGTCCCTCGCCATTTGGATTAATCAGTTCCTTCAGACGCTTGAGTTAGTATTAGCTCTATCCTATATGAGCCGAGGAGAGGAAACATTTCATGGCGGTCGGTTGTTTATAGCAATCGGGCGGGACGCTCTGACGGAAAGAGGCGGGTGGTTAAGAGGACGAAGACTTAAGTTTACGAGACGACGCGGAAAGTGTACCGGCTCACTTCTTCGGAGCCACCATCGGTTCGACGCCCCCGCAGTCTCACGACGTAATCATCGCGGGCGAGGACTCCGGCGGGGATGTTCACCAGAATTTGATTCTCTCCTGCGCCGGTCGTCGGCTTTAATTCATCTTCCGTCCAGAGGTCGGCGCGCGCAGTCGTCGAGAGCGAAACACTGTAACTTGGATAATCTGCGGTTGGTATGGCAAGTCGTAGCTGAAGGGTGTCCGCCCCCGCCGGCATTGCCACCCTCGTGATTTGTCCGCCCTCACGGATGAGCCCAGGCGCGAGGGCGACGACGTAGACGTTACGCGGCTCGTGTGAAGTCCCACGTAGGCGGTTAACGGCTAACCAGGAGACGGCGGCGAGGCAGAGCAGCAAGCCGGCGGCTAAGGGAAAGGCCAGGCCAGGCCGGCGAGCGAATAGGCGCTTGAAGGAATCCAACTTACCGGGAGCACGCGTGGCGGGATCGGGCACTCTATAGTCCGTCTTGACGTCACTGGCCGCGCGTGCTTCTTCAACCACATGGCCCCGGAGCGTGCGTGCGAAGCGCAGTTTTCTTTGCCGCTCTGGCGCGAGCAGAAAGTGTCGCTCGAACTGCTCCCGCTCGGCGTTGGTCAGGACGTTCGAGAGGTACTGGTCAATCAACTCGTCTTCGGCGATGGAGACGGTTTCACAGAATGAGCCGTCGGTCAACAGGCGTTCTTCGAGCGGCTCCTGCTGCTCGGCCGTGAGCAAGCCGAGCAGATATTGCCTGAGTATGCCTTCTTCTTCAGCTATCAATTCCAACTGACTCACCCTCCCCTCCGAAGGCCCTTTTAACGCTATGTCTCTTTCATAACATCCATTTCATCTCTCCCCCCGTTGCATGAGACATTCCTCGACACAACTCTGGAGGGATGAGCGGATGCGGTGGGCGCGTATCCTCAACGCGTTGAGGGCAATCCCCAGCCGCCCGGCCAGTAACTTGCGGTTATCTATCTTCGCCCCTTTCTCCTCCTGATAGTACTGCAATATCAGATTGCGGTTGTCCGGCGTCAGGCGTCCGAGACAGTCCTGAAGGCACGCGTGCCCCTGCTCGTCCGCCTCCTCTTCAAACTCGATCCGGGGCGGCGGGGTGGGAGCAGGCCTCCTCTTCATGTATTCCAGGTGCAGCTTTTTTGCCACCCCATAAAAATAGAGCGCGCGGTCGCCCGTGTACGTGCCCTCGATGTCGCTCAACTTACTAACCACTCGGTTGATCGTTTCGTCGGCCAAATCCTCCGGCTCGCGGCAGCCGCGGGAAACGAAGATTTTGATGAGCGAGCGGCGGACCTCCTCGTACCTCCGGCCCGCCTCTTCTCGTTCCGGGCCAAGCCAGGCGAGTAAGTGCTCGAAAGATTCCTGCGTGAGAGACCAGCCTTTCCTCATCTGGGCAACAGGCAAAACTCGCTGGAATCGCCCGCCAGTGAAAGACACTCAAGACTGTCTCCACCGGGGGCCGCTTAGGGTTCTTCTTCGTCGCAGACGGGCCACGTAAAACGCCATGAATAATACTGCGGCGGGGATGATGCACCAAGCCGCGAGCCGCTGCCAGTTTTGTGCCAGCCCGTCGTGGTGAACCTCCAGCCTTGCGTTCTGACCCTGAATGACGAAACCCGCCCAGTAGTAGGGAGCCTCCCAGCGCTTCTGCCGCGACATAGCCAGCTGTGCCTCCCTCAGCGCGGCCGAAGGTGTAAGCTCCCTCCTGAGTATGCCCTCGTAAAAGAGCTTCATCAGTTCGGCGGTCGCCTCGTCGTCAACCTTCCAGAGTGAGGCGACGACGGTGCCCGCGCCCGCGTACATGAACCCGCGCGTGAGCCCGATGAAGCCTTCGCCGCGCACGTCCTTGCCGAGCCCCGTGTTGCACGCGCTCAGCACCACGAGATCGGCAGACAGCCTCAGGTTATATATGTCCTCAAGGCTCAGGAAGCCGTTCTGAGCCTCGCCCCGTTCATTAATCAGCGAGAGGACAATGCCGGACCGCTCCGGGTGCTGGCTGTCTAGAATGCCATGCGTGGCGAAATGAATCACCCTGTAGCGCGCGAGGTCCGGTCTAGTTGCCGCCACGTGATTGGCTTTGAAATCAGTGATCTTCATGACCTCACCCGGCGGAAGCAAAGCCGCGATAGCGTCCGCTTCCTCGCGCGAGGCCAGCAAGCGCGGGATGACTTCCCCGCCGGAGAGCGTGTTCACGTCTCTTAACGCGTCGCGCACCTGTGTTTGTTGCGCGTCGGCCTCAGGCTGCCTGGCATCATTCGGGAGATGGACGCGCGGGTCGTCCCTTTCAAAGACCGGATCGGCGAAGATGGCAACAGACAGGTCTGCGGGCTGGCGTGTGTCCGTCCCTGTTTGCAACGCTAGCAAGGTCGCAGCCGAAGGGAGATTGACCACCTCGTGTCGGCTTATAATCGGTTGCCGGCTGAAGTCTTCAGACCTTATCTGTCCACTCACTACCGGCGCCTCAACGTTACGACTCGTCAGCGCGCCGAAGGGGACGTATTGGAGCGCGCCATCGGCGACCACCAGGAGCCTTTTGCCTGCCAACTTCTCCGCGACGGGACTGAGAATCATGTCGCTCAGGGCGTCGGCCTGGCGCAAGTATTCCGCCTCCGCCTGCGCGACTCGCGCCTGGCGTTCGCCCGCGGTCTCGCCGGTGACTGGCTGGCGCGCCGTCAGCAGTTCATAGAGGCGACGCGCCGCTGCCTCAAGAGGAACCCGGCCGGGCAACTCGTAGCTGGTCACGCTCGTCTTCGTCACCGCCCACAAATAGCTGCGCTCGTCGCCCAGCGCGTACTCCAGCAACAGAGTCTGATCGTCGAGAGAGCGCCGCTGGATTTCGCTAACGCTCGGTTGCCGGGGCTGTGCCAGTTCGGCGTAACGTGGATTGGCGGCCTTGATTCGCGCCGTCACTTCTTCGTATTGCCGCGTGAGCGCATTCACACGGTTGGCGAGTTCGGCGGCTTCAGCCTCCTGACGCTCGGCACCAAGTTGTTGCGCCTGACGGCTGAGTGCGTTGTCGAGTTCTTGACGTAGAGCGCGCTCGCGCTCAAGCAAGTCCGGATCAACCCCCTGCCGGAGGTCTGCGTGGGCTTCACCCAGAGTTTCGAGCAACACGCGCGCGCGTCCACGCTCGCTCGCCTGTAACGCCTCAACCTCGAAGCCTTCCCCTGGACGCTGCTTGTGTAATTGCATCAGGAGGTCTATGTAGAACTCGTAACGCTGGTGGATGGAGGCGAAGTAGGAGACGCGCAAGTCCCGGCCGCCGACATCAGCGCGGAGAGACTCGGTGATCTTGAGTGATTCTTCTATCAGCCGGCGCGCCTCATTCAGGTTTCCCAGTTCCCTCTCGGCGTGCGCAATGCTGAAGGTTGTGAGCGACTCCCCACTCCGCTCCCCGGCTGCCCTGTAGAGCGGCAGCGCCTCGCGGTAGAAGCTGAGCGCCTTCTTCGGCTCGCGCGACGACTCGTGGACGTGGCCGATGCTGTACAACTCGTCTGCCTGACGTCCTTTGTCGCCGCTCGCCCTCTCGAGCGCTAGAGCGCGGCGATAGAAGGCGAGCGCCTCCTGCTTTCTTCCCAAACCTTCGTGCGATCTGCCCATGTTGCCGAGCGCGTAAGCCTGCATGAGAGGATCGGCCATTATTTGGCTGACAGCAAGCGCCTTCGCGGAGAAGTCGAGCGCGTTCTGGTAATCACCCATCGCATAGTAATTCACGCTGATCCGATTCAAGGAGGCGGCTTCCGATTCACGTTGCCCCAGGCTTTGAGCAATTCTCAGCGACCGGCTGAAATACTCTATGGCCTTCTCGTTCTCGCCCGTCTCCTCATACAGGTAGGCGTACCCGTTGAGCGTAATCGCCTCGCCGTAAGGGTTGCCTATTGTCTGAAAGAAGCGCATCGCCGGGCCGTACATCCCGAGGGCTTGCTGTTTCTCGCCGAGTAGATTATGGAGGTGTCCGATGGCGGTGAGGGTGAAGGCTTCGCCGAGTTGATCTCCGACTTCACGCCAGGCGGCGAGTGCTTCGTTGTAGAAGTCTAAAGCCCGGCTCGTGTCTTTCAAGACCGAGTGAGTATATCCGAAGTTGAGCAACGTCTCTGCCTCGCCCCAGCGATCCTTCAAGGAACGGCGCAGAGTGATGGCGCGCTCGAAAAACTCCAGAGACTTCTTCATGTCGCTGAACCCGAAGTAAGCCCAGCCGATGTTATTTAACGCTTGGGCTTCCTCCAGGCTGTCGCCGTTGGCACGGCTGAGCGAGAGCGCCTGCTCAGCCGAGTTGAGCGATTGCCGGTTCTCGCCGACGTAGCTATACGCACCGGAGAGTGCGTTCAGCGTCGCGACCTGAATACCACGCTCGCGCCCTGCCCGGCTGAGAGCCAGAGCCTTCTTAAAATATTCGAGAGCCTTCTTGGCGTCGCCCTGCTTGAAGTGGACTTCTCCGATGGCCTTGAGGGCGAGGGCTTCACCGCCACGGTCTTGCGCGGCGTGCCATAGTAGCTGCGCCCTTTCGTACTTCACAATCGCGCCCTGCAAAGTCTCTTTCGTCCAGCGCCCACGCAGCTCATCTCCATCGGCAAGCGACTGCTCGGCCTCGATGCGGTCAGCGTCCGGGTCTGTCCGCTGACTCATCTCCTCGATTCCCAACTTGTAGGCTCTGCCGGGGTCGCTGCCACTCGCCGGTAGTAGTTCAAAATAGTATGTGCCTGGGGCTTGCGCGAGCAGCGAAATCCACATGCGCCCGCGCACGAGGACGTGACTCTCCCTGATGACCCGCCCGTCCGGGGCAGTAACCCTGACCAATGAGCTGAGGCCGCTGGCCTCTATGAATAAGCGGATATATTGATCTGGGGTGGAGGCGAATTTGTATGAGTTGGTCCGCCCGTTGAGGATAAAGCCCTCGACCGGCTTGCCCTGAGTGAGTAATGTCGGTTGGCTGTTTTCGGCCTGGGCCGAAGCGCCCGCCAGTGGCGCGACTGAGATGGGGCGGCCGGGCTGTAGGAGCAAAGTAATCAGCAGGAAGAAGGTTAGACGAGAAGCGCGGAGCCGATTACGAGAGGGGCGCTGCTTCTGGGAAAGATAGTGCGGGTTTAGCTTACTTGCCAAATAGAGAACCGACCTCCGCCGGACATCGAAGGCTTCCTTTTGCGCGCTGCGAAGTTACCCCCGTGTGCAGGTTTTTCAGGCGAGCTGTATTTCATAAGCGACGTGCCGCTCTCGATTTTTCCTTTGTGTTGTTCCTACGAAGGATCAACAGCTCCCACTAAAAACCTGCACACGGGGTTTGGTTAGAGTGATAGTGTGTTACACGGACGGGGGATAGCCCGCAAGCGGGCTATCCCAACTTGGAATCCGTGGCTGTATGGGGAAGCAACTTTTAGCCGTTCGGCTTCTTCTTCGGCTTCTTTTTGCCACTCCCGGCGGCCCCGCCACTACCCTCTTTGGTCTTCGGATCCGAGACGGTAGCCTTAATAGGCTTCCTCTTCGAGCCCTTCTTCGAGCCCTTCTTGCCACCACCTTTAGCCCCACCTTTGCTTGACTTATCCTTCGGGGACGATTTAGTTGCCATTCTGTGCTCCTTTAACTGACAAGATTATAAGTCCCTAAATAGATCACCATCGCGAAATGGGCGCGGTCCCCGCGACTGTCGTTTGCTCGCAAATAGAGTGCGACGCTTACCCATCAATCTTCCCGCGTCCTCCCGGCCCGCCTCGATTTATTTTAGAACCGCCTCCGGGAGCCGCGCCGGCTCGGCGCGGTCGATGTAGGTCGTTAGGAAATCCACCCAGCCCGTGCGTCTCGGAAACTCAAGCGTCTTATAGACCTCATTGACCTCAACAAAGGGGAAGTAGATGGAGAGGCCGTAAGGGGTCACATCTTCGCCAGTGTGCTCGCTCCTGAGCACGAACTGCTCGTTCCTCTTATCAAGCAGGATCATCACCTCCCGGCACACCTTCTGGACATCCTCATCGTCACAGCTTTCGTGCAGCAGTTGGCAGAAATCGAAAAGGTCAACGTAGACATCGCCGTAGTATTGTTGGGCGAAGAAGTGCGCAATGTGGATGGCGTTCCTGACCTTGATCCTGGTTGAGTTGTCAATTTCAGGGTCGGACACTTTGCGCTTGAGTTCTGCCGCCAGGTTGGCGACGACCTCCGCCAGCCGCTCGCCCAATCTGAGGTTAGAGACGGAGAGATCCACCGTCATGTCATCGTAATCAGAGTAGTGAGAGATGTAGTGGCTGACTATCAGGTCGGCGACCTCCCTGGGCTCCATGGTCGGCCTCTCGACCAAGGCATGAAGGATCCGATGGTAGGGCCAACTAGATGAAGGCGTCACCCCCTCGGCGCCAACGGCCAGTCCGACACTGCTCCGAAGTTGGTAATAGACCTCCGCCATACTCATCAGGCAGGAATCGAAACCGACGATATCAATCTCCCGCTCGATTTCGGCGCTCAGATTGTTGAAGACGGTCTTCAACTCGTCGTTGCTGAGAAAATCCTGTGGATGCTCGTCGTCGCCAAAGGCCGTAGCGACTTTGAATTCTGGCTGCGAGATGGACCTAATGAGAACTTCGCTTTTAATAATTAGCTTGAGGGCGTCTTTCCCTACTGCCGTGGGCTTGTCGTCGTCCATGCCGTTGCCGTGTCCCCAGAGTATGACGAGGATACGCGCCTTCGGATTCTTATTAATACCCCAACGCAAGAAGTCTTCTAGCACACGCGGGTCGCCGGTATCCGTTTCGTCTAGCGACTCGACCACGTCCTGATCAAGTGACCCGTTAGGCCCTTGCTTGCTAATCAGGAAGCGCTTGGTTTTCACGCCCTCCTTTCGCGGGTCGAACTGTACGAGCACCTTAACATTTTCAGTAGAGCCAACCTGCTGCATCTGCTTAAGGTTGTCAATACACCTATCGTTGATGTTGTTATCCCCTGCCATGTAGACCAAAACCAACCACTGCGCCGGATTTATCTCGTGCATAGTATTTACCTCCTACCGTGGATTTAAATGTATCGAATATGCCAACTCGGCAGGAAAGCCGCGCACAGGTGGCGACTGCTTACTTTTCGCTGGTGGCGGCCATCCATTGCCAGTAGTGAACTCATGCTCCCTTTATAGGGATTATGCGCGGATGTTCAATAATATTTCATCCGAGCTAGATGGACGGCGCGGGATATGAGCAGAACGCTTCCTCTTTCCTAATTGCGCGGATAAGCCTGCTCCACTTCGATACGGATGAGGCCAGCGTAGTGTCAGAGTATGTAAACGATCTGTAAACTCTGAGAAGATAGCCTCACGTTACTTCAGAGTCAATAATAAAAAGGTTCGACCGCCTGCCACATTGAAGCTACCCGTCAAGTTTGGTGTGCCCAGCACCTACGCTCAAACCTCCGGCACGTCTTCACGGTTCCAGACTTCGAGCGTGGCCGGGACCACTACTGACATAGCCCTGGCTCCATTAGAATACCGTATGGGTAATCAAAATCAGCGAAGAGGTTAGATATACCTTACTTTGAGTTCAAGAACTCAAGGTCTTTTTAAGTAATGCCCGCCTCTATACAATAAGAAGACCAGATTTCATTATTGCTAAGACACCTCATCACGCACTCAACAGCGCATACTGCCTTAAGCTCCTTTCCTTACCAATAATCCGCGCTACAGCATTATCGTTGAGTTTTCAAACGTGCAATAATCTGCCTGTTATGCTTATCGCGCCAGGACTCTAAGTCCAGGGCCGAGGCCCCACCGGGCGTCTTCCCCGTGAAGTCGAAGAATGAGGCGACGCCCGCTGCTTGTAGCCCTGAAGCTCCTCGCGCCGCTCCGTCGAAGCGGCCGTGGAGGTCTTCGACCAAAGCCGCAGGGCGTGGCGTATGTTGGAACTTCATCAACCAATACGTTTTGTTAGGCGCTCTTAATACCCCTAACAAAACCGCCGCAAAAGCGGCCAAGGACGCAGTGACATGACGATCAAGAGAATGGACCACGTCAGCGTCGTCGTTGACGACCTCGCATCCGCCATCGCCTTCTTCACCACTCTCGGCATGGCGCTGGAAGGCAAGATGCCTGTCGAGGGCCCCTGGGTGGACCGCGTCAACGGGCTCGCAGGCGTCCAGGTCGACATCGCTATGATGCGAACCCCGGACGGTCACGGGCGGGTCGAGCTGACGAAGTTCCGCAACCCGGAGCTGGTCGGGGCCGAGCCGGCGCTTCCCCCGCCGAACACGCTGGGACTGCGACAGATCATGTTCGCAGTCGAGGACCTCGACGACACCGTAGCCCGCATGCGCGCCCACGGGTCCGAACTCATTGGCGAGGTGGCCCAGTACAAGGAGAAATACAGGCTCTGCTACATGCGAGGCCCTGCGGGCATCATCGTCGCGCTGGCCGAGGAACTCTTCTGAAGCGTTCACCCCCTTGCGGGAAAGTGGTGGCGCCCTCGCGCGGTCCTTCGACTCGCTCCCAAGGCTCGCAACCATCCTGCTTTCTCGCCTGCTGGCGCCGCGGTTTTTGTGAGGCGCACTTAATCATCTCATACTGCAACTGAAATACAGCTAATGAACCAATAAAGCTCTTTGAAGTGGTTGTAATAGAGGTATGAAGTTTCACTCTTTTGAGTCTGCGCCTCCCTATCCGATATTTGCTAAACGTCGTCACATCATTCGCCGACTTGCTCTTTTAACCGCTCACCTGCGCTTTCACCCTCTCGGCTAGAGCCTGGAGCCACGAAGGCCACTCCTAAAGGCTAACCGAACTCAAGCCACTGTTCCTTCTTTATCCGACTAGCATTTTGCCGGTGGAATCATCTTATAATAAGACCAAACTATTCAGACTTGCTCTTTCATCAACTAATCGCAGTCGATATCCTCATGATCCTCAGGATCAGATATGGCTAGTCCCTGACAATAAGTAGGAGCGTCTAGTGTCAGACATAGACAGATCAAAAAACACAAAAGCGCGTCGTGGGGCCTTTATCTCTTACGCTCGTAGTGACGGGGAACGTTTTGCTAGTGAACTACGAAACCGGCTTGAGGTTGAAGGTGTACCACTTTGGCAAGATCGAGCAGGGATGGAGGGTGGGCGCGATTGGTGGTTACAAATCACAGAAGCCCTCAACAACGTCGAGTTCATGATCTTGGTCATGACACCAAACGCGATGCGCTCTGATACTGTTCGCAAGGAGTGGCGTTACGCCCGTCAACAGGGCGTTTGTGTCTACCCGGTTAAAGGGATACAGGACCTTAGCTTCGCCAGCTTACCCAGGTGGATGCGGGATGCTCATTTTTATGACATCGAGTTCGAGTGGAATAAGTTCATTAATGATCTTAACACTCGCTGTCAGACGCCGCGTGTGCCTTTTATGGTTGAGGATTTGCTTGAGGGGTTTATACCTCGGCCTATGGAATTCGAACAACTCCTTACGAATCTTCTTGACCGGACACGCGATGAGCCAGTTGCGATTACGGCTGCACTGAGGGGTGCCGGGGGCTACGGCAAGACGACTCTGGCGAAGGCACTCTGCCATCACGAAGCCATTCAGGATGCATTTGACGACGGTATCTTATGGGTCACACTTGGGGAAAATGTTGGCGATTTAACCGCGCGTGTTGAGGATTTAATATATATCCTGAGCAACGAACGGCCTGGATTCGCAGGCATCGACGCGGCGACAGTGCGCTTAGTCGAGCTGCTTGCTGACCGGGATATGTTGATCGTTATTGACGATGTATGGAACGCCGCCCATCTAAAACCATTTCTACAGGGTGGGCCGCGTTGCGCTCGTTTAATTACCTCTCGCATCTTCGACGCCTTACCTCCGAATGCTGAGAGGATCGATGTGGATGCTATGCACCAGAGCGAAGCAGTTGCGCTGCTCGGCTCTGGCCTCCCACCTGGCTTCGAAGACGAATTAAGCAAACTGGCCTCAAGATTGGGGGAGTGGCCCATACTACTAAAGCTGGTTAACAGAACGTTGCACCACCGCATTATTAACATAGGCCAAGCGATCCCCGATGCGCTTTCTTATATTAATAAGGCGTTGGACAAGCGTGGCATGACCTTTTTCGACGCAAGAAATGCCACGAATCGGGAGCAGGCCGTAGCCCAGACCCTCAATGTAAGCTTCGAGCTGTTAACTCAGAATGAACGTACACGCTATGCCGAACTTGCCATCTTTCCTGAAGACGTAAATATCCCTTTAAGTACGGTTGAAAAATTTTGGAAATATACCGGAGGCTTGGACGAATTCGATACTGAAGCCCTGTGTGATCGTCTTAATAGCTTCTCTCTTTTATATCGTTTCGATCCTACACGGCGATACATACGTCTTCACGACGTTATGCGGAAATACCTGATCCATGAGCAGCGCGATAATCTACGTGTCCTCCATAACAGTCTACTTGACGCTCATCGTTTGTCGCCGCCTCATCTACTTGTGAGCGAGCAAACTCAAGATTGGTCTCAGCTGCCTACGACAGAACCTTACCTGTGGGACTATTTGGCGTACCACCTGACCGAGGCAGGCAACGAAGAGGAACTTGTAGCAACAGTTAAAAACTTAAAATATGTGGTTACCAAGACCTTCCTGCGAAAATCATTAGCCATTGAAGCCGACTTATTGGCCGCCGAACGGAGTGCCGACCTGACACTGCGACTGTTGCGACGTACTATCATTCAATCGGGACATATTTTGAACCGTTGTAATAGCATCAATTCTCTGGCCGCAACCCTTTACAGCCGGCTCCAGCATCTCGAACTTTTTCTCCCACTAACAAACAGCCTGATACCCCTTTTAACCCCGCCCACACTGCGTCCTTGGAGACCAATGCCGGACCTAGCACATTTCGCAATCTTGCGTACGTTGAGCGGGCATACTGGAGTGGTTAACGACTGCGCCATCAGTCTGGACAATTCATATATCGTCTCTGCCTCGCGAGACAGAACACTGAAAGTTTGGGATGCCATCACAGGAGGAGAAGCCTTAACGCTTCGTGGACATACTAATACAGTTAAGGCTTGCGCTATCAGCCGTGATGGCTCACTCATCATTTCTGCTTCAGACGATAGGACACTCAAGTTATGGTCTACTGAGACAGGTGCTACTCTGCATACACTGTCTGGACACACAGGTGTAGTTTGGGATTGCGCTTTAAGCCACGATGGGTCCTTTATAGTTTCGGCATCCTACGATAAAACGCTGAGGATCTGGGACGCCCTGACTGGAGAAACCCTCCGCGTCCTTGAAGGACACACCCAGTCTGTGCAAGGCTGCGCCGTCAGCCCGGACGGATCGTTCATCGTCTCGGCCTCTTATGACAAAACGCTGAAGGTGTGGGAGACGCAGACCGGCACCACCGTCAACACGCTGCACGGCCATAAAAACGCGGTGGTAGCCTGCGCGATCAGCCCGGATGGGTCGTTCATCGTCTCTGCTTCGAGGGACAATACGCTGAAGGTGTGGGATGCCTCGACCGGGGCCGAGCGCCTTACCCTATCCGGTCACACAGAAGCAGTGACAGACTGCGCTATCAGCCCAGACGGGTCCCTCATTATCTCGGCGTCAGAAGATAGAACCATGAGGATATGGGCCACTCCTAGCAAGTACACTCCACCAACCAAGTACACTTCACCGGTACTACTAGGTCATAAAGAATGGGTACAAAGCTGTGCGGTTAGTCTGGACGGGTCTCTCATCGTATCTACATCAGATGATAAAACGCTGAAAATATGGGATACGAAAGACCTACTCCAGCGGGATACATTTCACGGACATACCCGCTCCGTACTTGGCTGCGCTATAAGTCCAGACAGCTCTTTCGTAGTCACAGCCTCGAAAGACAGAACACTGAGGGTTTGGAACATCAATAACGGAACTGAACGGTTCACTCTCTACGGCCACAGAGATTGGGTGAGGGGCTGCGCCGTCAGCCCGGACGGGTCGTTCATCGTCTCGGCCTCTTATGACAAAACGCTGAAGGTGTGGGACACAACAACGGGCGAGCCACACTTGACCCTCGCCGGACACACAGATGCGGTGGTAGCCTGCGCGGTCAGCCCGGATGGGTCGTTCATCGTCTCTGCTTCGAGGGACAATACGCTGAAGGTGTGGGATGCCTCGACCGGGGCCGAGCGCCTTACCCTATCCGGTCATGTGGGCTCCGTACAAGGTTGTGCTATTACAGCTGATGGCGCTCTTGTCGTTTCTGCCTCTTGGGACAATACGTTGAAGGTGTGGGACGCCAAGACCGGAAACCAGCGTTTGACTCTATCGGGACATAAGGATGGTGTGCAGTTTTGTGCGATTAGCCCAGATCATTCCTATATCGTTTCCGCGTCGTGGGACAAGACGTTAAAGCTATGGGATTTAAATTCGGGGAGCCTCCTACACACGCTAACCGGCCACCAAAACGCGGTGCTGGGTTGCTCTGTCAGTCCCGATGGGTCTTACATCATTTCTGCGTCGGCCGATAACACACTGAGGATTTGGAATCTTGAATCAGAACCGGAGGTGAGGACTGCGTTGTATGGTCATTCAGACTCTATGACGCTGTATGGTCATTCAGACTCTGTGAGAGGCTGCGCCACTAGTTCGGACGGCTCCTTCGCCGTATCATCGTCAAGCGACAGAACTATAAAAATTTGGGACATTCGTAACGTAAGTAATGCTCGTCAACCGCAAGGGCATCGAAGCTCGGTAGTTAGCTGCGCTTTACGCGCCGACGGATTTCGAGCTGTTACCGCGTCGCGAGATAAAACATTAATTATTTGGGATACCCAAACTGGCAAGATCGTTCGCACCCTGAATGGCCCGAAGGGATTTACAGCATGCGCCATGAGCCCGGATGGCACCCTTATCACGGCCAGCTCAGATGACACACACTTAACTCTATTTGGCTCCGAGAGTGAACTCTTACAACTGATTCATCTTGGACACAAGGCTGCGGTTACAGACTGCGCTATAAGCTCAGACGGCTCTTTCATTGTCTCCGCGTCGTGGGACAGAACACTGAAGGTGTGGGATATTCGGACAGGGGAGATTCGCCTTACTCTTGAAGGTCACACCAACCCGGTTGTAGGCTGTGCTATTAGCCCTGACAATTCTTTCATAGTTTCAGCCTCGTGGGACAAGACATTAAAGATTTGGGACGCTACCACAGGCGCTCAACGTTCAACCCTCACTGGACATCAAGAGTGGGTGAAAAGTTGCGCTGTTAGCTTGGATGGTTCCTTTATTGCCTCCACGTCTTACGACCAGACGCTAAAGGTTTGGGATACGTTCACAGGTGAGGCTCGACTGACATTTATTGGACATGAGGCACCAGTGACCGGATGTGCTATTAGCTCAAATGATACTTTTATTGCTTCGGTGTCAGAAGATAATTCATTAAAAATATGGGATATTCGTCAAGGAGGATGTATCGCGAGTCTATATGTGGACGGAGCACTTAACGATTGCGTCTGGTTCCCTGATAATCAACACATCTTGGCTGTCGGCCAGGGAGGGACTTACTTTATCGAGTTCATTCCATAGAGCGTTACCGCCGCCTTTGAGCACTTGGCCGAGTTGGTGAAACAGTGTGTGCCGCAGCTCGGCGACCGCGTCAAGCCGCCGCTTGCGGCTTGATTCTGCCTTCCCTCTCGCGCGGAAAGCAAACGCTCCTTGAGTGTGGCGCGCCGTTGGGCGTATGCTGTGCGCCATGAGCACCCCCTTTGACATTGACGAGGACGACAGCAAGGTCATAGACATTGAGCCTGCCAGACCCAAACGCCGCCACAAGCTAATCTGGGTCATAGGGGCCGCGCTCCTGCTCCTCTTCCTCCTCTTCCGCTTCGTCAACGTCTACGTCTCCGCGCTCTGGTTCGGCTCGCTCGGCTACTCCAGCGTCTACTGGTACGTCTTCCGCACCAAGCTGCTCACGTTCCTCATCTTCGCCGTCGCCACCGCCGCTATCCTGCGCGTGGCCTTCTGGCTCGCGGAGCGCACGTTTGCCGCGACCGCGTTCGAGCGCCGCACCATCGTCGTCAACAACCAGAGCGTGACGGTCAACCCGTCGAAGTTCTTCCGGCCCGCGGCGTGGGCGCTCGCCGTAGTCATAGGGATCGTCGTCGGCCTTGGCATGAAAGACGGCTGGCGCGAGTTCGCGCTCTACCTGAACCAGCCATCGGCCCCTGCGCCCGACCCGATTTTCGGAAAGCCGCTGAGCTTCTACCTCTTCTCGCTCCCCGTGCACCAGATGCTGAGCCGCTGGCTGATGATGCTCTCGCTCGTCATCCTGGTTGTAACGGCGCTGTTCGCCATCCTCTCCGGGACGCAGAAGCAGAAGACCAAGGCCGCCGCGGACGCCGCGCGCTCCACGGCCTACGCCGCGGTCTCTTTCGCGCTCGCCGGCTTCCTCGTGCTGCTCGCGTGGCGCGTCTACCTCTCGCGCTACCCTTATCTCTGGGAAGACCACCAGTCCTTCTCCGGCGTCACCTACACGGAGGCCAATTACTATCTGCCGGGTTTAGCAATCGTCGCCGTCGCGCTCCTCGTCGCGGCGGCCGTCGTGGTCGTGAACGCGCTGACGAAAAGAAAGCTGCGCTTCATCGTCGCGGCGGTCGCGCTGCCCGTCCTGGTCTTCGTCGTCGCGGGGATGCTGATCCCGGCCTACGTGCAGAGCTTCATCGTCAAGCCGAACGAGCTGGGCCGCGAGTCGCCCTACATCGAGCACAACATCAACTGGACGCGCAAGGGCTTCGGCCTCGACCGCATAGAGATGCTCGACTACGAGGCCGAGCCATCGGTCGCGGGCCTCGACGTAGGAAACAACCAGGCCACGCTCGATAACATACGCCTCTGGGACTGGAATGCCCTGCTTGACACGCTCAAGCAGATTCAGGAGATACGCACCTACTACCTCTTCGACGACGTTGATATTGATCGCTACAAGCTCGGCGGGCAGACGCGCCAGATGATGCTCGCCGCGCGCGAGCTGGACGTGTCGAAGCTCCCCGAGCAGTCGCGCACCTGGATTAACGAGAAGCTCATCTACACGCACGGCTACGGCGTGACGATGAACACGGCCAACGAGTTCACGCCCGAAGGCATGCCGCGCTTCATCCTCTCGAACATGCCCGTCGAATCGAGCGCGCCCGACGAGATCAAGCTGACGCGCCCCGAAATCTACTTCGGCATCAAGACGGACACGGACGTGTACGTCAAGACGAAGCAGGAGGAGTTCAACTACCCGCAGGGCGAGTCGAGCACCTCGAATGTCTACGAGGGCACGGGCGGCATCCCGCTCGGCAGCTTCTTCCGCCGCACGCTGCTCGCCTGGTCCCTGGGCGACCTCTCGAAGCTCCCCTTCTCCGACGCCATCACGCCAGAGAGCCGCGTGCTGATGCGGCGCAATATAAAGGAGCGCATCAACGCGCTCGCGCCTTATCTGGTTTACGACGACGACCCGTACATCGTCGTCACGGACGACGGCCGCCTCTTCTGGATGCTCGACGCCTTCACGGAGTCAACAAGCTACCCTTACTCGACGCACTATCAGGCCGGCGACAAGCGCGTCAACTACATGCGCAACAGCGTCAAGGTGACGGTTGACGCCTACAACGGCAACGTAGACTTCTACGTCTTCGACGCCGAAGACCCCATCGTCAACGCCTACCGCGCGGTCTTCCCCGTGCTCTTCAAGGACGCGTCGCAGATGCCCGCCAGCTTGCGCGCGCACGTGCGCTACCCGGAGACCTTGATTCAGACGCAGGGCGACGTGTTCGGCCTTTACCACACGACGAACCCGAGCGTCTTCTTCCAGCGCGAGGACGTGTGGAGCATGGCGAAGCGCATCAGCGTCAACAAGGAGAATCAGCAGCAGCAGGACACGTCGCTGGAGCCCTACTTCGTGCTGATGCAATTGCCGGGCGAGCAGATACAGAACGAGTTCGTGGAGATCGTTCCGTTCACGCCCGGCAACCGCAACAACATGATCGGCTGGATGGCTGGCCGCTCCGACGGCCCTGCTTACGGGCATCTTCTCGCCTACAACTTCCCGCGCTCGCGCCTCGTTGACGGCCCCGCCCAGATAGAGGCACGCATTGACCAGGACCCGCAGCTCTCGGGCCAGTTCACGCTCTGGGGTCAGCAAGGCTCCAGCGTGCGGCGCGGCCAATTGCTCGTCATCCCTATGGGCCGATCTTTGCTTTACGTCGAGCCGATCTACTTGCAGGCGCAGAAGAGCCCGATGCCCGAGTTGCGCCTCGTCGTGCTCGCCACACACGAGCGCCTCGTCTTCGGCGCGAACTTCCAGGAGGCCATGACGAAGCTCTTCGGCGAGCAACCCCGTACCAATCAGCAGCCAGAGCAGAAGCCGCCCGACCAGACCGGGCAGCAGCAAAAACCGCCCGAGGGCCAGCAGACGGGGCAGCAGCAAATCGGGCCAATTCCGGCCGGCACGCAGCAACTCATAGACCGTGCGGCCACAGACCTCGCCGACTACCAGCGCCTGATGTCCGAGGGCAAGTTTGCCGAGGCGGGCCAAAAACTCGAATCGCTCAAGCGCAACCTGGAGGAATTAAAGAAGGCGGCGGGCAAACCCTAGACGGCAATCGTATGAAGAATCCTCTGCGGCGCGTGCTGCTGGTCGAAGACGACGAGGTGCGCTGCGCCTGGTTCCGCCGGAAGTTTGCGCCTCACGTGCTGGACGTGACGTGCGACGCGGGCCAGGCCGTCCGCTGGCTGTCGGAGCGCGAGTACGCGGCGATCATGCTCGACCACGACCTGCTCGACGAGCACTACTTCTCGGACGAGCCCGACGACGAGCGCACCGGCTACGCCGTCGCCGCCTGGCTCGCCGCCCACCCTGACCGCCAGCGCGACGCCACCATCGTCATCCACTCGCTCAACTACGCCGGCGCTCAACGCATGCTCGACGCCCTCACGGACGCCGGCCGCGACGTAGAACACATCCCCTTTCATTACCTGGAGCTGGAACTCTGAAGAAGGTAAAAGAGAAGACCCCTTTCAGGGTCTTTCCTTCTGCCTTAGGAGGCTTGGCCGTGTGCCTTCCTTTTCCGGCGCCCGTTTCTCCCACTCGCGGCCGCAGACGCGACAGCGGTAGCGGTTCTTCTTCTGCTCCTCAAGAAAGGCGGCGATGTAGGCGGGGACGCTCGCGCCTTCCAACCTCTCGAACGACGCGCACGAACATTTTCTCTCGCTCATCGTGTGAATAATCCCCTCGGTCATTCGTGCGCGCGTCACTTCATTTCGTCGAGCAGCTTGCGCGCATCCCTCACGGCGTCGTTGTATTCCGGCACATAGGCCGGATTGGGCGTCATGTTGAGAATACCTTCCAGCTCGCGGCGCGCGTCTTCCTGACGATTAACGGCCAGGTAAGCCTGGGCCAGTCGCAGGCGGTAGAGCGCGTTCTTTTCGCCGAAGCGCAGATTCTTTTCCAAGGTCTCGACGGCGCGCTTGGGGTCGCCGCCGACCATCCTGGGCGCTTCGATGTCAACCTGGCCGAGCGCCATGTAGGCGCTCCCGCTCTCGAAGCCTTCGTCCAACTCAATCACGCGTCCCATCTCGCGGCGGATTTCGTCAACAGCCCCGAGCCCGTTCAGCATGCTCGTCTGCGCGCGCCCGCCCAAGTTAGCCCCGAGCCAGAAATGGCCCTCCGGCTTTCCCTCTTCCAGCTTGACCGCTCGCCTTCCGGCCTCCACGCCCTCATCGTACGCGTGGTCGCGCTCGCTCTTGTCGTCCGTGTGCGCTCCCAGAAAATAGTCCAGCCGCGCGAGCCGCCAAGCGGCGTCGTAGCTGCCAACGTCAGACGACAGCGCGCGCCGCAACAGCACCGCGGCCTCGCGCGCACGCTGTAGCTCGGCGCGCTGCTCGTAGAGCTTATCAGCCTGCGCCACCATCTCCGCCGTGGCCGCCTTGTCCTGTGCCAAATTCTCCTGCACGGGCGCGCGCGACGAGCAGGCCGAGAAAATGACGAAGAGACACGCGGCCAACATGATGACGGTCGAGAGTCTCAAGAACCTTCCTTTAGTCCGCAACGCTTTTTTGTTCAATAAAACCTCTTCTTCTTGCGCGTTTGAAATTTCTTTCTTCCGCTCGCTTACCCAAATCGCGCCAATTAGGGTAAGATGCCTGCCTCTGAATATCCATATTCCCGGACGAATCCCGGCGCGGGCCAGTCGAAACGTAAGCGCACGCGCCTTTCTGGAGGGCAATGTGGCAGCGGCTGCATTCTACGACCTAGAAGGAACTTTAGTCAGCACTAATCTTGTCCACACGCTCGGCTTCTACGCGAAGAACCAGCAGGGGCTTTTCCGCACGTTCAAGAAGAGCGCCTCGACGCTTTTGAGCATCCCCATCTTCGCCGTCACGGACCAGTACAGCCGGAAAGTTTTCAACGACCTCTTCTTCAAGCGTTACAAGGGCGAGTCGGAAGACCGCCTGCGCTTCTTCGCCGAAGAGTTGTTCGAGGGCGTGTTGAAGCCCGCGGTCTACCCCGGCACTTTTGAGCTGATCGAGAAATCACGCAGCCTCGGCCTGCGTCAAGTCGTCGTCACCGGCGCGCTCGATTTATCCGTCACGCCTTTGATGAAGTACCTCGGCATTGACGACTACGTCGCGAACCGCCTGGAGTTCGTCAACGGCGTCGCCACGGGAAGGCTCTTGCCGCCCGTCCTCGCCGCCGCGACCAAAGCGTCATGGATTCGCACCTTCGCCGAGCGCGAGGGGCTGAGCCTCAGCGACTCCTACGCCTACACAGACAGCATGTCCGACTTGCCGATGCTCTCCGTCGTAGGCCACCCGGCGGCAGTTAATCCGGACATGAGACTCAAGCAAACAGCATTACATCACGATTGGCCGATTTTGAATTTAAAGTAATCAGTGGTCGGTGGTCAGTTAAAACTGATTCCCTACTGACCACCGACCACTGACCACTGACCACCGATTATGAGCCTTCAGCTAAGAAGAAAAACACACGAGTCGGTCGTTTACATTGACCGCGACAGCGCGCCGCGCGTGATGCCTTCGGGCGAGGATTTTATTCTCGAAGACTTGCCGATTGGCACAAGGGTGATTTACCCGAAGCCGCCGATTAAGGGCTTGCCGAACCGCGAGGCGGCGATTCGTTACGCGCTCAATCACCCGCACGACTGCGACCCGCTCTTCGCGCAGCTCTACCCTGGCATGAAGGTCACAATCGCGGTTGACGACATCAGCCTGCCTCTGCCGCCGATGGCGACGCCCGACATACGCCAGACCGTGATAGAGATTCTGGCCGAGATGCTCGCGGGCCACGGCGTGGACGACGTGCACATCATCATTGCCAACTCGCTCCACCGAAAGATGACCGAGTGGGAGATGAAGCGCATGGTCGGGACGAAGATTTTCGACGAGTTCTACCCGGACCGCTACTACAACCACGACGCCGAGTGGCCCGAAGGCTTAGTCACACTCGGCCACACCAAACATAAAGAGCCGCTCCGCATCAACCGCCGCTGCGCCGAGTCGGACCTCGTCATCTACGTTAACATCAACCTCGTCCCGATGGACGGCGGGCACAAGTCTGTCGCCGTCGGCCTATGCGACTACGAATCCCTGCGCGCGCACCACGAGCCGCAGACGATACGCGACTCGGACAGCTACATGGACCCTGCGCGCTCGGAGTTGAATCACAAGGTCGTGCGTTTGGGCAAACTGGTTGACGAGCACATGAACGTCTTCCACATCGAGACGGCGATCAATAATCGGATGTACACGGGCGCGCTCGATTTCCTCTTCAAGAACGAGGACGACTTCACGGCGTTCGACCGCCTGAAGTTCGAGGGCATCCGGCGGACGATGTCGAAGCTGCCGCGCGCCGCGCGCCGCAAGATGCTCCACTCCATGCCCGCGCAGTACGAGATGATTGCCTGCCACGCCGGCCGCACGGAGCCCGTCCACGAGAAGATTATCGAGAAAGGTTTTGACCAGTACGCCATCCCGATTAAGGGCCAGTGCGACATCCTCGTCACGGGCATCCCAGACATCTCGCCCTACAATGTCTACTCGATTTTGAACCCACTGCTCGTGCAGGTGATGGCCTTGGGCTACCACTTCAACTTCTATCGCAGCAAGCCGCTCTTAAAGAAAGGCGGCGTGCTCATCCTGCATCACCCTTGCTACGATGAGTTCGACCACAATTTCCACCCAAGCTATATAGAGTTCTTCAACCGGCTGCTGCCGGAGACGCGCGACTCTTTCACCTTGCGTGAGAAGTACGAGCGCGAGTTCGCGAACAACCCGTCTTACGTCGAGATGTACCGGCGCGGCAACGCCTACCACGGCGCGCACCCATTCTTCATGTGGTACTGGGGCGAGAACGGCCGCCAGCACGTCGGCAAGGTCATCGC
>JADMIO010980259.1_pt1 | contig 22581 bp, 16 predicted proteins | sample 8958161 | NCBI WGS metagenome assembly JADMIO01 (sample SAMN16585339, study PRJNA669376) | soil metagenome | isolation source: Crop rotation soil | place: USA: Cullars Rotation, Alabama | collected 2011 | reverse complement strand
GCGACAACTTGTCCACGTGGAATTCTAAGCTTAGGATCCCAATGTGCTGGAAAGACGCCGCTTCTGGGACCGGAAAGGTCCACGCCAGATCGAAAGCTCGGTGAGCGCGCCGCGCGTGATCTCGGCGAAGAAGAGGCGCACCCAGGTCCAGAGGGTGAAGAGCGCATGGCGATACACCTGCAGCACGACGCCGATGATGAAACCGGATTCGATCGCCTTGAGATGCTTGAGCGCGTAGGGGTGACCGCGCAGAACGCCCTGGCCGAAGATGATGAGCGTCCGGGTCAGGATGTTCGCGCCCTCGACCGTGATCTGGATCGACGATCCTTCGAGCGCCATCAGGAGCGGATTTTTCGGGCCGCGGCAGAGCGCCGCGCCGCCGAGGACGTCCATCGCGTCGAGAGCGGATCGGCGCGCCATCTCGGTCAGCTCGTGCTTCGCCACCGCGGAGATGACCGACGGCCGTTCGCCTTCCATCACGCCGCCCGCCACCATGATCCGCAGCGCGTCGCTCAGATACGCGTTGATCAGGATCGCCGCGAGCTTCTCGCGCACTCCCTCGAAACGGCCGATCGGCATTCCGAACTGACGACGCACCTGCGCGTACGCCGTGACGATGCGCGCCATGCGCTTGATTCCACCCGCCGACTGGGCGGGAAGCGACAGACCGCGCCCAGCGGACAGCGCTTCCATCAGCATCGACCACCCGCGACCCGCTCCCGAGTAGCCGCCGATGATGGCGCCCGCGGGAACGACGACGTTTTCGCCGTTCGTCGGTCCGTTCGGGAACGCCACGCCCATCGGGTCGTGCCTGCGCCCGACGACGGCGCCCGGGATCGAGGTCGGCACCAGCACGCAGGTGATCCCCGGATGCGGGCCTTCGCCCAGGAGGTCCTGCGGATCGTCCAGAACAACCGCGAGGCCGAGCACCGTCGCCACCGGCGCGAGCGTGATGTAGCGCTTCCGCCAGTTGAGTTCGATCTTCAGTTCACCGTCGAGATCGCGGAACACGCGGCCACGCGAGGTGATCGACGCCGCATCCGAGCCCGCTTCGGGTTCCGTGAGCGCGAAGGCGGGCATCTCGTCGCCGCGCGCCAGAGCTTCGAGAAAGTCCTTCTTCTGTTCGTCGGTGCCGTAGCGCTCGATGAGTTCGCCCGGACCCACGGAGTTCGGGATGAGAACCGCGACGGACAGCGGCATGGAATGCGACGCGAGTCTTCCGACGATGGTGGTGAGCGCCAGGGCCGAGAAGCCGCGGCCACCTCGCTCGCGCGCCAGCGTCAATCCGAAAAACCGCTCCTTCTTCAGGATGTCCCAAGCGCTCAGCGGCAGATCCATCGTTTCCTGGCAGAGCCACGGGTTGACGGCGCGGCAGACCGCCTCGCACGGACCGTCGAGGAACTGCTGTTCTTCGAGCGTCAGCTGCGGATAGGTCAGATCGGCGACAGCCTTCCAGTCGAGACGTCCTGCGAAGACGTCGCGTTCGATCCACGCGGTTCCCGCTTCGAGCGCCTGCCGCTCCGTCTCGGAGATCTTCGGAACGAATCGTTCGAAGAACATCGTCGCGTCAGCCCCGGCGTCCGACGAGCCCGGCCGAGAAGAGCCGCTCGTCGACGCGCGAATAGGTCCGGATCGCCCGCCGGTCCGCGATCTTCGCGTGCGGGATGCGGACGAGGTGATTCGGGATGTCCCAGAGTTCCTCCTCCGACGTCATCCAGTCGATCCGATCGAACCGCGAGAGATTCACGGGCTTTGAGTAGGCCCGCAGCGTTTTTTGGCGTCGGAGATTGAAATAGGACTCGAAATACGACATCACGAGTTCGCGGATCGACGCGTACACGGGCTCGCGGAAGCGGAGCCCCGAATAATTCGACCGGCCGATCGCTCCCCACCCGTGGCGCGTCTTGAACACCGCGAGCACGTGATCGTCGTCCTGCTCCGCTTCGAGGTCGAGAATGAGAGGAGGGCGTCCCTGAACGCGAAGGGCCGCCGCCGCGAAAAGTGCCCCGTCCATGCACTGGCACTCGCGATCGCGAATGACCCGCCGGGGCGATCGGCAGGTCCCGCCTTTCGTGTCGTAGACCAGCCGATGGTCCAGGTATTCCTGGATCCTCCATTCCGGGGTCAGCGACGAGAGGAGCCGGTGCTCGCCGCGCGTCAGGCCGAACGGGGGAGAGCCGGTCGAAGTCATGGACGCGCGTAACGATACGCGAGCCCTATACTCGTCGGCGGATGCGCGTTCGAAAGGTCGTCTCCGCGACAGCCGGTCTGCTGACGCTCGCGGTTCTCGCCGTGACCGACGGTGGGTCTCCCGGTTCGCTCCGGATCGCTCGCGCGGACGACGGAGTCCGCGTCGCTGCGTTCACGGTCGAGCGGCTCCCGGAGGGCGACGCGCGGGTGCGCGCGATCGAGTCGCGGGTGGTCGTCGAGTTCAAGGCCGGCGTCGACGACCGCGTCGCCGAACAGTGCGTCGAGGACGCCGGAGCGGCCCGGGCGCGGCGCGGCATGTTCTCCCGCCGCTACGTGATCGAACCCATGGCCGGTCTCGCGCCCAGCCAGCTCGTGTCGCGCCTTCGCGCGATGCCCGAGGTCGAACTCGCCGAAACGGACGGCGTCGTACGCGCCCACTTCTCACCGAACGACCGGCTGTACGCGCTGCAGTGGCACCTGCGCACTCTCAACGCGGAGCGCATGTGGGACATCCAGAAGGGCGACCCCTCGGTCGCGGTCGCGGTGCTCGACACCGGTGTCGCCTTCGAAGACTTCGGCCGTTTCCGCAAGGCGCCCGATTTCGGTGGCACGGTGTTCCTTCCCGGCTTCAACGTCTATACCCACGACGCGCACGCGAACGACGACAATTTTCACGGCACTCACGTCGCCTCGATCATCGCGGAAGCGACCAACAACGGCGACGGCGCCTCCGGCATCGCGCACCTCACTGCGATCATGCCGGTGAAGGTTCTCGGCGCGGACGGTCTCGGGAGCACGTCGGAGGTGGCGGACGGCATCGACTACGTGGTGAACTTCCGCCAGAACGGGGTCAATCCCGTGAAGGTCATCAACCTGAGCCTCGGCAGCGAGACGCGCTCCTCCAGCATGGAGGCGGCCGTGAACCGCGCGGTCGAAGCGGGGATCACGATCGTCGCGTCCGCGGGAAACGACAATCGGAGTCCGCTCGAGTATCCGGCCGCCTTCTCCAACGTGATCGCGGTGGGCGCGCTCGACGCGCGCAAGGAGAAGGCGCCCTACTCCAACTTCGGACCGGGCCTCGACCTGATGGCGCCCGTCGGCGACATCCGTCGCGACGACACCGGGGACGGAAGACCGGACGGCGTTCTCCAGCAGACGATGGACCCGGATCTCGCGGAGATCGGGATCTACGACTCCTTCGCCTACTACTTCGTCGTGGGAACGTCGCAGGCGGCGCCGCAGGTTTCAGCACTGGCCGCGCTGCTGGCGCGGCAGGGTGTCAAGAGTCCGGCCGCCATTCAGGCTCTGATGGAGAAGACCGCGGAAGACCTCGGCCCCGCGGGACGCGACGATACGTTCGGTCACGGCATGATCCGTCCGGCGGAGGCGTTGAAGGGACTGGGCCTCAGCAAATGACGCGTCGTTCGCTTCCTCTTCTTGCGACGGCGTCCGCGCTGCTCGCCCTCGCGACTCCGTCGCCCGTCCGAGCGGGGGACTGGGTGCTGTCGCTCGACGGCGGCGTTCGCTCGATGTCGGGAGCCGCCGACACGCAGAAGGCGATCTTCCGCAACTGGCTCGGACCCGGCTTCGGCGCGGGTGTTTTCCGAGAGCGGGGGACGAGATGGCGCTTCGGGGTCGAGGCCCGTGTCGTCGATCGCCACGGCGAGCGCGCGATCGCGGCGGATCGGAACGCGGAAGCGTACCGACTCGGACATCCGCTCGACTTCCGGATGCTCGAGAGCCTCGCCACCGTGTCCTATCGCTTCGACCGACTCGGCTCGTGGACGCCCTATGCGGGAGCGGGCGCGGGCTTCGTGAGCTTTCGCGAAAGGAGCACGATCGCGGGACTGATCGAGAAGGCGACGGGCTCCGCCGGGGCATTCGAAATCCGCGCGGGTCTCGAACGCCCGCGCGGACGGATGCGGTACGCGATCGAGGGTGGAATCACGTTCGTTCCGAACGCGGTGGGCGTCGGCGGCATTTCAGAGGTCTACGAAGAGAACGATATCGGCGGTCTGTTCCTGGTCGCCCGGTTCTCGTTCTCGCGCTGAGACAGGGGAGCCAGGGATCCATGCATCGCTACCATCGCCTCGGCGAGATTCCCGCCAAGAGGCACGTCACCCTCCACGGCGCGGACGGAAAGCTGCGCTACGAGGAACTGATCGGAAACCGCGGCTTCACCGGCCCGTCGTCGCTGCTCTATCACCTGCACCTGCCGACCTCGATCGTCGCGAGTGAATTCGTCAAGAGCACGAAGCCGGAAGCGGAGCCCGCGCGCGACCTGCGCAACCGTCATTTCGAGTCGTCGAAGCTCGGCGGCGGATCGAGCCTCACTCTCGATCGCGTTCCCGTCCTCTTCAACTCCGACGTGATCTTTTCGATCGCGAAACCGTCGAAGACCGACGACGCGTTCTCGCGAAACGGACAGTTCGACGAGCTGATCTACGTGGCGGAAGGCGGCGGCGTTCTCGAAAGCGCTTTCGGCGATCTTCCGTACCGTCAGGGTGACTACGTCGTCGTTCCCCGGGGGATCGTCCATCGATTCGCGATCGGCGAAGGCGTGCAGCGGTATCTCGTCTTCGAGAGCGCCGGTTACGTGCGCGCGCCGAAGCGCTATCGCGGCGACCATGGCCAGCTTCTCGAAGGCGCCCCCTATTCCGAGCGCGACTTTCGGGTGCCCGAGAAACTTCGCACGCACGACGAGAAGGGAAGTTTCGGGATTCTCGTGAAGGCGCACGACGCGCTCACCCGCGTGACCCTCGACCATCATCCGTTCGACGTCGTGGGGTGGGACGGGCACTACTATCCGTTCGCGTTCTCGATCCACGATTTCGAACCGAAGGTCGGCCGCGTCCATCTGCCGCCGCCCGTTCATCAGACCTTCGAAGCGGAAGGATTCGTGATCTGTTCGTTCTGTCCGAGGCCCTACGACTTCGACAAGGCCGCGATCCCCGCTCCGTATTCCCATACGAACGCGATGTCGGACGAGATGATCTTCTACGCGAGCGCCGAGTTCATGAGTCGCAAGGGCGTCGCCTTCGGTTCGATCACGCTGCATCCCGACGGTCTGCCGCACGGGCCCCAGCCGGGCCGGACGGAGGCGTCCATCGGCGCCAAATGGACCGACGAACTCGCGGTCATGCTCGATACGTTCAAGCCCCTTCACGTCGCGAAGGACGCGCTCGGCGCCGAAGATCCGAACTACTGGAAGTCCTGGTCGGCGTAGATCAGATCAGCGATCGGCGGGAACCGCTCGAATCGCGCCGCGCCGGCTACCGATCCAGCCAGCCGTGGGAGCGCATCCATTCCTCCCACCGTTTCGGCCATGACGACGTTGGACCCAGATCGGTCCGGGTTCCGAATCCGTGCGGTCCTTTCTCGAAGAAATGGAGTTCCGCGTCGACCTTGTTGCGGCGCAGGGCCTGGAAGAAGACCAGGCTGTTCTCGAGCGGCACGCTCGTGTCTTCCCCCGTGTGAACGAGAAACGCCGGCGGCGTCTGCGGGGTGACCTGCTGTTCGAGCGACCAGCGATCGAGGAGTTCCTGGGTTGGATGTTCGCCGAGGAGGGCCTTGCGCGATCCCGCGTGGACGTAGGGGTCCTTCATCGTGATGACCGGATACAGGAGCGCGACGAACGTCGGGCGCGCGCTGACGTTGTCGAGTTCCGCGCCGGTCTTTCCTTCCGGCGCATCGAAGAGGGTGGCGGCCGACGCGGCGAGATGGCCGCCCGCGGACGAGCCCATCACGCCGATCCGATCGGGCCTGACGCCGAACTCCGTCGCGCGCGATCGGACGAGGCGGATCGCGCGCAGAACGTCCTGAAGCGGCGCCGGCTGTCCGTACTCGACCAGGCGGTATTTCAAGACGAAGACCGAGACTCCGAGGTCGTTCAGCATCTTCGCGAGTCCGGTGCCTTCCTTCACGATCGCGAGTCGCACGTACCCGCCGCCCGGACAGATGATGATCGCGGTGCCGTTCGCGGCCTCCTTCGGCGCGGGAAAGTAGGTGAGCGTCGGGTTCTGGACATTGGAGACGCGTTCATCGACTTCGCGTTCGACCCCGCCGTTTGGCTGCGCGTTCGGAACTCCTTCGGGCCAGATGGCGATGACGCGATGAGTCGCTGGTTGGTCGGGCGCGGCAAGCTTCGCCCCTACGAAATTCGTAGGCGTGGCGACCTGCGCAATGACGAACACGAGGGGCGTGAGCATGGCGGTGATGTTAGACGCGGCGCGGGGCGCCGAAGCGTAGGGGCCGGGCGTGCCCGGCCCGTCGCACCTCGAACCCGGCATCGCGCGAACGCATGGGTCCGGGGTGACGCAGAACATGGTCCTGCGGGCGAGGCACGCCTCGCCCCTGCGACGTTTGCGGGCGCGGCGACCTGCGCAATGACGAACACGAGGGACGTGAGCATGGCGGTGATGTCAGACGCGGCGTGGGGCGCCGAATCGTAGGGGCCGGGCGTGCCCGGCCCGTCGCACCTCGAACCCGTATCACGCGAACGCGTGGGTCCGGGGTGACGCAGAACGTGGTCCTGCGGGCGAGGCACGCCTCGCCCCTACATCCTGAACACGCCGAACTTCGTTTCCGGGATCGGGGCGTTCAGGGCCGCGGAGATTCCAAGACCGAGGACCATGCGCGTGTCGCGTGGACGGATGACACCGTCATCCCAGAGACGCGCGGTCGAGAAGTAGGGCGAACCTTCCTCTTCGTACTTGGCGAGGGTCGGCGCCTTGATCGCCTCGATTTCCTCCGGCGACATCGTCTTCCCCGCGCGCGTCGCCTGCTCCACTTTGACCTGCGCGAGGACCGAGGCCGCCTGCTCGCCGCCCATCACCGAGATCCGGGCGTTCGGCCACATCCAGAGCTGGCGCGGCGAGTACGCGCGTCCGCACATCCCGTAGTTGCCGGCGCCGAAGCTTCCGCCGATCACGACCGTGAATTTCGGCACCGTCGCGTTCGCGACCGCGTGAACCATCTTCGCGCCGTCCTTCGCGATGCCCTTCTGCTCGTATTCCTTCCCCACCATGAAGCCGGTGATGTTCTGAAGGAAGACGAGCGGGATCCTTCGCGCGCACGCGAGTTCGATGAAATGCGTCGCCTTGAGCGCGCTTTCCGAGAACAGCACGCCGTTGTTCGCGAGGATCGCGACGGGCATTCCCATGACGCGCGCGAAACCCGTCACGAGCGTCGTCCCGTAGTTCGCCTTGAACTCATCGAAGCGGCTGCCGTCGACGATGCGCGCGATGACCTCGCGCACGTCGTACGACTTCCGCGAATTCGCGGGAATCACGCCGCCGAGTTCCGCGGGATCGAACGCGGGCTCTTCCGGCGCCAGCACATCCCAGGGCGTTTCCTTTCGCGACGTGAGCGTCGCCACGACGTCGCGAGCCTTCGCGAGCGCTTCGTGCTCATTGAGCGCGAGATGATCCGCGACGCCAGAAATGCGCGTGTGCACGTCGGCGCCGCCCAGTTCCTCCGCCGTCACCTCTTCGCCGGTCGCCGCCTTCACGAGCGGCGGACCGGCCAGGAAGATCGTTCCCTGGTTCTTCACGATGATCGTTTCGTCGCTCATCGCCGGCACATACGCTCCGCCCGCCGTGCATGATCCGAGCACCACGGCCACCTGCGGAATCCCGAGCGCGCTCATCCGCGCCTGATTGAAGAAGATCCGGCCGAAGTGGTCGCGATCCGGAAAGACCTCGGATTGAAGCGGAAGGAACGCCCCGCCCGAGTCGACGAGGTAGATGCAGGGCAGCGAGTTCTGCTGAGCGACCTCCTGCGCGCGCAGATGCTTCTTCACGGTGATCGGGAAATAGGTTCCGCCCTTCACCGAAGCGTCGTTCGCGACGATCATGACCTCGCGGCCGGAGACCCGACCGATCCCGGTCACCATTCCCGCCGCGGGAGCTCCACCTTCGTAGAGACCGTTCGCGGCGAGCGCTCCGATTTCCAGAAAAGGCGAACCCTCGTCGAGGAGGAGATCGAGACGCTCGCGCACGGGAAGCTTGCCCTGCTCGCGCTGCCGCTTCTGCGCGCTCTCGCCCCCGCCCGCTTTCGCGATTTCGAGCGCCTTCGCGAGTTCCGCCTCCAGAGCCTCCATCCTCGCGAGATTGGCGGCGAAATCGGCGGACGTCTTGTCGATCCGGGACGTGAGTGCGCTCATGCGGATCGGAGTATGACAAGGCCTCGTAGATCGGAAAAGAAGGCTTGGAATGAGAAAGGGGTCGCATAAGCTGCCTTGAGCCCTTGGGCCGCCCTATTTCCCGAACTGCGAGAACAATGCCCCTGCGTTATCCCACGGAACCTAGTCGACAGCATCCCGCGGCCGGCATCTCTCATCCGGGCCACCTCCGACCGCGGCGCCACCGAGGGGAAATCGGTTGACCGCGGAAGACGACGAGACCGAGGCTTTCCGGGAATCCGCCCTCGAGAACATCGAGGGCATTCTGTCCGCGCGCCGGAAGGCCGAACGGGATCTTCTCGCCGCGAAGGACGAAGTCGATCAACGGACGACCGAACTCGCGGACCAGCGGGAATGGTTCGCGGTTACTCTGTCGAGCATCGGCGACGCGGTCATCGCGACCGATGCTTCCGGACGGGTGACATTCATGAACCCCGTGGCGGCAACGATGACGGGATGGACGGTCGCCGATGCCGCGGGGCAGCCGCTCGAAGCGGTGTTCCGGATCGTCAACGAGATCACGGGGAAGCCCGCGGGGAACCCGATCGCCGAGGTCTTCCGCACCGGACGCATCGTGGGGCTCGCGAACCATACGACCCTCCTTTCCCGGGACGGATCGCGGACCCCCGTCGAGGACAGCGCCGCGCCCATTCGCAACTCGAAGGGGGACGTGGCCGGCGCGGTCATGGTCTTCCACGACGTCACGCTCCGCCGCCGCGCGGAGAACGCCCTGCGCGAGAGCGAGGAGCGACTCCGGGCCGTCTTCGATCAGGTCCCCGTGGGCATCGCGGTCGTCGGTCTCGACACCCGCATCGAGCAGGCCAATCGTCGCTTCGTCGAGATCCTCGGCTACTCGCTCGAAGAGCTGCGACGAATGAACTTCGCCGACTTCACCCACCCGGACGACCTCGAAATCACGCGACAGCACGTCGAGCGGCTTCGCGACGGCGACGGCGCGGGCTACCGGCTCGAGAAGCGGTACATCCGCAAGGACGGCGCGGTGGTCTGGAGTCAGACCGCGGTGGAGATCCTGCGCGATGCTCAGGGAAAGCCTTACCAGTACGTCGGAATCATCGAGGACATCACCTCACGCAAGCGCGCGGAAGAGGAATTGATGGCCGGGTCGCAGAGGCTCCGCCTCGCGCTTGAAGCGGGCAGGCTCAGCGACTGGAGCTGGGATGCGGCGACCGACGTGTTGACGATGTCACCTCAGATGAGAGCGCTCTACGAATTCGAACCCGACCGTGTGATCAGGGCCGCCGACATCCGGCCTCTCATCGAGCTGGAGGATGCCGAGGAAACGCGGGCGCGGGCGGCGCGTGCGATCGCCGAGCGCATTCCGTTCAGCCTCGAATACCGGATCAAGCCTCCTTCCGGAAAGAAGATCTGGGTCGCCGCCCGCGGACAGGCGCAATACGATGCTCGCGGAGCCGTGACCGGGATGGCGGGCGTGCTGCAGGATGTCACGCTCGACAAGGACGCCGACATCGCCCTGCGCCGCTACGCGGCTCTCGTCGAGTCCTCCGAGGACGCGATCGTTTCGAAAACGCTCGCCGGCGTGATCACGACGTGGAACAAGGGCGCGGAGCGGATGTTCGGGTTCACCGAGGCCGAAGCGGTGGGCAGTTCCATCATGATCCTGATTCCCGACGCGCTCGTGGGAGAAGAGGCGACCATCCTCGCGCGGCTGAACCGCGGCGAGCGGATCGAGCACTACGAGACGCAGCGCCGCCGGAAGGACGGCACGTTGCTCAACGTCTCCCTGAGTGTTTCGCCGATCCGCGGTCCGAACGGAAAGATCCTCGGCGCCTCGAAGATCGCGCGGGACATCACGCTCCAGAAGGAAGTGGAGCGAACTCTCCGCGAAACCGACCAGCGCAAGGATGAGTTCCTCGCGACGCTCGCGCACGAACTGCGGAATCCATTGGCGCCGATCCGCCAGGCCGCGATGGTGTCGCAGGCGCCGAACGCCACCGAGGCCCAGAAACGGTGGAGCCACGGCGTCATCAGCCGTCAGGTCCAGCACATGGCGCTGCTGCTCGACGACCTGCTCGACATCTCGCGCATCACGCGCGGCACGCTCGAGCTGCGTCCCGAGATGACGGAACTCTCCGCGGTGGTGGATGCGGCGGTGGAGACGGCGCGCCCCGCGATCGATGCCCGCCGCCATCGTTTCACCACCGAACTTCCTCCGGAGCCCGTCCACTTCGTCGCGGATCCGCTGCGACTCTCGCAGGTGCTCGCGAACCTGCTCACGAACGCCGCGAAGTACACCGACCCGGGAGGCGCCATCCGGCTCCGCGCCACGGTCGCCGACGACGTCATCATCATCAGCGTCATCGACACCGGTCTCGGAATTCCGAAAGACGCGCTCGAGAACGTGTTCGCGATGTTCTCCCAGGTAAAGGCCACCTACGATCGGTCGGAGGGCGGCCTCGGGATCGGCCTCTCTCTGTCACGCGGTCTCGTGCAGTTGCACGGAGGAACGATCGAGGCGAAAAGCGAAGGGCCGGGGAAGGGCAGCGAGTTCATCGTGCGTCTGCCGCGGAAGGTTCGATCCACAGCGCCGGTCCGACAGATCACCGGAGAGACGGCGAAGAAGACGCGAAGCCGGCGCGTGCTCGTGGCGGACGACAATCGCGATGCGGCGGAAAGTCTCGCCATGCTCCTCGGCATGGAAGGCCATCAGGTGGAGATGGTCCACGACGGCCACGCCGCGCTCGCCGCGATCGAATCGTTTCAGCCCGAGATCGCGCTGCTCGACATCGGAATGCCCGGACTCAACGGTTACGAACTCGCGAAGCGCATTCGGCAGGGTTCACTCGGCCGCGCGGTCACGCTGATCGCGGTGACGGGCTGGGGTCAGGACAACGACAAGGCTCAAGCGCTCGCCGCCGGCTTCAACCACCACTTCACCAAGCCGGTGGAGCCGGAGCGGCTCATGGAATTGCTCCGCTCCGAGATGAAGAGCTGAGCGGATCCGTCGCTAACGACGGCGGGAGGGTTTGCGCTTCGCCGGCTTCGCTTTCGGACGGGCCTTGGCCTTTCCCTTCGGCGTCGGTTTCGCTTTCGCCGTGGGCCTGGGCTTCGGCTTCGCTTTCGCCTTCGCGCGCGCGACGGATCGGGGCGCCGCGCCCATCACGCCCGGGCGCACGTGCCGCGGCTCGTAGACGTTGATCTTTCCTCCGCCGGGCAGAAGGAATGAGGACACGACGCCCCAGCCCTGATCGGCCGCGGGCGCGCACTCGATGCCCTTCGCCTTTAGGGTGTCCGCGAAGGCGCCCATGTTCTCGCACATGAAGAACAGCTCGTGCTCGTCATTCTTTCCGGGATGCACGGCCACTTCCGCGGGCGGCAATCCGAAGATCAGCCAGCCGTCTCCGACGTCGACGTGCGGAAGACCGAGGATGTCTTTCAGGAAGGCGCGATCCGCGTCGCCGTTCGTGCTGGAGATGAGTATGTGCGCTCCATTGATCATGATCTTGACCTCGCACGGATTCTAGGAGTCTGCGGGACGAAAGGGGACGATCCCGTCCGCCTGCCGGAATCGGGCGGAGCGAGTCGCCCGCGTAAGCTTCGCGCCTATGTCCGCGCAGAACCATCACCGCGTCGTCATCCTCGGATCCGGCCCGGCGGGCCTCACGGCCGCGATCTACGCCTCCCGCGCCGAACTTCACCCGCTCGTGATCGAAGGCGGCGGCAACGACGATCCCACGGATGTCGCCGGGGGTCAGCTCATGCTGACCACGGACGTCGACAACTATCCGGGCTTTCCGAAAGGCATTCTCGGACCGGAGCTGATGGAGGGCATGCGGAAGCAGGCGGAGCGTTTCGGCGCGAAATTCGTGACCGGTTCCGTGACCTCCACCGTGCTCGGCTCGCGACCGTTCACCCTGAAGACCAGCATCGGTGACATCACGACCGATGCCCTGATCGTCGCCACCGGAGCGCGGGCGAAATGGCTCGGCATCGATGAAGAGGTCGAGTTCCGCACGAAGATCGGCGGGGTCTCGGCCTGCGCGACGTGCGACGGTTTCTTCTACAAGAACAAGCACGTGATGGTCGTGGGCGGCGGCGATACGGCGATGGAAGAGGCGACCTACCTCACCAAGTTCGCGTCGAAGGTCACGATCGTCCACCGCCGCGACACGTTCCGCGCGTCGCGGATCATGCTCGAGAAGGCGCAGAAGAATCCGAAGATCGAATGGCTGGTCGACAGCGTGATCGAAAAGTATCTCGGCAAGGCGGAAGGGAAGCTCCGCGGCGTGCTCGTTCGCAACCTCAAGACGAACGAAGCGAAGGAAGTCGACGCGGGCGGTGTGTTCATGGGCATCGGGCACGAGCCCAACACCGCGGTCTTCGGCGGACAACTCAAGACCGACGAGAGCGGTTATCTCATCACGAAGGCGGGCTCCACCGCGACCAGCATCGACGGGGTCTTCGCGGCGGGCGATGTCGCGGACCATCAGTATCGCCAGGCGGTCACCGCCGCGGGAACGGGCTGCATGGCCGCGATCGACGCCGAGCGGTATCTGTCTCATTCGCACTGAGCGCGGGAGTTCTCGCTGAAGATCCTCTTCCTCGCGCCCCAGCCGTTCTTCGAGGTTCGAGGCACGCCCCTCGCGGTCGCGGCGCTGACGCGAACGCTTGGAGAGCTGGGCCACCAGGTCGACCTTCTGACCTTTCCACAGGGTGAAGCCTGGAGCGCGCCGAACGTGCGGCATCTCCGGTCGATGCGACTGGCCGGCTCGCGCGTTCGCCCGGGCTTCTCGATCGGCAAGGCGCTTCAGGACGTGCCGTTCGCGCTGAAAGCGCGTCGACTCGCAGGATCCGGCGGCTACGACATCGTTCACGCGGTCGAAGAATCGGCGCTGCTCGTGGGTTCGGCGATTCCCGCGGGCGTGAAGTTCGTGGTCGACATGGATTCGGATCTCGGCGAGCAGCTCGCGAACTCGAAATCGGAGATCGCTCGAAGGCTCGGGCCGCTCGCGGCGCGGCTTCACAACCGCGCTCTCGAGCGCGCGGACCTCGCGATCGTCATCAATTCGCGCCTCGCGGATGCCGCGCATCGTGTGAGTCCGCGGCTGCCCGTGCACATCCTTCAGGATCCGCCGCTCGTATCCGTTTCGACGGATGCGGATCGCGCGGCGGCGTCCGGACTGCGGCGCGAACTCGCGCTCGCGGACGCGCCCGTCGCGCTCTACACCGGGAACTTCGAGCGCTATCAGGGCGTGGCGCTCATGGCGGACGCGGCGTCGCGGTGCGACGGCGTTGCCTTCGTGTTCGTCGGTGGCGAGGCGGAGGACATCGCGTCGATTCGCGGCTCTTTGAACGCCGCGACGCTCGCGCGATGTCGATTCGTCGGCAAGAAGCCGCCGGAAACCCTCGCGAAGTGGATGGCGCTCGCGGATGTTCTGGTGTCGCCGCGCACCCTGGGCGGCAACACACCGTTCAAGATCTACACGTACCTCGCGTCCGGCCGGCCGATCGTCGCGACGAATCTCGACACCCACACCCAGGTTCTGTCGGACGAGACCGCGTTTCTCGCCGAGCCGACCGCGGATGGGCTCGCGACCGCACTGCGAACGGCGTTCGCGGACGAATCGGAACGCACACGTCGCGCGGTGAACGGGCTCGCGCTCCTCGAACGCGAGTACTCCGTCGAGCGATTCCGGGAGAAGGTCGCGGCCGCCTACGCGACGCTGGCGTGACGCCTTCCGGCGAGGGAAACGGGTAATGACGAGAGAAACGACGGACGCCCCGGGAGACACCGGGCGTTCGAAGTGGAGTCGATACTTGGCGGTTGGCCTTGGCGTTCTGATTGCGGCGGCGTACGTCGGCGGATGCATGACGTTCCGTCTTGCTCATATGGAGGCGGGTTCCCCGGTGACGCTGCTCCTGCCCCACATGTTGCTGGAGATCGCGGGAATCTTCGGGCCCAAGGCGTTCGTCGCGATCGCCTTCGTCGCGTGCTGTCTCCTCCGGTTCCGCACTGGATTGTCACTGCTGGTTCTTGCGCCGTGGCTCTTCGCTTGCTGGAGCGCCTATTGGAGGCTCAACATCGACGTGTGCGAACGTTCATGGCCGCGGATTGCCGAGCGCGCGCGTCCCGTTACGGCTGCAATCCTCGCGTATGAGAAGCGGAATGGTCATGCTCCGGAGAAGCTGGAGCAACTGATTCCGGAGTTCCTGCAGGCAATTCCTGATACCGGGGTGGGCTGCCATCCACGTTTCCAGATGGACGATTACGGCCGGCATCCCGGGGGCGGATGGGCTCTCACCGTGTGGATGGGCGAGGACCACCCACCGATGGCGCATTTGCCGATGCTGATCTATTGGCCCACGGAGAAGTACCCGGACGCATGGCCTCCTGGTACGTCGGGTTCTGATGGATGGTTCACTCCGATCGGAAACGGGTGGGCGTACTTCAGCCCGAACGATTGATCGAGGTCTGGCGAATGTCATCGGCGATCTACGACACCATCGGGAGGACATACGCGAGCCAGCGTCGTCCCGATCCGCGCATCGCCGCGCTGATCATGGCCGCTCTCGGCCCGGCGCGCTCGGTGCTGAACGTTGGCGCCGGCTCGGGCTCTTATGAGCCGACGGACCGACGTGTGGTCGCTCTCGAGCCCTCGCCCGTGATGCTCGCGCAGCGATCGTCGGCCGCCGCGCCAGCCACGCAGGCGCGCGCGGAAGCGTTGCCCTTCGCCGATGGAGCGTTCGACGCCGTGATGGGGGTGCTCACTCTCCATCACTGGACGGATCGTTCGCGCGGACTCACGGAATGCGCGCGCGTGGCGCGAGACCGCATCGTTCTGCTCACGTGGGATCCGGATGCGAACTCCTTCTGGCTCCTTCGGGACTACCTGCCCGCGATCGTCGAAGAAGATCGAGCGTTGTTGCCGCCGATGTCCACCTACGCGGCCGCGTTCGGCCCCCACGCGCGAGTCGATATCGCCGCCGTCCCTGTGCCGCGTGATTGTGTCGACGGTTTCCTCGGCGCGTACTGGGCGCGCCCGTCCGCGTATCTCGACCGCGCGGTGCAGGCGGGGATCTCGTCATTCGCCCGTCCGCGGCCGGAGACGGCGGCCGGGCTGGAACGCTTGCGCGCCGATCTCGAGTCGGGAGCGTGGGAAGCGAAGTACGGAGACCTGCTCGCCGCCGACGCGATGGATGTCGGTTACCGGCTCGTCGTTGCGGAGATCGCGCACCGCGACGTCTGAGTTCGGAGCGGCGATAGCGACTGTCGACGCGCAGCGTTCGCGACGCGCAAGGCGGAACCGCCTACGCGCCTGCCGTTCGTCGCGATGCGTCGGCGTTGCCCACGCCATCCGGCAGAGCCCATCCGGCGAGGAGATAGACGGGCAGCGCCGCGAGAAGAAGACTCTGCGTGCCCCAGGCCGTCGAGATCGCCACGCTCAGGACCGGCGCCACCACGGATGCGATTCCGTTGACGCCCCACGCCCACGGCGTGAAGTCCGGAGCCTGCCGCTTCAGCTGTTCCAGTCCGACCGGGAAGTAGACGCCGAGAAGCAGGCCGACCGGAAAGACGAGGGCGGCCGCGAGCAGCACCCGGACGACGAAGGGCTGCGCGACCAGCCCGGGCAGCAACGGAAGCACGACCAGGACCTCGAAGAGAACCAGCATCGCGAGCGTCATGCTGACGAAACGGGGTCGATTGCCCAGCGCCCGCAGAAGACGCTCGGAGAACAGGGCGCCAAGACCGCTCGCCATCAGCAGCGAAGCCAGGACGACGGACAGCGAATAGTTGGGGTGCCCGAGGAAGAGGCCGAGCTTCTGGATGAGGCCGACCTCCAGCGCGAGATACCCGACTCCGATGGATGCGAAATAAATGACGTAGCGGTTCTGATGGGGAATCGTCAGCCCGCGACTCGCCAGCAATCGCAAAGGGACGTAGACGAACAGGACCGCGGCGGTCACGCTGATGGTGAAGAGCACGATCAGGCCCAGTTCGAGAGCCGGGAGACCCGCGGGCAGACTTTTGATCGGCGGGTTCGTGGACCACAGGTGCCACCAGTACGAATGCCGAAAGAAGAAGGGCCAATCGTCGGTCGCCGGGCGGATATCGAAGGGATACGACTGCGCGAGACGGGCCTCGGTGGCCGGGTCTCCCAGGCTCAGGAAAGCCTGGTACTCGTTCCTCCCTCCGCTCCCGTCGGGCGCGGCGGAAACATGAAGGAGGCCGGTTCGCGCTGCCCAGGCTCGGGTTCGTTCGGTTTCCTCGGTCGTGAAGGGCGTCTTCTTCACCAGCATCGCCGTGAAAGAACCGTCGTCCGCGGTCACCATGACGATGTGTTGAGCGGGCCGCGCGACGCCCGCGCGACGCAGCGAGGCGACCGCGGTGACGAGAGCCCGCAGCATGTGGCGGGGCGGCGCGTACTCCATACGCATCAGATTCATGATCCCGTCCGGACGGAGACGCGAGAAGTACAGGTCGAAGGCTTCACTCGAATAGAGGTAGCTCTCCGAGAAGACCTGGGCCGCCGCGTTCGTTCCGCTGTTCGAGTCGACCCCTGAGAGCTGGAGGATGTCGTAAGTCTCCGAGTTCGAGGCCAGATAGTGGCGCCCGTCGTCGTGAACCAGAGTGACGCGCGGATCTTCGACCCAGGCTTTGAAATAGCTCCGATACTGCCGTTTCAGAATGTCGAGCGTCGCGCCGTTCACTTCCACGCCGACGACGCTGGACGCGTCGTAGCGAAGCGCCGTGAGGATGTCGAACCCGCCTCCCACGCCGATGACCAGGGCCTTGGGCGTCCTGGTGGCGCTCGTTTCGTAGGCGGCGGCGTAGATCGTGCCGTCGACGCCTTCGAGGGATTCCTTCCGGCCGTCATAGGAGAGCGCATAGGTGAACGCGTTGTTGTTCTGCGTCAGCACCCGCTCGATCCGCCGGGCGAGAGCGGGGTTGGTGCCGATGAGAGATCGCCAGCCGAATCCGCTCGGTGGCGGGATGCGGGACACCTCGATGCGGGCGACCGGATCCCATTCGATGTATTCGAGCGTGTAGTTGCTTCCCGCGACCTGGGTTTGACCGAGCCATGAGCGGCTGGGGTACGTCATGTGGAAGATCGATTCCGGCCACAGGCCCGACACGAGCACCGCGAGCACCGCCGCGACAGACCAGCCCCGCGTCGAGGGGCTCCGCGGTGGGGAGAACAGAAGGACGCTCAAGAGGAGCACGGCGCAGCCGAGGACGGCGCTCCTCTCGACACCCAGTGACGTGATCGCGGGAATCACCAGGATCGCGCCGAGAGCGGAGCCGAGGAGATCGAAGAAGTACACGCGGCGAACGCGCAGGTCCGGATCCGAAAGGAGAAGACCGAGGATCAGACCGCAGAACCCGAAGGGGACGGCGTACAGAACCGCGAGCAGCGCGGAGTACAGATACGCGGAGGCGAATCCCGCGACGGTCGGGGGGCCGTCGGCATCGGCCGCGCGATAGAACAGCGCGGAGGCGCCCAGGAGGGTGAGCGTGAACAGACACGCCGCGATCGGAAGAGTCTCTTCGATCCTCGCCATCAGTCGCCCGCGATAGCGACTCAGAAACGCGCCGGAGCTCGCGAACCCCAGCATGGTCAGCGAGATCACCAGAAAGGCGAAGTTGTTGAGCAGCTTCGCGGACACCATGCGATGAACGAGGACCTGCGTGAACAGCGCGACGAAGGCCGTCCAGAACGCTATCCACGACGACCGGGTTTCTCGGGTCAAGCAGGTTCTCCCCACACCGGACGCGGATTGCGTCTGTCCGCAGCCTATAGGGAATCCTGGGTCGGGCTAAGCTCTCGCCACTTCATTCACCGGCCTTTCAGGAGCCCCCCAATGACCAAGAAACTCGCTTCGGTATTTCTCTGCCTTGCACTCGTCCTTCCTGCGGCGGCCCAGACATCGCCCGCGAAGCGGCTGATCACCGAATCCGACGTGACGAAGTTCATCTGGAGCGCGGATCCGCAGGTGTCTTCGGATGGGAAGACCGTGGCCTTCGTGAAGGTCGAGGTCAAGAAGGACGACTACGAGACCTCGATCTGGATGGCCGCGACCGACGGGAAGACGCCGCCGCGGCAGTTCACCGCCGGACCGCGCGACAGCGCGCCGCGTTTCTCGCCCGACGGCTCCCTGCTCGCGTTCGTGCGTGTCGCCGACAAGGACGGCAAGCGCCAGCCGCCGCAGCTCTATCTGATTCCGATGACCGGCGGCGAGCCGAAGTCGATCACCGATCTCCCACGCGGCGCCGGCGCCGCGACGTTCTCGGCGGATGGAAGAACGATCCTCTTCACGAGCACCACCACCGACGAAGACATCGCGAAGGCGAAGAATCCTCCGAAGGAGCCGGCGAAGGAATCCGACGTTCGCGTGATCACCCGCGCGGTCTACCGGTCGAATGGCGGCGGGTACAACGATCCCACGCGCCGGGCGCAGATCTATTCGCTCACTCTGTCCGATGGTTCGTCCACCGAGCCGAAGCGGCTATCGAACGACGACTTCGGCGCGAATGGTCCCCAGTTCTCGAAGGACGGTTCCACCATCTACTACCGCTCGCTCCACGTGAAGGAGACCTACTACGACGATTCGCGCAGCCAGATCTGGTCGATCCCGGCCGCGGGCGGTGAATCGAAGCTGGTCTTCGACTTCGCGGGCGGAATGGGAGGTTTCGAGTTCTCGCCCGACGGCAAGCGTCTCGCCTTCACGGGTACGAAGAACGTGACTCCGACGCGGTCTTACGATCAGTCGGACCTCTTCATGTCTGATGTCGCGAACGGAACGATCGGCGCGCCGAAGAATCTCACTGCGACCTACGACTTCGAGATCGGCGGGGGAGTGGGCGGCGATCAGAATCCTCCGCGCGGCGGTTCGAACGGCGGACTCATCTGGACCCCCGACGGCAAGTCGCTGATCATCAAGGTCGGTGAGCAGGGTCGCGCGAACCTCAAGCGCATCGATGCAGTGACCGGCGCGGTCACGGCGCTCACCAGCGGCGATCAGGACATCATGCAGTACGGCGCCTCGGACGACACGAAGACTCTCGTCGCGCTGATCTCGAACACGACGGTGCTCGGCGATCTCAACACGATCGACGTCGCCACCGGCAAGGCCACGAAGCTCACGTCGTTCAACGACGCGCTCTTCAACGAACTCGATCTCACCAAGGCCGAGGATGTCTGGTACACGAGCTTCGACGGGAAGAAGATCCACACTCTCGTCCAGAAGCCGCCGCATTTCGATCCTTCGAAGAAGTACCCGCTCATCCTCAACATCCACGGCGGCCCGCACTCCGCGTACGGCCACACGTTCTTCCATGAGATGCAGTGGATGGCCGCGAAGGGATACATCGTTCTCTATCCGAATCCGCGCGGGTCCACGACCTACGGTCAGGACTTCGCGAACATCATCCAGCACAACTATCCGGGCGACGACTCCAAGGATCTCCTCATCGGTGTCGACGAGATGGTGAAGCGCGGCTGGGCCGATCCCGCGAAGCTCGCGGTCACCGGCGGAAGCGGCGGCGGCGTTCTGACCAACTGGATCGTCACCCACGACAATCGCTTCAAGGCCGCGACCTCGCAGCGTTCGATCGCCGACTGGTCGGGCTTCTGGTACACCGCCGACTTCACTCTCTTCCAGCCGACCTGGTTCAAGGCCGCCCCCTGGCAGGACCCGAAGGACTTCGCGGCCCGCTCCGCGATCACGTTCGTCGGCAACGTGAAGACGCCGCTCATGCTGATCGAGGGCGAGGATGACCTGCGCACACCTCCTTCGGACGGCGGCGAGCAGATGTTCCGCGCGCTCAAGTTCATGAAGATCGACACCGTAATGGTGCGCTTCCCGGGGGAAACCCACGAACTCTCGCGTTCCGGCAAGCCGTCCCATCGCATCGAGCGGCTGCGTCACATCGTCGGCTGGTTCGACAAGTACCTGATGGGCGTGGCCAAACCCGAATACGAGGTGAAGTGAGGTAAGGGGGCGAGACACGGACCCGGCCCGCCCAACAACCCCCGCGTCGGCCAGACTCGCGCGGGTTCACGACGTCCGAAACGTCGGACTCAACCCGTCGCTTCGGGTGACGAGCCGTGAGCCATGCCGCCGTCGCGGCGTTCTGACTTGACCGCGGAACGACGCAATCAGTCTTTTCGCGGACTCTGGATGTTCCGCACGATGCGCAGGACCATGCTCTTCGGAAGGATGCGGGTCATCCGCGCGCCGAAGCGGTTGCGCGCTCCGGTGATCACGACGCGTTTGTTCGACTGCCACGCGCGATAACCCTCTTCCGCGACCGGCATCGACGGCATGACCACGGCCGCGTCGGCGATGCGCGTCTTGCCGGTTCCCGCGCGTTCGCGGAAGCCGCTCGCCGTGGGACCGGGGCAAAGGCACGACACGCGCACGCCGGTGCCCCGCGCTTCCTCCCACAACGCCTCCGAGAACGAAAGCACGAAGGCCTTCGACGCGTAGTACACGGCCATCAGCGGCCCGGGCTGGAATGCCGCGGTTGAAGCGACGTTGAGCACGCCGCCCCGTCCGCCTTTCAACATCTCGTTCCAGTAGAGATGCGTCAGCTCCACGAGGGCGCGCACGTTGAGGTCGATCATCCCGGTGGAGATTCCGACCGGCGCGGACGTCAGGGCGCCCGCGTGCCCGAATCCGGCGTTGTTCACGAGCACATCCACCGTGAGGCCGGCGGCCTGGACCTTCTCCGCGAGCTTCTTCCCGCCGTCGATCGCGCCGAGATCGTTCGCGATCGGCGTCGCCTTGACGCCGAAAGCGTTCGCGAGACGGGTCGCGACCGTCTTCAGAGCATCTTCCGATCGCGCGGTGACGATGATGTCGTACCCGTCGCGCGCGAAGCACTCCGCGAGGTCGACGCCGATGCCGCCGGACGCGCCGGTGATGAGAGCGGTCTGGCCTGAACCCTTCTTTCGACTCATGGAGGCATCTTAGGGCCGCGGCTCCGCCGCGGAGTCCACGTCGTTGGGCTCGACCGTGGGGCGCGGCAACACGACCGGCGGTTCGATGAGGTGGGGCGCCGTCGCGGCGACGTCGTCCGGTTCGAGTTGCGGCTCATAGACGGTCGCTCCGATCGCTTCCTTCCACTTGCGCGGCACCCGTTCGATGCCGATCGGAAAGATGGTGAGGGTTCCGTCCGTCGCGATGTGAAAGCGGAGGAAGTTGCGGAAATCCTCGATCCGCAACGAGGAGAACGCCTCGTTCGAATGGCGCCCGAAGACGTTGAGCGAGATCAGGAGGTACAGGCCCATGATCATGGAGCCGGTGAGCGCCCCGGTCGCGAACATGAATCCTCCGTTGAAGGCTTCGGTCGCGATGGGATGACGAAGCCCGAGCGCCGTCGCGAGGGTGCGTCCGAGATGGAGCAGCACCCACGCGGCTCCGCAATGCGCGAGGCCATGCGCCGCCCCCGCGAGGCGCTTGTACCAGACGTGATGCGTGTCGGTGAAGAAGATGAAACCGAGCACCAGGAGCAGCGGGCCGAGCAGCACGCCCTGACCCTGATTCCAGAAGTAGCCGAGCAACCCGTAGAGCGAACCCATCGCGTAGCCGAATTTCGGATTGATGAAAGGAAAGAGCAGGTTGCGCCAGGTCAGGCGCCGGGACACCGCTTCGCCTGGATAGGCGCACCGCTGCGTGAAGCCGGAAGCGAGTTCCTTCGCCTCGGGCGCGTGGGTCGGATGCAGGAACGCTCCGCCGCCCCCCGCGGTGATCTTCTGCACGCCCGATGCGTCGGCGTGACGGCGGTAATGGTGGAGATCGCCCGCCACGTACGCCACGATGCGGGCGCCGTGGCGTTCGAGGACTCTCTCGAAATAGCGGAGATTGTTCTCGTTGTACTCGGGATCCACGTCCTGGTATTGCGTGGCGAAGACCCAGTGCGGTTCGGCGGTGCAGATGACGATGCGGTCGCCTTTCTGCATCTGGGCGGCCACGCTCTTGAAGTACTCGATCTGGAGAGCGTCGATGTCGGAGCCGAGCTGGACGTCGGCGCCCACGAGCCACACGCGATGCGGAAGCTTGAGCGCGAAGTAGCTCCGCTTCTGCCGCGTGCGCCAGCCCTGGAACCATCGTCCGCTGCAGAAGAGCCGGGAGAACGAAACGAGGGAGTCGTACCAGTCGTGATTGCCCGGGATGCTTTCCAGCACAGTGGGATCCGAAGCTTGGAATTCACGTGACTTGAAGTCGCG
>JADMIO011538824.1_pt1 | contig 22582 bp, 19 predicted proteins | sample 8958161 | NCBI WGS metagenome assembly JADMIO01 (sample SAMN16585339, study PRJNA669376) | soil metagenome | isolation source: Crop rotation soil | place: USA: Cullars Rotation, Alabama | collected 2011 | reverse complement strand
CGCTCTTCCGATCTCGCGAAGGCCGTCCCATTAAAGTAGAAGGCAATCCCGACCATCCAGTAAGCCAAGGTGGAACCTGTGCCCGTGGTCAAGCTTCAGTTTTAGATTTATATGACGCCGATCGCGCGGGCAAACCTTTGATCGTCAATCGAAAGGGCGAGTCTGTTGCAACAACCTGGGGAGATCTCGATAAAAAAGCCGTGGAAGCTTTGCGCAGCGCCAAGCGCGTGCGTGTGCTCACAGGCAACGTTCACAGCCCGTCGACAAAATCATTGATCAAAGATTTTTTGAGCCAGTTTAGCAGTGGTACCCATGTGATGTATGAACCCTTGGGTTTAGATCATTTGGCCGAAGGTCAGCGTTTGTCTTACGGCACAGCCGTTATTCCCCATTATCGTTTTGATAAAGCCGATGTGATTGTGTCGTTGGGTGCTGACTTTTTGGGTCCTTGGTTGAATCAGGTGGAATACAATCGCGAGTTTGCAAAACTTCGTAAACTCAATCGTCAAAACAAAAAAATGTCCAAGCTTTTTGTTTTTGAATCATGCATGAGTTTGACTGGTTCCAACGCCGACGTGCGCTACACCGTTAAACCTGTGGATCAATTGCAAGTGGCCCTGGCTATTGCGCAAGCATTGGACGAAAAAAAATCCAAGGGCGGAGAAGGGGGCATTTATTCCCCCGAAACAGTTTCTCAAAAAACAGGTGTGCCAGCCCAAGCCATTCGAGCGGCTGCCGAGGCATTGTGGGCTAACCGCGGACGAGGGCTTGTGGTCGCTGCCGATGTTTCCAACTCCGGGCCCATGGGCGTGAGACTCGAAGTGGTGGCCAGCTTCATTAATAGTTTGTGCGGGAATGAAGGAGTCACTGTCGAAAGTGGTGCGGCTTACAATAAACCTGTGGATTCTTACCGCGCTCTGGCAGCCCTCACTGCAGAAATGAACGCAGGGCAAGTGGACGTGTTAATCATTAATGGAACAAATCCTGTATTTTCAGCACCTGCCGCGTTGAAATTTGCTGAAGCTCTTGGAAAAGTAAAAATAATTATCTCGACCAATGATCGTGTGGACGAGACCAGCAGTCTTGCCGATTACCTGGCTCCCGATAATCACTGGTTAGAAAGTTGGAATGACGCTGAACCTCGCAAAGGAATTTTCAGTATCACCCAACCCACCATTCAGGCCCTCAACGACACTCGACAATTTCAAGACAGCCTTCTTGTGTGGGCTAAAGGATTGGGAGCTAAGTCGGCAAAAGTGAAAGCTTCCGAGAACTTCCACGATTATGTTCAAGGTCAATGGAAAGATGTGATTTTTAAAGATGCCGGTCGAGGTTTGGGCTTTCAAGGTTTTTGGGAACAAGCCTTACGCGATGGTTCTGTGGATTTAAGTAGCAAACATGCCCGCGGTGGCACTCGAAGTTTTAAAGCTGCCGCATTAGACAAAGTGATGCATGCCTTTGCAAAATCCGCTGAAGGTTTTCAACTGGTGTTATTTGAAACAGTGTCACAAGGTGATGGACGCCATGGAAATAATGCGTGGATGCAGGAATTGCCCGATCCCGTGACCAAAATGACTTGGGAAAACTATGCGGCCATCAGCCCTCGCACAGCCCAACAATTGGGTGTTAAAAACGGCGATCTTTTAAATGTAAAAGTGCAATCGGTGAGTCATGAGCTCCCGGCCTATATTCAACCGGGTATGGCCGATCAAACGGTGGCCATTCCTGTGGGATGGGGACGAAAGAACGCCGGTCGCGTGGGGAATGGTCGAGGCACCAATGCTTTTGAATTTGTGGATATGGTCGACGATCTTCCTGTGTTTATGAGTTTGGCTGCCGATGTTAAAAAAACCGGTGGCTTTCGAAAATTAGCCTGCACTCAAACTCACTTTTTGTACGACGAACACGACAAATTCAGCACCGAAAAACCTCCTGGCGAAAGCCAAGTGATTCGCGAAGCGAGCCTTCAAGAATTTTTGAAAAATCCTGCGGCCGGTAACGAAGAAAAAGAAAGTGCTGCCAGTCTCTGGCCTTCCCATGAGTACAAAGGTTATCGCTGGGGCATGGCCATTGACTTGAATTCTTGCACCGGTTGTTCGGCCTGTGTGATCGCTTGTCAGTCTGAAAATAATATTCCCGTGGTCGGTCAAGACCAAGTCAGACGTGGCCGTGAAATGCATTGGCTACGCATTGATCGTTATTACTCAGGAGACAAAGACAATCCGCAAACGGTTCACCAACCTATGCTCTGCCAACATTGCGAAAACGCACCTTGCGAAACTGTTTGCCCGGTGGTTGCGACCACTCACAGCGACGAGGGATTGAACGAGCAAATTTACAATCGTTGTGTGGGCACGCGTTATTGTTCCAACAACTGTCCTTACAAAGTGCGCCGCTTTAACTGGTTTAACTTTAGCTACTACGATCGAGACGGACTCACCATTCCTGCTAAAGCATGGAACCCCGATGTGTCCGTGCGCTTTCGCGGTGTGATGGAAAAATGCACATTCTGCATCCAACGTATTAAAGAATCAAAAAACATTGCTCGGGATCAAGGCACCACCGTGAAAGACAAGGATCTCAAAACCGCTTGTCAACAAGGGTGCCCCACCGAAGCCATTGTATTTGGAAACATCAATGATCCCGAGAGTGCTGTGAGTCAGTTTATGAAAACTCCGCGTGCTTATCATGTGTTGGGTGAATTGAATGTGAAACCTTCTATTTCGTACCTCACAAAAATTCGCAATGTCGACGAGACTTCGCATCACGAAGAAAAGGAGCATGCATGACGCCTCCTCCATCAGCCACTGCTGCTGCCACCACCATGTTGGTTCGCGACCCTCTGGTTTTAGGCAATAAATCTTATAGTGATGTCGACAACGATGTCTGTCGCCCGCTAGAAAGTTTCCCCACACTTTTGTGGTACGGAGCTTTTGGCGGAGCCGTCACCATTTTACTTTTACTGGTGAGCATGCTGGGTTGGACCGCATGGCAGGGTATTGGTGTGTGGGGCTTGAATATTCCTGTGGGTTGGGCTTTTGACATCACTAACTTCGTGTTTTGGATTGGTATTGGTCACGCTGGTACTTTGATTTCGGCCATTTTATTTTTGTTCCGTCAAAAGTGGCGCACGGCTGTGAATCGTTCTGCTGAAGCCATGACGATTTTTGCGGTGATGACTGCAGGTCTTTTTCCTGTGTTTCACACTGGTCGTCCTTGGCTTGCTTACTGGCTTTTTCCTTATCCCAATCAACGGGGACCCTTATGGGTGAATTTTAGATCGCCTTTGATTTGGGACGTATTTGCTATTTCGACGTACCTGACGATCTCGGTGGTGTTTTGGTACATTGGATTGCTCCCTGATTTGGGGACCGTGCGCGATCGCGCAAAAAATAAACTGCGCAAAATGATTTATGGTGCCTTGAGTTTTGGTTGGACCGGATCCAACAGAAATTGGCGCCATTACGAAAGTGCCTACTTATTACTAGCAGGTCTTTCCACACCGCTGGTGTTGTCGGTGCACACGATTGTGTCCTTTGACTTCGCTGTCTCGATCTTACCTGGTTGGCACACGACGATTTTCCCACCGTACTTTGTGGCCGGAGCTATCTTTTCGGGCTTTGCCATGGTGGTGACTTTGCTCACAGTGATGCGCAAAGTTTTTAAACTCGAGGAATACATCACCATTAATCATTTAGAGGCCATGAACAAAGTGATCTTGGCTACGGGTATGATGGTGGGTTTTGCCTACGCCACTGAATTTTTTATGGCTTGGTACTCGGCCAATAAGTTTGAGCGATTCATCTTTTTGAACCGCGCTTTTGGACCTTATTGGTGGGCTTATTGGATCATGGTTTCTTGTAACGTGATCAGCCCCCAGATTTTTTGGTTCAAGAGCTTGCGCCGCAGTATCCCTGTGATGTTTGTGGTTTCGATCTTTGTGAACATCGGCATGTGGTTTGAGCGCTTCACCATTATCGTTACGTCACTGCATTTTGACTTTTTGCCGTCGAGCTGGGACATGTACACTCCCACTTACGTCGAAATATCTATTTTGATCGGCAGCTTTGGACTTTTCCTCACTCTGTTTTTACTTTTCGCAAGACTTTTGCCGACCATTGCCATTTCTGAAATTAAAGGTGTCATGCCTCCACCGGGCGGCATCAAGGGAGGGCACCACTAATGGCTGCAACCACTGGAATTATTGCGTTCTATAAAGACCCCCATTCGTTGCTTGAAGCGGCAAGCAAAGTCAAAGCTCGCAGCTACAAACACTGGGATTGTTTCACGCCATTTCCTGTGCACGGGCTTGACGACGCCATGGGATTGCCCCGCTCTTGGATGCCGTGGGTGACTTTTGTTGCTGGTGTGGCGGGACTGATTACCGCCTTAGGATTGGAAATTGGAACCAGTGCTTACGATTGGCCTTTGAATATTGGCGGCAAACCTTTTAATTCTTTGCCGGCATTTATTCCCATTTGTTTTGAACTCACGGTTTTGTTTGCGGGCCTGGCCACTGCAGGTGTGATGCTTGCGACCAACGGTTTGAAACCCGATCCCTTTAAAAAGATTTTGGATCCGTCGATCACACGAGATCGTTTTGCGATTTACATTCCCAGTAACGAAACGGGATTTAATGCCGACGAAGTGGCCACATTTTTAAGAGGCCTGAAGGCTGATGAGGTGCGCGTTGTCACTCAATAAAAAAACATCTTTGATTATTACCAGTTTGCTCCTCGTTGCAGGGTGTTCTCAAAATCACGAAGACCCCAACGTGGAGCTCATTCAAAACATGATGGAAATGCCGTCGTACAAGGCCCAAAAGGCCGATCCCAATTCTCCCGACGGCAGTGCCATGCGCGAGCCCGTTAAAGGAACAATCCCTCGGGATTACCATCCTTACCCTTACGCCAATTCCACTGAAGGGGCTGCGGCTGCTGCAAAAAATCCCAATCCTTTGCCTCGCACCATGGCCGTGTTCAAACGGGGCGAGCATATTTACAATACTTACTGCATCGTTTGTCACGGCACACGCGGCGAGGCCAATGGATCGATCGTTGGCCAAGGCAAATTCCCCATGCCGCCTTCTCTGCATTCTGACAAAGTGGCCAAGGAGTGGAGTGATGGAAGAATTTTTCACGTGATCACGCTGGGGCAAAACGTCATGCCCTCTTATGCCTCGCAAATTTCTGTGAATGATCGCTGGGCGGTGATTCATTATGTGCGTGCTCTGCAACGGGCCAACAATCCCACGGAAGCAGACTTAAGAGAAGTGATGGGTAAAGGACAAGGAGACAAAAAATGAACTTAAGCCGATTTGAATGGGCCGATCGCGCGAAAAACTTGTTCACCGTCATTGCCATCGCGGGCTTTGTGATTTTGTTTGTGGGATATTTAAAAGATCCCGGCCGCGCGTACCATGCCTATTTGATGTCGCTCTATTATTTTTTGTGCATCACCATTGGGGGAATCTTTTTTGCGGCCACCCAACATGTGACCAATGCCGGTTGGAGTGCCAGTGTGCGACGTATCGGCGAAGCATTCTTTTCGTTTTTTCCCTATGTTTTATTTGGCCTCATCATTTTGTATCTCGTGCAACATAACATTTATGAGTGGACCCATGCCGACAAAGTGGCTCAAGACCCTTTGCTCACAGCAAAAAAGGGTTACTTGAATCCCCAGTTTTTTGGCATTCGTTTGGTTGTGATCATGGGCCTGTGGGCATTTTTTGGTTACTCGCTCTTGGGAAATTCTTTAAAGCAAGATCAAGACGGGCAGGTGGCGCACACACAATCCAACTCTAAACTCTCAGCAGCTTTTTTACCTTTATTTGCACTGAGCTTTTCGTTTGTGAGTTTTGATTTGATCATGTCTCTGCAACCGCACTTTTTCTCGACGATGTTTGCGGTTTACTGTTTTGCGGGCCTGTTTATGGCCACACTTTCAATGATGACTCTTTTTATTATTTATCTTTACGAAAAAGGCTTCTTGCGCGGATTTGTGAATGAAAATCATTTCCACGACATGGGTAAACTCATGTTTGCCATGGTCATCTTTTGGGCTTACGTGGGATTTTCGCAGTTCATGCTCATTTGGTACGCCAACTTGCCTGAAGAAACTTTTTACTACGCCGATCGAGCGGTGGGCGGTTGGAAAGCTGTTTCCTATGCGCTTCTCGTATTTAAATTTATTTTGCCCTTTTTATTGCTGCTTCCACGGGAAGCAAAACGCAACCCCGTTTACTTAAAGCGCATGGCCTATTGGCTGTTGGCCGCACAATTATTAGATATTTACTGGATGGTGATGCCCACTTATCTGCACCAAAATCCGCAATTCCCGTGGATTGAGTTGGGTGCATTTATGGGATTTTTAGGAGCATTCGTTTTGGTGGTTATGCGTTTTTTAAGCAAGAACGCCATTGTGGCTCAAAAAGATCCACGTTTGCACGAGGCTTTGCATCTCCATCAATAAAGTAGGTGAGTGGTAATGGAAAAAACAATGTCTCTGACATCTTTTGATTTGGACACAACTTTTGAGCAAAGTGCTCGAAGGCTTTACAAATCCTTAGGCGCACTCACCACAGCGGTTTTTTTATTAATGATGCTAGGAAGTCTCGTTCGCAATATGGGTGCTGGACTTTCTTGTCCCGATTGGCCTCTTTGCCATGGGCAGTTGATTCCTTCTCTAGAAGATCCCAGAGTTTTTGTGGAATGGTTTCACCGTTTGATTGCATCTATGGTGAGCTTTGGATTGCTGGGCATTTCCATTGCCGTCTATCGCAATCGTATTTATCGCGGCATTCTTGGTAATTTAAACTTTGCCGCCATTGGATTGCTTCTTTGCCAAGTGCTTTTGGGGGGCCTTACAGTCATCGGCTTATTAAAAGGCGAAATCGTGACTGCACATCTTGCCGTTGGCTTTTTATTTTTTGCCACACTTTTGTGGATGACTTTGCGTACACGCACTCTCGCTCAAGGAAAAATGAAAACCGTGGCTGCCGCAAAATTTTCGCGCTTTGCCGTGATTTCTGCTGGTGTTGTCTATTTTCAAGTACTTTTGGGTGGCATGGTGGCTTCGCACTATGCGGGACTGGCTTGTTTAGATTTCCCCACTTGCAATGGATCGTGGGTGCCCGTGCTCCAAGGAAATGTTTTGCTCCAATTTTTGCACCGAGTGGGTGCTTTGCTGGTTTTTTTAAAAGTCAGTGTCTTGGTGGCTAAGTCTTTTCGGACTGAACTTTCAAACACGGCTCGAAACTGGACCAAGATCGTCGGTATTTTGCTTCTATTACAAGTGTGCTTAGGTATTGGAAGTGTTTTTTTAAGAATTCCTTTGTGGATGAGTGTTGCTCATTTGGGTACAGCCGCAGCCCTTTTTGCTGCATTACTGATTGTAGGTTATGAAACAAGTAGTCGCTGATTATATTAATTTATCCAAGCCTCGCATCGTGCTCCTATTTGTGATTACGGGTGTGACCGCCATGATCATGGAGGGGAGCCTTTTGAATGAGCCCATCCGTTTGTGGGCTATTATTTTAGGCATTGCTTTAACAGGTGCTTCGGCCAATGTGCTCAATCAATATCTCGACCGCGACATTGATAGCTTGATGGAGCGCACGGCAAAAAAACGACCTCTTCCTTTAGGAAAAATGTCGCCCAATGCAGCTTTGATGTTTGGATTGGGTTTAGGTGTAATTGCCTTTTGGTTGCTCGCTCGTTTTGGAACTTATTTGGCAGCATGGATTGGAATGGCGACGATTTTTTATTACGTCGTGATTTACACCATGTGGCTCAAGCGCCGCACTCCTTACAATATCGTGATTGGCGGAGCGGCCGGTGCCACAGCCCCATTGATCGGTTGGGCTGCGGCGACCAATAATGTTTCGCTCTTAGCCTTTTGGCTTTTTGTGATTATCTTTATGTGGACGCCTCCGCATTTTTGGGCGCTGGCACTCGTCGTTAAAGACGAATACGCCAAAGCATCGGTGCCTATGTTGCCGGTGGTGGCTGGCGAAAAACGCACACGCCTCGAAATTTTGATTTACACATTTTTGATGGTGCCTGTGAGCTTGTTTCCCAGCATCACTCGCTCAGCAGGTCCTGCGTACACATTGATTGCAGCCCTTTTGGGATCGGGATTTATTTATTTTGCCATTCGTATGTTTAAAAAACGCGACAACCGCAGCTATTACAGTTTGTTTGGTTATTCCATTGTGTACTTGCTCACTTTATTTTTAGTGATGGGTGTGACCACCTTGGTGGTTTCGCACGCCAGTGCCGCAGAAAGTATTCCTCGCGAACTCCAAGGTATTGGGGTGGATGAGCACCGGGGAAATCAAGTGGATCCCAATTTGACATTCAAAGATGAGCAAGGCCAAGACGTGCAGCTCAATCATTATTTAGGTCGCGGAAAACCCGTGGCATTGTATTTGGTTTATTACGGGTGCCCCACACTTTGCGGATTTTTCCTCAACGGTATCACTGATTCCATGCGACGCATGAATTGGACTCCAGGTAAAGAATACGAAATCATCACAGTCAGTATTGATCCGCGCGAAAAGCCAGTGTTAGCCCAAGCAAAAAAGAATTCGTTTATTAAATTACTGGGTAGACCTCATGCCGCTGACGGTTGGCATTTTTTAACAGGCACAGAAGGGGCGATTAAAGCTCTCACAACTCAAGTGGGTTTTAAGTACCGCTATGATAAAGAGTCCGATCAGTATGCCCATGTGCCGGTGGCAACGATTCTCACTCCTACGGGTGTGGTGTCGCGGTACTTGTATGGAATTGAGTACAAACCTTTGGATCTCAAACTTGCTTTGAACGAAGCGGGCAGTGGAAAGGTGGGGACACTCATCGATCAACTGGTACTTTTTTGTTATCACTACGATCCCAAAACAAAAAAGTATGCCCTTTACGCTATGAACGCCATGCGAATGGCCGGCGGGACCACGGTTTTCTTGATGGGATCCATATTTTGGCTGGGTTACCGAAAAAGGAGATTAACTCATCATGGCTGACATGTCTGAATACGTTCACGTCGATAAATTAGAACTGCCAGCGGCTTCGACCATCGCCCCGCACATTGATTCTCTTTATAATTTCATGTGGTGGACCAGTATTCTTTCCTTTGGTTTGGTGATCGGTGCAGCTGTCTATTGGATCATTAAATACCGACGAACAAAGCAAGGTCACGTGACTGCTTATATTTCTGAAAACCACACCATGGAAGCTGTGTGGACGATTATTCCCATTATTTTTCTAGCCATCATTTTTATTTGGGGCTGGACCGATTACGTGAAACTGCGCACCACCGATGCCGATGCTTTAGAAATTAATATTATCGGCAAGCAGTGGATGTGGGAAACCAACTATCAAAATGGCAAAACCGAAATCAATGCCTTGCACGTTCCCAGAGGATCCCAAGTTAAATTGATTATGACTTCAACAGATGTGCTCCACAGTTTTTTCATTCCTGCTTTTCGAGTGAAGCAAGACGTAGTACCTGGCATGTTCACGACAGTGGCTTTTACGGCGACACAGGTCGGTGAATTTCAAGTTTTTTGTGCCGAGTACTGTGGAACTTCCCATTCTAAAATGTTGGCAAAAGTCACAGTGATGGAACCCGAAGATTATAAGCGTTGGACCGAGGGCATGCCCTTGCGCACGGCGAGCGGTGAAAGAGTCACGCCCAACACGCCCTTGGCTCAAACGGGCGAAAAACTTTTTCAACGAAAAAATTGTTACTCTTGTCATTCCACAGACGGTGGAGTGCAAGCCAAAGTGGGGCCCACTTTAAAAGGTATTTTTGGAAAAGAAGTGACTTTGAACGAAGGAAAAACTGCAAAAGTAGATGAGAATTATTTGCGTGAGTCGATGATGGACCCTCAAGCAAAAATGGTGGCGGGTTTTCAGGGAGTGATGCCCACATTTAGAGGCCTTTTAAAAGACGACGAAGTTAATGCACTCATCGCTTACATTAAAAGTTTGAAATAGGAGACACGAACATGGCGAATCATGCCGAGGAAGCCCATTCACAGCACGACGTGGATTATATCCACGACGGAAAAACCTTGGGGTCATGGCTTTTCACGCTAGACCACAAGCGAATTGCTCTCCTTTATATTTTTACAACTCTCACATTCTTCTTGGTGGGTGGATTTTTTGCTCTGCTCGTGCGTTTGGAATTATTTGCTCCAGGGCAAACCATCATGGGAGCCAATGCTTACAATCGCTCGTTCACTTTTCATGGTGCGATCATGGTATTCATGTTCATCATTCCCACCATTCCCGGTGCCTTAGGCAACTTTTTATTGCCACTCATGATTGGTGCCAAGGACGTGGCATTTCCTCGTCTGAATTTACTGAGCTATTATATTTTTATCGCCGGTGCGGGAGTGGCTGTTTATGGACTGCTCACAGGCAACGGTGCCGACACCGGGTGGACCTTCTACACACCTTACAGTATTCGCACGGGATCAGGGGTCATTGCCATGGTCGGTGGGGCCTTCATCATGGGATTCTCGAGTATTCTCACAGGACTTAATTTTATTGCCACAACTCATAAGCTGCGCGCACCGGGCATGACGTTTTTTCGCTTGCCCCTTTTTGTGTGGGCCATTTACGCCACCAGTATCATTCAAGTGTTGGCCACACCGGTTCTTGCCATCACTCTTCTTTTGCTCATCATGGAGCGCACCTTAGGTATCGGATTTTTTGATCCGACTTTGGGTGGGGATCCCGTGTTGTTCCAGCATTTCTTTTGGTTTTATTCCCATCCGGCGGTTTACATTATGATTTTGCCAGGCATGGGTATTATTTCTGAAATCATTCCACCCATGGTGCATAAACCAATTTTTGGTTACAAAGCCATTGCCTATTCCACATTGGCCATTGCACTGATTAGTTTTATTGTGTGGGGACACCACATGTTTGTGTCGGGTCAATCGGATTGGGCAAACTTTTTATTTTCGCTGCTCACCATGTTGGTTGCCATCCCAACAGCCATCAAAGTGTTTAACTGGACAGCCACTTTGTACAAAGGAAGCATTCAGCTCAAAACTCCTTTGCTGTATTGTTTTTCATTTTTGTTCATGTTCTCCATCGGTGGACTCACAGGCGTGTTCTTGGGTGCGTTGTCGGTGGATGTGCATTTGACTGACACTTATTTTGTGGTCGCACATTTTCACTATGTGATGATGGGTGGCACGGTCATGGGACTTTTTGCAGGATTGCATTACTGGTTCCCCAAGGTCGTCGGCAAACTTTATAACGAAACCGCAGGACGCATTAACTGGGCGCTGACTTTCATTGGATTCAACATGACTTTCTTGCCCCAGTTTGTATTGGGAACCAATGGCATGCCCCGTCGTTACTGGGACTATGCACCTCAGTACGAATCTCTTAATCGCATCTCGACCATTGGATCTTGGTTCATCGCTTTGGGTGTGATTGTGATGTTTGGCAATTTTGTTATCTGTATGTTGCGCGGGCGCAAAGCTCCACAAAATCCTTGGGGTGCACTCACTCTCGAATGGACACACGCAGCGTCTCCACCCATTACTCATAATTTTCACGAAGAACCCGTGGTCACTGAGTGGCCCTACGAATACAAATCTAAGCATGTTTCAGCAGGAGGCGCCTAATGTCACAGCATGGCCATGCCAGCCCCGCAGGTGAACCCGCATTTGCCCATCACTTTCATTCGGCCGAGCACGAATTTGAATCCAGCAAATTCGGCATGTGGCTTTTTTTAGTCACCGAAGTTTTGATGTTCGGTGGACTTTTTGTGGGTTACATTATTTTTCGAAATCTCTATCCTGATCTCTTTTTAGAAGTGCACCATGCCCTTGATTGGAAAATGGGTGCACTCAACACAATCGTGCTTTTGATCAGCAGTTTGACCATGGCTTTGGCCATTGCGTATGTTCAGCGGAACAAAAAAGATTTAGCAGTGGTGTGCTTAATCATCACACTCATTTGTGGCGCTACATTTATGGGAGTCAAATACATCGAGTATTCTCATAAGTTTCACGACGGACTTTTGCCCGGCAAATACTACACCAGCGAAGAATTCAAACATCCCAAAGCGCCGCTTTTCTTTTCTGTTTATTTTATGATGACGGGTTTGCACGGGATTCACGTGCTCATGGGTATGGGTGCTATCACTTGGGTATTGATTCGAACCCGTAGGGGAGAATTCAGCGATAAGTATTTCACCCCTGTGGAATTGGTTGGGCTTTTTTGGCATTTGATTGACTTGATTTGGATTTATCTTTTTCCGTTGCTGTATCTAATCAGCTAGGAGCAAAAATGAGTAACAACAGCGAACACAAAGGCCATCATCTCGTCCCCATCGCCAATTATTTTAAGGTGATTACGGCCCTGTTAATATTAACGGTGATCACAGTGGCCGCAGCCCAAGTGCACTTGGGCCATTGGAACACACCACTGGCCATGGCCATTGCGACGGTGAAGGCCTTTCTTGTGATGGCCATCTTCATGGGACTTAAATACGACACGCGAGAAAATATTTTTACCATTTCTTGCTCATTCATCTTTTTGGGAATTTTTGTTTTTCTCACTTGGTCTGATTTATTTTACCGCATTCCAGCCACACCCATTAAACCCGACACCACTGCCAACGCCGCTGCACCTTTGGATCTGGAAAAAGCATTGAAGGCATCACCCGAAGCCATTGCTCACGGTAAAGAACTTTTTAAAACCAACTGCGCCACTTGTCACGGAGAGCACGGAGCAGGAGATGGCCCTGCGGCATCAGCACTCAATCCCCATCCTCGCAATTTCACCAACGGTGAAAAATTTAAACAGGGCGATAAACTCACTCAGGTCGTAAAAACAATCACCACCGGTGTAAAGGGTAGTGCTATGGCAGGATTTCCTGGATTGCCCTTGGAAGATCGGTTTGCTTTGGCCCACTTCGTTCGTTCATTAGAAAGTGGCCACGCCAACGACACGCCTGCCGACATCGAGGCCAGCGGTTTTAAAGGCGGCGAAAAGGCAAAGCCAAAAATCCCTATCGATGCGGCCATTCAAAGATTGATCGAGGGCAAATAGTTGCGCCGACCCACCCCTCTTGGTGCCCATGGATTTAGTCTGATCGAAGGCATGATCGCCGGTGCCATCGTAGCTATCATTGCTGTTGTCACGGCAAGCTACATGGTGAACCTCAAGGGAAATTCCATCCGCATTGAAGGGGCTTCTGCTTGTCGTAATCGAGTGGCCGATTTAGTAGCTACTTTTAAAAATGCCGACAATAAAGTCACAGTGGACAACTGGCATGCTACCGCAGCCAACCCTGTTCCTTTGCCAGCGCAATTCAATTATCCCAACAATCACATGGAACGATTTATGTTTCCTATGATTCAAGGTGCTCCTCCCATCACGTGGGGTATGACCAATGCGTGGCAATTGATTAACAACGGTACCAACTGGGCATTGGCATTGTTTAATTCCAATCGCAATGTTTGCAGTACCACAGGCAACGGATTGCAAATTTTTGCGGGCTCTCCATTTTATCCACCGGGTGCACCTCTCGCAAACAATGAGCGAATATTTTTGAATATCAAACGGGCCGATCTTTCCGCAAATCCCCATACCGTCGACTGTTTAGGAGCGGGCACCAACACTTTAAAAATTTTTCCTCTGGGGCGACAAAACGGTGGAAATGCCAGTGCGCATTTGGGAATGGAGATCACGGGAACAGTGATTGTTCCCAACGCTGATCCCGTTCAAAACAAACAATGTGTGGCCAGTGTGCTCCTCAAACCTGAAGGTGACAGTGCGCCGCCCACACCAATTTCTCCGCCTTTAGATGTGGGAGGGAGTGCAGGTCCCCTTTGTAATGGTGGACTCTGTCTGCACAATTCCAACAATGTTTTTGTGAATGGCAATGTGTCTTGTAACAGTCAGACAATGATTGCATCCGTTGCCGTGCGAGAGAGTGGCGTGGTCTTCGCGTGCAAATTGGATTACACGTCGAGAACAGTGGCGGGTGCTGTATCGAACGCAACCACCAATTGGGTTCCGTGCACTGCCTTTTCACTCAACGTCGGAAATCCCAATGTGGTGGGTTTTGTGAATCGCTACCACACGCAACCTGCCGACGGAAGCACTGGTGTGCGCATCACCTTGGGTTTTTTGGTGGATGGCTTTTACACTTTCTCAGTGAAAGCCTTTGATTCCGCGCAAAACGAGAGCATCGTTGGAACTGTTCAATTCGGTATTGATAACACAAGACCGTCGGCCATTCGCATTGCCGCACCCACACCTCTCATTGGAAATATCGCCAGTGGAACGGTGGGATTGGGACATGCTCTTCCATTTGGCTCGGGATCAAATCTTGTGACCATCCCCGGTATGTTTCAATGTCAGGATGGATCGGATAACTGGCGGGTCGTCTCTCCAGTGGGGGCGCCCACTGATATTATTGTGAGTACTAATGGGGGAAGTTGGAATGTAGCGGGATCCACAAGTGCGCCGGGTACCTGCACAGATACTTTTCCCAATCCCAATCCCTTGGCTACAGGTGGGCCTTACAATGCTCAGGCCACGGCCTGTGATCAATGTGGGCTAGGAACAGCAGTCTCCAACAATATCCAGTGGATCATGGACAATATTCCGCTGAGTGCGGGGCATACACCGGGAAATTTTGATCATCAACCTCCGAACTTTGTTTTATCGACGGCAAAAGCAAATGTGGCCGTGCCCTATCAATATATTTGCGAAAACACCAACGCGACTTTTTTTGCCGCAGGTGTGCGCGCGAATTCTTGCACTCCTACAGTTTTTAATCACATCACCGAAATTCCCTGTAAACCGGGACCAGGATTTTGCACCAGAGCTTATGATGGGTGTGGAAGAGGGAGTTCCGATGTGGCAACGACCTATTCTATTTTTGGTCACGCCGATCCCAACGACAATTGTGGTCAGGTAGCCTGCGGACCCGGCTACATTTGCGCCGTCGACCAGCCCGGCGATCGAGGAAAATGTGTGACTCGAGTCAATTGCTTTGACGACAACGGATGCCCCGGCAGTCATAACTGTTTTGGAGGACAACTGCGTTGTTCCGCTGGAGGCCCTTGCCAACCAACGGGTGCGAATGTGGGTGACCCATGCTCTTTTCCACCGGGGCCTCCCAATGGAAATTGGATTTCCGCTGGATGCACACAAGGGACATGTCACGGTCCCAATGCGGGGCCTGCGGGTCCCACGACCAACAACACGTGCCCGAACTTAACAATTCCTTGTGGTGTGGGAGCTAGTCCACCACCAATTCCCAGTCCTGGATCGTCGGCATCCGCTTCTCCGTCTGCAGCACCTTCTGCATCAGCTTCTCCAGGCAGCAGCCCCGTATCGCCCCCGCCCAGTCCTGGCCCCCCAGTGACACCTCCGGCCAGTCCCGCATGTTTGGCTGACGGTACCTCCTGTGGAACTTCGAGCTGTATCGAAAGAGGGGGATGTTGTTACGCATCCGGGGGCTTGAATGTCATTTGGTGGGGGCAAGTGGGTTGCCCAGCAAATTTACCACCCCCCGGTCAGTGTGGGAGTTGCTGCAATGGACAGCATCGCGGTCCTGTCACTCGCACGGCGCAGAATATGTCCTTAGTGAAGCCTGAAATGGTGGCCATGAATCGCTTTGAAATTTTCTATCGCGTGGCCATTTCCCGAGCTTTCGCCTTTTGTGGGGGAGTTCCCCTCTGCGATGACGCCAACGATGATCAGATCACCAACACCGCCGATTGGACCTGCGGTCCCTAACCCTCGCCCAAAACCTGAACCCTCTTGATTCAATCAAAAAGATCCGTGGCAAACAATCGAGCGAGGGAGCGTAAAACCTACGGAGCGGGAGCGCCATCCATGGCTTGCGGGTCCCCAAAGCTGGGCCATCCATGGCCCCCCGACTCCCGTCCTTCGGCTTTACACTCCCTCGCTCTAAAGCTTTCCCATTCTCTAAGATCGACGACAAAAGCAAAAATAAATCAGGGTCATGTTGATTCAATCAAAAGATTGTAAAGCCGGAGCGTGGGGATTCGGGGGCGCAGGATGCGCCGGCTTTGGGGCGCCTGCGGCAAAACATGCCGGTGGCATGTTTTGATCGCAGAGCGGAGGCTTTCCGCAAGGCCGGAGGCCGCTCCCCACGCGCAGGTTTTACGATCTTTTTGATTGAATCAAGAGAGTGGCTCGGGCTTAGAGGAGGATTACGCCTTCGTGGATGAGGAGTTTTTCTTTGATACCGGGGCCGCCGCTGAAGCCGCCGATTTTTCCTTGGGCGGCGACCACACGGTGGCAGGGAATGATAATGGGAATGGGATTTTTTCCCAAGGCGTTGCCGACGGCGCGGGCCGCTCCTGGTTTTTTTATTTTGGAGGCCAGTTCGCGGTAGGTGAGAACTTTTCCAAAGGGAATTTTTGCGGTCATTTCCCAAACTTGCTTTTGAAACGTGGTGCCTTCAAGCAAAAGAGAAAGACCAAAGAACGAAGGATTCTTTTTTGTAAAGTAACTCAAAAGCTCGTTGGCAATTTTTTGCGGAGGAGAAGCCTGTTTTTTTGCGGCAGGATAATTTTCAAGCAGTCTTTTTTTTGCTGTGGCAAAGTCAGGGCTGCAAAAATACACGGCCACCAGTTTCGATCCGCGAGTCACGATCAAGAGCTGCTTTAATTGCGGGACTTTGAGTGTGGAATAAAAAGTTTCTGAAGTATTACTTTTTCTCATTTTCTAGCTCCGTTCTCCAGCGATCAATTTGCTCGCCACTGCTTTGACAAGTGTCACCATGGTAGCGAACCAGGTGATATCTCAAACCTGTGCGAAAGTAATCGGGAATCAGTTTTTTAAATTCACTCCAATCGCCCGTTTTTTGACCTTGCAAGGCAGCTGTTTGAACATGCTCATCAAACCAAGCGGGTGCTAGACGAGGGTATTCAATAAAATAGGCGTATCCAAAATAACCGCTATAAAAAATAATGATTCCAACGGCCACTTTTTTTGTCACAGGCCACATTTGACTGACTTGCCACCAAATAATTCCTGACCAGAGCGCCACAAAAGGCCAGCCAGCAGAAGATCTGAGGGCGTGAGGCACACCCTCCCAAGTCAAAGCCGCTGGAATGATCCCAATTAAAAATCCTAAAAAACCAAAAGCCACAATCCGCCAAAAAGAAGGAGATAATTTCTTTGGAAACCGTAACATAAGGAAAATCAGTGCAAAAAAACTTGAGATCTCAAGCCAACCCCATTCACCGAGCAGTTGAGTGGAATGACGAAGATTCCCGTCGCCCTGAAAAAATAAATAACGAGGGGTGAGGTGGGCGAGGACGTTTTTAAAAAACAAAATAAAGCCCCAGTACCTATGGCGATCGCCAAATTGCTGATAAATATAATCGGGTGAAAAAACACTCAAAAAATTAAAACGTCCTTGTAACTCGCCAGATAATATTTTTGTGAGCAGGGGAGCACCTACTATCAACGCTGTCACTGCAAAAATAGCCAAAAATTTAAAAGGGAATGTTTGTTTTTTAATTTGAATTTTTTGTTTCAGAAAAATACTGACTAATACCAAAAGTGGAACCGCGGCTCGAGCAGGGGCATAGGTGTAGCAGGCAAATGTCAAAAAAACAGCAGCCCAAAAGGCATCGCTTAATTTTTGGGACTTAAAGAAAAAATAAAGTCCCCACACCAAAAAGCAGGGCATAGCTGCCGCATCCCATGCGATCCGTGCAAATTGAAAACTCCAAGGTGAAAGGGTCCCTACCAGAGTCGCCCAAAGGGCTGCTTCTGAACCAACTAATTCCCTCGTTAGAAAAAAAAGTCCAAGCAACGTGAGCACAGAAAAAAATGCCGACAAGGCTCGAAAGGCATAAATTGAGACGCCAAAAATTTTAACCCAAAGGGCTCCAAAGTACATGTAAATGGGAGTAAAAAATCCGCCGGAATTTTTATCAAATTCTACAAAAAAAAGTGGAAGGCGATCACCAAATTCTCCGTGTCCTGTTTGTGAAAGACAAATCATGTTAATGGCAACGGCCGCTTCATCGACGTAAAAAGCTGGAGGGCTGGTTTCTAACCCCACAAAGCGGGCGACACTTCCGATGAGAATGACAGCTATTAAAAAACGTTTCACGAAAGAGCGGGTGCGGGTTTTTGAACGCGAATGTTAAATGATAATAAAAAAGCTAAGGCCATGAGTACACCGGCTACCTGAAAGGGCGAGCCCCGACCAATGTGATCATAAAGCCAACCTGCACTCAAAGGACCTAAGATGCGTGCCATGCTTCCCGCCGATTGGTACACACCCATGGCTGCACCGGACTCGTGGCGCTCAGCGGTTTTAGAAACCAAACTCATGAGAGTGGGATTATTGATGGCATTGCCGACGGCAACCACAGCTAAGCAAATCACAAAAGGCCAAAGGCCAATGGCAGCGGTAGTCGGCACTAAGATCAAGCCTAACGAAATCAAAAGAGGACCTACAATAACCAAACGCAATTCTCCAAAGTGACGGGAGAGTTTACCAATAAGTCCCCCTTGAATGATCACCATGATAATGCCGACGAGGGCCAGTAAAAATCCCGCTTGGCGCGCGCTATAATTAAAAGTGTCTTTCACAAAAAAGGCAAACACAACTTCCAGATGCACAAAAGCCACGGTGACTAAGAAAAATTGAAACACAATGCGTCCCAAATTGGGACGAGCCATGGTTTGTTTTAAAGCGCGCCAACTCACTTCTCGACGATGGGAGTGGCGTTCTTCTTCGGTGAGTTGGGGCTCGGGCAGTCTCCACAAAATAAAAAGAGCATTCAAAACAGCAAGTCCTGCTGCAATGAACATAGGAACATTATAACCCCATGCCGAAAAGTATCCACCAATGGCAGGGCCAAAAATAAAACCTAAACCAAAAGCAGCACCGATCATACCCATGGCACCCGCACGTTTTTCTTCGGTGGTGATGTCTGAAATATAAGCTGTGGCTGTAGAAATATTGGCTGCCGAAACGCCTGCAAAAAGACGGGCAGCAAAAAGCCACCATAAAGACGTAGCAAATCCCAAAATCACCATAGAAATGGCAGACCCAATCACAGACACCACTAAAACCGGGCGTCGGCCAATGCGATCAGAAAGTTGTCCCCAAAAAGGTGAAAACAAAAATTGCATGAGCGAAAAAGATGTCATGAGCCAACCCAATTGGGTGCCTGTGGCATTAAATTGCCGTGCATAATAGGGGAGAATGGGAATGACGATTCCAAAGGCTAATAGATCAAAAAAAACGACGGCAAATATAATAATAAGAGCGCGTTTATGAGAGCTCGCTTGACTCATGATAAAAAGCATTATGTCATCTCAAATAAGTTATGCAACCCAAATCATGAGTAGGGGTTTTGTTGTTTTATCTGCGTCTTTTTTTGGCATTGTCATGGTTTTTCTTACTCACTGTAGTAGCCCTTCTTTTTTTACTCTGGCCTGGGGGCCAAGAGTGGGCGGGCCATTGGTATGCCAGCAACATGACCCGGGTTGTACTCAAAATATTTGGCATGCAAATGGATGTGCAGGGGGAAGAGAAAATCTTTGCTAATGCGCCGTGCATTATCGTCGGCAACCATCAATCCAATTTTGACGTGGTTGTGCACGGAAGTTTCTATCCACGCAATTGCGTAGTGATTGGCAAAAAAGAAATTCTTTGGATTCCACTGTGGGGTTTACTTTTTAAGTACACCGGACAAATTCTTTTGGATCGCAAAAATCCCGATCGTGCCCGTCAAGGAATCGAGGATGCAAAACAGGCTATTTTGACGAGGAAAAAATCGATCTATATGTTTCCCGAAGGCACACGCAGCCATGGTTCAGAGATGGGACCTTTTAAAAAAGGCGCTTTTCACATGGCCATTGCAGCCCAAGTGCCTATTGTTGCGGTGGTGGCTTCACCTACCCACGCTCTTTTTGACGAACGAAAAAGGATTTCTCGCCCGGGTGTAATTCAAGTGCATGTCATCGGGCCCTTTCCGACTCAAGGACTCACCATCAATGATGTGGATAAACTTTTAAATACAGTGAGAGACAATATGGTTGAAGAGTCCAAAAAAATTCAGACTCGAGTTCTTTGAGTACGACTGGCCGCAAAAATGAGTAAAACCCCACCCAATAAATACAAACATGAGGCCACACCGTGAAGCGTAGTGCCGGTGATAAAACCCCATTCAAAATCTCTCAGTGGTTCTGTGGCAAAAAAACGCCAACCCCAAAATAAAATTTCAAAGATTAAAATCCCATAAAAAACAAATACAAGAGGGCGTGGGGTGTCCCAGCGCCGGCACAAAAAAATCCCGTACAACCCAGACAAAATAAAAAAAGCTCCTGTGATGCGCCCCGCTTCGTGGGGATTATTCATGGTTGTGAAAAGAAGAGGAGCTAAAACTCCGGCCAGAGCATAGGGTAATACCTTGATCAATTCTCGTACTTTTAGTTTTAAATCAAACATTCCTTTTAAAAACCTCAAAAGTAAAAACATGAGCCAAAATAGCCGCCATTTTTGCCGACTGAGAATCGTGGTCAAAGGGCGGAGAAAGCTCGTAAATGCCCACTTGCTTTGTTTGAGAAAGGGCGCAAAGTGCACGCCACATTCGTACAAATTCTGGAACTTCAAAGCCCACCGGAAAAACTTGGCTCGCCCCTGGTGCGTAAGACGACGACAGGCAATCCATATCCATGCTGAGAGCTAAAGAATGTTTTTGGTCTAAATAATTTTGAAGTTGTTTAAGTACAAAAGACGACAAACTCAATCCAGATTGCGTGCAGTGATCGAGAGTAAATAGTTTTGCACCTTGGGCTTGAGCCCATTCAAAATGATTTTTTGAATTGCACCAATCTTGAAGACCAAATTCAAAAAATTGAATTTTATTTTTGTATTTTTCCAGAAGTCTAAAAAAAGGGGTGCCGCTGTGATTGCCTTTGGTGTTCGGCCGCACATCAAGGTGAGCATCAAAATTGATCACCACCGGGGTACGATTTTGACTTAAATTGAATTCGCAAAATGCATCAAAGTCGCTAAAACCATAGTCATGGCCTCCGCCCACACTTAAAGGGTACAGTCCCTTTTCTAAAGCCTGTTTTTGATTTTGAAAAGCCTGCTCATGTTTTTGTGCTAAATTGCCCTTTTGTTTTTGTATGTCTCCGCAATCTAAAATCAACGGACTCGAGGGAGTGGAAGTATCTAAAGACGGAGTCATTTTAAAAAAAGCTTTTCGAAAAGCTTCAGGCCCCAAAGCAGCACCGGGGCGACCTCCATTGAGTTCAATGCCTTCGTCGTCGGCATAACCGATGAGACCCACTCTCGCTGAAGTCTTTTCTTGAATAGATCCCTTTTGTATAAAGTCAAGAAGACGGGGGTCTTCGCTTTTCAAAACGCACCTCGGCGGGCAGTGAACACTGGGTTTTTAAAAAGCGGAAGATGGGATTTAAAACCTCGACGCAAATCACGATCAAAATTTTTAAACGGTGCTGAATTTTTAGCAAAAACTTTAACCACTTCGCTGCATAACGCGACGTTGGCTTGCAGATCTCTTAAATCGATGTATTCAGGTCCTGGTTTTCCCACACCCTGGTTATGATAATTTCCCAAAGGTACAGCCAAGCCTGCACAGCGACGACCATATAGATTAAAGGGAGTGGCTTCGCACGTACCGCCATCCATAATTCGTCGTTGAGTTGAAAAATGGCGATCTTGTTTTTTTAATCTCCGGCTGGCGTCGTCGATCAAAGAGATAATTTCGGAGTCAAAAAGTGTGCGGCGGTCTCCCAATCGAATGACGGGACCTTTTCCTAAACGCGCACCCGGTAAAGTGCGACTGGCCTCCAGAGAAATGGTCAGCACATTGGGAGGAATCACATTGTGATACAAAAGAGCCAAAGCTCCGCGGAATCCCACTTCTTCGGCTCGGGTGAAAATGCCGACTAAATGCCCTCGTTCCTTTTTAGGCAAAGATTCGAAAGTCGACAAAATGGTCGCACAGCCAGCCAGATCGTCGGCAGCGCGAGTAAAAATACGGTTTCCTCGTTGTTTAAATCCTGGAAAATCAAAGGCCCCAAAACAATCTGGTCCTAAATTTTCAAAGATTTTTTGCTGAGCCAACGTATGAGGTTTTTGCGGCTGAATCCAAATCCAATCACACCCTCTTTTGTCGGATCCTAAACCTTGGGAGCGTTTGATCACACCTCGCAGATAGGCCCCCGGATAAGACGGGTGGTGAATGGCCACCAAAGCTCCACGCATGGAGTGACCAGGTCCACCACCATGCCAGCGCGCTTTCCATAAGGTCCCCATTTTTTTTATCAAATGAAAGCCCGGATGATCGGTGTGAGCCATGAGTGCCAAGCGAGGACGAGCCTTCAAAAGTTTTTGCGATGAAACACCGGCCACGACGTTTCCAAAGCGGTCGCAAAAATAGGGAACCTTCAAACGTTCTAGTTCGCTTTTGATATGATTCAACACCCAGATTTCGCGAAAGGGAGCGGTGGGGCAATTGAATAAATCTCGGGTGAGATCGCGCACAGATTTCATCATTCTTGATGAT
>JADMIO011081473.1_pt1 | contig 22585 bp, 16 predicted proteins | sample 8958161 | NCBI WGS metagenome assembly JADMIO01 (sample SAMN16585339, study PRJNA669376) | soil metagenome | isolation source: Crop rotation soil | place: USA: Cullars Rotation, Alabama | collected 2011 | reverse complement strand
CGGGCAGTGCAGGAAACAGGCGCCTTCGCCCGCCATGGCGTATTTGTAGCCGCCCGCCAGGTAGAACGCCCGATCCGCAATCGCCGAAATGTCGGTCGGCACGGCCATAAAGCCGTGATAGCCGTCGACCACCACGAAGGTCTCGCGATGCGGCACCGCCTTCACGATCTTGATCAGATCGCGCACGCAGAACCCTGAATCGAAGAACACCTGGCTCAGGAAAACCAGGTTGTGGCCGCCGCGGGATGCGGCATGGGTGAAACGCTCGACGAAATCGTCGAAGGGCTCGGTCGAGATCTGGGTGATCTGCACCAGCCCGTCTTCCTTCAGCCGCGCCATCTGGCGGGAAAAGCTCATGAACTCGGAGCCCGTGGTGAGTACGCGCATCGGCCGTTGCGGCAGGCACGACAGGATGCGCGTAAGGAACGCGTGCGTGTTCGGCCCGAACGCGATGGTCGCCGGATCGGGCAGATTGAGTTGCCGCGCGATATGGGCCCGCGCCTTGGGAATCACATGCTCGAACACGTGATCCCATTTGCGGTCGAGCAGCCTCGCCGCGTCCTCCCAGGCCGCAAGCTGCGCGTCATAGGACACGTCGGGCCACGGGTGATGGCTGTGTGCCGCCACGTGCAGCGGGGCGTCCGCGCGCCCGAAGGTGCGCGAGAACAGGCTCATTGCGGCGAGACCGGTCCCGCCTTGATGTCGGGATCGTCCAGATGCTCAGCCTTCCAGCGCATCATCTCCCAGATGCGCGTGTGGCCGGAGGGATGATCGTAGAAGATGAACTCTTCCCAGGGACTCGGGTCGAGCTTGCGGTAGTTCGCAAGCTTGAGCACCACGGTCGAGAAGGCGTCGGGCTTGCGCACGGCATTGATACCGAACATGTCGGCCTGGATCTCGGCGGAGCGTATGATCCAGTTGTTGACCGGCGTCATCAACAGGCTGAAGGCGGTGAAAAGCGCCACCAGTAGCGGAAACCCGGCCGGATCGCCGACTTCGCGCACGTCCCAGTTGCCACCGAGCAGTCCGGCCAGGCCGCCGAACGCACCCTGCAGGAAGGCGAATGTCAGAACCGTCACCAGCCCGCCGAGCACCAGCCCCCACAGCGCGTGATTGAGCACATAGTGCCCCATCTCATGTCCCAGCACCGCCAGCACCTCGTCATGCGTGCCCTTGTGCAGGAGATTGTCATTAAGGGTGACGCGTGTCGTTCCCATGAATCCGGAGACGTTCGCGGAAATGCGGTCCGACTGCCGCGATGCATCGACCAGGTAGACGTTGTCGGCGGGAATGCCCTCGCTCCGCGCGATCCGAAGGATGTCGGACTTGAGCGGGCTTTCGGGCAGCGCCGAATAATGATTGAACAGCGGCGCGATCACGACCGGCGCGATCATCGCGCCGAACGCGGAGAACGCGACGACCACGGCGGCGCACCATACCCACCAGGTGCGCGGTGCACGACGAATGATGGCGTACAGGACCGTCAATCCGATCAGGCTGACGATCAACAGCAGCCCCAGTCCGGTCAGTTGGTCGAGGAACCAGGCAACGAAGGTCTGGTTCATCAGTCCATAGGATTTCTCGCGGAAGTAGCTCTCGTAGAGCGTCAGCGGGAAGTTCGCGACCGCCAGAACCAGGATCATCGGGCCGACATAAAGCGGCACCTGCCAGAACCGCGAGCGCGTCTGGCGCACCGCGAAGTCGCGGATCGCCGCGGACACCCGGAACCACAGCAGCAATGTGCATACCGTGATCAGCCAGAGCGAATCGACAAAGATCAGGACGTAGCCGCCCTCGAAGTAGGAGTCGGAGCGCTCCCGCGCCGCGCCGCCGACCTGGGCAAGATAGGCTGCGGTCGCCTTCTGCGGATCGAACGCGCCCTGTGGCGAACCGATGGGCGGCAATTCGTGGCGATCGATGGTTGTCGTCGGCGCGGCCGCTGGCCCAGCCTGTTGTGCCGTTGCGGGCGCAGAAACGACGAGAAATGCGAACGCCAACGCCGCCAAAAGCGACAACAGTCTTGCCATGAGGTCCTCCCGCGCCGGACCTTACCTACATGGCTCGGAACTCGCCAGTTTGCGCTGGCGTTGAGGGTGCGCTATGCGCCCCACGTGTCGCAAAATCTTGTCCGCGGAACGGCCCAAATGTCGATGATGAAACCGGCGGCCGTCGCCTGCTCGCATCGAAGGGATGCTGCTCGACGCGACGGCCGCAGGATCCGGCTACCAGTTGCGGACGCAACGGCCCCAGCGGTTGCGGTGATAGTAGCGGCCGCATCCGTCGCCACCCCAGCCGCGTCCCCAGCCGCGATCGTTCGATACGCAGCGTCCCCAGCGGTTGGCGTGATAGCCGCGCCCGCACCCGTCACGCACTTGGAGTACGTTGATGGAGGCGTGCGGCGCCGGCGGCGCCATCACCGCGGCGGTTGCGGCGGAACTCGCGAAAAGCAGCCCGCCCACGAAAGCAAGCGATAAAATCGACTTCATGACAATCACTCCAAAGGTCCCTCTCGGCGAATGCATGTTAACCAACTGGCCATGGGCGTGAAGATGATTCCGGCATTCGCTGTGACCGGTTTTGGCGGCGGTGCGATAGCAGTTGTCATGTTGTGTGCAGGTGCAGCACTGGCGGCAACGCCATCCGCAAGCCAGTACGAAGCCTGCCTGAATCGCGCTCAGAGCGACCCGTCTGGCGCGTTGATGCTGGCATCCGCCTGGGCCAAGTCCGGGGGCGCCGCGCCGGCGGAGCACTGCGCGGCCGTGGCGCTGGTCGGCCTTCGCCGGTTCACCGAAGCCGCTGCGAGGCTTGACGGGCTCGGTGCGTCTCCGGCGACAGGGGGGCCGGATATGCGCACCGAGATCTACGACCAGGCGGGCAATGCCTGGTTGCTGGCGGGGCAGGCGGATCGCGCCATCGTCTCCTTCAGCGCGGCACTGGCGATCGATCCGCTGGACGCCGATCTGCTGGCGGATCGTGCGCGCGCCAACGCGTTCAAGAAGAACTGGGCCAAGGCGGAGTCCGATCTGACTGCCGCCCTGCTGGTCAACCCCGACCGTGCCGACCTTTACGTGCTGCGCGGCAGTGCCCGCCACGGCATGGGCCGCCGCGCAGATGCCCGCGCCGATTTCGAGCACGCATTGAAGCTGCAGCCGAACAACGCCGATGCGCTGGTGGAGCGCGGGACCGCGAAGCTTGAGGATGGCGACGTCGCTGCCGCCCGCGCCGACTGGCAGCGCGTGGTGAGCATGGCGCCCGGCACCGCCGCGGCCGAGAGCGCGCGGCAGCATCTGGAAGACTCGACCCCGGCTAAATGAGCGCCCACTCTGCGAGTACGTCGGCGTCGGTTTCACCGGCCGTGCGATGCTTGTGCAGAGCGGCGACACCCAGTCGGCCCACTGCCCACACCGCCATGCCTCGAACCAGCGGCGACGGATCGTCGAGCAACCGCTCTGCCTCGGCAGCCAGCGATGCATCGCCCGAGTTGCCGATCGCGATCAGCACATTGCGCACGAAACGGTCGCGACCGATGCGCTTGACGGGAGACTTGCGGAACAGCTCGCGGAAGGCGGCGTCGTCCAGCCGCACCAGGTCGCGCAGCAACGGGGTTCGCAACGTCTCCCGGGGACGGAAGCGGTTCTCGTCGGCCATCTGTGCGAATTTGTTCCAGGGGCACACCGCCAGGCAATCATCGCAGCCGTAGATGCGGTTGCCGATGGCTTCGCGGAATTCATGCGGGATCGGACCTTTGTGCTCGATGGTGAGGTAGGAGATGCACCGCCGGGCATCGATCTGGTAAGGCGCCGGAAACGCTTTCGTCGGGCAGATATCGAGGCAGCGCGCGCATTGTCCGCAATGGTCGCTCTCCGATGAATCCGGTTCGAGATCGAGGGTTGTGAAGATGGAGGCCAGGAACAACCACGAGCCGAACTCGCGGCTTACCAGGTTGGTGTGTTTGCCTTGCCAGCCAACACCGGCGCCATGAGCAATTGGCTTCTCCATCACCGGTGCCGTGTCGACAAAGACCTTCACGTCACATTGAAAGTCGCGCGCGATCGCGCCCGCGAGGCGTTTCAGCCTTGTCTTCATGACGTCGTGATAATCGTCGCCCTGTGCATAGACGGAGACAGCGCCCACCTCGGGCTGCGCCAGAACGGTCAGCGGGTCGTGTGCCGGACCATAGTTCATACCGAGCACGACCACGCTCTTTGCGTCCGGCCACAGCACTCTGGGATCGGCGCGCCGCTCCGCGTTGCGTTCCATCCAGTCCATCGTGCCTTGCCGTCCGTCGGCCAGAAACGTCTCCAGGCGTTCCGCTGCGCGCATCGGTGCGTCGGCGGGCGCGAAGCGCACGGCGTCGAAGCCCTCGGCGAGCGCGCGCTCGCGGATGGCGGTCTTGGGATCGATGCTAGAAATCGAGCTCGGCATAGCTGGCCGTCGGCGGCTGGCCGGGCACCTTGTCACCCAGCAAAGTGCGGAACGCCGGGCGCGACTTGATCCGGATGTACCACTCCGCGACCTGCGGGAATTCGCTCCACGGCACCTCGCCGAAGTAGTCGAGTGCGGACAGGTGTGCCGCAACGGCAAGGTCCGCAATCGTGCACTCGCGCGTTGCCAGGTTGCCTTTGGCATCGGCCGCATCGCCAATCTTCTTGAGTGCGGCCTTCAGCACCTCACGCCCCTGCCGGATGGTGTTCATGTCCGGCGCCGACCGGTTCACTGCCCCGGTAAAGCGTTGTCCACCCTTCTCGAACACGATGCGCCGGGTCACCTGGTCCTGGAAGGGGCCGAACGCCCAGTCGAGCCAGCGCAGCGCAAGGCTCCGCGCGGCCGGGTCGTCCGGCGTCAACGGGTGGTCGGAATAGGTACCCTCCAGATGATCGACCAGCGCCCACAGGCCAGTGACCGTGGTGCCGTCGAGATCGGTGAACACCGGCAGGTGAAGCTGGCTGTCCTCCGAAAGTACCGGATCGCAGGCGAGCCGTTTCTCGCCAACCATCAGCCGCGCCAGACGCGAAGCAGGCGACAGCGTCAGGTGAATCAGTTTGCGCATGGCCGCGCAATCTAGAGCAAAAGGTACCGGCATAGAAATGTGCCTTTATCGGCGCCGCCCGGTCCCTTTAGGGTGGTGCAAAGGACATTCCATGACCCACAGCGACATCGTCATCCAGGATCGTGAGGAACTGTTTTTCCTCCTCTGCGAGGCCGCAGAGTTCGAGCACGCCGTCATGTGCAGCTACCTCTACACGATGTGGACGCTGAAGCGTGACCTATCGGAGGGCGTCACGCCGGAGGAACTTGGGGCCATCGACGGCTGGCGCCGTTCGCTGCGCCAGGTGGCGTTGGAGGAGATGCTGCACCTGTCGCTGGTAAACAACCTCCTGGCCGCGACCGGCGCCTCGCCACATCTCTGGCGTCCGCCCTTTCCCGTGGCCTCGGGCTGGTTCCCGTCGGATGTCGTCATGCGCCTGTCGCCTTTCAGCGAGGGGACGATCGACCACTTCCTCTTCATCGAGCGGCCGGAGGGCATCGACATGTCCGACGGCGCGGGCTTCGAGCATCCCTCGCGTCATCCGCGCGCCGCGCGGCCGGACCTGCTGTCGCCAACCCCGCGCGACTACGCCAGCCAGGGCCAGCTCTATCACGCCATTCTGCAGGGCCTCGCGAAGCTGGTGGAGCAACATGGCGAAGCGAGGGTGTTCGTCGGCCACGGCGAGGCGCAGGTCGGTGCCGCCGAGTTCGGCCTGCCCGGACTGTTCAAGATCAACACGCTTGCGGACGCCCGGCGCGCCATCGAAGAGATCGTCACCCAGGGCGAGGGGGCGCCGGCGCACAACGACACTTCGCACTATGCCCGCTTCGCAGCCATTGGAACCGAATACGATCGTCTCAGGGCCGCACGTCCGGACTTCCGGCCGGCCCGACCGGTGGTCGAGAACCCGGCGCTCGACAATCCGCGCGAGCGGCAGGAACTGAACGTCATCTGCGATCCGCTGACGTCCAAGGTCGTCGACTTGGGCAATGCTCTTTACACGCTGATGATGCGGACGTTCGCCCAGGTGTTCTCGCCCGCGCCATTGCCGCGCGAGCTGCGCGTCGGCCTCGCGTCGACGACGACCGAACTGATGTACGCCATGAGTGCCGTCGGCGAAGCGGCGACCAAGCTGCCGGTCGGCCCGGCGCATCCCGGACAGACCGCGGGTCTGACATTCGCGCTGCCGATGGCATCGGGCCAGCTCGTGCAGCGCTGCGCCGCGCAGATCCTGTCCGAACGCGTGGCGGAGCTCGCGAACGCGGCAACCAGGCTGGAAGCTTCGGTCGCGTTGATGGGCACGGGCAAGCGCCTCGAAGCCATCGCAGCAAGGCTTGCCAGCCTGCATGCGCAATTTGAGGAGCACCTGACGACGACGGTCGAGGCCGTTATTCAGCCGAAGGCAGTAGCATCGGCGGTCGCGCCTGCCGCATCGTCCGCCACCGATGATCCGAACGTCGCGCGCACCAAGGACATCACGCTGCGCTTCAACGGCCAGCGCTGCATCCACTCGCGCCATTGTGTCCTTGGAGCGCCGAGCGTTTTCCTTGCCAATGTGAAAGGACCCTGGCTGCACCCCGAGACTGTCACCGTGGAGGAGTGCGCCGACGTTGCGCACAATTGCCCGTCCGGCGCCATCACCTACGAGCGACACGACGGCGGTCCGCAGGAGCAACCGCCGCGCGTCAATGTCCTGCGCATCCGCGAGAACGGTCCCTATGCGGTGCATGCCGCCATCACGCTGGACGGACAGGGCAGCATGTTCCGCGCCACGCTCTGCCGCTGCGGCAAGTCGCAAAACAAGCCGTTCTGTGACAACAGCCATCGCGACGCCGGGTTCAGCGCCACGGGCGAGCCGGCGACAGTCCAAACCGATCCGCTGCAAAGGCGCGACGGCGCGCTTGCCATAGCGCCACTCGAGGATGGGCCGCTCCAGGTCAACGGCAGCCTGGAGATTTGCTCCGGTACCGGCCGCACCGTGTCACGCGTCGAAAACGCACGCCTCTGTCGCTGCGGCGGATCGGCGAACAAGCCGTTCTGCGACGGCACCCACGCGCGCATCGGCTTTCGCTCAGCGCCCTCGGAGCAAAAGAAGGCACACGAACGGCCGGTCGGCTAGCGCACGCACCAGTCGATGCCGGCGCCGACCACCTGCCGCTCCCGGCTCATCAGGGTCCCGGTGCGCTTGCGCACATAGCGGCCGGGGTTCGCGGCTTTCCACTTGTCGGGGCTGGGCAGCACTGCCGCGAGGCGAGCAGCCTGCGCCGGATTCAGTGCCGCTGCGCTCACGCCGAAATAGCTCTGGGCCGCGGCCTCCGCGCCGTAATTGCCGTGGCCCCAGTCCACGATGTTGAGATAAGCGGTCATGATCCGCTTCTTGGGCCACAGGGCTTCGATCAGCACGGTGAGATACGCCTCGGCTGCCTTGCGCACGACGCCGCCCGAATACATCAGGAACAGTTCGCGCGCGGTCTGCTGGCTGATCGTGCTGGCGCCGCGCAGTTTCCTGTGCCGCAGCTTGTAGTCCCGGTAGGCGTCATTGATCGCCTTCCAGTCGAAACCATCATGAATGCAGAAATTCTGGTCTTCCGAGCCAATCACGGCACGTGCCAGATAGGGCGAGATCGCGTCGGCGCCCCGCCAGGAATAATGCACCGGCTGGAGCGTCACGAGGTCGACCACCATCGACGGCGTGAACGGCACCGGCAGGAACCGCAAAATCAGGAGAAGAACGACCGGAGCGGGCAGGGCAAAGAAGAGGAGGACCGACAGAGTGCGTCGTACCCAGGGTGTCTTGCCAGCCGCCCGTCCGTGCCAAAGCCAGTGGAAGAAGGCTCCAAGCCTTCCCCGCGGCCTTTGCATGCCGTGCAAATCATCCCCGCCCATGCGCGCAGCATAGCGCCGAACGGCGCGCTGCGCGCAATGCGCGGGAACGGATTACTTGACGCTGGCGCCGACGGTCGAGAACGTGGCCTGGAGGCCCGTACCGACGACCTGGACCGCACCGATGATCACGACGGCGATGAGAGCGGCGATCAGGCCATACTCGATGGCGGTGGCGCCCGACTCGTTGCGAAGGAAGTTCGAAATCAGTTTCATTGTAAGCCCCGGTAAAGAGAGTTGACCCCGCGCGCGTCACTGCGCGACGGGTTTCATACTCGCATTCAAATGTTGATCCGAATTTACCTGGCCTCCCGCAATTCGAATTGAATTTACCGTGGGTCCGGGGCATGTCTTGCGGCAGACCCGCTCAACTCCTGGGTTTTGTCGAGTGTTTTCGCTGTCTAGCGGTGGAGCGGGTAACTACGCATGAACGATATTCTTAACGCTATCCTCCTGGGCATCGTCGAGGGACTCACCGAGTTCCTGCCCGTCTCGTCCACCGCGCACCTGCTCATCGCGCAGGATCTGCTGGGCTTCCAGCCGCCGGGCGAGGTGTTCCCGATCGTGATCCAGTTCGGTGCCATTCTCGCGGTGGTCGCGGTCTATTGGCGCCGGTTTTGGGATGTGCTGATTACGCTGCCCAAATCGAAGGATTCGCAGAATTTCACACTGGGCGTCGTCGTCGCCTTCCTGCCGGCGGCGATCGCCGGCGCGCTGGCGCACGGCTTCATCAAGGATGTGCTGTTCGCGCCGGAGATCGCGCCCAAGGTCATTGCGACGACGCTGATCCTGGGCGGCATCATTATCCTGATCTTCGAGCGTCTCGCGCCGCCGCCGCGATTTCTCGACGGCGACAAGCTTCCGCTCTCCAAGGCGCTACAGATTGGTCTCTTCCAGCTCCTGGCGCTGATCCCGGGCGTGTCGCGCTCCGGTGCCACCATCCTCGGCGGTGAGCTGGTCGGCGTCGACCGCCGCGCCGGCGCGCTCTTCACGTTCTACCTTGCGGTGCCGACGATGCTGGGCGCGACGGTCTACGACCTCTACAAGAACCGGCACAACCTCGACATGCACGCCGGCATCGACATCGCGGTCGGGTTCGTCGTGGCGTTCATCGTCGCATTGTTTGTCGTGCGGACGTTCATCGGCTTCATCGGCCGCTATGGCCTGAAGCCCTTCGGCTGGTATCGAATCGCCGCCGGGCTCGCAATCATCGCCGTGCTGGTGCTGCGTTAGGCCTCGACGCGGTCGCGGACGAAGTCGTCGTACTGGCCCTTGGGCCGGAAGCGCCACAGATACGCGGGAATCTCGGCCTCCACCGACGTCGGGGTGATGCCCAGCGTTGCCAGCGTGTTCGCGCCGGTGACGACATTGTCGCTCTTGAGCAGCGTGACCTGGTCGGGAGTCAGCAGGGGCTTCGGCAGGAATTGCAGCACGAACGCTGGGATCGTGGCGAGCGCGAAGGGCAGCGGCACCAGCAGCCGCTTGCGGCAGATGGCGGCCAGCATCAGCTCCATCAGTTCCTTGAAGGAATAGACGTTTGGCCCGCCGAGTTCATAGATCTTGCCGCCCAGCCCGGGGTCCTGCGCCAGCCGGACGATTGCCGCGGCGACATCGCCCACGAACACCGGCTGGAATTTGGTGTGCCCGCCGCCAATCAGCGGCAGGGCGGGCGCGAAGCGCGCCATCGCCGCAAAGCGATTGAAGAAATCGTCTTCCGGGCCGAACACAAGTGACGGCCGCACGATCGCGGCTTCCGGGAAGGCCTCACGCACCCGCGCCTCGCCTTCACCCTTGGTCGCGGCATAGACGCTGTCCGAATCCTTATCGGCTCCGACCGCGGACAGATGCACGAGTGTGCGCGCACCGGCCGCCCGCGCCGCCTTGGCGATGTTCTCCGCCGCGTCGATATGCACAGCCTCGAAGGTGTTGTCGCCGCTCGCGTGCAGCACACCCGCAAGGTTGATCACCGCGTCGGCGCCACGAACTGCCGCCTCGACCTGATCCGCTTCTGTCGCATCGCACTTCACGACGGCGATCTGGCCGACCGTGCCGTTCGGGGGCAGGAAGAAGCCCTGATGGGGATAGCGCACCGCGACGCGAATGCGTTTGCCCGCCTTGGCAAGGGCGCGGACCGTGTGGCGGCCGATAAAGCCGGAACCGCCGAAAACCGTGACGAGGGAGGTGCTCATGGCGCTGTTTCTAGCGGGGGCGGGGCCCGCCGAAAAGCCCGTTCTCGGGCCTAGTCCCGGACATAGGCGCGCTCGCCTGTCGCGGGTTCGACATAAACCGTGACGGCCTCGCCGGTCTGATCGTCGATGAACCGTTCGGCGGTGCGCTGGAAAGCCGGGCCCGGCCGCTGGGCCAGGTTGGGCTTGTAGATCACCCGCTCAAAAACGGTGCCGAGCACCAGCAGGACGCCCCAGAAGCCGAACACGAACATGGGCGGGAAAACGCCGAAGGCGAGCGATGCGAGGCCGCAGACCAGCCCGGCGGCGCCAATGACGATCAACGCAGTGCGCATGTCACACCTCCGGCTCCAGCACGACCGCCGTGCCGTAGGCGACGATTTCGCTCATGGTCTGGCCGATCTCGGACGAATCGAATCGCATCATCACGATGGCATTGGCGCCCATCGCGGTCGCGTTGCGCACCATGCGGTCGATCGCCTGCTTGCGGGTCTCTTCCAGCAGCTGGGTGTATTCGTGGATTTCGCCGCCGACGATGGAGCGCAGGCCAGCGACGATGTTGCCGCCGAGCCCTCGCGAGCGCACCACGACGCCAAACACCTGACCCAGCACCTGTTTCACGCGCTGGCCCCGTACGTTCTCCGTGGTCGTGACAATCATGAGAGCTCCCGAGCCGGACCACATCAAAGATAGGTATCGCCGGGCCTGCGTTGAAGGTAGGTCTTAACCGGCTGAAACGGCTTGCATTTGGCAGTGTGCATCGGAACCTGGCACGCTGGCGCACGTTGCCAGATGGCCCATTCGTGGACTCGAACATGGCTTCGCTCAACACCTATCAGTCCAAGCGCAATTTCCGCCTCACGCGCGAGCCGCGCGGCAAGGTCGGTCGCGGCAAGGACAAGCACCGCTTTGTCATCCAGCGCCACGACGCGACGCGCCTGCACTACGACCTGCGGCTGGAGTTGAACGGTGTCTACAAATCCTGGGCGGTGACCAAAACGCCGTCGCTCGATCCCGCCGTGAAGCGGCTGGCGGTCGAGGTGGAGGATCATCCGATCGAGTATGGCACCTTTGAGGGCACGATCCCGGAAGGACAGTACGGCGGCGGCACGGTACAGCTCTGGGACCGCGGCACCTGGACCTCGCAGACCGACGATCCCGAAGGCGACCTGAAGCGCGGCAGCCTCAAGATCGTGATGGATGGCGCGCGCATGCACGGCAAATGGGCGCTGATCCGCATGCGTGACCGCGACGAAGGCTCGGGCCGGCGTGTGCGCCACAACTGGCTGCTGATCAAGGAAATCGACGGCGAGGCAAAGCGTGGCACCGCCGGCGATGCACTCGCGAAGGAAGTGACATCGGTGAAGACCGGCCGCACCCTGGACCAGATCGCCGCCAAGTCCTCCAAGGTCTGGAATTCCAACCGCTCGACCGAAGCCAATGTGAAGACGCTCAGGAAGCGCGCCATACCGAAAAAAACCGCTAAAAAAAAGTCGCCGGCGACGCGGAAAGCGGTGGCGAAGAAAGCCAAGCGCCGCGCGTGAGCCGTCTGCCGGACTTCATCGCGCCACAACTGGCGCGGCTGGTGGAGAACCCGCCAAGCACCGGCAACTGGGTGCATGAGGTCAAGTTCGATGGCTATCGTCTCCAGATGCGGGTCGAAAAGGGGCGTGCCCGCCTGCGCACCCGCAAGGGGCTCGACTGGACCGACAAATTCCCCGAGATCGCCGCCGATGGCGGCAAGCTGCCCGACTGCATCATCGACGGCGAAATCTGCGCACTGACCGCCGACGGTTCAGCCGACTTCGGCAAGCTCCAACTCGCTCTGTCGGAGCACAAGACCGCCGACCTGGTGTTCTTCCTGTTCGATTGCCTGTTCGCAGACGGCCGCGATCTGCGCGAGTTGCCGCTGACCGAACGCAAAGGCGCGCTGGAGACGCTGCTCAAGCGCGCGAAGAGCAAGCGTCTGCGCTATGTGCCGCATTTCATCGAGCATGGCGATGCGATGCTCGAAGCCGCCTGCAAGATGGACATGGAAGGCATCATCTCCAAGAGGGCCGACGCGCCCTATGTCTCGGGTCGCGCCGATTACTGGACCAAATCGAAATGCCGCGGCGGGCAGGAAGTGGTGATCGGCGGCTGGCGCGGCGACAAGAACACGATGCGCTCGCTGATGGTCGGCACGCACCAGAACGGCAGGTTCGTCTACATGGGCCGCGTCGGAACCGGCTATACAGCGCGCGTCGCGGCAGATCTCCTCAGGAAGCTGAAGCCGCTGCAGCGCAGGACGCCGCCTTTCGCAAACCCGCCGCGGGCCCGCGACCTCAATTGGGTCGAGCCGAAGCTGGTGGCCGAGATCGAATACGAGAACGTCACCTCGGACGGTATCTTCCGCCAGGCCGCGTTCAAGGGATTGCGGGCAGACAAGCCAGCGGCCTCGGTTGTGCCAGAAGTGCCGGCGGACGCACCAGCTAAGGAGAAGAAGGCCATGGCGAAGAGGGTCGCACAGGCTGCCGCGAAGGGCGGCAAGAAGACGACGCCTGACGACAACGTCGTTCTCGGAGTGACGATCAGCCATCCTGAAAAAGAGCTGTGGCCGAAATCCAAGACCGGCCCCGCTGTCACCAAGCTCGATCTGGCGCGCTACATGGAAGCCGCAGCCGCAAAGATGCTGCCGCACGTCGCCGACCGGCCGATATCCATCGTCCGCACGCCTGACGGCATCAAGGGTGAGACATTCTACCAGCGCCACGCGCTGAAGGGCACGCAGGCGCCGGTTCTCGCGATCAAGGTGCCCGGCGCGGGCGAGGAGGAGCCGTTTCTGGGCATCGACACCGCCGCCGCACTGGTTGCGCTGGCGCAGCAGGGTGTGACGGAGATCCATCCCTGGGGTTCGAAGCCTGGAAAACCCAACGCGCCGGAACGTGTGATCTTCGATCTCGACCCCGCACCGGACGTGCCGTTCGAACGCGTGATCGAGGGGGCGCAAGAGCTGCGCAAGCGGCTCACCAAGCTCGGCTTCGTCCCGTTTGTGAAAACCACGGGCGGAAAGGGCCTCCACGTCGTTATCGCGATAAAGGGTGCGGACTGGAAAGAGGCCAAGGCCTTTGCGAAAGCGGTGGCGGTGCAACTCGAGCAAGATGACCCGGAGCGCTACACCACGACGGTGGCGAAGAAGGCGCGCACGGGAAAAATCTTCGTCGACTATCTGCGCAACGACCGCACGTCGACCGGCGTTGCGCCGTGGAGTCCGCGGGCGCGTGATGGGGCGCCGATCGCAGTGCCGATCACCTGGGCGCAGGTGAAGAAAGGGCTCGAGCCGTCGCGATGGACGATCCACACGGCCGAACCACTGCTTAGGAGGGCCGATCCCTGGGCCGGGTTGGCCAAGAGCGCGAAGGCGCTTGGTCCGGCGCTGAGGAAGGTAAGCTAGGGCCGCCGCATGGCGCGATAGCGCGGATCACTGTGAGCCAGCGCGGCGGCGGGGCCGATGAAGGTGTCGACCTTGCGAACGGTCACGTCTTCCGTCGCGATGCCTAGGCTCAGGCGGTAGCGTTCGATCACCGTCTCGTCGTCGGCGGCGACCATGCTGTACATCCGGCCGCCCGCCACGACGCCGCCGTACCAGACGATACCGGCAGCAAGATACGCGTCTGTGGCCCAGCGGCTGTGTAGCGCGACCTGATCCGGGCTTGTCGTATCGAACGCGGGTGGAATGACGCGCTCCAACAGAAAGATCTGCATCGTGGCGCTCTCCTCGGCAGCCATGATGCGCGCTTTCGAGAGCTCCCGCTAGCGATGCGCCCGCTTCTTTGGCTTCGCGTTGCTGTTGGCGTGGCCGCGCGAGGCTGCAACCTTGCCCTTCAGGCTCTTCTTCAGCGCTTCCATCAGGTCGATGACGTTGGTGTCTTCGACCGGCTCTGCCTTAACCGGCTTGTGACCCTTCTGCTTGGCATGGATCAGCGCCTTCAGGGCCTTCTCATAGCGGTCCTGGAACATCCCAGGGTCGAAGTCGCCCTCCTTCTGGTCGATGATCTTCTCCGCGATCTGCACCATCTCCTTGTTGCCGTGGCCGGCCGGGATATCCTCGAACGCCTTCCTGGCGGAGAGCACTTCGTCTTCCGAACGCAGCGTGTAGGCGACGATGCCCTTTTCGCGCGGTTCCAGCGCGACCATGCGTTCGCGGGTGTGCATCACGACGCGGCCGATCGCGATGCGGCCCGTCTTCTCCAGCGCATCGCGGATCACGACGTAGGCTTCGGTCCCCGTCTTGCCGTCCGGCAGGAGAAAATAGGGATCGTTCCAGTAGAGGCGGTCGATTTCGTCCGCATCGACAAACCGTTCGATGTCGATGGTTTTCGTCGTTTCCAGCTTGACCGCCTGGAGTTCTTCGTTGGTGACGATGACGTACTTGTTCTTCTCGATCTCGTAGCCCTTCACCAGATCCTTGCGTTCGACCGGCCCGGTATCGGGATCGGTCGGGATCATGCGGATGCGGTTGTTGGTCTCCGGGTTCAGCAGGTGGAACGAGACATCCGACGTCCGCGTCGTCGCTCCGTAGAGCGCTACCGGGCAACTCACCAGGGAAAGCCTGAGATGTCCCGACCAGGCCGGCCGTCCGCGCCGGGCGCCGGCGGTATGCGCCGCCGCCCCGGCATGAGGTTTCGCAGCTTTTTTCCTGCGTGCTGCCATCGTCGTCCCTCTAGCTTGCGACCCGCGCGAGCGGCGGGGTCGTAACCCGCGCCTCGCCCATCACCACATGCACGTTGTGCGTCTTGCCGTCATCTTTCATCACGATGCTTTCCGCGGGCAAGCCGTCGACGTAAATCTCGGCCACACCCTTGCTCTGGCGCCGCGGGTTGGTCACCGCGATTTCATAGACGGCGCTGCCGTGGCGGACCGTGGCCGTGAACCCCTCCCAATGCGCCGGAATGCACGGATCGATGATCAGCTGATCCTTGCGGATCTTCAGGCCCAGAAGCCACTCCATGCCGACCCGATACATCCACGACGCCGAACCGGTGTACCAGGACCAGCCGCCGCGGCCGACATGCGGCGGCACGGAATAGACATCGGCTGCAACGACATACGGCTCGAGTCGATAGCGTTGCGCGGCCGTCCGGTTGCGGCCATGCGTGACCGGATTGATCATCTGGTACAGATCATGCGCCTTTGCAGCCTTGCCAAGTTCGGCAAAGGCGGCCACAGCCCAAAGAGCAGCGTGCGTGTACTGCCCGCCATTCTCGCGCATGCCGGCTGGGTATCCCTTGATGTAACCGGGATCGTGATCCGTGTTGGCGAAGGGCGGGTTGAACAGCAGCACCACCTCGTCGGCGCTGCGCACGAGATACTTGTCCAGTGCCTCCATTGCCCGGGCGGCGCGGCCGGGCTGCGCGCCCTTCGACAGCACGCTCCACGACTGCGCGATCGAGTCGATGCGGCACTCGGTGTTGGTCACCGAGCCCAGCGGCGAGCCATCATCGTAATAGGCGCGGCGATACCAGTCGCCGTCCCACGCATTGTTCTCGATCGACTCTTTCAGCGACGCCGCGTGCAACAGCCAGCTCGCTGCCCGCTTGCCGTCGCTGCGGCTCTCCGCCAGCGGCGCGAGCTTCGACAATACGTCGTAGAGGAACCAGCCCAGCCATACACTCTCACCGCGTCCGTGCTCGCCCACGCGGTTCATGCCGTCGTTCCAGTCGCCGGTGCCGATCAGCGGCAGGCCGTGCGTACCGGTCGCCAGACTCGCGTCCAGTCCCCGCGCCACGTGCTCGTACAAGCTTACGGTCGCCGGGCTCACGCCCGGCTCGAAGAACGCCTCGCCTTCGTCCGCCTTGAGCGGCTGGCCCTCGAGGAACGGTATCGGCTCATCCAGGATCGCGGTATCGCCCGTCGTCACTAGGTAGTGTGACACGACATAGCCAAGCCATGCCTTGTCGTCCGAAATGCGGGTGCGGATACCTTTGCCGGTTTCCGGCAGCCACCAGTGCTGCACGTCGCCCTCAGCGAATTGCCGGCCCGCGGCGCGCAGGATCTGGGCACGCGCGAGATCGGGACGGATGGCGCACAGCGCCAGCGAGTCCTGCAACTGGTCGCGGAAGCCGTAGGCGCCGCTCACCTGGTAGAAGCCGGCACGCCCCCACATGCGGCAACCCAGCGCCTGGTAGAGCAGCCAACGGTTGAGCATCAGGTCCATCGACCGGTCCGGCGTCTTCACCTGGATCTTGCCCAGCACGCTGTCCCAGAAGCCTGTGACCTCCGCAAAGCTCTTGTCGAGATCGATGTCGCGATATTTGCGCGCCAGATCCTGCGCCGCCTCGACGCTCTCGCCCTGGCCGAGGATCACATCGCACTCGATGGTCGCGCCCGCTGCGATCTCCACCATCGTCTGCATCGCGCCGCAGGGATCGTGCCCTGCGCCGCTCCGGCCGGAGAGCGGGCGGTCGACGCAGAGCGCCGCAGGTCGATCAGGGCTTCCGTTCCGGCCAAGGAATTCGCGACGGTCACCGGTCCAGCTTGTCTGCTTTCCGCGCATGTCGAGGAAGGCGGCAGCGTGGCCAAAGTCCTCGCTCCACGGATTCCAGGCGGTCATGACCAGGGTCGTGGAGTCGACCGCGGTCGCGATGTGGGAAGCGCCGCGGGTACGTTGCGGGCCCAGCGACCATTCGACATAGGCGGTCAGCGACAGCTTGCGCGGTCGCCCCGACAGGTTGGTCAGCCTGAGGCGCGAAATCTTCACCGGATCTTCCAGGGCCGCGAACATGGTCAGGTCCGATGCAATGCCGTTGCCGGTGTGGCTGAAGCGCGAATAGCCCTGGCTGTGCCGCGCCACGTAGCGCCCATTGTCGTCGCGAAGCGGATAGGCGGTCGGGCTCCACAACTCGCCGCTTTCAAGGTCACGCAGGTACAGGATCTCGCTGGACTCGTTGCTGACCGGATCGTTTGACCAGCCGGTCAGCTGGTTCTGCTGGGAATTGCGCGCCCAGGTGAAGCCGCTCCCCTGCGCCGACACCTGGAAGCCAAACTGCGGATTGGCGATGACGTTGATCCACGGAGCGGGGGGCGTCTGCCCGTTCTCCATCACGATCGCATAGGTGCGTCCATCGTCCGCGAACCCGCCGAAGCCGTTGGCAAACTCCAGCGCGGGCAGGGCGGGGAGGCCGGGTTCGGTCCTGGTCAGCGACGCAATGCGCCGGGGCCGCGCCGCCGGCGGGGTCTTTTCCTCCAGTGCGCGATTCACCTGCTCGGCCAGCGTGCCGCGACGTGGCGACAGCACGATCCGCGCCGCTGCCAACAGACCTTCGCGCACCTCGGAGCTCATCAGATCCCCGCGCACCATGTGCACATTGCCGAGCTGCCCGCCGCGGTCGACGTTGCGCACCAGCGCGTCCAGGCCGTTCTGCAGATCCTGCGCGTAGGACGACGCGCGCTCGTTCAAGAACACCACATCGACGGCAAGCTGCTTGCTGCGCCAATAGGCGTGGGCCTGCAACAACTGGCGGGCCATGCCGATTTCGCTGGCGTTGTCGATGCGCAGAACGACAATCGGCACGTCGCCCGAAATACCCAACGGCCACAGCGACGATGCCGGCCTGCCCGCGCGATACAGGATGTCGGGCGAGCAGCGCAAGGCGTCGTCCGAATAGAGCACCCAGTTCGCCAGCGACTGGAACAAATGCGCCTCGTCGGTGCCGATGCCCTGGTACTGAAGCTGTGCATGCCCCTGCGTCGCGGCCATGGTCGCCGCGCGCGTGTAGGCGAGGCCATCATGGTGCTTGTCCGCCAGATCGAGCACGTCGGCGCGCGATGATGCGACCATGGTCCAGAATGCGACCGTGACGGTCTTGCCGCGCGGAACGAGAATCCGGCGTCGCAGACTGAATACCGGATCGAGCACCGCGCCGACCGTGTTGGACAACGGCCAGCCCTCGGTGATCGCCACCGGCGCGCGCGTGGTGCGGCCGCGGCTCAGGAAGCGGCCCCGGTCGGTCTCGTACTGCACCTCGCCGATCGTCTCGCCTTCGACGACGGCCAGATGTGCCGCCCAGACATCGGGATCGTTGGCGCTCCGCTTGCGACGCGTCGCAAACAGGGCGCCGAGGCCGGGGTCGAACTCGGTCTGCACGAACATCTTGGAGAACACCGGATGGGCGGCGTCGTCGCCCGGCCGCGCCAGCGCCAGTTCGGAATAGGACGTCACGTCGATCTCGCGCGTGCGCGTGCCGTGGTTGGTGATCGAGATGCGCCGCACCTCGGCATCGTCTTCCGGCGAGATGATCACTTCCATCGACGTCGTCAGGGCGACGTCATTGCGAACGAAATTGGCGCGATCCTCGCAGAACAGGGCCTCGTAGGTTTCCGGCTCCGCACAACTCGGCTGGAACGCCGCCGACCAGGCCGAGCCCGTCCGTGCATCGCGCAGATAGACAAAACTGCCCCAGTTGTCGCGAGTCGGATCCTCGCGCCAGCGCGTGACGGCGATGCCATTCCACTGGCTGTAACCGCCGCCGGCGGCCGTCAGCATGACGCTGTAGCGGCCGTTCGACATGACATGGGTGCGTGGTATCGCAGTATGGGGCGTCGCGAAGCGGCGCTGCGCCGGCGGCGCGTACTGGAAGAGCTCGATGGCACCGGTCTCGATCTGCGGCGGCGGGCGCGACACCGGCACGTCGCGCGGCATGCGCTCCTGGAGCAGCAATTCGGTCGCGCGCACCATCGGTTCGGCATGGAAGCGCCTGCGCATGCGCCCGCCGTGGACGACGTTGGCGATCGCGACGATCACCATCGCCTGATGATGCGCCATGAAGGAGCGCACGATGGCGACCTGTGCGCCTTCGGGAAGCCGTGCGCGGGTATAGTCGAGCGCCTCGTAGAAGCCATAGCGTCCCTTTGCGCCCGCCGCGGTCAGAACCTTGAAATTGCGCAGCGCTGCATGCGGCTTCACCATCACCGCGAGCCCCGTTGCGTAGGGAGCGATGACGATGTTCTCGGACAGGCCGCGCTTCAGTCCCAGAACCGGCACGCCGAAGCCGGAGTACTGATAGTTTTGCGCCCGGTCTCGGGCGTTGAACTGCGACTCCGAGATGCCCCACGGAATGCTGCGCCTGTTGCCATAAGTGATCTGCTGTTCGACGGCGAGCCGGTTGCTTTGGCACAGGATGCTGCCCTCGGGCTCATGCATCATGAGGCTGGGCATCAGATATTCGAACATCGAGCCCGACCACGACAACAGCGCCGACCCGTGACGGAGCGGGATCAGCGAGCGTCCCAGCCGGAACCAGTTTCGTGTCGGGATGTCGCCCTTTGCCACCGCCAGGAAGCTCGCCAGTCGCGCCTCGGACGCCAGCAGGTCGTAGGCGTTGGAATCCAGCGCCTGGTCGTCGACGCGGAAGCCGATGGATAGCAGTTGGCGGTCCTTGTGCTGCAGGAATGCGAAATCCGTGTTGCGCACGGTGTGGTCGCACCAGTCGGCGATGGCGGCGATGCGCACCCGATCCGGTGGGCCTTGCAGGTCGCGGCGATGGCTGGCGAGCCAGTCGCGCAGGCCGCGCGCGCTGACGCAAAGTTCATCGTCCAGGTCACCGGCGGCCGCGACGACCGCATCGATGTGCGGCGCCAGCGTATCGACCGCCGTGTCCTCGGTCGCATCGCGCAATGCGTGCTCCAGTGCTTCCAGCGCGGCGCGCACCGTGCTGGTGTCCCTTTGCGCGGATGCCCGGCTCGTTGCGCGGCGGAGCAGGGCGACGTTGTCGCGCGCCCCGCCCAGGCGGTCCGGTGCGGGGCCGCTGCCCTCGAGAATCTCGCGGCACACCGCGGCGATCACCACAAGGTTGCCGGCGAAATTCCCGCTGTCGACCGACGACACATAGCGCGGGTGCAATGACGCCAGCGTCGTATTCTCGTACCAGTTCAGCAGATGACCACGGTACCATTCGAGCTTCTTCAGCGTCTCCAGGGTCGCCTCGATGCGGTCGATGGCCTCGGACGTGCCGATCCAGCCGAAGTCGCGCGCCGCCAGCGTGCTCATCAGGTAAAGGCCGATGTTGGTGGGCGAGGTGCGTTGCGCCACCAGCGGTCTTGGGTCCTCCTGGAAGTTGTCGGGCGGCAGGAAGTTACTCTCGGCGTTGACGAAGGTTTCGAAGAACCGCCAGGTCTCGCGCCCGATCAGGCGCAGCGCCGTCTCGTCGTTGTCGTCGATCTTGAGATCGTCCTGGATCTCCGGTGATTTGCTGGCCCAGCGCGCAATCGCCGGCGAAAAGGCCCACAGCGCCAGAAACGGCGCCGCGAACACGTTCTCGGGCTGTAGCGAGAAGATGATGCCCGCTGCTGCGATGGCGAACGCAAAAGCGCCGAGCAGTTGCAGCGCAAATCCCGTGCCGTCGGCATTGCGGCCGTATTTGCTGTGCGCGAACGAAACCCATTGCAGCATGTAGCGTCCGCTGATGAACAGCCGGAACAGCGTCCGGCACATCGCGTCCAGCGAAAGCCACGCCGCGCGGGCCATGAAGGAGATGATGAACAGAATTTGCGTGAGCGAGAGCATCGCATCGCGCGCGAGGTTGCGCACATGCGCACGCCGGGACACGCCGACATGATGCGGCAGGAGTGACAGCACGATCGGCAGGAATGGCGGCAGAGCGATCGCGAGCAGCAGGAACAGGGTCCACCAGGCGCTTTGAGGCCAGGGCAGCGTCCAGCCATAGAGGAACGCAAGCAGCATCGCCGGCGCCGAGAGGGACCGACGCAGATTGTCCAGCATCTTCCATCGCGCCAGCGCCGGAATGTGCGCGCGTGTACCGCCCGCCTGGTCGCGACCCGAGGCGAAGATCCATGGCAGAAGCTGCCAGTCGCCGCGCATCCAGCGGTGCTGGCGTTTCACCTCGACATCGTAGGCCGACGGGAATTCCTCCACCACTTCGACGTCGGATGCGAGGGCCGCGCGCGCGAAGGAGCCTTCGAGGAGGTCGTGGCTCAGGACCGTGTTTTCCGGGATGCGCTGGTGCAGGACGGTTTCGAAGGTATCGACGTCATAGATGCCTTTGCCGACATAGGATCCCTCGTCGAAAAGGTCCTGGTAGACGTCGGACACGGCGAAGGCGTAGGGGTCCAGCCCGTTGGGGCCGGAGAAGGCCCACTGGAACAGCGACACGTCCGCCGCCGACGGCAGCGAAGGCGTGACGCGCGGCTGGAGGATGCCGTGGCCCTCCACGACGCGGCACAGGTCGGTATCGATCACTGGCGTGTTCAGAGGATGCGCCATCTTGCCGATCAGGCGCCGCGCCGCGCCGCGCGGCAGGCGCGTGTCGGAGTCGAGGGTGATGATGTAGCGGACATCCTTCACCAGCTCGTATGTCTCGGCGCCATCGATGATGAACGAGGTGTCGCGTTTCCCGCGCAGGAAGCGGTTCAGCTCATGCAGCTTGCCGCGCTTGCGCTCCCACCCCATCCACTTCCCCTGCGCCGCGTTCCACTGCCGCCGGCGGTGGAGGAGATGGAATGTGCGCACGCCGTAACGCTTGTTCAGGCCATCGACAGCCGCAATGGCCGCGTTGAGCAGCTGGTCGTCCTCCTCGGTACGCTCGCTGTCGCTGTCGAGCCAATCGGACAGCAGCGCAAAGCTGATGTTGCGCTCGGCATTGGACAGATAGTGGACCTCAAGCGTGCTCGCGAGATCCTCAATCTCCTGCATCGACGACAACAGCGTCGGCACGACCAGCAAGGTCTTGCAGCTGTCCGGGACGCCATCGCGCAAGTCCATGCCGGGCAGGAGTGACGGGCCCCAGCGGTCGGTGACAACGCGATTGACCAGCGCCATCGCGATGTCGCTCGCCGGCAGCAGCGCAAGAATGGCGCTCACGGCGAGCCATGCCGGGTTCGCATGCACGGCGGACAGGGTAACGGCCAGAACGATCGCGAGCGTCAGCAGCGCGATGGCACCCAGATAGCCGGCCAGTCCGGTCGATGCGAAACCGCGCCATATCCGGTCGCCCAGCGCCGGCCGATAGCCGAGGGTGCGCTCGAAGTCCGCGCGCCCGCGGCCGATCAGATAGAGCCCGGGGTCGCGGCGGCTCGCCGGCTTTCCCGCGCGCGCCGCCCGTTGCGTCTGGTCGATGGCCGCGGCGGCGACATCGATCTCGCTCCGTCCGGAATAGCGCGCGAGCTTCTCGACGGCACGGCGATAGCGGTTGCGAGTGGAAATTTCCATTGCGCGAAAGGCACTGCCGTTCGCCAAAATGCGGTCAACGAGGCTGACGCTCTCCACGAACTCGACCCAATCGACGTCGGAGATCAGCCGCATCGACGTGATGATGTTGCGCACGCTGACGTTGGCAGCGCCCTGGTTCTGGATTTCCTCGCGCACGAGCTGTTCGGCCGACTGGCCCGCACCCGTAATCGTGCCTTCCAGCCAGCGCAGTACCTCGATGGCATCCGCTTTCCAGCACAGTGGGATCCGAAGCTTGGAATTCACGTGACTTGAAGTCGCGGC
>JADMIO010800024.1_pt1 | contig 22585 bp, 21 predicted proteins | sample 8958161 | NCBI WGS metagenome assembly JADMIO01 (sample SAMN16585339, study PRJNA669376) | soil metagenome | isolation source: Crop rotation soil | place: USA: Cullars Rotation, Alabama | collected 2011 | reverse complement strand
CTTTCCCGCGAGGGCACGCCGCACCACCGCGTCGACGCCGGCCGGGACGCCGACGCGCGCGCTGCGCAGGCTCGGCGGCGGCCCGTCCAGGCGCTGCCGCAGGAGATCTTCGGTCTCCATGTCGCCGTACGCCGGTTGCCCGGCGAGCAGCTCGTACGCGACGAGTCCGAGGCTGTAGATGTCCGATCGTTCCGTCGGCGCTTCGCCGGCGACGCGCTCCGGCGCGATGTAGCGCGCGGTCCCGATGAGCTCGTGCTCGCGCGGCCCGCGTGCCGCGCGAGCGATGCCGAAGTCCGCGAGCTTCGCGATGCCCTGCTCGTCGAGGATGACGTTCGCCGGCTTCACGTCGCAGTGGATGACGCCCGCTTCGTGCGCCGCGTCGAGCGCCGCCGCGACCTGCGCCACGATGCGGGCGGCCTCATGCGCAGGCAGCGCGCCGCGATCGGCGATCACATCGCGCAGCGTCTTGCCGCGCACGTACTCCATGACCATGTACGAGTCGTCGCCGTCGCGACCTTCGTCGAAGACCGTGACGACGTTCGGGTGCGAGACCTGTGCGGCACGACGCGCCTCGTCACCGAACCGCTCGCGGAACGCGTCGTCGGCATCCTGACCGAGGATCTTCACTGCGACCTCGCGGCCGAGACGCTCGTCGCGGGCGCGCCACACTTCGCCGGCGCCGCCCTCGTCGATGCGCTCGAGCAGGCGATAGCGGCCCGCGAGGACACGCTGGGTCTCCGGGTCGTCGTGTGCGGCGCGCAGCGCTTCGGTCCGGTCGTTCGCCGGCATATGCCGCGGTCCCGGCAAGCCCTAGGCCAGCGCCACGAGGGCGTGGAGCGCGTCCTCGTACACGTGGTCGCTGCCGACGATCGACAGCTCCTCGCGCAGCAGCTCCTCGATCCCCGGATCGGGCAGCGGAACGACACGTCGCGAGCGAAGCTCGCCCTCGACGAGCACGGTCGCGGTCACGTGACGCGCGTCGGGCTCGCGCTTCAGCACGAACTCGTGGAGCACTCCGTCGGGACGGGCCTGGATGCGCACGCCCGAGACGTCGCCCGCGTCGAGCCCGCGCTCGAACCGCGGACGGACGCGCGTGAGCACCGGCCGATCGTCGGCGTCGGCCATGTTGAAGAAGAGGCCGCCGGCCTCCGACGGCGCGAGCGCTTCGACCGCGCGCCACCCGAGGCGCGACGCGAGCCACCCGATGAGGAGCAGCGCCTGCGATGGGTGGATGTCGCGGCCGTCCATGTCGACCGCGAAGCCGACGCGCACGCCGACGATCGCATCGAGGCACGGACGCCACGCGGCGACGTCGAAGAACGCCGCGATGAGCTCGCGCCACGGCGTGAGCCGCGTCCAGTTCAGATCGGTGAGCCCGAACCGCCGTGTACCGTTCGTCCGCGCGAGCCCGGAGATCTCTTTCAGCGTGCGATCCGGCCGCGCGAAGTCCGCCGAATCGACGATGAGTCGATCGGCAAGCGCGAGAAGATCGTCGAAGCGGCGCCGGTCCGAGGGCGGAGTGCCCGTCCACCAGAGGAACGTCGGCAGGTCGGGCACGAGCAGCGGGATCACCACGCTCGCGACGCGGTCATCGGCGTCGCCGCGAACGCGCGCGAGGATCTGCTCGAAGTACACCTCGGCCTTCTCGTCCTCGCGCGGCACGTGACAGTGCAGCTGCACCGTCGCGTCGACGCCGGGGGCCGAGCGATCGCCGAGCACGACGATCGCGCGCGACGGATGACGGCGCGAGAGACGGCCGGTGCTCGCGGCCGCGCGCATCGCGTGCACCTCGCGATCGGCGTACACGACGAGGTTCAGGACGGACGCGCGCGCCACCGAGCGGCCCTGCTCCTTCGCGTGGGCGGTCGCGGCGCGGCGCAGGCGCATGAGCTCGCGTTCGAGCGCGGGGATGGACGAGACGTGCACGCCCCAGACGGCCTCGTCGACCGACACGTCTCCCGCGCCTACGGGCGTCGCCACTGCCGTCCGTCGCGTTCGATGAGCGTGTCGGCCTCCTCGGGCCCCCAATCGCCGGCCGCGTAGGTGGACAGCGCGGGAACGCCGCGGCCCCACGCGTCGAGGATCGGATCGACGAATTTCCACTGCTGCTCGACCTCATCGCGCCGCGTGAACAGGGTCGCGTCGCCGCGGAGCGCGTCGAGGATGAGCGTCTCGTACGCGTCGGGCGCGTCGAGCATGAACGATGCGCCGTACACGAAGTCCATGTTCACGGTGCGGATGCGGAATCCCTGCACCGGGACCTTCGCGCCGAACGTGAGGCTGATGCCCTCGTCGGGTTGGATGCGGATCACGAGCTCGTTCGCGTCCATCCCCTCCGACGAATCGCGCGCGAAGATGCGGTGCGGCGCGGAGCGGAAGCGGATCGCGATCTCCGTCGTGCGCTTCGGCAGCCGCTTTCCGGTGCGCAGGTAGAACGGCGTGCCTTCCCACCGCCAGTTGTCGACGAAGCACCGCAGCGCGACGAACGTCTCGGTCTGCGAATCCGGTGCGACGCCCTTCTCCTCGCGATAGCTCGGGACCTTCGACCCCTCGATGAAGCCGGACCCGTAGGCGCCGCGCACCGTGCGCGCGCCGACCTCGCGCTCCGAGATCGGACGGAGCGCGCGCATGACCTTGACCTTCTCATCGCGGACGGCGCGGTCGTCGAACGCGGCCGGCGGCTCCATCGCCACGAGCGCCAGCAGCTGGATGAGGTGGTTCTGCACGATGTCGCGCATCGCGCCGGCGCGGTCGTAGTAGTCGGCCCGCTCCTCGACGCCAAGCGACTCGGCGACGGTGATCTGGATGTGATCGACGTACTGGCGATTCCAGATTGGCTCGAAGATCCCGTTGGCGAACCGCAGCACGAGGATGTTCTGCACGGTCTCCTTGCCGAGGTAGTGATCGATGCGGAACACCTCGTCCTCGCGGAAGACCTCGTGCACGATGCTCGTGAGCTCGGTCGCCGACGAGAGGTCGCGTCCGAACGGCTTCTCCACGACGACGCGCGACCAGCCGCGTCCGCGCAGCCGGTGCGCGCCGATCGCGCGGACGATCGGGGCGTACGCCTGCGGCGGCGTCGCGAGATAGAAGAGGCGATTCCCATTCGTGCCGACGGCGGCGTCGACCTCGTCGAGATGTCGCGCCAGCGCGTCGTAGCCCGCGTCGTCCGGCGTCGCGACGAACGTGATGTTCGCCGCGAACGCGTCCCAGACCTCTTCGTTCAGCGGCTTCGTGCGACTGAATTTGGAGACCGCGTCCTTCAGCTCCGCCCGGAAGTCTTCGACCGAAACGGCACCGCGCGCCGCGCCGACGACCGCGAACGACGCCGGCAGGAGGCGCTGCAGCGCGAGGTTGTACAGCGCGGGCAGCAACTTGCGGTGCGCGAGGTCGCCCGAGCCGCCGAACAGGACGAGCGTCGCGGGCTCGGGCACGCGCGCGAGCCGCAGACCCTCGCGCAGTGGATTCGCCGCGGGCGGCGCGCTGACGCTCACCGTCCTATTCCGATTTCACCGCGTGGCCGCCGAATTGGTTGCGCAGCGCGGCCGCGACCTTCATGGCATACGAGTCGTCCTGCCGCGACGTGAAGCGCGCGAAGAGCGAGTGCGCGAGGACCGTCATCGGCACGTCGTGATCGATGGCCTCCTTGATGGTCCAGCGACCCTCGCCGGAATCGGCGACCCACCCCTTGATGTTCGCCAGGTCCGAGCCGTCCTGTTCGAACGCGCGCTCGGCGAGCTCGAGGAGCCACGACCGCACGACGCTGCCCTGCATCCAGACGTGCGCGACCTGCTTCATGTCGATCCCGAACTCGCTCGCATGCAGGAGCTCGAAGCCCTCGCCGTACGCCTGCATCATCCCGTACTCGATCCCGTTGTGGACCATCTTCACGAAGTGGCCGGCGCCGTTCTTCCCGAAGTGGGCCCACCCGTCCTTCGACGGCGCGAGCGTGTCGAGGAGCGGGCGCACGATGTCCACGCCCTCCTTCGGCCCGCCGACCATCATGCAGTAGCCGACCTGCAGTCCCCAGATGCCGCCGGAGACGCCGATGTCGAGGAAGCGAAAGCCCGCGGCGTTGTACTTCTCCGCGCGGCGCATCGAGTCGCGGAAGTTCGAGTTGCCGCCATCGATGAGCACGTCGCCCTTCGATGCGTACCGCGCGAACTCGTCGAGGGTGTGATCGGTCGCGTCTCCTGCCGGGACCATCGACCACAGCACGCGTGGTGGCTTCAGGGCCTTGGCCATCTGTTCGATGGTGTAGGCGCCGACCGCGCCCTCGGTCTTCTTCTCATCGACCGGTCCGGGGCTGCGGTTTCCCGCGACGACGCGATGTCCGCCGCGCAGCAAACGCGTGACCATGTTGCCGCCCATCCGACCGAGCCCGTAGATGCCGATCTCCATCGCACTCACCTCGTCTCGGGCCGAGGATACGCGGCGCTCGCGTGCGGTACCGTGTCCGTATGGCGACCACGAGCGCGGCGGGGACGCGTCTCGATCTCTACCGCCAGATCGCGCGACAGCTGCGCGCCGACAGCATCCGCTCATCGACTGCGGCGGGCTCGGGCCACCCGACGTCATCGCTGTCGGCGGCCGACCTGATGGCGGTCCTGCTCGCGGGTCATCTGCGCTACGACTGGAAGAACCCGGACGATCCCGCGAACGACCACCTCATCTTCTCGAAGGGACACGCGTCGCCGCTCGTGTACGCGATGTTCCGCGCCGCGGGCGTCATCGACGACGCCGAGCTGCTCACGTTCCGCAAGTTCGGATCGCCGCTGCAGGGTCACCCGACGCCGGTGCTGCCCTGGGTCGACGTCGCGACGGGCTCGCTCGGTCAGGGCATGCCCATCGCGGTCGGGATGGCGGTCGCGGCGAAGCGACTGTGGGACGCGCCCTTCCACATCTGGACGCTCGTCGGCGACAGCGAGAGCGCTGAAGGCTCCATTTGGGAAGGGTTCGACCTCGGCGGACACGAGGTCACGCCGAACGTCACGCCGATCCTCGACGTGAACCGGCTCGGCCAGCGCGGCCCCACGGAGCTCGGCTGGGATACCGATGCGTACGCGGCGCGTATCGAGGCGTTCGGCTGGGACGCGCTGGTGATCGATGGCCACGATCTCGCCGAGATCGACGAGGCCTTGTCGCGCGCGCGTGACGCCGAGCGACCGACCGCGATCGTCGCGCGCACGATCAAGGGCAAGGGCATCTCGTTCATCGAGGACAAGCCCGGCTGGCACGGCAAAGCACTCTCGGCCGACGAGGCGAAGCGCGCGCTCGCCGAGATCGGTGACGAGCCGTCGCGCACCTTCGAGTCGCCGCGTCCGCCGAAGTGGTCGCCGCCGCCCGTGACCGCGAAGGCGCCGCAGCCCAAGGCGTACACCGAGCCCGTCGCGACCCGGAAGGCGTACGGCGACGCGCTCGCGGCGCTCGCCGGAGCGCGCAGCGACGTGGTCGCGCTAGACGCCGAGGTGAGCAACTCGACGCACTCCGAAGAGGTGAAGAAGACCGCGCCGGAGCGGTTCTTCGAGATGTACATCGCGGAGCAGAAGATGGTCGCCGCGGCGGTCGGCATGCAGTGCCTCGGATTCCGCCCGTTCGCGTCCACGTTCGCCGCGTTCCTCACGCGCGCGTACGACTTCATCCGCATGGGCGCCATCTCGCAGGCGAACATCCGGCTCAGCGGATCGCATGCCGGCGTGTCCATCGGCGAGGACGGTCCGTCGCAGATGGCCCTCGAGGATCTCGCGATGATGCGCGCGGTCTACGGCAGCACGGTGCTGTACCCGTGCGACGGGAACCAGACCGCGAAGCTCGTCGCGGCCATGGCCGACCGCGACGGCATCGTCTACATGCGCACGACGCGCGCGAACACGCCGGTCATCTACGGCGCGAACGAGGAGTTCCCGATCGGCGGCTCGCGTGTCGTGCGTGGTGGCGCTGCGGACGACAAGGTCACGGTGGTCGCCGCGGGCATCACGCTGCACGAAGCGATCAAGGCCGCGGACACCCTCGCGAAGGACGGCGTGAAGGTACGCGTGATCGATCTGTACAGCGTGAAGCCGCTCGACGAGCGGACCCTGATCGCCGCGGTCGGGGCGACCGGCGGACGCGTCGTCGTCGTGGAGGATCACTGGCCTGAGGGCGGCATCGGAGACGCGGTCCTCGCCGCGCTCGCCGGAGGCGGGCCGAACGCGGGCCTGCGCTTCACGCACCTCGCGCCACGCGAGATGCCCGGTTCGGGCAAGCCGGCGGAGCTCCTACACGCCGCCGGGATCGATGCCGACTGCATCGAGAAGGCGGTCCGCGGCCTCCTCTAGCATCTAGCGAGCGGAGGCACCCAGGGAAGGGGAGACGCTTGGAGCTCTGGATCGTCCTAGCCGTCATCGCGGTCATCGCGCTCTTCCTCATCGCGACGTACAACCGCCTGGTCACGCTGCGCCAGCGCGTGAAAGAGGCGTGGTCGGACATCGATGTCCAGCTGAAGCGGCGCTACGACCTGATCCCGAACCTCGTCGAGACCGTGAAAGGCTACGCCGCGCACGAGAAGACGGTCTTCGAGAACGTCACCAACGCCCGCGCGAACGCGATCGCCGCGGGGGCCACGGGCTCGCCGGAGCAGCGGGCGCAGGCCGAGAACGTCCTCACAGGCGCGCTGCGTTCGGTATTCGCGGTCGCCGAGAACTATCCGCAGCTGCAGGCATCGCAGAACTTCCGTGACCTTCAGGAGCAGCTCACCGCGACCGAGGACAAGATCGCGTTCGCGCGCCGGTTCTACAACGGCAACGTGCGCGACTACAACACCTCACTGATGACGTTCCCAACGAGCGTGCTCGCGGGCATGTTCGGCTTCAGCGCCGAGCAGTACTTCGAGCTCGCCGACGCGAAGGAGCGCGAGGTACCGAAGGTCTCGTTCAGCTAGCCGGAGAGGTGACCTCGACCGCGCCCCGACTCTCGATCTACAGCGCCGTCGCGGCGAACCGGTGGCGGACGGTGGCGCTCGTCGGCGTGTTCATGGCGATCGTGTCGCTCATCGGGTACTTCGGCGGCGAGTACTTCACGCCCGGCGGCGGCATCGCGGTGCTCCCCGGCGCGCTCGCGCTCTCGGGGATCTCGGCGGCAGGCTCGTATTTCGCCGGCGACAAGCTCGTCCTCGCGCAGAGCCAGGCGCGGCCGATCGAACCGAACGCGTCGCCGCAGCTAGAGAACATCGTGGAGACGCTCGCGATCGGCCTGGGCATCGAGCCGCCGAAGCTCTACGTGATCGACGACACCGCGCCGAACGCCTTCGCCACCGGCCGCGATCCGAAGCACGCCTCGATCGCCGTGACGCGCGGCCTGCTCGATAAGCTGGACCGCACCGAGCTCGAGGGCGTCATCGCGCACGAGATGAGCCACATCGTGAACCGCGACACTCGAGTGATGCTGCTCGTTACCGTCCTCGTGGGGACCGTTGCGCTGATCTCGGACGGGCTACTGCGCTCGATGCAATTCGGTATCGGTGGCCGGCGCAACCGTGACCGCGGCGGCGGCGCTGGGATCATCGCGCTCGTCGCCATCGTGCTCGCGATCCTGACCCCCATCGTCGCGACGCTCATCCAGCTCGCGGTCTCCCGGCAGCGCGAATACCTCGCCGACGCGTCGGGCGCGATGCTGACGCGCTTCCCGCCCGGCCTCGCGTCCGCCCTGAAGAAGATCGCCAGCGACACCGAAGCGCTCGAGGTCGCGAACAAGGCGACGGCGTCGCTGTACATCGCGAATCCGCTGAAGGACCGTCCGACGTTCATGGACGGGATGTTCGATACGCACCCGCCCATCGCCGAGCGCATCAGGCGACTCGAGTCGATGTCGTGAGGACCGGTGTGGCCGCCGCGCTCGCGGTGCTCGCCGTCATGGCGGCGGTCGGGATCGGCCTCGCGTCCAGCGCGATCTTCCGCCCGCCCGCTCCGACACCTATCCGCGTCAGCGTGTCGTCCACGCCCGCGCCGACGCCGAGCCCGACGCCGTACGACGAGGCCGCGCTCTTCCGCGGGCCGATCTCCGGCGGATGCGCGACCGCGGCCGGCGTGTGGCTTATCACCGACGGCGGCGGGCTCCTTCGCTACGACGGGACGCAGTGGGCCGAAGTGGACGGCACCCTTCGCTCGCTCACGCGCGCGGCGTGCACGCAGACCGCGGCATACGCGGTCGGCCACGTCGGAGCGCTGCTCATCAGCGACGAGGGAACGCGCTCCATCAAGAGCACCGATCTCACCATCCAGGATCTCTGGGGCGTGTCGCCCGTCGCCGACGGCGCGTGGATCGTCGGATCGCGCGGGATGATCATCGGCGTCGACGACGGCGGCGACGTGTATCCGTTCCCGACGTCCGAGGAGCTCGACCTCTTCGACGTCGTCGCGTTCACGCTGAACTCCGCATGGGCCGTCGGGGACCGCGGCATCTCGTACCGCCTCGACTCGCGTGGCTGGACACCGGTGGGCACGGCGCAGACGAACGCGCTCCGCGCTGTCGCCGGGACGACGCCCGCGAACGTCATCGCGGTCGGCGATGCCGGGACGATCCTGACCTTCGCGGGCGGAGCGTGGCTCCCGGCGCGGAGCGGCGTCGACGTCGCGCTGCGCGATGTCATCGTCGATCCCGCGGTCTGGATCGCGGGTGACGCGGGGACGCTCCTCACGACGAGCGGCGTCGCCTCGGCGCCGTTCCGCAAGATCGACCTCGGCACCGACTGCAATCTCGTGTCGTTGTTCGTGCGCGGCGGCGATATCTGGGTCGTCGGCAAGGGCATCATCGGCGGCGGCGTGTGGCGGCTGCGCTCATCCGACGGCACCGTCATCCAACACTTCGGCCGCTGCTGATCTCGCGGTCCCGCGCCGCCGCGCGTACCTAGACTCCCCACCATGTCGCTGAAGCCTCTGTCCGGTCTGCGCGTCCTCGAAGTCGGCAACTACATGGCCGGCCCGTTCTGCGGAATGCAGCTGGCCGACATGGGCGCCGACGTCGTGAAGATCGAGGACCCGCGCGGCGGCGATCTCTCGCGACGGCTGGAGCCGATCGTCGACGGCGAGAGCGGCAACTTCGTGCGCATCAATCGGTCGAAGCGCAGCGTCGCGCTCGATCTCAAGAAGGACGCGGGGAAGGACGCGTTCCGCCGGCTCGCGTCGCGCGCCGACGTGATCGTCGAGAACCTCCGGCCGGGCACGATGCGCGACCTCGGTCTTGATCCACGGATGCTGCTCGAGGCCAACGGGCGCCTGATCTACGCCGCGGTCACGGGGTGGGGCCTCGATGGTCCGTATGCGGACCAGCCTGCGCTCGACATCATCGTGCAGGCGAAGAGCGGGCTCATGAGCGTGACCGGCGACGAGGGCGGCGCGCCGGCGAAGGTCGGCGTGTCGGTGTCCGACCTGACGGCGGGCCTGTACGCGACGATCGGCGTGCTCGGTGCGCTTCGCTCACGCGATCGCGATGGCCACGGTCAGCTCCTGGACATCTCGATGTTCGAGTCATCCGTCTCGCTCGCGGTGTGGGAGGCGGGCACGTATTTCACGACCGGCGAGATCCCGCGCGCCGCGGGATCCGCGCACAAGCTGCTCGGCCCGTACCAGGCGATCCGCGCGTCCGACACGCATTTCGTCGTCGGCGCGACGACGCCGCCGAACTGGGCGGCGTTCTGCCGCGCGCTCGGGCTCGAGCGCCTCGAGGACGATCCGCGCTTCGACGACGGCACCAAGCGGCGCGCGAACATCCGCGAGCTCATCCCGCTCATCGAGGAAGTGACCGCGACGCGACCCGCCGCGCACTGGCTCGCGGTGCTCCGCTCCGCGGGCGTGCCCTGTGGCGAGATCGCCGACTACGGCGACGTGTTCACCGACCCGCACCTCGAGGAGCGCGGATTCTTCGTTGATCTCGAACATCCGACGCTCGGCACCCTGCGCGCGCTCGGCTCGCCGCTGCGTTTCGGCGCGCGGCCGACCGTGGTCGAGCGCGCCGGCCCGCTCCTCGGCGAGCACACCCGCGCCGTGCTCGGCGATGCGGGCCTGGGCGAAGCGGAGATCGCGTCGCTGATCAGCTCGGGCGCCGCGGTGCAGGCCGGCGCGGTGGGAGCGCAGGCCCGGTGAGCGACACGAGCCTGGAGCTGCGCGACGGCGTCCTCTGGTTGACGATCCAGCGCCCGGCGGCGCGCAACGCGATGACGTTCGCCATGTACGACGACCTGGAGGCGGCCGCGCGGCGGGCGAACGATGAAGCCGGTGCCAAAGCTCTCGCGATCACCGGGAGCGGCGGCGCGTTCGTGGCGGGCACCGACATCTCGCAGTTCTCGGACTTTCGCACACCCGAGCACGCCTACGCGTATGAGGAGCGCATGGACCGCGTCCTCGGCGCGCTCGAGACGGTGCGCAAGCCGACGATCGCGGCGATCGGCGGCGCCACAACTGGCGGAGGGTTGGCCATTGCCGCGAGCTGTGATTTGCGTATTGCCACCTCGTCCGCCACGTTCGGCATGCCGATCGCGCGAACGCTCGGAAACTGCCTGTCGCTCGCGAACCTCATGCGGCTCACGGCCCTGATCGGCGTCGCCCGCGTGAAGGAGCTCATCTTCACCGCGCGGATCATCGACGCGGAAGAGGCGCGAGCGATCGGACTCGTGAACGAGATCGTCGCCGACGACGGCGCGCTCACCGCGCGCGTGCGCGAGCTCGCGGACACGATGGCCGGCTACGCACCGCTCACGCTCTGGGCGACGAAGGAAGGACTGCGGCGCATCCGGGAGCGGATGCTGCCCGACGAGGGGCGCGACCTCGTCGCGCTCTGCTACACGAGCGAGGACTTCCGCGAGGGCGTGCGCGCGTTCATGGAGAAGCGCCGTCCGAACTGGAAGGGGAAGTGACGCGCTAGACCCCGCGCTCCCAGATCGCGAGGTCGTGCGCGAAGAGCACGCGCCACGGATCGAGCTCCTGGAAGCGCGCGACCCAGGGTGCGTACGGCGGGTGCGGCTGTCCCTCTCGGTCCAGGCGCCACGCGAGCAGCGCACGCGCGTAGTCGCTCGTCTCGTTGAAGGCCTGGCCGGCCAGGATGATGCGTCCCTCCTGCGTGTCCACGACGAACGACTGATGGCCGTCGGTGTGTCCGGGCGTCGGGATGATGCGAACACCCGGAGCGATCTCTGCGTCGCCCTCGATCACCTCGAGGCGCGCGCCCGCGAAGTCGATCGTCTTCTCCGGGATCGAATAGTCGAGCGTCGACCCAGCGGCGTCGCGCTCGGCCTTCTGGACGAACAGCGGCGTCCCGGGGAAACGGAAGTTGTTCCCCGAATGGTCGATGTGGAGGTGGCAATTCGCGACGGCGCGCGCTTCGTTCGCGCGGATGCCCATGTCGCGGAGCGCCTCGTCGAACGGACGCATGACCGGATGGAACAGCGCCTCGGCCTTGGCGTGGCCGGCGGTGAAGCCCGTGTCGATGACGATCGGGCCGGCGGGGTGGTCGATGAAGAACGAGGTGACCACGATCGCCGCGCCCTGGAGGTGCGGCGCGCGCGGGAACTCCATCGGCACGCTGTAGTGGCCCTGGTGGATGCGCCGGACATCGCGCGCGCGAAGCGTCACGCCGTGCGCAGCCGCGGGTCGAGCGCATCGCGCAGCGAATCGCCGAAGAGATTGAACCCGAACACCGCCATGCTGATGGCGACCCCGGGCGCGATCGCGAGCCACGGCGCCCGCTCGAGGAACTGCATGCCGGCGCCGCGGAGCATCAGCCCCCACGATGGCGTCGGCTCGAACACGCCGAGCCCCAGGAAGGAGAGCGACGCCTCGAGCAGGATCGCCTGACCGAGGAACGCGGTCAGCATGATGAGGTAGGGCGCGAACACGTTCGGCGCGACGTGACGGAACATGATGCGGATCGCCCCCGTCCCGATCGACCGCGTGGCCTCGATGTAGGGCATGCGCACCACCGAGAGCGCGCTCGAGCGAACGACGCGCGACACGCGCGGGATGATCGGCACGGTGATCGCCGCGATCACGTTGCCGATCTTGTCCTCGCCCGTCCCGAGCGCGGCGACGACCGCGATGGCGATGACGATGAGCGGGAAGGACAGCAGCACGTCCATGAGGCGCTGAATGACCGCGTCGGTGCGGCCACCGATGTACGCGCCGACGACACCGAAGGCGAGGCCGAGCGTGCAGCCGACGATCGACGCGGTGAAACCGACGAGCAGCGCGGTCCGCGCGCCGAAGAGGACGCGCGAGAACACGTCGCGGCCGAAGTTGTCCGTGCCGAAGAGGTGCTCCGCCGAGGGCGCCGCGAGGAGATCCTTGAACGAGAGCGCGGTGGGGTCGTACGGCGCGATGCGATCCGCGAACAGCGCCGCGGCGATCATCACGAGCATGAGGAACAGGCCGATCGCGCCGAGCGGCCGCCGGCGCAGGAATTCGCCCCAGAACCGCACGAAGCGGCGCCGCGCGGTGTTCTCCTCGTACCGCTGCTTCGCGAGCGCTTCGGCGCGCGTGTCGACCATCGTCATGCGTATCTGATCCGCGGATCGAGCGTCATGTAGATCATGTCGACGACGAAGTTCACGAGCACGAAGACCGACGCGAGAAGGACGACCAGCGCCTGGATGAGCGGGTAGTCGCGGTGCGTGACCGCGTCGACGAGCAGCTTGCCGATGCCATTGAGATTGAAGACCTGCTCGGTCACGACGAGGCCGCCAATGAGGAACGCGAATTCCAGGCTCACGACGGTGACGACGGGCAGCAGCGCGTTCCGCAGCGCGTGGCGCACGACGACGATCCGCTCGCGGAGGCCCTTCGCGCGGGCCGTGCGGACATAGTCCTCCCTTAGCACCTCGAGCACGGTCGAACGCGTCATGCGCATCGACACCGCTGAGTAGCGGTAGCCCACCGAGATCGCGGGCAGGATGAGCTGCGAGAGGTTCGCGACGGGATCGTCGAAGAGCGGTGTGAAGGTGAGCGGCGGCGCCCACCCGATGAACGTGATCGTCCCGAGCACGAGCATGATGCCGATCCAGAACGACGGCATCGCAAGCCCACCGACGGAGAACACCCGGATCGTGTAGTCGACCCACGTGTCCTGTTTCACCGCGGCGAGGACTCCGAGCGGGATCGCGATCGTGACCGCCAGCAGCGTGGCGATGACCGCGAGCTCGAGCGACAGTGGGAGCCGCGTCCAGACCTCGTCGATGATCGAGTTGCCCGTCCAGAGCGATTTGCCGAAGTCGAGCCGCGCGAGCTGCGAGAGCCAGTCGACGAACTGGACCCACATCGGGCGGTCAAGGCCGAGGATCGCGCGCTCCTTGTCGATGATGTCCTGCGGGACGCTAGAGCCCGCGTACCGGAGCGCGACGATGTCTCCCGGGACGAGGCGCATGACGACGAAGGTGAGGACCGCGACCCCGACGAGCGTCGGGATCATCAGCAGGAGCCGTCCGACGATGTACCGCCTCACGGCAGTGAGTGTCGGACGGCCCCTGCCACTTCGCTAGTTCGTCATTTCTTCTGCGCGAGCCACACCGTGGTGAGGTCCTGGTTCGTGTAGTGGTTCGAGCCGATGCGCCACCCGCGGACCACGTTGAGGTACGGGATGATCCGGTACCACCACAGCACCGGGTACTGGTAGGCCATCTCGTCCATCGCGTAGCGCTCGATGTCGCCGACGAGCTTCAGACGCTTGGCCGGATCGGTCTCGCGACTCTGCGCGTCGATCATGCCGTCGAGCTTGCTGTCGTCGTAGTACGCGAAGTTCAGGCCCTTGCCCTTGCCGCTCGCGCTCCAGAACTTCGCGAGCTGCAGGTCGGGCTCGTCGAGGAAGTCGCAGTTGAAGTCGAGGGCCACCTGGAAGTTGCCCGCGCGAAGGTCCGCCTGGTACGGCGACGTCTCCTTCACGTCGTGCGTCGCCGTGATGCCGACCTGCTTCCACTGGTCGATGAGGAAGACCGCGACCGGCTCGTACGGCGTCGTGATGTTGCGGTTGAGGAACTTGAAGGACAGGTTCGGCACGCCGGCGTCGGCGAGGAGCTTCTTCGCCTCGGCCTTGTTCGCCGCTCCGTCCTTGCCGAAGCCCTTGATGTTCGCGAGGTCGGCGTCGGACATCGCGAACGGCCCCTTCGGCCGCATGAGGCCGCCGACGTCCTTCACGATCGTCGTCTTGCTGAGCGCCTCGCTGCCCGCGTACCGGTCGACGGCGAGCGAGAGCGCGCGACGGACGCGCGGGTCATCGAACGGCTTCACCTTGGTGTTCGGCACGACGTAGTTCACGCAGATCCACGGGGCTTCCTGGATCGCGAGGTCGTTCGGGAGCGCGCGCGAGAGGTCGTCGCGCTGCTGCGGCGTGAAGCCGCGGAACTCGATCATCGCCTGCTTGCTGCGGATCGCGTTCACGCCCGCGGTCGCGTCGGTGATGATGAGCGCCTTGTAGCCGTCGAGATACGGCAGCTGCGTGCCGTCCTTGTCCTTGCCGAAGTACGACGGGTTCTTCTTGCCGACCCAGTCCGAGCCCTTCGTGTTCGAGACGTACGTGAACGGACCAGTGCCGTCGACGTGCGTCTCGTACCAGTGGATGTCGGCCTTCAGCTTTTCGGCGCTGTAGATGAAGTTCCACGGCGACGCGAGGTTCGTCTGGAACGACGCCGACGGGTACTTCAGCTTGAACACGACCGTGCTCGGGTCCGGCGCGGTGATCGTGTCGACCACCGCGTACGCGCCCGCGCGTGGAGAGAGCACGCCCGTCGGCGGGAAGATGATCTTCTGGTACGTGGCGACGACGTCGGCCGACGTCATCTGCTGACCGTCGTGGAATTTCACGTCGCTGCGCAGCTTGATGGTGACGGTCGTCTTGTCCGCCGAGACGTCAGGCATCGCCGCGGCGACGTCCGGGATCACGGTCGTGAGGTTGTTCGGGTCGAACTTGTACAGGAGGCTGTAGTGCGGTGCGATCGGGTGCAGGAGCGCGAACGTCGTCTCGCGATGTCCGTCGAAGCTCGGCGGCTCCGCGTTGACGACGAAGGTCAGCGTCCCTCCCGTTTGCGGCTTCTCGCCGGGTGCGAGCGTGATTCCTGGTGCCGAAGGCGACCCTGTCGCCGGCTTCGCCTGGTTCCCGCATGCGGCGAGCAGGAGAGCGAGCACGGCCACGACTGCGAAGCGGGTCCGAAACACGGTGACCACCCCCTAAGCCCTCTGTTGGCGGCGCAACACTAGCGCGTACGAACGGGAAGGGGAGCGGGTTCAGGCCGGGTCCCGCGACGGCGCTCGATGACGTCCTCGTACACGCGAACGAGCTCCGCGGTGACGTGTTGCCAGTCGAAATCAACGGCTCGGCGCGCGCCCGCTCGGCCGAGCGCGTCACGCTGCTCGGGCGACGCGATGAGCCGCTCGAGCGCTTCGGCGAGCGCGTCCGGATCCTTCGGCTCGACGAGGAGGCCGGTGACATTTCGCTGTACGACACGCTTGTACCCGTGGATGTCCGACGCGATGACCGCGCGTCCGGCGGCCATGGCTTCGAGGAGGACGATCCCGAAGCTCTCCTGGCCGGTCGACGGAGCGACGAAGATGTCCGCGGTCTTGTAGAAGCGCGCCTTGTCCTCGTCCGAGACGCGCCCGGCGAAGAACACGTCGCGCACGCCGCGCTGGCGCGCGAACCGGCGTAGCTCGCCGATCTGCGGACCGCGACCCGCGACGATGAGCCGCGTGTTCGGCTGACGCTCTTTGATCGACTCGTACGCTTTCATCAGATACATCGCGCCCTTGCGCGGCTCGACCCGACCGACGAACAGGAGATTCGTCTTGCCGTCCTGGAACTCCGGGAACGGCTTCGCGTTCGCGTAGAACTCGACGTCGACGCCGTTCGGGATGATCCGGTAGTCGCCCGGGAAGTACCGCGCGATGAAGTGACGCGCGGCCGTCGACACCGCGATGCGCTCGTCGAATTTGTTCATGTACCGGTCGAGCGCGATGCGGCCGGCCCAGTACGAGATGCTGAAGCCGCCGAAGGCATGGAACGTCGCCACGTTCGGGCACTTCGCGGAGTCGAGGATCTGGAACGACAGGAACGGCACGAACGGCTCGTGGTGATGGATGATGTCGAACCGTTCGCGATCGAGCATGCGTGAGATCAGCCACTCCAGTCGCAGCGAGAGCGTGACGCGCCCGACGCTCCCGTTGAATGGGACCGCGACCGCCTGACCGACCTGTATGACGTCGCGCGCCGGCGGGTCGTCGCCCCACGGCGCGGTGATGATGCGGACCTCGTGGCCGAGGTCCCTCAGGCGCGTGTACGTCTCACGGATGTGCGCGTTCGCGCCGCCCGGCCGCGGATACGCATATGGGCTCACGATTCCGATCTTCATGCGGCTACCGCTTGTTCTTCTTCCCCATACGCCGGCGCGCGCGCTTCACCGGATCGCGCACCATCGAACGCCACTGCTGACGCGCGACGCCGCCGAGATGCTCCCGCAGCGTCCAGTCTCGCCCCTGCGGCAGCGTCGTGCGCGCGGCGATCGCCTTCCGAAGATCGGCCGCGGTCGATCCCGGGAATTCGGTCCACGCCGTGCCGACGAGCTCGGCGTGATGCGCGTCGCTGGATCCCGTCGCGGCCGCGTTCAGCACGCGGTCGTTCAGCCACGCCGCGCGCGTCTTGCGCACGCGTCCCGCGTACGACGGATTCACGAGCTCGATGCCGTCGATCCGGCATTCGGCCGACGCGGCATGCAGCGAGCGAAGCGCGCCTTCGCCGATCGAGAACGTGAGATAGGAGAGCGGGTGCGGGACGATCGCGACGCCGCCGCGCGCGTGGATGAGAGCGATCGTCTCCGCGAGCGGCGCGAACATGGGCACCTCGTCCTCGATCCATAGCGCGAGCAGATGACCGGAGCGCGTCGTCACTTCGACGCCAGGCACGACCTCGACGCGGCTCGACCGCCGCGCCGCGAGGTCGCGGATCACGAAGGCCCCGCGAATGTCGTCGTGGTCCGTGAGGGCGATGACGTTCATCCCGGCACGCTCGGCGGCGTCGAGGATGGCCTCCGGCGGCGCGAGTCCGTCGCCGAGATCCGAGTGCAGCTGCAGGTCGGCGCGCCCCGTCGCGCTCGTCATCGTGCCGACCATACGCGCTCGAACACGGTCCACTGCTCCGGAAATCGCCGCACGTACTCCTCGAGCACCTTCGCCCACCGGGCGACGCCCTCGCGCACATCGGCGTCGCGGTCGCCGCTCGGTACGAGTGGCAGACGCGGCTCGAACGACGCGACCAGCCTGCCGTGATCGCGCAGCGAGAACGCCGGGATCACCGGTGCCCCCGTGCGCAGCCCGAGCGCGATGTGCGCCGATGGGATGAGCGCGTCCCGTCCGAAGAACGACACGCGTTCGCCGACGCCGGTGACCGGGCGATCGGCGAGCAGGCCGAACACCTTGCCTTGGCGCAGCGCGCGAACGACGGCGAGCGGCGTGTCGGTGTGGACGAGCTGCAGACCCATCGCCCCCCGCGCGCGATTGACGGCGCGCTGCATCTCCGAGCGCTCGACCTCGATCGGCAGCACCGTCTCGTACCCGTGCGCGACGAGGATCTGGCCGACGACCGAGATCGGCCCGAGATGCGCCGACGCGACGATGACGCCCTTGCCTTCAGCGTGCGCCTCGGTGAACAACCCCCAGCCGCGCTTCTCGACCCCGGCGCGCAGCGACTCGCGGTCCATGCGCACCAGTCGAAAGATGTCGAGATAGTTGCGCGCCTGTTCCGCGAAGATGTGACGCACGCTCGAGGCGCCGCTGTGCTCCGGCGCGACGACGGCGAGATTGGCCCGCACCGCGGCGCGCGCGCCGGGTGACGCGGCATACGCAGCGCTGCCGATCGCCTGCGCGAGCGGCCACACCAGCGCGCCGGGCATCGCCGGGAGCACGCGCTCGCCCGCGTGGACGAGCGCGGGGGCCACCACGCGCTAGCGGGCCGGGTCCGGCCACATCGGCCGGAAGATGTACCACTGGTCCGGGTCGCCGCGCACCAGGCCCTCGAGCGAATTCACGATCGACTGCGTCGCGCGCTCGAGGTCCTGCGCCGCGGCCTTCGTCCGCTCGACGAAGAGCGGCGGCAGGGCGATGCCGTGGAAGCTGTTGTCGCGCTCGCGCTTCACCGCGGCGACGACGATCGGTGCGCCGGAGACGCGCGCGAGCGCCGCCGCGATCGTCGGGAACGTGGTCGGCCGGCCGAAGAACTCCGCCTGCACGTTGTCGAGCTGTAGGGCCCGCGGCCCGAGATCCATCATGAATCCGACCATCTCGTTCCGCTTCAGCGCGGCGAGCACGCGCTTCGCGGAGCCCTCGGGCGCGAGGATGTTCACGTTCTTGTGCTCGCGGTTCGCGACGAGGAAGTCCATGAGCCGCGCGTTCTCGAGCTCGTCGGCGACGACCGTGAGTGGGATCTCCTGCGCGATGCGCGCGCCGCCCATCTCGAAGTTGCCGAAGTGCACCGACACGAAGATCAGACCCTTGCCGTGGTCGCGCGCCTGCCGCAGGTGGCCGAACGAGGTGGGATCGATCGTCACGAGGCGCTGCAGGTCGGCGGCGTGGAGGCGTGGGAACCGCATGATCTCGGTCAGGTACTTCGCGAAGTTGCGGAAGCTCCGCCGCGCGACGCGCGCGACCTCGACGTCGCTCTCGCCGCGTCCGAGCACCACGGCGAGGTTGTGCTTCGCGATCTGACGCTTCGTCGTCCAGACGAGGTACGTGACCTCGCCGCCGACGACCGCGCAGGCGTACACGAACCCCGGCGGCAGGCGCTGCACGAGCGCGGCACCGATCCGCCACAGCCAGTACGCGGCACCGTGTGAGAGGCGTTCCAGCAATTACTTGCCGGTCAGTGTGCGGTTGTCCTCGCCCCTGATGAAAGCCTCGACCATCTCGCGGGCCCGATCGTCGGGGATCTGCTTGGGCGGCGACTTCATGAAGTAGGCCGATGGCCCGACGAGCGTGCCACCCAGGCCGCGGTCCAGGCCGAGCTTGCAGCAGCGGATCGCGTCGATGACGACGCCCGCGCTGTTCGGCGAGTCCCAGACCTCGAGCTTGAGCTCGGCGTTGAGCGGGACGTCACCGAACGTCGTGCCCTCCATCCGGATGTAGCACCACTTGCGGTCGAGCAGCCACGGCACGTAGTCCGATGGCCCGACGTGGACGCTCTCGGCGGGGAGCGGGTAATCCAGCATGCTCGTGACCGCGTTCGTCTTACTGATCTTCTTCGACTCGAGACGCTCGCGCTCGAGCATGTTCAGGAAGTCGGTGTTGCCGCCGAAGTTGAGCTGATAGGTGCGGTCGAGCCGGACGCCGCGGTCCATGAACAGCCGCGTCAGGACGCGGTGCGTGATCGTCGCCCCGACCTGCGACTTGATGTCGTCGCCGACGATCGGCAGGTTCTTCTCGGCGAAGCGCTTCTGCCAGCGCGGCTCGCGCCCGATGAACACCGGGATGCAGTTCACGAACGCGCAGCCCGCCTGCAGCACCTGCTCGACGTACCAGCGCGTCGCATCCTCGCTGCCGACCGGCAGATACGAGACGACGACGTCGACCTGACGCTCCTTGAGGATGCCGACGATGTCCGCCGTCTCGCCGGGGGCCTTCTCGACCACCGTCGAGAGGTATTTGCCGATGCCGTCCAGCGTCATGCCGCGCTCGACCTTGACGCCGGTCTTCGGGACGTCCGCGAAGCGATAGGTGTTGTTCGGCTTCGCGTAGATCGCGTCGGCCAGGTCCTTGCCGACCTTGTTCTTGTCGATGTCGAACGCCGCGACGAACTCGATGTCGCGCATGTGATAGCCGCCGAGATCGACGTGCATGATCCCGGGGATGTCGTCGCCGGGCTTCGCGTCGCGGTAGTAGTGGACGCCCTGCACGAGCGAGCTGGCGCAGTTTCCGACCCCGATGATCGCGACGCGGACCTTCTTTCCCGAGCGCCGCGCGGGCGCCGGGCGCTTCTTCGCTGGCATATCAATGCTCCTTTATGTATTACGCAGCGCTCGCGCCACGTGAGCGAAGCGCTGCACCGCAGTGATGGTCGAGAGCAACGCGACGACGGCCACCGCCGCCGCGAGAAAGCGGGGATCCGCGGTCGCCGCCCAGAGGGCGACGCCGAGCACGAGGATGACGAGCCGCGCCTCGCGCGGTGCGATGCCGACGCTCGCGCCGAGACCGAGAGACTCGGCCTTCGCCCGCATGTACGGGACGAGGGAGCCGGCTACGAGCAGCAGGAGCGCCGGCCAGACCAGGAGCGAGTACGGCGCGAAGACGGCGAGGATGATCACGCCGCCAGCGAGCGCCGCATCGGAGATGCGGTCGAACGTCGAGTCGAGGAACGCCCCGAGCTTCGTTCCGCCGCCGGCGGCCTTCGCGATCTGCCCGTCGAGCGTGTCGGCGAGGCTGCCCACCAGCAGCGCGACGAGGGCCTGGACCGGCTGTCCGAGCGCGACGAACGCGGCGCCCGCGATCGTCAGCAGGAGGCCGATCACCGTGACGGCGTTGGCGCTGACGCCGATCGCGAGGAGTCCGCGCGCGACTGGCGCGAGCAGCCCGCGGGCCTCGGTGGCGGCGCGCTTCGGAACGAGGCTCATGCGCGGTTCACCAAGGTGCGGTAGCTGCGGTCCTGCAGCTCGATGAACCGTTCGCGGTCGAACGAGCAGCGCACCTCGCGCCCGACGCGCTCTGTTCGCACGATGCCCGCCCGCGTCAACCGGCGCAGGTGCCACGACATCAGCGGCTGGCTGATCTTGAGGCGACGCACGAGCTCGGTGACGCTCAGCGCCCCTTCCGTCGCGAGTATCTGCACCGCGCGCAGCCGGGTGACGTCACCGAGCGCGCGGTGGTACGCCTTCAGCTCGCGGAGGTACGACTGACTGAGCATCGCTCCCCTTCATCCGTGGTCTCAGGAAACTATAAACGGATGTTTAAGTGACCACTGGGCGGTCGCGCCGCGGCGTCTCGGTCGGATCGCTCACGACGGCGAGAACTCCGTCGGCGCAAGGAGAGCGGCGCGCGCGCTCGACGGCCTCGGCCAAGCCGCGCTGCCGAGCAGGCGCGCCTCTGTCACGTCGGCGACCGGCGGCGGGGGTGACAGAATCGCGACATGCCCAGTGCACAACCACTTGCCGCGCGCATGCGGCCGCGCGACCTTTCGGAGTTCGTCGGACAGCAGCACGTGATCGGCGAGGGTCGAGTGCTCCGGAAGGCGATCGACTCCGGCCAGCTGCCGTCGATGATCCTGTGGGGTCCACCGGGGACGGGCAAGACCACACTCGCGGCGATCGCCGCGAAGGCGGCCAAAGCCCGCTTCGTTCACCTCTCGGCCGTGTCGAGCGGCGTCGCCGAGCTGCGCAAGGTCATCGACGAGGCGCGCAAGCTTCGCGGGCTCACCGACCAGCGCACCGTGCTGTTCATCGACGAGATCCACCGCTTCAACAAGGCGCAGCAGGACGTCGTGCTCCCATACGTCGAGAACGGCGACGTCATCTTGCTCGGAGCGACGACCGAGAACCCGTCGTTCGAGGTGAACAACGCGCTGCTCTCGCGGTCGCGCGTCTACGTGCTGCGCCCGCTGACCGAGGACGACGTCCGAAAGATCGTGCGACGCGCGCTCGTCGACGAGCGCGGTCTCGCGGGCCGCGCGAAGCTGACGCCTGAGGCTGAGGACGCGCTCGTGAGCGTCTCCAACGGCGACGCGCGCGTCGCGTTGAACGCGCTCGAGCTCGCGGCGGACGCGACCGGCGGCGACCGCGAGATCACGCTCGCCGACATCCGTGACGCGATGCAGCGACGCACCCTGCTGTACGACCGCGCCGGCGACCAGCACTACGACACGATCAGCGCGTTCATCAAAAGCGTGCGCGGCTCGGATCCGGACGCGTCGCTCTACTGGCTCATGCGGATGATCGACGCCGGCGAAGACCCGATGTTCATCGCCCGCCGGATCGTGATCCTCGCGGGCGAGGACGTCGGCCTCGCCGATCCGCAGGCCCTCGTCATCGCGACCGCGGCGCAGCAGGCCACGCACCTCATCGGCTTTCCCGAGGCATGGTTCCCGCTCGCCGAGGCGACGGTGTACCTCGCGCTCGCGCCGAAGTCCGACTCGCTGAAGCGAGGCGTCGGGGAGCTGCAGAAGGATCTCGAGGAGACCCGCGCCGACCCGGTGCCGCTCCACCTGCGCAACGCGCCGACACCCCTGATGAAGCAGCTCGGCTACGGCAACGACTACAAGTACGCGCACGACTACGAAGACCACATCGCGCCGGATACGACGTATCTCCCGGACGGGCTCCGAGACCGGCGCTACTACGTGCCGACGGAGCTCGGTGCCGAGGCCGAGCTCAAGCGGCGGCTCGACGACCTCCGCCGACGCGCGACAGCAGCAGCCCGAGCTCGAACAGCAGGTACATCGGGATCGCGACCAGGGACTGATTGAAGGGATCGGGCGTCGGCGTGACGACAGCGGCGACGACGAAGACGATCAGGATCACGTAGCGGCGGCGCGCCGCGAGCCAGCCTTTCCAGCACAGTGGGATCCGAAGCTTGGAATTCACGTGACTTGAAGTCGCGGC
>JADMIO011602907.1_pt1 | contig 22587 bp, 16 predicted proteins | sample 8958161 | NCBI WGS metagenome assembly JADMIO01 (sample SAMN16585339, study PRJNA669376) | soil metagenome | isolation source: Crop rotation soil | place: USA: Cullars Rotation, Alabama | collected 2011 | reverse complement strand
GCGACAACTTGTCCACGTGGAATTCTAAGCTTAGGATCCCAATGTGCTGGAAAGAAATTTGAGAGCTTTCATAGGAGGTATTGGCTGCCGCGAGTATAACCGGGCAATCAGGGAGGGCAATCTGTGATCGTGATGGAAATCTCATACTCCCGGGGAGAACCAGAAACGTTATCCGCATAAAAACGGATAACGTTTGCGGTTGAAAGTGGGTGCTAAATTTTCGAAATCGTCTAGTCTCGTTCCGTTAAGCAAAACGAAGAATATACAGCAGCGGCGAATAGCGTACGACCAGAGTTTTTGAGGAGCATGAGCACCCAGCAAGATATCGTGCAGGTTTACGAGGCAGCGCGGATGGAATTGGAACATGCTCTCCTCAATGAGCAAACCGAGTTGGTGGCGATGGCCAATGGACCGTTGACCAAATTACGCGATGAAGTTGCCCGGCTGGAAAAGGTCGCGCGGGAAATGGACGAGCGGGGTTTGGGTGGGGTCTTACTGGGCGGCCAAATCCGGCAAAAGCATTTGGCCTTACAGGCACACAACGAGAAAATTTCCGAGAAAAAAGGCCGCATCAGTAAATTGCACGGTGCTTTGGAAAAACTGGAGCCCACCTTTTGGCTTCTCCGCCACGCTCGAGAACATCTCAAGCGTGAGACAATTCCCACGATCGAGTGCATTTCCGACCTCTTTGCTTTGTGTGAAACGGAGATTCACGAACAGAATGGCCATCCGGTTTCCATCGAAGTCCTGTTTCGTATCAAGGACCAGCAGGCACAAGCAATTCGCCACCGGATCGCCCTGGCCGGTGGGGAAAACCGAATCATTAAAGGCTTTATCCCGCAAGACCTGCGCTGGTTGCCGACCTCATGGCTGCTTACAGCAGGTGAGGGGAATCCGAACCACGGCCAAAGCCAGGCTGTGATCAAGCGTGGCGAACATCCAGTGGGGCTGGAGAGCCTTTACTTTGTGCAAAGCGAAAACCGGTTGATGCCGGCGACTGAGCGAGTTGGCTGGCTCGAACCGGTCGGCGCCAAATCTCTGGTGCAGGGACAATTTACCGGTACCCAGCGACCCATCGAAACCGACTTGGTTTCTTTCCAAGAAAAAATCGTCCAGGAAATCAACGCCGTGGGTAACACTCTGAAGCTGGGCGATAATTATGACTCACAAAGCCTGTTTGGGTTTTTAAAAACGGTGGTCTTGAATCGAACCTCGGAATTCGCTGGTAAGCCGGACTCCAGCGCCAATAAACCGACGAGTTCGGAACAGGCTCTTCAATCGATCGAATCCTGCTGGGAACAATTTGTGCGGAACCCATGGTGCCCAGAGCTCGAAGGCCTGCTGGCGAATTTAAAGTATTACGGTGAACGTGGCGAGAAGCCTCGGCTTTGGCCGCTGTCCAGCCCCGGCAGCTTTGGTTTTCGCCTTCGTACCGACGACTCCTGGATCGTCGGAAATATGTATTTGTCTCCGAAAAATGACGATAACCGCGCTGGTTCGGCGCTGGAAATTATTCCGGGCAAAACCAGGCTCGTAGAATATAGCTTCCGAATGGGTAGATTATGCGGTTGTATCCTGGGCGAGGAGCGATTGCCAAAAGCTGCCACCGATTAGGTTTAAGGAGTACAAAGTAGCAGCGGCGTCTTCGCTGAAGGTCCCCCTCTTGGTGCCTCCGGGCGGGGTGAAAATTTTCAGCTTCGCGATAGTGGGCTCCCCTCATCCTTAGCCTTCTCCCCCAGGAGAAGGTGTGCCTGCGGTGTCTCACACCTGAGCCGGCTGCCGAAATGCCCTTCTGTTCGGTTTTTTCCCATTGAGGCGGGTAGAGGTGGCCGTTAGGTTGGCCCCCATGAATGTATTCGTAACGGGCGGCGCCGGGTATATTGGCTCGGTTTGCACGGAACAATTGTTGGATGCGGGTTATAAAGTCACCGTTTACGACAACCTCACCGAAGGCCACCGTGCCGCGGTGGATTCCCGGGCCACCTTTGTTTTAGGACACCCGGAAAAAGAGGGCGACCTCCTGGAAGCAGTAAAGGCATCGCGAGCCGAAGCCATTCTTCATTTTGCTGCCAATGCCCTCGTCGGCGAGTCCATGACGAACCCCGGTAAATACTTTCATAATAATGTCTGCAATGGGTTGAAACTGCTCGAAGCGGCCGTGGCCACCGGGGTAAAGAAGTTCGTCTTTAGCTCGACCTGTGCGACCTATGGACCGCCAGACCGAGTCCCGATGACCGAAGATTTGCCGCAACGGCCAATCAATCCTTATGGGGAATCGAAGTTGATGTTCGAAAAGATCCTGCGTTGGTACCACGAGTTGCACGGTTTGGAATTTGTCGCTTTCCGGTATTTCAACGCCGCCGGAGCCACGGAAACCTTTGGGGAGCATCACCGAATCGAAACTCACCTGATTCCCAACATACTCAAAGTGCCGCTGGGCCAAGCGAAACAGTGTGAAATTTACGGCACGGACTATGCCACTCCGGACGGCACTTGCATCCGCGATTACATTCATGTGTCGGATTTGGCCCAGGCCCATATCCTGGCGCTCACTCCCGGGAAACAGGGATTCTACAATCTCGGAAATGGCGACGGATATTCGGTGCGCCAGGTAATCCAGACGTGCGAAAAAATCAGCGGCAGCAAAATACCGGCAGTTGAAAAACCCAGGCGCCCGGGCGATCCCCCAAAATTAGTCGCCTCGGCGGAGAAGGCCATTCGCGAGTTGGGCTGGAAACCGAAGTATCCGAAACTGGAAGAGATCGTATCCACAGCCTGGGCGTGGCATAAAAAGCATCCGACCGGATATCCGGACTGATTTGCACGTACGCCAGCCAGCATGGACCGGCTTCGAAATCGCGATCGGTTGCTTTCCCTGAAGTATTCGACAATCGAGGCGAGTTTCAGCGTCCCCATGCTGAACCTAACGCTGCCGAACCTTCCCTTTGTAGTTGCCTTTGCGGCCAAAGCCCTCGGCTGGCAAGCGGGAGCGGTCGGCTTGATGGCGGCATTACCGCACATTTGCAATTGTGTGCAGCCTTTGCTCCTCGCGTTACTTTCGCGGCGGTTTTCTAATTACCAACTCCTGGTGCTCACATTTTCACTGGGAGCATTGCCCTGGGGCTTAGCGGGGTTTCTGCCAGTCATGGGAAATGCGCGGGACGCCATGTTTATTGGCATGTTGCTGCTGGGAACATTCTGCAGCAGCGTCGCGAGTGTCGCCTGGTCAGCGGCTATTACCGATTTGGTCCCGGACCGCATTGGCGGGCGGTATTTCGCTCGACGCAATTTAATCTTCGGAGCCTGGACTTTGATCGCAGTCATGACGGCCGGGCAGGTGGTGCAATGGCAGGGAAATTCGCTGAGGGCGTTCAGTTGGATTTTTTGCATCGCTGGCATGTCGCGGATGATGGGCCTGTTTTTTCTTTCGCGAATGAAGTTTCCAACCGCCATATCCACATCCAGGCACCGGGGCATTGTATTGACCGATTTGGCTTCCGTGTTAGCAAATCCGAACTACCGAAAGCTCTGTTTGTTCGTCGGCTGCTGGGGCCTGGTGCTCAATGCCGCGACTCCCTTCTATACGGTGTACCTGGTCGAAAGCCTGAACCTGGGAATCGGCACGGTGGTAAAACTAACCACCGTCGCGAGTTTGGGCGGGCTACTGACTTTGAAAGCCTGGGGGCGATTATCCGATCGGTTTGGCAATCGGCCCGTCCTCCAGGTGGCAGCGTTGATTTGGTCGCTGACGGCTCTGGTCATGTGGAGTATCACGCGCCCGGGATGGACCTGGCAGCTTTTTGTCGGCTACCTCATCGTTGGCGCGATGACGTCGGGATTTCAGTTGGCTCAGTTCAATTTAATGATTCGACTGGCTCCAGTGGATTTACGACCGGCTTTTGTGGCGGTGTTTTTGGCCCTAACGAGTTTTTTCACCGCCATGGGCCCCATCCTTGGGGGCACTTTCCTAAAAGTCTTGCCGGCCCAGATGGGCACATTGGGTGGGCACGTTTTCCTTAACTTTCATCTCCTGTTTATTTTGAGCGCCCTGGGTTGCATGCTCGCGGCGAATCTGATCCAACGAGTGCATGAGCCCGCGGAGCAGCCGCTCGTGAATGTCTGGCGGGAAATGAAACGGATGCGGGCCTTTAATCCGATGATGAGCGTGCTCTCGGCTGGCGAGTTATTGCTCACCCCACGTGGACTGGTGGCACTCGCGCAAAGATCGCTGCGTTCCGTTCGTCAGCAAGTGAAAGCCCTGGAGGATGTGGGCCAGGAAATCGTATCCGGAAGCCGTGAAGCGTTGGGAAAATCCAGTTCGAAGAAACGATAGTCGAGGGAAAAGCCTTCAGGTACCGGCGTAGTAAGCATTTACTTTGGCCTCAACGTCTTTGTAACCAATGTCAGCCTCGTAAATGATTTTGAATTGTTCCATGGCTTCTTCCCGTTTCTTCATTTTTTCGAAAATTGTGCCAAGCTGGTAGTGGAGTTCTTTCTTCTCCTCGTCGAAAACCAGCTTTTCCTTGATGGCTTCCTGGAATTTTCGCGCGGCCATGTCATCCATGTTCCGTTTGGCAAAGGCCTGGCCGAGATAACTCATTGCCTGGATGCGGCGGTGCGGGTTTCCCTGTGCCTTCTGAAATTCAGCGATGGCTTCGCCGATTTTGCCTGCTTGAAAATAGAGCACGCCGAGATCGAATCGAATCTGCAGATCAGTCGGGAACCGCTCCGCCCGTTTTTTGCATTCTTCGACTTGGTAAACTTTCTTCTCGGCTTCGAACTGGGCCAGTTTCTCACTGAAATCAGGGGCGTTGACGTCCAGCGCGGCAATCTGGGCCTCGTACTTCTTCATGGTCGTCTCCGCAATGGCCCGGTCGAGGGAAGGGTCGTTGCCGGCTTCCGTGGTTTTAATTTTGCCGTAGAGACCCAAAGCTTTATCAAATTCTTTTCTTTGGCTGTACAATTCAGCCAGCGAACGCACCGTTTTCAGGTTATTGGGCTCCGCCTTGACTCTGCCTTCGTATTCCCGAATCAACCGGTCAGTGGTATCTTCGGATTTAACCACCTTATTTTCCTGCTCGAGGGTGACAGCTTCATTCTTATCTTTAAGGATGTCACGGTACGAGCCCTGGCCATCTGCGAGCGCATCGTACCCGCCTTTTTCCATGGTCTTTCGAGCGGAAATATTCTTGAGCGCCTGCGACAGTTCCTGATCGGCAGGAAAACTGTCGTGCAAATCCGAGAGGATTCTTTCGGCTTTGCCCACATCCCCCGTATCGGCGAGCAAATTGGCAAAGCGGATCGCAACGTCCCGATCTTTGGGGGAATTGATGAAGAGCATCTCCAGCGAAAGCACACCGGTGCGCGGCAGATCCAGGGCGGCGGCGGCTTCCACGATGACGCGGTGAGCAGCGGCGTTCTGGGGATCTGAGTTCAGAATCTGTTCGGCAATCTTGAGCGCTTCCGCTGGATCCTTGCGCAGACTGATTTGGGCTTTGCCGACGAGTGGAGAGGAGCTGGCCGTGCTCCACATTTTTTTGAAAATCCCGCCGCCGCTGCCGGCCTTTTTGATTTGTGCCGCGCGCAGCATTTTTCGGCACTCATAAATCGAAGGGTCCTGGCTTAGCACCTGATTGTAGAGGTCGATTGCGTAGTCGAAGTTTTCCCGTGCCAGGGCGTCATTACCTTTAGTGCATAAGACGCGCAAATCCCGAGGCAGCTCATTAAGCGTTTTCTCCGCCATACCGTAAGATTAAGCAGGGATGGCCGAAGAAATCTACAAACAAATTGAAGGCAAATTCGCCCCGGGGCCGGATAAAATTTCCAACCTTAGAGATATCACAATCCAGTGAGTGGCAAAAATTTCCATGGGGCAGGCACCCACTTTGATAATGGAGTTGGCACATTATAGTGAACCATATGGAAACCAGAGAAATTAAAGACAAGGCTCAGGACTGGAAACAGGATGCTGAGGATACCGCCCAGGATTTACAGGACAAAGCTCAACAATGGAAACAGGCTGCGACCGATAAGATGAAAGATACCGGCCAAGCCATCCATGAGTACGTCCATGACAACACGTGGACGAGTATTGCCACCGTCGCGGTGCTCGGTTGCGTGATCGGATTCCTGCTGGGTCGCGGACGCGATTAAGCCAGAGTCTTGGGCACCACTTCCGGTGGTCCCACTCGATTTTTATAATCGACGATAATATCGATGGCCTCCTGAGGGTCATCCGTGAGCTTCAGGAGGTCGAGGTCCCCGGGGCTGATGAAGGCGCTTTCCACTTCCAGCCGTGCTTTCATCCATTTAAGCAGCCCCTGCCAGTGTTCCTTCCCGAATAAAATCAGGGGGTAGCGAGGGATTTTGCCCGTTTGCACCAGGGTCAGTACTTCAAATAATTCGTCCAGGGTGCCAAATCCGCCGGGCATGAAGACGAAGGCCAGACTGTATTTCACGAAACAGACTTTCCGCGAGAAGAAGTAGTGAAAGTGCAATGGCACATTGATGTAGCGGTTGCCTTTTTGCTCGTGGGGCAGCTCAATATTGAGGCCCACGGATTTGCCTTTTGCCAGAGAGGCGCCTTTATTGGCAGCCTCCATGATTCCGGCTCCTCCCCCGGTAACTAACGCGAGGTGATTCTTGGCCAGGCCGCGGGCTAGTTGGACGGCTTTGTCATAAAACGGGTCTGAGGGCGCCATGCGGGCCGAGCCGAAAACGGTCACCCCGGGTCCCAACTGCGAGAGGATTTCGAAGGATTCCACAAATTCCGCCATAATGCGGAAAATGCGCCAGGGATCTTCCTTAACAAAGGTTAGTTTCGTCGCGTCATCCATGGTGGGAGGGGGTTGGGCACTGTGTGCATAAAAAAACGGCCGGGCAGCAATGAGTCGCCCGACCGTTTATGAAAGAGAAAATCACCTAACTGCACCCGAGGCTCTCGCCGCAGTTGAGGCACTTGTAGCACGCACCGTTGCGAACTGCCACATGACCACAGCTTGGACAGGTGGGGGCATCCTGCTGGAAATGGGCTACGGAATCACTCAGACTTTTTACGGAATGCTCCATTTTGCCGGCTTGATGAGCACCATGGCCATTTCCATGTCCATTTCCGTTGGACGGCCGGACATCGACGACATCCGTATCATCGGAAAGGGCGAGCTCCGGCACGGGACGGTTTATTTTCTTCTTAACTTCTTCAAGCAAGCCGGGCATCGCGAGCTCCGGTTGGTTCCGGTTAGGCGTGTGCGTTTCCCGATAACCCGGAATAAACTGCATGGCCATCCACCGGAAAACGTAATCCGTGATGGAGGAGGCGTTGCGAATCTCCGGATTCTTGGTAAAACCGGAAGGTTCAAAGCGTTGGTGCGCAAATTTCTTCACTAAAGCATCCAACGGCACACCGTATTGGAGGGCCATGCTCGTCAAAGTGCCAATGGCATCCATGAGGCCACCGATCGTGGAACCTTCTTTTGCCATGGTAATGAACAGTTCTCCGGGCTGAGAACTCTCAAACAAGCCAACCGTGAGATAACCTTCATGGCCCGCGATATCGAATTTGTGGGTGATGGCCGTGCGGGTATCGGACAGGCGGCGCCGCAGCGGCTTGCCGGCGAGATCCCGGAGGCTGGTCACTTCGGCCTCAAGTTCCTTCAGCTTCAGTTCCAGGTTCTTATCTTCAGACGCGGCGCTCTTGTCTCCACCTTCATTCGTCCGCTTGGTGTTCAGGGGCTGCGATCGTTTGGAGCCGTCGCGATAAATGGCCACACATTTGAGGCCCATCTTCCACGCCTGAATATAGGCATCGCGGATTTCATCGGCTGTGCTTTCGTTCGGCATGTTGACCGTTTTGGAAATGGCACCGCTGATAAACGGCTGGGCTGCTCCCATCATTTTGAGATGAGCCATAGAAGGGATGCTGCGTTTACCCTGGTAAGGCTTAAAGGCACAATCAAAGACCGAGAGGTGTTCCGGTTTTAGGCCGCTGCGGACGGTTTGCTTCGGTTTGCCGTCCTGCGCTTCCTCCACGTCCTCGATCGTGTCGAACTTCTCAATGTGGGCAACAATCTGTTCAACTTCTTTTGCCGAGTAGCCAAGGCGGCGAAGCCCTTCAGGAACCGTCCGATTTACAATCTTCAACAACCCTCCGCCGGCCAGGAGTTTGTACTTCACCAGGGCGATGTCTGGTTCAATGCCGGTTGTATCGCAATCCATTAGGAAGGCGATGGTTCCCGTGGGAGCGAGCACAGTTACCTGAGCATTGCGGTAGCCGTGGGCCTTGCCGCGCTCAAGGGCTTTATCCCAGGTGCTGCGAGCCTGCTCTTTAAGATAATTGAATTCCGCGCTCGGCTGGATCGCTTCCACGGCCTCACGATGCTGTTGAATTACTCCCAGCATCGAGTTCACGTTATCCTTGCTTGTCGGTTTGGACACGCCGGCACAACGGGCGTCGCGATACCCCTTAAAAGCGCCAATGACACTCGCGATTTCAGCCGATTGCTCGTAAGCATGTCCAGTCATCAGGGCGGTGATGGCGCCGGCCAGTGCCCGTCCTTCGTTGGAGTCATACGCCAGACCGTAGCTCATGATCAGAGAGCCAAGATTGGCGAAACCGAGCCCCAGCGTCCGGAAGATGTGGGAGTTTTCCGCGATTTCTTTGGTCGGATAACTGGCATTATCGACTAAAATTTCCTGTGCCGTGATGTAAACGCGCACAGCGGCTTTGAAACGGTCGACATCGAACGTTCCGTCCTCTCGCTTGAACTTCATCAGGTTCAACGAAGCCAGATTGCAAGCCGTATTATTGAGAAATACATACTCCGAACAGGGATTGGTGGAGTGAATCGGCTCGGTGCCTTTGCAGGTGTGCCATTTTTGAATGGCGCCATCATATTGCAGGCCCGGGTCACCACAAATCCAGGTGCCATGAGCTATTTTCTGCAGGAGGGTCGAGGCATCCTTCTTTTGCAAGGGAGTCCCGGTGGTCACGGAACGAGTCCACCATTCCTTGCCGTCGATGGCTGCCTGCATAAATTCATCACTTACGCGGACAGAGAGATTTTCATTCTGATACATGACGCTGCCGTAGGCTTCGCCATTGTAGGAGCCGTCGTAACCCTGTTCGATGAGGGCCCAGGCCTTTTTCTCTTCCTTCTGCTTGGCGTCGATGAACTCCTCAATATCACCGTGCCAATCGCGGAGGGTATTCATTTTGGCCGCCCGGCGGGTTTTGCCACCCGACTTAACGACATTGGCAACCTGGTCGTAAACTTTTAGAAAAGACAATGGGCCGCTGGGACGACCACCGCCGCTGAGTTTTTCTTTGCTGGAGCGAAGTGGGCTTAGGTCGGTTCCCGTGCCGGAGCCGAACTTAAACAACATGGCTTCACTGCTGGCCAGTTGCATAATCGATTCCATGTGGTCGTCCACCGATTGAATAAAGCAGGCACTGCACTGGGGATATTCGTACTGGGTGCGGGCGCGTTCGGCTTCCTGGAGTTTCGGATTGTAATACCAATTGCCTCGGCTCGAGTTTTTGCCGATGCCATACTGATGCAGCAGGCCCACGTTGAACCAAACGGGGGAGTTGAACGCGCCGTATTGATTCACGCAGAGCCAGGTCAATTCCTCAAAGAACACTTCACCATCCGCCTTGCTGAAATAACCATCCTTCACACCCCAATCGGCAATGGTTCGGCAGATTCGGTGGATGAGCTGACGAACCGAGGTTTCCCGCTCCGGCGTATTCTGCTCGCCATAAAAATATTTGGAAACGACCACCTTCGTCGCCAGGATGGACCACGATTTTGGAACTTCGACATTTTCCTGTTTGAAGATGACTTTGCCGGCATCGTCGGTAATTTCGGCGGTGCGCCGCTCCCATTCGATCTGATCGAAGGGTTTAACGGTGGGATTGCTGAACTCCCGCTGAATTTTGAGCGCTTTTTTGGGCGCAGCAGGCCCGCGTTTAAGATTGCGGGTGTTAGCAGCAACGGGTTTACGGCGGCGATTACGATGAACAGCGGGGGACAAGACACCTTCAGTAGAATCAATCATGGTTATCCTAACTCTTAATTCTTCACCGGTTGTTGCCGTTGACCGACCTCAACAGCGCAACCAGCGAAACTGGGTTAAATTTGCCGGTTTTTAAACGTTTCGACCTCTCGCGAGGTCGTGCGAACACCCATTAGTGGGGTTGTGCCGAAGCTAGCACCCCATATATTGAGTTGCCAAGAATTTTTTCAAAAAAATTACGCAAACGTTATTCTCAGGGAAAAATTCATGATTTTGGAAGAAAATGGTCAAAATCCCGAAGTTGTTCACATCGGTGAATAACTGAATTTTGAAAAAAATGGGGCAGCCAGCGGGAGACTACTGAGCACTACTGATTGAACAGTAAGGAGACGAGCCTAAAGGGAGACTTCGAATTGCCGAGCGCCGAACAGGAGGACTTCGACGGAAACGTTTTTTAGACCTCGGGCGTTCACTTCCGTGGTCAGGTCCCACATATTATCGAAGGTTTTAGCGAAGCGAGAGTCAGCAGTCCACTGGTCGGACCCCTGATAAAATTCTCCGGTCTCTGGATCTTTTATCACCCTTTGAAGCCGCGTCAGGTCCGTTGAACTCATGCGCCCATTGTGAATCCGCCATTCTTAAATTGAATGGGGCCTTTCCCTGTCGCAGGTCACCGGGGCGCCCTATCTTGCGCTTCGTTTGATTTTGTTTCCCCGGGATGACCTGGAGCCGCGTCTCGCATGATGCCTTTCGCGCGCGAGGTGCTTCTCGTCCCGGGAAGCGGGCCGCTTGGGCCGGAATTTCCTGATAGGTTCGATCGTTTTGGGGCGTGCCTTTGGGACAAGGATGATGGGACAACCCTCATAACCGAAAGCAACTCGCATTTGGTCCCCGAGATATTTTTTATACTGGTCAGAAAACAAATCTTCGCGATTGACGAAGAGGAGAAAGGTGGGCGGAGCTTCCCGGACCTGAGTTGCGTAAAAGAACTTCAGGCGATGCCCTTGAGAGCTGATGGGCTGGCGACGTTCGACTGCATCCTGCAGAGCGCGATTCAAAATCGAGGTGGGCACTTTTTGCTGCAACTGCGCCGCGACGTAGCGAATAGCTTCGAGGAGACGTTCAAGATGAAAGCCGGAAACGGCAGATGTAAAAATTACCGGAGCGTAATCGAGAAAAAACAATTGTTCCTGCACCCAACTCCCGAACTCCCCGAGAGTGGTCATGACATTGGGAGCGTGTTGAGTTTCCTTTCGATTGCGGCGGCCGATTTCCTCCTGCCGGGCTTTGCGAATGGCTTCATCCATCAGATCCCACTTATTGACAATGATAATGCAGGCTTTGCGTTCGTAGGTGATTCGGTCCGCGATTTTTTTGTCCTGTTCGGTGATACCTGATTCGGCGTCCAGGACCAGAATCGCGATGTCGCAGCGAGCAATTGACTCTTCGCTGCGTTTGACGCTGAAGAATTCGACAGAATCATCAACCCGCCTCGATTTGCGCATGCCGGCGGTGTCAATGAGCAGGTAAGAGTGACGGACACCTTCGTTTTCAATTTCAAAAGGTACATCAACCGCATCGCGGGTGGTCCCGGGGATGGGGCTGACGATGACTCTTTTGGACTTGGTTAAGGCATTTATGATTGAAGATTTGCCGACGTTGGGCCGGCCAACGATGGCGAGCTTGAGCGGGCCGGTGGGCTTTTTCGCAGGGGTGGGCGACTCATCGCCTTCTACCGGGGTTTCGCTCGTTTCAGAAGAGTCATCGGTTTGGGTGGCCAACGCCTCGGCTTTAGGCAGGAGTGCCATGGCAGAGGTCATTAATTCTACGATGCCTTCACCATGGATGGCGCTTACCGGGAAAACCTGGTCGAAACCCAGGGCTGAAAATTCGGCAACGTTCGGTTCGCTCCGGCTGGTATCCACTTTGTTGGCGGCCAACAGCACGGGTTTCCCACTAGCCCGGAGCCGAGCGGCCGCTTCACGATCCAGCGGGACGATTCCTTCCTGCACATTGACGACCAGGATGATGACATTGGCGGCCTCAATGGCGAGTTGGACCTGTTCCAACGCGGCTTTCAGAATGACGTCGGTTTCCTTTTCGCGACGCAACAGGCCGATGCCGCCAGTATCAACCAGCGTGAATGGTTTGCCCTGCCATTCGACTTCGGCGGTGACACGGTCGCGAGTGACCCCGGGCATATCATGAACGATAGCGATACGCCGCCCAGCAATTCGGTTGAACAGTGCAGATTTTCCGACGTTTGGTCTTCCGACGATAGCGATAAGTCCGGGCATAAGGTAATCAGGCTAGGATGGGCTCGGCAGGTTTGGGCTGAATCACTTTGATTCCGGGATAACGCGAGTTGATTTGCGATTCGAACCAATTCCTCGCGTCAGTTTCTCCGTGGCTGAGCAGGACCGTTCGTGGGCCGACGGCACCGACAAAATCCAATAAATCACCCCGATTTGCGTGAGCGGTTAAATCAAATTCCTCTATGAGGCAACGGCGAGTCACCTCTCCGCCGCTGGGACTGAATATGAAGGTTTCGCCGTGCTGCGCCTTGCGCAGGCGGCCGCCTGGGGTATCCGGGTCAGTATAGCCGACGAAGAAGATGGCCTGATCCGGATCACCAATCATGCGGAGGGCCAGATTATGGGCTGCAGTATTCTCACTCATCATGCCGGCGGTAATGACAAAAATTCGCCCACCGGAAAGCCTCATCTTGTCGGCCTGACCCTGTTCCAGGACGACGAGATTAAGCGATTCGTTGAGTTGCAGATCAGGATATTGGCGATGAGTGCGGTGCGCCTCGAGGTCGTAAATTTCGGTGAAGACGCGGCCCAATCCTCCAATGTAAATCGGCTGGGATGGCAATTTCTTTTGCGCCATCATGAGCGCAAGCAAAGCGAGGATTTCCTGAGTTCGACCCAGCGCAAAGGTCGGAATAAGAATGGAGCCTTTCCGCTCGAGCACTTTTTGTATGGATTGGCTGAGTCGGTCAAGTTCAGTTTCACGGGTGAAACCCTCTGGGATCTCACGACCGCCGCGTGTTGTCTCCATGATGAGCACATCCGCTTTAACGCCTTCAAATCGGGCACGCTTCAAAATGGTTTGATCGTGGAAGCAAACGTCGCCGGTATAAAAGATGGTTTCTTTTTGGCCGCGCACCATGATGCCGGCAGAGCCTAGCGCATGTCCGGCATCATAGAACTCGAGAGTGGGAGAAATGAGACCGGCCCGGGTTTTGTGGAACGCAGCCCAGTCGACTTCGCGATTGTATTTGAACCCCTGGAAGACCGGCGCGATTTCATCTACTTCATCATGGCTGAAGAGGGGATATTCACGAATACCGAGCTCGTCGCGCTGACGCTTCATGACATTCACGGAATTGTGAAGCACGCGTTCCACCAGGAAATAACTCAGCTCAGGCATGAGCACGTGGGCCTGCGGAAAGTAACGCAACCCAACCGGCAGCGAGCCGACATGATCATGGTGGCAATGGGAAATGGCAATGGCGTCCACCTCTTCATCTTTGACGGCATCATATCGAGGCAAGGCATCTCTTCCTTCTCGTTTGGGATGAACACCAGCGTCCATCAATAATCGATGGCCTTCGATGTCCAGGAACCAGGAGCTGGCTCCGATATTTGTGTCTGGATTGAGATTAACTATCCGCATAAGGTCCGGGGCGATAAATTACCATACATTCCCTTGCGCGGGCAGATGATGAGCAAAGCAACCGACCTGTGGTTGCTCAGGGCAAAGGCTTTCGGGCGCTCGAGGGTTATTTCGGCGCGTTGGTTTCTGAGCCGCTTACGGCTTTTTTCATCAAGCCGACCATTAGTTCACTTTGGTCTTTGTAAGCAGTATACCCTTCGGGCGGTTCAAATTGCTTCGGGTCCAGCTTGGTGAATCGCACGTCTTTATAGTGGATGATGGAAGTGTTTTCGTTGTTTTTGCTTTCAATCTGAATCGGGAAATCCTTTAAGTCGGTCGCATTCCAGGTTGTGGCTTCGAGGGGTTTCGCAGCATCTCCTTTGATCAAAATTTTGGTTTTGGTGCAAGGATGGCCATCGATGGTTTCTTTGCCCAGGACGGTTTTTTCTATTTTGTGGTCTGCTTTCAAAGTATCGCTATCTTCCTTCGGCATCGGTGTGGTCATGTAGCATTTGGGAGTGGGATAAATCACGTAAATCGAATTCCGATCGGGACGAATGATGCTGATGACCTGAGCTAAACCCATCTGTTTGAGTCCCGTGGCCACGTCCTGGGCCAAAAGTTCGCTTTTTATTTGGGTGATATCAATTTCAACGCGGACTTTTTGATCGAGCAAAGAAAAGTCCATGGGAACGGACATCGTTTCCTTTTGGTCTTTGTCGAGAACCTGGACGGAAGCTTTCGCCGTGAAGGAGCCCACGTTTCCGAAAAGTTTAATCATCGCGATGTCCATGCCAGCGGGGGAGCCGCCGGGAAGCTGAGCTCTTAAGGCGAATGGCCCAAAGGTCAAAAGACTCAGTAACAGCAGAGCGTTAAAACGAATGATCACTTTCATCGGATGCCTTGAACATAGCTTCGGGGAGGCTCAAGACCTAGCTAAAATTATTTGGTAGTTGAACCGCAGTCGCTTATGTTCCATGCACCAAATATTGAATGGTCTCTCGTGGGTTCGTGGAATATGAAAAAGTTTAATTTCGGCCAGGTACCGGTCATTATCGTCCTCGTTTTCTTTTTATCGGCTTCGGCGCTGCAGGCACAGAAAGTCCCGGTCATCGAAGTCCAGCTAACGAATGGCATGCGCGTGCTCATGGTGGAACGGCACGACGAACCGCGGATTGCCGGTGGTTGGGTGGCGCATGTGGGGAGCGCCAATGAACGGCCAGGGATTACCGGCACAGCGCATCTTTTCGAGCACATGATGTTCAAGGGTACGCCAACGATTGGAACCAAGAACTATCAAAAGGACCTGCAGATTATGGAGCAGCAGGAAAAGCTTCGCGATCAAATGCGCCAGGAAGAAAAAAAGATGCGGGCGGCGTATCGCCGAGGGGAAGTCGAGGATCTGCTCCGGCCGGAGAACAAGAGTCCGCGGTACATGGAGCTTGAGAAGGAGTTCAACAAACTGGTCACTGAGCAGCGCGAGACCATGGTTAAAAATGAATTCGACCGCATCTATACCGCCAATGGGGGAGCGCAGATGAACGCTTTTACCTCGGAAGATATGACCGCGTATTTCATCAATGTTCCGGCAAATAAACTTGAGCTGTGGATGTGGATGGAATCCGAGCGCATTTTGCATCCGGTATTTCGTGAATTCTATGCGGAGCGAGACGTGGTTTTCGAGGAGCGCCGGATGAGGACAGACTCCACGCCCCTGGGAAAATTCTCGGAGGAATTCAACGCGATGTTTTGGGAATCCTCTCCGTATAGCTGGCCGACGGTGGGATGGCCTTCGGATATTCCATCGATATCCAAAGCACAGGCGGATGAATTCTACGCATTGTTTTATGCTCCGCAGAACATCTCTTTGATACTGGTGGGAGATTTTAAGACCAATAATGCGGTGTCGCTTGCCCGGAATTATTTCGAGCGAATTCCCCGAGGTGCAAAGGATGCTCCGGATGTCGTGACCATGGAAGTCAAGCAAGCGGCTGAGAAACGGATGTATGCGGAAGCGGAGACCAATCCGCAGGTGGATATTAATTGGCACACAGTTCCATTTCAGCACCGGGACTCTTACGGGCTGGAAATCCTTGGCCAGCTACTTTCGACTCGCACGGGCCGGTTTTACAAAAACCTTGTGCTGGGCTCGCGTGTCGCGACGAGCGCCTATGCTGGCCAGGTTTCCCAAAAGTGGGCGGGTTACTTCAATGCCGGTGGCGAGGTGAAGGAAGGCCATAAACCAGAGGAAGTAGAGCAGGGGATCTATGATAACATTGAAAAGCTCAAAAACGAATTGGTTCCGGCGGAAGAACTCCAGAAGGTGAAAAATAATTTTGCGGCCGGAGAATATCGAAGGCTGACTTCGAACTTTCCGATATTAATGCACCTGGTCCAAAACGACGGAAATGGAGATTGGCGGGAAATCAACGAAGCTGGTGCAAGAATTCAGGCGGTCACGGCCGAGGACATCCGACGCCTCGCAAACATGTACTTCACCAAGGAAAATCGCACCGTAGCCGTTTACACTCGTAAGCCAGCTCAAAGCGCCACTCAGGCTCCGAAGGAGGTCCAATAAGATGAAGACGCGAGCGATTTTTTCCGGGTCTGAACAGGCAATGGCAAGGGTGGCCTCATTTTTGATGGCGCTGGGTTGCCTGGCTGGAGTGAGCACGCGCACGGTCGTTGCTGCCGAACGTTCGACCATCCCGGATCGGCCGGAAAAGCTGCAATTTCCTCCCCTGGTTTATGAGCCCCCTTCACCCGAGAAATTTCGTGTGCCGCTGAAGGCTGGTCCAGTGGCCTATGTTGTGCCGGATCGTGAACTGCCGTTGGTGAACATTGTTATTTATTTTCACACGGGCAGTTATTTAAACCCCAAAGGCAAAGAAGGTCTTGCGGACCTAACCGGATATCTCCTGGCCCGAGGTGGAGCTGGTTCAAAAAGCGCTGAAACATTGGAAGAACGGTTGGCTTTCCTGGCAGCGCAATTGAACGCCGGCGTCGGCGATACGCAGGGAAGTGTAAGCCTCAACCTGCTATCCAAAGATTTGGACGAAGGGTTCGCCATTCTGCGTGATGTATTGACGGCCCCTCGTTTTCAGGAGGATAAAATTGAATTGCGCAAGCAGCAGCTACTGCAGGCCATGCAGGAACGTAATGACGACTCCAGCGACATCGAAGCACGAGAACGCGGCTTTCTCGCTTCGGGCGAGGATTTTTGGGCGAATCGTTATTCTACTGAGGCCAGTGTCAAAGCAATAACCCGGGAAGACATCGAGGGGTTCCACCATAAATGGTTTTTCCCTTCCAACTGTGTTGTCGCGATTAGTGGTGATTTTAATCGAGATAACATCGTTGCAAAGCTTGACACTTTGTTTGCGGATTGGCCTTTCAAGGGACAAAAACCCGAAGCAATTCCTACGAACAAAGTTTTTGCGGCTCCGGGAGCCTATATTGTTAACAAGGATGTAAATCAGGGTCGCGTTGCCTTGATGTTGCCGGGGATAACCCGCGATAACCCGGATTATTTTTCAGTGGTCGTGATGAACGATATTCTGGGCGGTGGCGGTTTTACTTCTCGCATCATGAACCGGGTGCGGTCCGATGAAGGACTGGCCTACGATGCAGGCTCCAGTTTTCCCGGTGGTATTTATTACCCGCTCACGTTTACTGCCTCCTTTGGCTCCAAATCCCGAACCGTGCCTTTTGCGGTCTCAATCATTCTCGAAGAAATCAAAAGCATGGCCAAGGAGCCGCCCACGGAAATCGAACTGACGACTTCAAAGCGGGGATTCATCGACCGCTTTCCCGGCACATTCGCGACCAAATCACAAACCGCTAATACGCTCGCCCAGGAGGAATTCACGGGCCGGTATGCCAAAGAGCCTGACTTCTGGAAAAAGTATCGCTCGCGCATCGAATCCGTCTCCAGTGAAGATGTGCTGCGGGTCGCAAAAAAATATCTCACCCCTGAAAAGCTGGTTGTTTTAGTAGTTGGTCACAAAGACGACATTCTTCTCGGTCACCCGGATCATCCAGTCAAATTGGCTGATTTGGCATCGGGACATTTAACGGAGCTGCCGTTGCGTGATCCGATGACCATGAAACCGATGTCGAATAGCGGAGCGCAGAAACCTTCGGAGCGATAGGGCTGACGTTTATTTGGCTTCCTCGTTTGCCTTTTTCGCGACCGCAGGGTGGCGAAGATTCTCGTCGATATACTTCGAAAGCAGGCGTTCCTGTTCGGGCTTTAATTTGGCTTTGCGGCTCATTTTCGTCATCCACACACGCCATTCTTCATCCGAGTATTTATTCGGATCGTAAAACTTATGGCATTTCGCGCATTTGGCGACGTAGATCTTGCGAGCCGCCTCATTTTCCTTAACGGACAATTCCTGCGCAGTGGCCGAGGTGAACAGGAATGCGCTGGCGACCATTGCCGCAAGCGCACTCCCTGCCAGGCTCGAAAGCCTCTGTGCTCGTTTTCTAAAATTCGTCATCAAAATGAAAAGCCGACGATTAGCCGGACATTCAATCGTTCGTGTCCTTCGAGTTCCAGGTTGTGGTTGCTGTCGATGTTTTCGGCAAAATTGACCCCGAAGATTTGGGGCATGACTGTGAGAGTCGCCCACCACTTCTCCTGCGTGAAGGTGGCAACCGGGCCCAAATACAACGCGGTGTTCTCCCACGAGCGATAGTCCGGCAGTTCGTTGTGGTCCCGTGCCTCCAAACCAAGACTCCAATGCGAACTAAGCCGGCGAGTTATTCCAAAGCTCGCCTCCACTTCACCTTCCAGTTTCCGCAGGTCATCCTCCCATTCCGCCGCATGGGTTAGATTCAAAGCCCACTTCCAGTCACCAAAGCGCTGGCCCAGGATAATCCTTTGCTCGAGCTCCGCCGTGTCGCCGGAGTAGCGAGGTTCAAAATACAACGTCAGTCCCACCGCATGCTCTGCCGGATTCAGCAGCATATAGCGATTTTCGATGGATACGCCGTCGAAATTAAAATCGGATTCATGGCCGCCAGTAAGTGGGTCGCGAAAACTCTCGAAGCTTTCATTTAAATAGAGCGAAACGGAATAACGGTCGGTCACACCATACTCCAATTCATGGCGGATTTCCCACAGATTATAATTGTCCTGTTCCACGGTTTTATTTCGCCCGGCCCTTAATGTAACCCATTGCTCATATTCCACGCTTCCCTGCGGCATCGTCTCTGGTTCGTAGGTATAGGTGAAGTAACGCTCATTTCCCAAGCACCACGAGGCGGCGGCCGTGCAGAGGATTCCAATCAGTAATCTCCTAGGTTTCTTCATGAATTCACTTTCAGGTGCCAACGTTCATCGTGCGTTTATTTAATTGAGATTGAGTCTCAGTGTCAACTCACCAGTTGCTTTTTACCAACCTTCTTTTGTATGGAGTCATCGCTCCTGTTAGAGTACGCCATGCTTATGCGTGAGCGGTTCTTCTCGATTTACTCACACGGGTTTATTCGTGCCGCAGTTTGCGTTCCTCAACTGCGCGTTGCCGATCCCGCCTACAATGTCACGCAAATGGTGGAACTGGCTCGGATGGCATCGGCTCAGGGTGTCGCGGTCGCCCTGTTTCCGGAACTCGGCATTTCCGCTTATTCCAATGATGACCTTTTCCAACAAGACGCACTCCTCGAGGCGACGAAAACCGCCCTGCAGACACTGCTCAAAGCCAGCGAAAGCCTGACTCCTTTGCTGGTCGTCGGTGCCCCGCTTCAGTTTGAATGCAAACTGTTTAACTGTGCCGTCATCATTTACCGGGGCCGGGTGCTGGCCATTGTTCCCAAGGCCTATCTGCCTAATTACCGGGAATTTTACGAAAAGCGTCAGTTTACTTCCGCGCGCCAGGCTTCAAGTCGCGAGGTCCGGTTCCTGGGACAACAGGTTCCATTTGGAACGGACGTCATCCTGGAAGCCGAGAACATCCCCGGTTTTGTGCTGCACGCGGAGATTTGCGAGGACGTTTGGACTCCCATTCCCCCCAGCACCTATGCGGCCTTGGCCGGCGCAACCGTGCTGCTGAACCTTTCAGCGAGTAACATTACGATTGGCAAAGCGGATTACCGGCGGGATTTGTGTGCCTCGCAATCCGGGAAATGCATCGCTGCCTATCTCTACTCAGCCGCCGGTCCGGGCGAGTCGACCAACGACCTGGCTTGGGATGGCCATGCCCTGATTTATGAGAACAATGAATTGTTGATCGAATCTAAAAGATTCGCGGATCGAAAACAGATGATTACCGCGGACATCGATCTCGAGCGTCTCATTCAGGACCGGATGCGCAGCACCAGTTTCAATGATTCCGTCAGCGACGTTAAGGAAAGAGTTAGCCAGATTCGACGCATTCCGTTCGAATTTCTCGTGCCCGATGAGGAAATCCCATTGCAGCGGCAAGTCGCCCGCTTTCCTTACGTCCCGAGCAACGTCGCTGAGCGGGATCAGCGTTGTTTTGAGGCCTATAACATCCAGGTGCATGGCCTGCTGAAAAGGCTTACCGCCAGTGGCACAAAAAAGATCGTTATCGGGGTGTCGGGTGGCTTGGATTCTACCCAGGCATTAATCGTCGCTGCCAAGACCATGGATAGGATGGGCCTACCCAGGACGAACATCCTGGCTTTTACGATGCCCGGATTTGCCACGAGCCAGTTTACCTTGAGCAACGCACACAAGCTGATGAAGGCCTTGGGTGTGACCAGCAGCGAAATTGATATCCGACCCTCCTGCATGCAGATGTTCAAGGACATCCAGCATCCCTTTGCCCGGGGTGAGAAGGTCTATGACGTGACTTTTGAAAACGTGCAGGCGGGAGAACGCACCTCCCATCTTTTTCGATTGGCCAACTTGCACGGAGGGTTGGTGCTGGGAACTGGAGATTTAAGCGAGTTGGCCTTGGGATGGATGACTTACGGTGTCGGAGACCATATGTCTCACTATAATGTGAATGTTTCGGTCCCCAAGACCCTGATACAACACCTGATTAGGTGGGTTATTTTGTCCGAACAATTCGATGCCGCAGCCAGCGAAACTCTGCAGGACATCCTGGATACCGAAATCTCTCCTGAACTCGTGCCCCATTCAAACGGCGATTCGAGCAAACCCTCTCAGAAAACCGCAGACAAAGTCGGCCCTTATGAGCTGCAGGACTTCAACCTTTATTACGTGACCCGTTACGGCTTCCGTCCCAGCAAAGTCGCCTTTTTGGCGTACCACGCCTGGCACGACCGCAATCGCGGCGACTGGCCGGATTTGTTCCCGCCAGATAAGCGAATCAGTTACGAGCTCTCGACGATCAAAAAGTGGATGGAAGTCTTTCTTTTGCGGTTCTTTAAATTGAGCCAATTCAAACGGACCGCCATACCGAACGGGCCGAAAGTAGGCTCCGGTGGGTCGTTATCGCCCCGGGGCGACTGGCGAGCGCCCAGCGATGCCGAGGCGGAGGTCTGGTTGGAAGAAGCCCGCAAGAACATACCGGGCACCCAATCTCAGACGAGCAAGAGCAGGAAAACTCGAGCGATTCGCCCCGGGGTCAGACGGTGATTTGCCGAGTTTTTCGCTGCACCTAAGTGCCGGGCCCGTCGGTCTTTGGGCAATTCACCCCACCTGGGGATGGCACAATGTGTGCGCACTATTTTTTTGAAAGTTTAAATAGGATGTTTCAAATGAAAGTGCGAAAAAGTGCAGGGTGGGTGCTGATTTACGAATGTGTCGGCTTCGGATTGCTGATTCTTTTCTCGTGGATGGACGAATTCCAGGGAATTGCCCAATTGGTCTTCGGCGGAGAGCCGCAAGTTCGTGACTGGCGGGACTGCGCTTTGCAAAGCCTTATCATCTTTTACATCTGGGCAATCGTTTTTGGCCTCACGAAAAAAGTGGTGGATCATCTGCACTACCTGGAAGGCTTTGTGAGGATATGTGCCTGGTGTCGCAAGGTAGGACATCGCCATCACTGGATGACTCTTGAGGAATACCTGGTGAAGGGGTTTCGCATAGAGACGACGCATGGCATGTGTCCGGATTGCTTACAAAGGGTGAAGGAAGAGACTGCCGAATTCGTTCGCCTGGAGCGAAGCGGTGCCGTCCAGAAACCGGTAACGGCGAACATTCCCGACCCTGCGCCGAACTCCAGCCAGGCCTGAATCCTCCTCCCACGTCCGGGTAATCTTGCCCGGCGGCAGCCACTGCACGCTATGCGCCCGGCCGTGGGCAAATCTTCCTGCTTCTAAATATCCAGTTCTCCTCTCCGCCCGCAGGTTCTGATTGGAATTCGGGATTTGTCCTGAACACACGTGTCCAAAAACAATCGAAGTGTCTATTGGTGAGTCAGCCAGGCTGAGACAGCGGAGCCTGCGAAACGAAAAAGTTCCCCGTCTTCGAGTGATTACTTTGCTGCTGGCTTATCGTGCCAGGCTAAAGCGTAGCTGAGAACTACGACCATCAATAATATACAGTGAAAGAGGCTCATATCGACTACTGTCAGGTTTACTTCAACTTGGGCCGGCCGCTGCCGGTTGCGCCAACGAACCCATCATAGGTCTTTCTGCCTCTTCGCCAATGGCACTAAAGTGGTAATTGCCGCTCTTCTTCTTCAAAGGATTGAATTTCCCGGGCCGAACCTCCAAGCTCAGAGCTATAAAGCCATGAATACAATTCTTTGGCCTATTTGTGCCCTTTTTTTGGCTGCATCTCCGGCATATGCAGCAGCTTTTCACAATCCCTACGGAAACCTTCCCTCGAATGCCTTGCCGGGCGACCGCGTGTTCGCCGAATACTTCCGCAATGAGGCATCCCGTGTTGCCGAGAATTGTCTTTCCGGGGTTAAGACGCTTGAAGAATGGAACCTGGAAAAGCCGAAACTTCGCGCACAGTTGTTTGAAATGCTT